>Ga0302325_10036433_pt1 | contig 10029 bp, 6 predicted proteins | sample Palsa_T0_2_FD_201948 | JGI IMG/M metagenome (GOLD analysis project Ga0302325, IMG submission 201948) | Peat permafrost microbial communities from Stordalen Mire near Abisko, Sweden - Palsa_T0_2 | ecosystem: Environmental > Terrestrial > Soil > Palsa > Peat permafrost | place: Sweden: Abisko... | reverse complement strand
CGTTTTTGCTGGAAGAAAAGCACGTAGATAAAGGCATCAGGGTGCTGAAAAAGTTGCTCGGCAAGAAGCGGAAGAAAACAGCGGCCGTACTTTCGGAAGTCGCGGCCGCATCGTAGCGATCAAGGTAGAGACGGGCTCGCCCCGTCTCCGCAGTGTACAAAATGTGGAGACCGGCCTTGCTCCGTTCAGGCGGTGTGACAGACACCGAGACGCGGTTCGCCGCGACTCTACGGGGCGATCAGACGCACCACGACCCAAAAAACGGGGAGCCAGAGTTCAGCTCCCCAAAAAGCGATAGAGGCGATATCACTTATTGAGAGTCCAGCTGCGAGGCTTTCGTTGCCCATCGGAACGCAAAATCCCGAAGAAAAATTCGTCGCCGCCAACGAACGCAGCCGCACACCGTACGCCTCGTCTGCCGGCCTTGCCATTGCAGAGCGTTGGCTGGAACTTCCGGACGGACGCATGCGCTACCTCCAGGCCGGTTCCGGCACGCCGCTCATCCTGCTTCACGGGCTGATGGGATATTCCTTTTCGTGGAGATTCACCATCCCGGCGCTGGCTCGTCACGCCACCGTCTATGCGGTGGATAATCTGGGCGCCGGATTCTCGCCAGCCCGGGAGGGCATGGACTGCACGCTCCACGCAACCGCCGAGCGTGTTCTGCAGTTCGCGGACGCTCTTGGCATCCAGGACTTCGACCTCGTCGGCACCTCTCACGGTGGCGGAGTCGCCATCATGGTGGCGGCTATCTGTGGCGAGCGAGCCACAAAGCTACAACACGCAAGATGCAACAACACTCGCCTGCGGCGCCTGGTGCTCGTGGCGCCCATCAATCCCTGGTCGCCTCACGGCAGACGGCTAGCGCCTTTTCTCGCCAGCCCCGGCGGCTCGTTTCTGTTCCGCAACACCATCGAAAGCTGGCGTTCTCTCGATTGCCTGTGGCTGCGCCGCCTGTTCGCTGACGGAGCAAGGATTCCGCCCGATTCGCTCCAAGGCTACCGTATGCCCGTAATCAAGAACCACGTCTTCCGTCACGCTGCGCATATATTAAAGAGTTGGACGGCCGACCTCGCGGAACTCGAAACTACTCTGCCCAAGATTCGCGAGTACCCCACGCTACTCCTGTGGGGAACGAAAGATCGCGCCGTGGATTTTCGATCCGCCGAGCCCTTGCGCCGAAATTTTCGCAATGCCGAGCTCGTGGCGTTGGCGGGGATCGGCCACCTTCCGTACGAAGAGGCGCCCGCGGATTTCAACCGGGCTCTCATTGATTTTCTAACCGCGGATTTTCTGACCACGGATCTTCCGGCCGCGCGTTCGTGACTCGGATTTGGTAGCATCCCTCTAGTCTTACTTGTTTGTGGTGGTAACGGGCCTTTTGGTGGAGAGCCGGGCGTCCCGCCCGGCCGTCCAACAATAACCCCGTCCCAGCCGCGGCGGTGTCGAGGCCACGCATTCCGCCTAAATCATGACTCACGCCGTTCCCCAACTTCTTCGCACCTTCATTGCCGAATATGGCTACTGGGCCATCGCTCTGGCCTTGTTATGCGAGAGCGCAGGGATTCCACTACCCGGTGAGTTCACGCTGCTGCTGGCCGGTTTTGTGGCCTACCACGAACATCAGCTCCATCTGGCCTGGATCATCGTGGTCGCGACCGTGGCCGCCACGCTAGGCGGCGATCTGGGCTATGCCCTCGGCTATCACGGCGGACGCCCGCTGCTCGATCGCTATCAAAATGTCTTTCGCATCTCGCCGGCCACACTAAAACGCGGCGAGGAGCTGTTCGCCCGCCACGGCGCAGCCGCTATTTTTGCAGCTCGTTTCGTCTTCGGCCTGCGCGTTTTCGCCGGACCCCTCGCCGGCGCCCTGCGCATGTCTTGGCGAGCCTTCGCTCTGTTTAACTTTTTAGGAGCCGCCGCCTGGGTTGCAACCATCGCCAGTGCCGGATACCTCTTCGGTCAACATTGGCACACCCTGCTGCGAACCATGCAGCGTTTCGACATCACCCTTCTGCTTGTGGCCGCAGCCGTGATCCTCTACCTGGCGTGGAGATCCAGATCCCGCCGCCTTACGACAAATCCTGATAGCAACTGACGCAGAGGGTGCCCCATTCCTTCGCGCACTCGCGAAGGAGTGGGCGCTGTCGCGCGTCACTTTTACTTGAGCAGTGACGTCCGAAATCCGGCTCCAGACAAGGCTTCCGCTCATAGCAAACTTGTTTTCCCATTGACGCCGTTTACGTTTGCGGTACAATGTCTTACGTTTTTGGGGTCATGAAAATAATCCAGCTGAGCTCTCCGACCCCTTCACGTCAAGCCGTTTCTTCTGCCAGGTTGGGTGCCTTTTTGATCGAAACTGAACGAAAGTGTCCCTAGGCCATCCATCCCAAATGTGGTCCCACCTACGCGCGTATCCAGATTGTACGGGAGGAAAATCATGAAGTTGCAAAGATTGTCGAGAGAAAGATTGTTGAGTGAAAGATGGACAGAAAGATTGTTGCAAGGATTGACGATTGCCACGGTGATCGCGCTCCTCGCCGCTGGAGGCTCTTCGGCCTACGCCACGGCAGCGGCCAGCAACGTATCCCCAGGCATTCAAATTTCCCGCGACCTCGGCCTTGCCGATCCTGCAAAGGAAATCAACATCACGGTCCACATGAAGCTTAATGATAAGGCTGCGTTTGACAAAGCGGTCGACGCGCTCCAGGACCGCACCTCACCGACTTATCACCAATGGATGACGAGCGCCGACCTCAAGAAGTACGCGCCCACGGAAGCACAGCGCCAGGCCGTCCGCAATGCGCTCGAGAGCCACGGGCTCACCATTCTCTCCACGGATCCTATCGGCTTCACCATACGGGCCCACGGCACCATCGCCAACGTCGAGAGCGCCTTCAATACCGAAATTCATCAGTTCGAGTACAACGGAAAGGTGTTTCGCGCCAATGTGCGAGATGCACAGCTTGACGGCGAGGCCGCAACCTATGTCTCTACCGTGGCTGGCATCGAAAGTCACCAGGTGCGGCCGCTCTCCGTGCGTTCCATTAACCCAGTTACCCAAAAACCTTATCCTGCAGTGCGCCTTGGTAAGGGCGCCACTGCCACCATCCCCCCAACTACCACCACCTGTCTGACGGCGCCTCAAACCTATGTCGAGCAGAACGGAACCTCTCTTCCGGTCGGCATCTATACCGGCACCGTATATGAACTGGCAGGCGTTAACTGTGCCTACCTGCCAAGCCAGTTGCAGACCGCCTACGGCCTCGATGCTGTTTACGCCGCAGGACTCAATGGCGCGGGCCAGACCATCGTTCTCATGGAGGGCTATGGCTATCCAACCATCGAGCAGGACGCCAACGAATACTTCAAGTTGACGGGGCTTCCGCAGCTGACCGGCTCCAACTTCAAAATCATCTACCCGGAAGGCAAACCTGCTGACCCTAATGCCGGAGTGCTCACGGGCTGGAATATCGAGATTGCTCTCGACGTGCAATCCTCACACGCCATCGCGCCGGGGGCCAAAATCCTCGTCGTCGCCACCAACGGCCAGGACAACGAGGACTTTCAAAACTCCATTGCTTACGTCGCCCAGAATCATCTGGGCAACTCAATCTCAAATAGCTATGAAGAAGACACCGACCTCGTAGCGGGGCCGCTCGAACAGACGTCATGGGATGAGGCGATCGAAGTCGCAACTGCCCAGGGCATCTCGGTTAACTTCTCCACCGGTGATGGAGGCGACGGTGGTCTCGGCACTCCATTGGGCGCGCCCGGCGTACCTTCAGTCGCTCCTCACGCCACGGCGGTTGGCGGTACGTCGATCCTGAACGACGTCAGCAATCCCGGATCCACCATCACCACCTCTTGGGGAGACACGCTCACTTATCTCGCGCTCGGCGGCGGACCGCTCGACCCGCCCGAAGGGATCGGTCTCATCGGTGGTGGCGGCGGCGGCGAGAGCGTCTTTTTCCCCAAGCCATCATGGCAAGCGAAGCTTCCCGGCAAAGGTCGCCAGACGCCCGATGTCTCCGCGCTGGCTGATCCCTATACCGGCGTGAACATAGTAATCACGGTGAGTGGACAACAGGAGGTTCAATGCTGTTGGGGCGGGACGAGCTTGTCCAGTCCGATCTTCACTGCTTTCTGGGCCCTGGCCAACGAGAAAGCCGGCTCTCCCCTTGGTCAGGCTGCGCCGATTATCGCCGGTCTCGCCTACGGTGGCGTTCGAGACGTGCTTCCTGTCACCGATAGCACCGCGAACGACGTGACCGGAGTGATTACAGACAGCAGTGGTACCACCAGTTACAGCGCTTCTGCTCTCTTCAGTGGATCGCTCTATGGCAATAAGTACTTCACCAGCGCAATCTGGGAGCTTGCTCCGGGTGACGTTCTGGACTTCGGGTTCGGTATCGACAGTTCACTCACGGTCACGCATGGTTGGGACAACGCTACCGGGTATGGCACGCCGTACGGCCTAACCTTCATCAACGCAGTAGCGGCCGCAGCAAAATAGGCAGTTCTTACAGCACAGCGTAGATTTGCGAGCCGGAGATGAATATTCTCCGGCTCTTTTTCCTGGCTTGCAGCAGTGTGTGTGGGGTGACGGGGCTTTGCCCCGACACCCCACATAAATCCCACATGCCAGCCTTGTTCCTTCCGTCACTTCCACCAGCCCCTCCTTAAGTCATATGCTGATAGCAGCATCACGGAGCTAGGAGAGTTATCCTGATCAGCAAAGCCATCTTCGGAGGCGCGCACACTACCCCGCAAGCCTCGCCTCCGTCGCGTCTTCGGTGGCTGAGACTATCGCAGGTCTGGGTGCGATTCCTGCTGGCCATCGTCGGCCTGACGCTGGCTTTCGCCGCAGCGCTTTTCTCCACGGTATCGCGTGAGGCGGGGAGCGTCTGGGGAACCATCATTCTCGCTTCGGCCGCCTTGCTGCTCGCCACTTTCGTCGGCCTCACGACCGTGCCCTATCTGGCGCATCGCGTCGTTGCCAGCCGTGTCCGCGAGGCCATGGATTACGACGTCACCCACGCCGGCATCATTTACATCCTGATCAGCGTCGTCATCGGAATCGCCGCCATCAACACCGGCAATAATTTGCTCTATGTTGTCGTCGCCGCGCTGCTCTCCGCCATCCTGGTTTCCGGCGTTGCCTCGGCGCAGGTTCTTCGCAGCCTCACTCTCGATGTTCACTTGCCCGAACATGTTTTTGCGGGACGTCCGATGCTGGCGCGCCTGCTCCTGCGCAACACCAGTTCCTGGCTCTCTTCTTTTTCCGTGCGCGTGGTTCCCGCCAAGCGCAAGAATAAAGATAAAACTCACTGGCGTTGGGAAGCCTACACCTTCGGCTGGCCCCGCAATCGCGCGCCGCAAGATCAGTGGCTCCGATTGCCCGATCGTCGTTTGCGCCGCGTGCACGACAACGAAGAAAAACCGATCCTGCAAGAATCCGCCTATTTTCCTTTTCTCGCGCCCGGGCAGCAGCTGCGCGCGGATCTCGAGATCAGTTTTCCGAACCGAGGGCGCTACTCGGAGAAAAACTTCGGTCTGGCCACGCGCTTTCCCTTCGCCTTCCTGGTGAAAACCCGGCGCATTAACCTTGCCCGCGAAGTAATCGTCTATCCCCAAGTCGAAACCGCCGACCAGTTCCTGGAGGTTCTTCCCATGGTCACGGGTGAATTTGAAACCTTTGTTAGTGGACGCGGCAACGATCTTTACCTCATCCGCGATTACATGCCCGACGACTCTGCCCGTCATGTGGACTGGAAAGCCACGGCCCGCACCGGCGCGCTCAAGGTTCGCGAGTTCAGCCGTGAAGATGAACGCAAGCTCCGCATCGTGTTCGACAACCCAGTGCCGGGAGTCCTGCAGCGCTTAGCCTATGAGCGAGCCGTGCGCCTGGCAGCCTCGCTCGCATGGCACTTCCATCACGAAGATGTTGAAGTCTCTTTCGTCGCCCCGGGATTGGAGCCGACCGAAGATGTCTTCGCTTTCCTGCATTACCTGGCGCTCGTCGAAGCGCAGGAAGCGACCTCGGTTTTCAGTCGTCTCAGGGCCAGTGAAGATTACAACCTGATCGTGACCGCTCGTTCTGCCGCTGACGTTCCCTCTTCTTTAGCAGCCAGATCTTACGTCATTTCGTTGATCGTGTAAGCGCGAGCGCATACGGACTGCCCGGCTGCGATCGTAGCGCCGGCGTCTCGCCGGCTATTTGCGGAACTGAAAGCAGCCCACCACCCTACCCGATACCGCCACCAACGAATTCCTAAATAGTAATGGTAACTAGAGGGTAATGGTTACTATCGTTACCTCAAGTGGGTTGACCCCAAAGGGCAGCGGCCTCACGATGGGGATGAGGGAGGAATCGCGTTGGTTACTGGCAACCTTCCCCCAACTTGGTCCCCATGACCCTGCGCAACCCTACCGTCGTTCTTTGTCTGTGGTGCTCGCAACCGATCCTGCAATCGGCGGTGGCAGTGATCTTGTGGCGCCGCAAGCTATACAAGAAGTTTCCTGTGTTTTCCCTGTTCCTGCTCGCCCAGATTGCGATTTTTGTCGTCATCTTTCCCCTCTGGCTCGCTGCCAATCTCTCGGACAATAACCCCTCTGGCAGCACTGGTACTCATGATTGGTCCGCCGGCTACTACACGCTATATTTCGGTCTTTTCTGGTTGGGTGAGGCGGTCAACGCTGTCCTCGGCTTCAAGGTCATTCATGAAGTCTTCCTCGACGTGTTCCGGCCCTACCACACGCTGAAAGATCTGGGTACGCTGCTGTTCAGGTGGGCTGGAATTGTGATGCTGCTGGTTTCGGTGGTGGTCGCTTTTGCCAACTCCTACGAGCAGAGTCCCCTGGTGCATGCCATTACCACTCTGCATCGCTCGGTTCGCATCGTACAGGTTGGTCTCATCCTCTTCCTGATTCTATTTGCCGACCTTCTCGGAGTGTCCCGCAAACAGATCAGTTTTGGCATCTCTCTTGGCTTTGGTCTCTTCGCCAGCGTGGAATTGATGCTGATGGTGTTGAAGTCGGGAGGACTGGTCAAGGAGGAGATCTTCGATACCATCAACATGGTGGCTTACAATGTCGCCACTTTGGTTTGGCTCGGCTACTCGCTGTCGCCTAAAACGGTGCACGAGGTCGCGGTCAACCGCTTGCAGACGCGGCGCTGGGAACAGGGCTTGGCAGATCTTCAGCCCTCTGGCCCGTCCGATTTTCTGATCCCCATGTTCGAAGGAATGGTAGAGCGAGCATTTTCGCGAAGCTCGAGTGAGGACATGGTGGAAGGTCAATCACCGCTTAAACCTCCAGCTTCTGCTCCCGGCAAAGCTCACTCCGCAGCCGCAGGTTCGAAGATTCAACCACTAGGCTAGTGGGTCAGATTGAATGTGTCTTGAAAGGGCGCGGCTTGATAGATTGCTGAATGACTCGAGCTTCGTATTTTGGAGCTTCGCATCCCTTGAGCTTCGAATCTTCGAATCAGGGTATCGCTTTAGCGATACCCCTAAGTCCAGGCTACTGAAGGGGCGTCCCACCATCGCCCAGCGCTTCAGCCCTCGGAAAAGTGCGAGAAATAACGCCCCGGAGGGACGACCCATTTCTCACGCAACACTTTTTCAGGGGCTGAGCGTCGAATTCCACTGCTTCAGCCATCTGTTCGGCGGCTGAGGGATTCGATTCCCACTTCCAATCATAGGCGGCAATCCCGAAAACTGTCGTTTGCCAAAACCTTGTCAAGAGGAATTTTCACCGGTCTCGTCCTGATTTTTTCCGTTGAGGGAGTCGCTTTCCGCACTAAACCATTACGTTAAGAAAACGGAGTAAACCCGTTGCATTAGCCTGCCGCAATCAGTTAGCTGATTTTCGGCACCGCCGTTGGGCCTGCGCCAGCCTCGGCGCAATCACCTAACCGCCCAGTAATCAGAAAGTTGCCGCGTGTGTATAATTCTGCGCACAAAAGTCGGCAGCCTTTTCTGCGGGCTTTCGACAGGACCCTAAGGAGAAAGTAAAGGACCCTATGAAACGTTCCTTGCGAGCGTTATTTCTGTTGGTAGGTCTGGTTGGTACGTTTGCCTATGCCGCTGCACCGGGGATGTCTACTCCCGGCGGGCCTATGCCGCTGTGCCCTCCCAGTCATCCACGATGTGTGTGGTAAATGAACGATGCGCATTGCGACTTAACTAGATAAGTTGAAGTAAGCATGTGCGTCATTAAAGCCATTTTGGGCTGGCTTCCCAGGCCAGCCTCTTTTTATCTCCCGCCTTGTGCCTGGGGCGCCGGCTGGATCCCGACAATCTTGTCCAGCCTCCGTTTGCGAGCATTTCGCGTTTAACCTCAATAATTTAGCGATCGTTTCCCGCTAAACCAATGAAAAAAATATTGTTCTGCATATCACCAGCGATCGGGCGACCTCACGCCGCCGGACGCTTCTGCGACCCAAGAACCCGCGCCAATCCCTTCGTATCGAAAATCGGGGGCTGGCAGCTGAACCCCGAGCAAACCACCGCGAACGATCTTTTCTCCGACCTCCGTCCGCCGCCGAGTTCCGGCAAATTCGGAATCGTCTCCGCCAAAGCCGGAGGCAGGTTTTGCGCGACGGCCTGATCGGCGTCCAGGCGCAACACCGAAGTATTCAGATCCAGCGCCCGCGCCGCAGCTCTATAGAGTTCCGCCGCCGCTTCATCCTTGCCGATGACCACAATTTGCCTGTGCGGGTGAACGAACCGAACCACCGCTAGTCCATAGGTCGCCGCGAAAATCCCGTGCTTCCCCGCAACCGCCGCATAAGCCTCCAGTGTCCGCTCTGCTTTGTCGCGATACGTCCCCTCGTGTTCCGCCGATCCATAATTGAATGAAGCCTGCGCATACTCATGCAGACGCAGCAACGCAATCGCCGCCGCCGAATTCCCCGCCGGAGTTGGCGAATCCTGAAACGGTTTTCGTTTCGTCCCCAGAATTCCAAGCGCCGCCCGCCCGGCATCCTCAGAGACGTCGTTAGAGACGCCCTTCGCACGACCCCGAGCATCCGCGATGCGGGTATCAAAGAACCCACCATCCGCTGGATCGAAGAATCCTTCGACCATCGCATCCGCAATCGCCCGCGCAAAGCGAAAGTAGCTCAAATCCGCCGTTGCCTCGTAAGCGTCCAGACAAGCAATCGCCGCAAAAGCATAATCGTCGAGGACTCCGGAAACCTCCCGCCGCTCCACGCGATCATCCGACGAAGCCTTCGCGTGGGCTTCCGAATAGGCAATCACATGCCGCACCCCTCGCTCCGCGTTCCATCCCTCGGAAAGCAGCCGATTCAGTGAGCGCAAGGCAAAACGCCGAGCGTCAGAGAGATCAAGCACCTTGGCCGCTTCCAGATAAGCCGAAACGCACATAGCGTTCCACCCCGTATAAACCGTCTTATCCACATAAGGCGTAGGACGCAACAGCCGCGCCGCATACATCTTCTTGCGAGCCTCGCCCAGAAGCCTGCCCGCCTGCTCCTCCGAAATACTCAGCCGCCGCGCAACCTCCTCCACCGGCATCGCAATGCGAAGCACATTCTTAGCCGGATTGTGATGCATGTCGCCGGCTTCCTGAACGTCGTAATAAAGCAAGGCCACCGCTGCCTCGTCTTCAGTCAGCACCGCCTTAGCTTCCGCCCACGTCCACGTAAAATAATCGCCGTCATCGTCCATCGAGTAGTCAGCATCCTGCGAAGCGTAAAAGCCGCCATGGGCGCGGTCGCTGAGCCATTCGTCCATCCAGCGAATAATGTCGCGCGCCACCGCCGCGAAAAATTCATTCCCCGTAGCCTGATAAGCGTGCACATAATTCTTCAGCAACTCCGAGTTGTCATAGCACATCTTTTCGAAGTGCGGCACAATCCAGCGCTCGTCCACCGAGTAACGATGGAACCCTCCCGCCAACTGGTCATACACGCCGCCCCGAGCCATCTTCTCCAAAGTGTGAACAAAAATGTTCCCCAGCTCTTCATCGTTACTGTCACTGCTGCCCGTGTGGAGATTGTCC
>Ga0302325_10036432_pt1 | contig 10029 bp, 5 predicted proteins | sample Palsa_T0_2_FD_201948 | JGI IMG/M metagenome (GOLD analysis project Ga0302325, IMG submission 201948) | Peat permafrost microbial communities from Stordalen Mire near Abisko, Sweden - Palsa_T0_2 | ecosystem: Environmental > Terrestrial > Soil > Palsa > Peat permafrost | place: Sweden: Abisko... | reverse complement strand
AGACTTTTTTCACTGGCCTTTTCAGGGAGAGTGGAAATTTGATCCACAATTCTGGCCAGATCCTGATGCCATGATCAAGGAGCTCAATGGCCTCGGCATCAAAATACTCGTCTCCATTTGGCCAACCGTCGATCAACGCAGTGAAAACTATCCTGAAATGCTCGAGAAAGGCTACCTTATCCGCTCTGAGCGAGGAATTCCCATCGCAATGGACTTTATGGGCAATACCATACATGCAGACTTCACCCACCCAGAGGCGAGGGAGCATGTGTGGCAGATCGCCAAGAAAAACTACTTTGATAAAGGCATCCGATGCTTTTGGTTGGACGAGGCCGAGCCAGAGTACAGTGTGTACGATTTTGACAGCTACAGGTACTGGAAAGGAAGTAATTCTTCCATTGGAAACATATATCCTGTCAACTATGCTCAAGCATTCTTCGAGGGCCAGTTGGCCGCAGGTCAGGAATTGGGTGGACAGGATGGTATTTTGAATCTCATACGATGTGCATGGGCAGGCTCCCAACGTTATGCTACGTTGGTATGGAGTGGCGACATTGCGAGTTCATGGAGCAGCTTCAGGAACCAACTTGCTGCCGGTCTCAACATGGGTATGGCTGGTATTCCATGGTGGACCACTGACATCGGAGGCTTCCACGGCGGTGTCACCGCGGACGCAGCCTTTCGCGAACTACTTGTGCGATGGTTTCAATGGGGAACTTTCTGCCCTGTCATGCGACTGCATGGCTTCCGTGAACCGGTCCAGCCTAAGATTGGCCACGGAGGAGGAAGTGACTGTCGGAGTGGCGCTGACAACGAAGTCTGGAGCTTCGGAGACGAGAATTATCCGATCTTAGTCAAATACCTGAAGTTCCGAGAGCGATTGAGGGACTATACACGGAGCTTGATGAAGGATGCGAGTGAAAATGGAACACCTGTTATGCGAACTATGTTCTTGGAGTTTCCCCAGGATGAAGCGTGCTGGGGTCGTGAAATTGAGGATCAATACATGTTTGGTGGAAAGTATTTGTGTGCGCCCATCATGAAGCCTGGCGTCACGCAGAGAAAAGTTTATCTTCCAAAGGGTGTTAGATGGGCACTATTGAAGATAGGGGAAGAAAGTGATGAGTATATCAAAGAGTTTGATGGAGGTCAGACTGTCATGATTGAGGCACCAATTACAGATATGCCGGTGTTAGTCAAACTATAGGTACTGTACATGTCGTAGTCGAAAATGAATTCAGAACTACAAGATCATTACTTATTCTTGCTCCCTCACCCACCTGGTTTCAGGTTTCTAAAACTTGGCATGAGTTTCAAGTCCAATTTGGCGCAATTGAATATGAATTCCAGCTCAAGGCCACAACTATGGCGCCACATAGGTGAAATACCCCAAGCTCAAGCAGACACTTTAACTAAATTTTTGCCAAAAGTTCATCGAGTTTCCGTAAAAACCAGTGGCATCCCCTCAAGACTTCAGAATTTCTATAGCAATCAAATCCTAATTTGTCAAAGCTAGATAATAATCAACATGAGCTAGGAAAGTTGGAATTTGATGCTACTTTGCGTGCCCTCTGTTAGAGGCGCCATGATCTGCACTTGTTTCTTTTCCCCGCCAGATGCTGACATACCCCTCACTACAACACAACGCACGCGTGCTTATCCGAACTTCAAGTGGATGCTGTCTTTTTCAAATTCAGGGTCGTTTTTCGGATAGGTTTCGGCATGAGCCTAATCCGGAAATCGGACCGCCACCCCACATTACACTAGACAAAAGCTTCTTGCTCAGTTTCTCAAAAATCACGCAAGCGATCAAGCCACTTCTTGAACAGATCAGATGATGATAGAGATAGAAATTCCCTTTTTTAGCCTAAAGTGGGAATCTTGACCCTCGGGATGGTTTTGAAAGCTTAACCGGGATAGTCTGCAGTGCTTATTCGCGCTCTCAAATAAATATCAGCACTTACAACGTCCACCAAATCCTTTGGTTCATATACTTCACGCTTCTATTGGACAAAAAGTTTTAATTTGTTGCTTCCCCACAATCCCATTTGAAAATCCGCACTGGAGTCCAGTTTCCTCTACACAGGATCCCCATGAAGGCAACTTGCTGTAATGGTGGACGTAACTCGTTTACACGAAAGACTTTAATGATTGGCTTAGAGGCCACAAGTAAGGAGAAGTGGGTGTTCCGTTGCTCAGCTTTCGCTTAAACTTTTGTATGAGAAGCTCAGCCACTTTCAGGGGTTCGCTTCAAGTCCCTTAGAGGGGACGACGTAGGTAGTCTGCGGAAAAATTCTTCGGCAGGGAGATTTTGGGATTTATGAATACCCGGGCTAGATTGGAGGATAGATGAATAATGGCGAACTCTTGAAGTGGCATGTGATGGAGAGTGTAAAAACGAGCACTGCTTTAGTTGAAGCTGACCTAGCCATAAATCAAACTTCACTCAATCCCACCATCTTCAAAGAATCCTCCCACAATCTCGCTTCCTTCTCCTTATCAAAAGCATATTTCGCATACCCATTCGTATTGTCCTCCGTTGGGCGAGCCAAGTCACAATCCTCAAAATACAACCTTCCCTTACCCTCATACTCCTTCCCAAGAGCAGCCAGCACAGAGGTCGCCGCACCCTGCTCCGTGCTCTTCAAAGTATTTTCAACGCCAGGCCTCGCCTTCCACATCGCCATCGTCCCCGCGGGAACGAACTTTTGCAACCCCGTCCAGATCCCACCCGGATGAAGCGAGTACCCGTGAAGTCCTTTTGCCCCGTACCGATTCTCAATCTCATTCGCCATGTAAATATTCGCCGTCTTCGCCTGTCCATAACCCTTCCAAGGATCATAGCTTCCATCCTCAAACCCATAATTCCCAAACTGCACTTCTGCACGCATGTGTCCCGTTGACGAAACATTCACAACCCTAGAATTGAACTCCGGGGTAGAGGATGCGATCATGGTATCCTTCAGTAAGTTGAAAAACAGGAAATGAGCGAGATGGTTCACCCCAAATTGGCTCTCGAACCCGTCTTTCGTCTTGCCCTCGGGAGCAGCCATAATACCCGCGTTATTTACCAAAACATTGAGCGTCTTACTCTTGCTCAAAAATGTCTTCGCAGCAGTGCGAACACTCTCGAGAGAATTATTGTCCATCTCGAGCAACTCGACACGGCCTGGTTCAAGGAAGGATTTGCATGCTTCTTCTCCTTTTTTCAGATCCCGGACGGTGAGGAAGACTTTCCCGCCTGTTGCCGCGAGGGCCTTGCCGGTCTCTGGTCCGATGCCTGCGGAACCGCCAGTGACGATGAAGACTTTATCTGGGAGTTTTCCGACGAGGCCTTCATCTTGGACTATTTGAAGAGCTGTAGGGCGAGCGTCGCCTGGGCCGCGGAGGTTGGAGGATTTGTGGGCTTCGGTGTAGCGGTTTGACATTTTTGTGGTGATGGTGGAGAAGGCTCTGATTGAGGGGTTTTTTGTAGCTTTGTGTGCAAAATGATGAAGCAGCGTCATTCTATGTAAAGGTGAGATGGAGATACCTCTATATATGATGGAGGTTCAGTCCCTCTAAATCCATTAACTCCTCCGTCGTGCATAATAGACAGGGCTTAGGCGACGCCCCGGGCTATTTTGATTGGTCGGCATAACCGAGTTTCCCCCCTAAATGGCAGGGTTTGGACCACCACTTATTCTGAGCTTTTTCTATGATGGATTGGAGAATCTCATTTCGTAAGAATAGTCCAATTTCAGTGAGCATCCTTGGTTCGGGAACACGCATTTGTGGGATGATTGAACCTTCTCGAAATGAAAATAATCACGTGCAGCAACCCTCGAAACTGTTCAGAATCCCGTTGATGTCGAGAAGTAAGGCTAAAACTTCTCCGAGCACTACTACAATACTTAATGTACCTTGATATAACGTTTAGAATTTGTCATTGGCTGGTTTATCTTTCTTTGAGCGAAGTGTTTTGGTACCACGTGACTTTCTTCCTCGTTCGTTCCCCTTAACCTTTGCAACTCCTATGCCTTCCACATTTTCAGCACCACGACTTCCTCGAGAACCTTAAGATTCCAATTAATTTCCCACCCACTTCTCAACAGTTTTGCCTCTCAATTCCTCTTCCTCTCTACAATCATCAATCCTCTTCATCAAAGTCAACATAGACCCAGCTCCAACCATCTCACCTACATCATTCCACAACTCTCCAGACCTCCTAAACATTTTTTATCATCTTTCAATCAGTCCAATGCACGTCCTCTTCATCCTTGTCCAACTATTCTAAAGAGCCTCACCCCAAGGACCAGATTCACACACTCAGTTGACATCCCTTCCCACGCTCCTCTTTCATCTCGAAAGGTGGGGTCGATGTCAAATACACGACTCGATAGCGAGTACGAAGAGGAGCTCGTGCTGGAGAATGCTTCTGCTAGTGACTTGCTGAAGCTGCGAGGGTTAGTGACGGCTTCTTACCAGATAGGAGGCGGGGAAGAATGTCGTGTATGGCGGATTAAAAGTTTGTTGGTAGCAAGCGAGAGATTTGGAGTTATCTCGTTATTTTGATGTTTTGAAGGGAGAGAAAAAATGGCGAGGAGAGCGAAGGTAAGTCGCTTGCGTCTCCTGGGTGTACTCGAAACTGACAATGTCATCCAGGAAACAAATTAATTCACCTCCAAGTACTGCATTCACCTTCGAGTTCACCTTTTTACCTTAGCGAGGCTTAAATTTACTGCTTAAGGTGTCTTGAGCCGATGATGTTCCATTGCTCGCGTATAAAAATTCGCGTCCCTCCCTACTTCCTTCCACGAAACTTCAACCGCCACAGCCATTGACAATCTCAAAAATCATATTGCGATAGCAGATGCTTGCTGATTGAAGCCATGGAGAAGAAGTACGAAGAATGCGAGGATACGAAGAACATCGAATCAAGTGGTAAATATAACCGTGTGACTCTTTTGCTCTGGAATAATAAAGCTAAGCATATGATTTAGCAACATTGAACGCGAGCCCCCACAATGATCCGATCACATCCAAGGCTGCGAGAGACAGGCCGCTTAATATACCTACGGAGATATGGGAGAAGATATTTGCCCTTTTAGATCTGAATGATATCAAATCCGTTCGCCTTGCATGGAGAAGATGGACGAACGTTGCCGGTCGGTTTCTCTTTCGAACTTTCATCTTTCGTGTCGATCGCCAAGATTTCGGGAGATTTGAAATTGTCACAGAAAACGAAGCCATGTTGGCTGGGATAAACAGGATTCGCCTTGAAACCGGCCCAATGGGTATTGATCATGTGGCTCGCCGGCTTGGATTCGAATACATGCAAGAGTACAACAGCGCCAGACTGCCAGGCTCGAGATCCAAATACACGCATGATGAGCTTGAACTCGCAAAAGATATGGCGATTCAGGAGTATGCGGCTTGGAACACTCGCTGGCATGCCGCAAAGCAAGATTTCAGAGACCTGAAGAAGATGAAAGAAATGTTGGCAAAACTGAAATCACTACGTCGCATTGATGTAACGGCCAAAGGCATCACATTCACCACTGAACTTCTACTAGGAGCATGGATGCAAGGAAGTGGTCTTTTCAACTTCAAGAGAGCAACTAAAGAATTTGTGACGTTACTTCTGGCACTCAAAGACGCTCCTTTCCAGCTCAAGCACCTAAGCCACGATCAACTCCCAGTTACATTCTTCGCCATGAAGGAGTCTTTGCTCGGTAGCCTCGCCTCCTCTTTGCAACACATCACCACCCTCCGTCTCACGATTGATGCGTGCAATTATCCTCACACCAAATGTTGGAATGGCCTTGGACACTTTCTCCGTTCGATCCCAGGCCTGACTGTTTTACGCTTTGGCTTTGATCCCTTCGAAACTGGTACTGTAAACCGTGGCACATGGCTGTATGCAGAAGATGACCTAGCTCAATGGTATATTCCACTTTGGAAAATGCTTGGAGACCATACTTGGAAAGACCTGCGCAGTTTACGATTGGATAGCTTGATGGTTTGCGAAACTGGATTAAATGAAATGCTCATTCGCCACGCACCGACCCTTCAGTGCCTAGATCTCTTCAATCTCGGGCTTTGGACAGGCAGCTTTCAGGGACTATTGTCTAATCTAAGAGAAGGACTAAAGTTGAAGAGGTTTCGTCTCTGGGGAGCGACTAGAGGTTTTCACACTCCTTACGATGGTTGGAGATTGAAACCAACCCTGAACTTGGATGAGGAAGTTTGGAGTTCTCACTTGAAAGCTCATGTGATCGACGAGGATTCCAAGCTGAACGAAGCCTGGGAGCGATTTGAGAGTATTTCTTCACCGGATGTTGGACGCCGTCTAGACCTCTTTATGACTCCTGGAATTTCTTGGCCGTGGCCGCTGTGCGCAAGTGATGCTCTCGAAAGACTGATCCGCCCTCCTTACTTCGGAGGTCACCATTCAGACCAATGTCAAGAATGTGTTCGCAGTATTGATGAGATTAATGATGCTTGGAATGCAGGAGTCAAGAAATCGTTGGAAGGCTGGTCTGACAACAACGCTTCATGTACTCGAGGGATTGGTGAGGAGGAGGTAATTGATTTTTACGACGAGGACGGACTAGACACGGGAGGCTTCGATGCAAATGGATTCGATACAGAGGGAACTTACTTCATGGATATCTATGAAGACTGGCAGGGAGCTAAGGATCCTATCAGTACCTATGCGGCCAAACGCACCTTTCGTGACGGCATTCTCTCCCAAATTCCTCGGTATTCGCAGAAGTCAACTCGGCTCCTCAGCTCCTAGATGACTTGACGTATCTGAAGAGGAGAGTATTGTGAATTTATCATGTAAGATTATAAGCAGAAGCATAGATAAGAAAAGACGAGAGAATATGGTGGGGAAGGCTGCGGATTTGCATTTTGGGCCGAACCCGAGGCGTCACACGTCTACTTTAATTGTAGCACCAGGATTAGAATAAATCTGGAGATGTCTAAAAGATAAAGATGATCCCATAGTCAATGTTACTACTAAAAAAATTCAGGTCGTAGGCCTGAATATAATACTGTGATTGCCGTTATGGTCGAAGTTTCAAAGATGGGGTGAGGGGAAAGCCGCGCCAAAATTGTGGGGATTCCGCATCACCGAGTCGGGACTTGGCTGAGGAGAACACCTTCAAAACCAACGAGGCAGCGAATTTCAAATCTGATGATTTGAATTTCACTTTCCTTCCAGAACAATTCATCTTCCACTTTCTTTATCCTCCTTTTTTCAACATTAGGAACTTGAAACTGTGAAGTGTTCTGTATCAGACTCGTCAAGAGAGCATCCGACACGAAACAAACAATGACTTTAGAGATCTGGGCAAAGATGGAGACTACACTAAATGCTACATCTCGGAGATTCCTCGACATGGTATCTGTTCATTATTCGTCTTCCGAAGCAGTCCTTGCCCTGAGTGCAGTTGCTTTAATGCTTGCTGTCGCCTCCTATCTGCCCTTTGCGGGGACAAAGCCTGCCGCCACATCAAGAAAAGCTCAACAAGCCAAAGCTATGAGGGAATCTTATCAATCGATGGAACGGCAAGCTTCAATATCAAATAATAAGAATGTATGAATAAGCCCAAGTGCCAAGTCCGTGTATTTTCAGCACTTAGGCTCACATCTTCCAGAATATCAAGCACGCGCCGGGATCAATGCAATTAAGTCAGGTCAGTGATACCTGGAAAAACTTTGTTCATGAAACTGAGTAATATAGTTATGGGTATATCCCGTCAAATCTCTTCGAGGCTGCGTGGTCCCGCAAGCTATGTTAACTAAAGAGGGGTTCTACCTCGATCGACGCTTCGTTCTCTTGCAAGAAGACGAAGCAAAACCTAGTCAATGGAAACATATGGCGGTCTCTCAGATCTCACAAATGGTTCTATTTCACCCTTCAATTTCAGAAGATACACTCACCATCACTTATCGCCCTCCAGGCTCTGCGGCCGCCGATCCAGAGAGTCTTGAAATTCCCCTCGAACCGGAGAACCTAGAGAGATTCGGAAGAGTCGAAGTCAATATGCACTTCAGTCCAACGAAAGGCTATGATCTGGGCGAGAAGTACAGCAAATGGTTCTCGAAGCGCTTCGGATTTAAAGTCATCCTCGTGTACTGGGGCAACAACCCAAGACTCGTTCTTGGGAATCTCCCAGGCAAACCGACAGGCCAAGGACCAAAGCCAAAGAACGCAATCACGAAAGTCATGAGTTCCCTCCCTATAATTGGACCTCTGTTGAAAGAGGAGGACGGCGTCATAGCCTTCAATGACTGCGCACCATACCTCGTGATCACTGAGCCCTCGCTGCACGACGTAACGGCAAGACTACCAGAGGGAGTAGAAATGGACGTCACCAAATTCCGCGCCAACATCCTCCTTAAGACCTCGGACCCGGCATGGGATGAAGATTTCTGGGGCGAATTAACCATCGGATCCGAAGGCGCGAAGATCCTGCTCACTGGCAATTGCGGGAGATGCAATAGTTTGAACGTGGATTACAATACTGGAAAGTCTGGGACCGGAAGAGATGGGAAAGTGTTGAAGCTACTGCAGAAGGATCGGAGGGTTGATTTGGGGACGAAGTACAGTCCGATTTTTGGTAGATATGGGTTTGCTAGCAAAGATTCTGAGGGCATGGTGTTGAGGGTTGGCGATGTGGTGACTATGACGAAGAGGAATGAGGAGAGGACAAGGTTTTGTGAGTTATTCTCAAGAAGGTTGGGAGAGGTACTGATTTTGACTAGACTGGCCTGGGCTTTCGACGTGATTTCGCTGTTTTTGGAAGGAAACGACTTGCTGTTTATTCGAGGATGATCTGGATATGATGATCAAGGGAGTAAATGAGACGATCTAGCTTCGGATTTACGAGTGAGAAGTCAAAGCTATTTGTTATTTGTCCTGACCAGGAAATGTGATAGGCATCGAGTCTCAAATAGAAGAATATTATGTTTATGTACATCAGAGGCCTTCCGGAGCAACCTTATGCAAAACCCTTCAGGGCCTTCAGAGCAAAGAAATGGCATCTTCCAGGGATTGGAGTATATTGAATATGCAAAGGAGTTCGTTTAATGACAAGAACCAGAGTTAGGACCAAATTACTGGAGATTTCTCATTCTCCCATTCTTCAGGAATAGGGGGGGCGGGGCAAATGCGGGGCTATTCCGCACAATGTCGACCCCGCAAACGCGGGACGGCCTCCGTCCTGTTCCTCCACAAACATCACTCTTCACACGACCATGGATCTCTCGTCCAACCAACCCGGCTTACTCGATGTTTGGCTGTACCGGGGAAGACTCCTGTGGTGAGGCCGGAAAACAGCGGATATCAATTTATAGAAGATGATCTCCTTACGCGCAGTAAGTAAAAGACCAATTTCCACTATATTCCCCCCAACTTCCCTTCCCTTTCCAAAGACAAAGGACATCCTACTAGTCTTATACTAAATTATACTAATTCTAAATCATGGAGAAGCAGACCCTCCACCTGCACACCTACTTCCGCTCCTCTTGCTCCGCTCGCGTCCGGACCGCAGCACACTACAAAAACATCCCACTGACCTACTCCTACATCCACCTCCTCAAATCCGACCAAACCTCCCCAGAATACACACTCACCAACCCCTCCGCCTCCGTCCCAACCCTAACCGTCACGTCCTCCGGCTCCGCACCCATCGTCATCAGACAATCCATCCCGATCCTCGAGTTCTTGGAAGAGTATTTCCCGAACACTCCAAGGCTTCTCCCTGAGAATCCCGTAGAGAGGGCGAGAGTAAGGGAGCTGGTTAATATCATTGCGTCTGATCTGCAGCCCGTCACGAATCTACGGATTTTGAAAGCTGTGAAGAAGTTAGGTGGTGAGCAGGCGCCGACGGAATGGGCGAAGAATTGGATGGGGAGGGGATTGGAGGCGTTTGATAAAGTTGCAGAGGGGTACGCGGGGAAATATAGCGTGGGCGATGAGGTTAGTATGGCGGATGTGGTGTTGGCGCCTGCCGTGGAGGGGGCGTTGAGGTATGG
>Ga0302325_10036431_pt1 | contig 10029 bp, 13 predicted proteins | sample Palsa_T0_2_FD_201948 | JGI IMG/M metagenome (GOLD analysis project Ga0302325, IMG submission 201948) | Peat permafrost microbial communities from Stordalen Mire near Abisko, Sweden - Palsa_T0_2 | ecosystem: Environmental > Terrestrial > Soil > Palsa > Peat permafrost | place: Sweden: Abisko... | reverse complement strand
ATTCATGGAGATTCGCATCGCACCAGGGGAAACGATCGAGAGTGCCCTGCGCCGCTTCAAGAAGGCAACCCAAAAGGCCGGCGTCCTCGCCGAGGCCCGCAAGCACGAACATTACGAAAAGCCGAGCGTCCGCCGCAAGAAGAAGTCGGCTGCCGCTCGCAAGCGCCGGGCATAACCTCCCGATGACGCTCGGCGAGCGCATCGCCTCCGAGCTCAAAGAGGCGATGAAGGCGAAAGACCAAGTGCGGATCGATACCTTGCGATCCGCGCTTTCCGCATTCTCTTATAAGAAGATCGAAGCGGGACGCGAGCTGAGCGAGGAAGATCAGGTCGAGGCCGTGCGCAAGCAGCTCAAGCAGCGCAACGACTCGATCGCCGAGTTCAAAAAGGGAAACCGTCCCGATCTGGTCGAGCGTGAGACCCGCGAGCGGGACATTCTGGCTGCTCTGCTGCCGGCGCAAAAGTCGGCCGAAGACATCCGGCCGGCCGTGCGAGCGGCGCTCGCGACGTTGCCTCCGGATCAGCGAAATCAAGGTGCGGCCATGAAACTGGTCATGCCCGGCCTCAAAGGCGAAACAGACGGGTCGACGATTCGCCAAGTCGTGCTCGAAGAGCTGGGCGCGCTCCAGGCCGTCCCGTAACTTCCATCGCCCGGCCCGGGTAGCAAGCGGTGATGAGAAGGTGGCTTCGCCTAGCAGTCTTTAGCCTCACGGCGCTGTTGGGCTTTGCCGCCCTGATCTCGAACTCGCTCGCTGCCGCCAGCCGTCCGGTTCTCGTCGTCCCGATCGACGGCGTGGTCGATCAAGGGATGGCGCATCTCGTCGCGCGAGCGGTCGCTCAGGCCGACGACGAGCACGCGGCCGGAATCGTCTTCGACATCAACACGCCCGGCGGGCTGGTCGATGCCGCCTTTCAGATTCGCGACTCGATTCTCGACGCTAAAGTGCCGACGCTGGCCTTCGTTTCGAAGCGCGCGTACTCGGCCGGCGCGTTGATCACCCTGGCCAATCACACGATCGTCATGGCGCCGGGCTCGAGCATCGGCGCTGCCGAGCCGCGGCCCAACGAGCCGAAGTACGTCTCCGCGTTGCGAGCGGAATTCGCCTCGACCGCGCAGCGCAATCATCGCAATGCCACCCTAGTCTCGGCGATGGTCGACAAGAACGTCGACGCTCCGGCCTACAAGAAAGCCGGTGCGATTCTCTCGCTGACGGCGGAGGACGCAAAGCGGGCGGGCATCGCCGACGCGATCTCTCCAACGCTCGCCGGAGCGCTCCAGGACGCCGGGATCAGCGGAACGCTGGAACACGCCGAATACACCTGGGGTGAGTGGCTGGCCCGATTCGCCACGACGCCCGAGATCAGCGGCATCCTGCTTTCGATCGGCGTGCTCGGTCTCTTCATCGAGATGCAAACGCTGCACGGCATTGCCGGCCTGATCGGCGTCAGTGCACTCGCCTTATTTTTCGGCTCGCACATCTACGCCGGCTTCGCGAATAACATCGTGATCGCGCTGGCGGTTCTGGGCGTCATCGGAATTCTTTTCGAACTGCACGTCTTGCCGGGACACGGGGTGGCCGGGACGGTTGGCGCCGCAGCCCTCCTGACGGCCGTCGTCATGGCGTTCGGCTTCTCGTTCATGTTCATCGCCGCACAAGCGGTCTCCATCGCCATCGTGCTGTCAGTCATTGCGTTGTGGGCCAGTTCGCGCATGTTCCCCGAGAGCGCGTTCATGAAGCGGATCGTGCTGACCGCACAACAGGGCTCCGACTACGTGACGAGCAGTGACTTCGGTGCGCTCGTCGGGAGACTGGGTTTCGCGACCTCGTACCTGCGGCCCGCCGGCGTTGCCAACGTCGACGGAAGGCGAGTCGACGTGCTAACCGAAGGCGACTTCGTACCGGCCGGCGCTGCAATCCGCGTGACGCGCGTCGAGGGCGCCCGCATTTTCGTCAAATCGATAGCAGAGGAGAAAGCGTGATCATACCCGCGGTATTGATGGCGGTCATCGTTTTTGGCGCGATCATCCTGTTCTTTCTCCTGCTGTACTATTTTCCGTTCGGGTTGTGGATCCGCACGATCGCGGCAGGCGTCCCGCTTTCGATGATCTCGCTGATCCGCATGCGGCTGATCGGCATCCAACCCGGCGTGATCGTGACCAACCTCGTGCGAGCGCGCAAAGCCGGTTTGAATCTCACCGTCGATCAAATGCAGTCCCACTACCTCGCCGGCGGAAACGTCGAGAACGTGACCCTCGCGATGATCGCGGCGCAGCGCGCGCAAATCCCGCTGGAATGGCAACGTGCCGCCGCGATTGACCTGGCCGGACGCAACGTCCTCGAAGCCTTGCAGACCTCGGTTAATCCGCGGGTGATCGAGACGCCGATCTTCCAAGGCGTCGCGCAAAACGGCATTCAGTTGAACGTGAAAGCGCGTATCACCGTACGCTCCAACCTCGATCGCTACGTCGGCGGCGCGGGCGAGCCGACGATCGTTGCGCGCGTGGGCGAAGGCGTCGTCTCCGCGGTCGGCGCCGCCGTCGACCACAAGGAAGTCCTCGAATATCCGGACCGCATCTCGAAAGCGGTCTTAGCGAAGGGCCTGGACGCGGGAACCGCGTTTGAAATCGTTTCGATCGACATCGCCGACGTCGACGTCGGGAAGAATATCGGCGCCGAGCTGCAGACGTCGCAAGCCGAAGCCGACCGCAAGATCGCGCAGGCGAAGGCCGCCGAACGCCAATACAGCGCACAGGCCGCCGAACAAGAGCAAAAGGCCGAGACGCAGGCGATGCGCGCCAAAGTCGTTGAAGCCGAAGCGCAAATTCCGCAAGCGATCGCTGAGGCGTTTCGCAACGGCAATTTAGGCGTGATGGATTACTATCGCCTCAACAACCTCAAGGCCGACACGGAGATGCGCTCGGCAATCGGAACCGGCGTTACGCCACCCGATCCGGGAACCGGGCCGGCCGGACCGCCGCCGGGAACCCCTCCGCGCTAGATGCTCAACGCGCTCGGCGAATTGATCTTCGAAGCGATCCAGAAGCAAATCGCGGAACGGCAGGACGCGGCGTCGCCCGGCGGGGGCGTCGCCCCGCTCCAAGGTCTGCCGATGAGCCGGGCCGTTCCCGTCCGCGCCGCGCAAGTCACCGCGCCCGTTGCATCGGCGCCGGTCGCGAAACCGCCGGTGCCGATGGGCCGGATTCCCGATGCGCCGCCGGCAGATTTCTTCCCCACGTTTGAATCGGCCGTTCCGGTCGCACCGGCATTCACGAACCCGCTGCTTGAAGCGTTGCGGGGTGGCCCGGCGCTCATCGGCGGTATCGTGGTCGCACAAGTCTTGGGTCCACCGGCGTCGTTACGGCCTCATTCCGCTCCCACCGACACCCTTTGACCCCGAGCCGCGTTCCAGGTAGCGTAGCGACGGGAGGGCGACCCTGGCCGAAACTCAAGTAGAACGCGTTTTCGAGCTCGCGGGCGTGACGGATGCGCTGCGCTTTTGCGGCGAGCTCGACGGGAATCTGACCGCGCTCGAGGGCATCGTACCCGTCGTCGTCCGTCTCGAAGGCGATCGCTTGCGGGTGAGCGGCGAGGCAGCGGCGGTCGATCAAGCTTACGCCATCCTCTCGCGCATGCGCGATGCGGCGAACGGCGGAGCGCAGCTCACGCCCGACGACGTTGCGCTCGCGGCGCAGGACACGATCCGCCCAAACGGCGATGCGAGCGGCGCCCACCCCAAGACCCTCTTCGTGGCGAGTCGCGGAAAAGAGATACGGCCCAAAACCGCCGGGCAGCGTCGTCTCGTCGATTCGATCGAAACGAACACGTTGACGTTCGGCATCGGGCCGGCGGGAACGGGCAAGACGTTTTTGGCGATGGTCATGGCCGTCAAAGCGCTGCGAGCGCGGCAGATCGCCCGGCTCGTGTTGAGCCGGCCGGCAGTCGAAGCCGGCGAACGGCTCGGATTCTTACCCGGCGATTTCAAAGAAAAAGTCGATCCGTACTTGCGGCCGCTGTACGATGCGCTGGCCGAGTTGATCGACGACGCGGTGGTCGAGCGCTTCATGGATCGCGGCACGATCGAAGTGGCCCCGCTCGCCTTCATGCGCGGCCGCACGCTTTCCGATGCGTTTGTGATCCTCGATGAAGCGCAGAACGCAACGCGCGAGCAGATGAAGATGTTTCTGACGCGTCTCGGTTCGGGCTCGAAGATGGTCGTCAACGGCGACGTGACGCAGATCGATCTGCCGCGCGGCGTCAAGTCGGGGTTGCTCGACGCGCACGCGCTCTTCGACGGCGTGCCCGACGTCGGCGTTGTCGAGCTGGACGAGACGGACGTCGTGCGCCATCCGCTCGTTGGAAAGATCATCGCCGCCTACCAGCGCCTGGTTTGATCTACCTGCGCAACGCGACGCGCAAGCATCGCTTGAACCTGCGCGCGCTGGAGAAGACGGCGACGAACCTGCTCGCCGCCGTGGGCGAGAGCGGTTCGACGCTTTCGCTGTCGTTCATCGGCGATGCGGCCATGCGCCGTCTCAATCGCGAATCGCGCGGAAAAGATCGCACGACCGACGTCCTGAGCTTCCCGCTCCTCGATAGACCGGCCGCGAAAACGAAAGCGCGTTCGCGAGCGAACTTCGCGCCGGAACGGATGTTGGGGGACATCGTGATTTCGGTCGATGCCGCGGTGCGGCAGGCGGCGGACTACGACGCGCGCCTGGAGGCTGAGCTGGCCCGTTTGATGATTCACGGATTGCTGCACCTCCTCGGACACGATCACGAGGAAGCGCGCGAGCGGGTCAAGATGGAGCGCGAGGAGCGCCGCTTGGCGCAGCAGATCGGTTTGCACTGGCCCTACGCGCGGGGATGACGGCGGAGCCGAGAGGCCGAAAAGCCTAGATCATGCACCCCGTGCGGCTGCCGCCGAAGGCGAAGCGGATCTCGGACAGTCGCCTTTGGAGCTCGTTCAACTACGCGTTCGCCGGCATTCTCTACGCGACGCGTACGCAGCGGAACATGCGCGTGCACTTGGCGGCCGCCGCGCTGGCGCTCTTCTTTACGCTCTACCTGCGGCTCGAGCGGGCCTATGTTGCGGTCGTCGTCATCGTTATCGCGTTGGTGCTTGCGCTCGAACTCCTCAATACGGCCATCGAGGCGGTGGTCGACTTGATGACCGTCGCGCACCATCCCTTGGCGAAAGTCGCCAAGGACGCGTCGGCGGCCGCCGTGCTCGTGGCTTCGATGGCGGCGCTGATCGTTGGGTATCTCGCCTTCTACGAAGGCATCACCCGGGCCGGAGCGCAGGTCTCGGTGGCCGTCGCCAGCGTTCCGCGGAATCTCGTCGTGGTGGTGATCGCGCTCGTCGGCATCGCCACGATCTTTGCGAAAGCGCTTGCCGGAGGGCGGGGTTCGCCCTTGCAGGGCGGAGCGGTCTCGGGGCACGCCGCGTTGGCGTTCGCCGGCGCGACCCTCATCGCACTTCTGAACCGAACCCTCGTGGTCGGCCTGCTCGCTTACTTCCTCGCACTGCTGGTGAGCCAGAGCCGCGTCGAAGGCGGAATCCACACCGTCCGTGAGGTGATCTACGGCGGCGTGCTCGGGCTCGTCGTCAGCGGGACCGTCTTCCTTCTGTGCCAGGCGTGAACTGCCCGAAGCCGTCCTCAGTTGCCGCCCCGGCTGACCGGGGCGATGTGCTATAATGGCCGCGACTTGAAGACGGACCCACCGCTACCGGGCCACCCGCCGCCGGACGCGCGCTCGCTCTAGAATGCCGCCAATCGACCTCGGCGACCACCTGACCGAAATAGCCGCGCTCGTGGTCTTGATCGCTGCCGCAGCCTTTTTCTCAGGCTCCGAGGCTGCCCTGATTTCGCTTTCGCGCCTGCACGCCCGCGGGATGCGCGAACGCGGCCTGCGCGGCAGCGAGGCGGTCTTGCGCCTGCTCGAGGACCGCAATCGCTTCCTAACCTCGATCCTCATCGGCAACACGGTCGTCTTGCTGGCCGCCGACTCGCTCGCCACGATCCTCTTCGTACGGGCCGGCGTGCCGAATGCGGCCATTTGGTCGACCGCCATCATGACGGTTTTGTTGTTGACGTTCGGCGAGATCATTCCCAAGACCATCGCCGTCGCCGACAACGAGCGCTGGGCCGTGCGTCTGGCGCCCGTTTTGGAACGCGTCGCTTGGATCATGACGCCGGTCAACAACGCCTTTCTCTTCGTAACGAATCTGATCGTGCGCCTCTTCGGCGTGCGGCCGCCCGCAAAGGGCCCGTTCGTTACCGAGGATGACATCCGCAACATCGTGAACGTCGGCGCCGAACAAAAAGTGCTCGAAGAACAAGAGCGCGAGATGATCCATTCGATCATTCAGTTCGGCGATACGATCGTGCGCGAAGTCATGACGCCGCGTCCCGACATGATCGCCGTGGACGTGAACGCCTCGGCCCGCCGGGCGCTGGATCTCGTCATCGCCGACGGATATTCGAAGCTGCCGGTCTACGAAGAGAGCATCGACAACGTGATCGGAGTCATCCACGATCGCGAATTGCTGATCGCGCTCTCGAACGGTACGTTGGCGCAATCGCCGATTCGCGCCTTGATGCGTCATATCACGCTGGTGCCCGAAACCAAACGCGTTTCGGAGCTCCTGCGCGAAATGCAGCGTGGAAAATTCTCGCTGGCGATCGTGGTCGACGAATACGGCGGCACCGCCGGCCTCGTGACGATGGAGGATCTGCTCGAGGAAATCGTCGGCGAGATTCGCGACGAACACGACGAGGGAGAAGAAGAACCGATTCGTGTGGTCTCTGCCGAGGAGTCGGTCGTCGACGCCGGGACGAACATCGAAGATGTCAACGCGCGCCTCGGCTTGCACTTGCCGCACGAGGATTTCGAAACGATCGGTGGCCTGACGGTAGGCCTATTCGGGCGCTTACCGCAGGAAGGCGAAGAGGTCGCTGCGGGCGGGCACGTTCGCCTCAAGATCGACCGGACGCGCGGGCGCCGAATTTTAGCCGTGCGCATCTTCACGAACGGCGAGACCGAGACGACGCACGCCTCGCCCCGCGATGCGCAGGAAGCCTCGATCAAAGCCGAAAGCGCGCTGCCGTGACCGAGACGGAGTTGATGGCGGCCGCCCACGCCGCGCGCGAACACGCCTACGCTCCGTATTCCGCATTCTCCGTCGGCGCCGCACTTTTGTGCGAGGACGGAACGGTCGTCACCGCGTGCAACGTCGAGAACGCCTCGTATGGTCTCTCGATCTGCGCCGAACGCTCGGCCATCTTTGCCGCGATTGCAGCGGGAAAGCGCCGCTTTTCGATCCTGGCGGTAGCCGCCGATCATGCCGGCGCGACCACCCCGTGTGGCGCATGTCGCCAAGTGCTCGCGGAATTCGCCCCCTCGGCTCGCATCTTGTACTCGCGCGGTAGCGGCTTTGAGGAGAGCGGGCTCGGCGAGCTGCTGCCGGCCGCATTCGAGCTGCCGTGAGTTCGCCCGAACGGACCTATAAGACGCGCGCGATCGTGTTGCGCGGCCGCAATCTCGGCGAGGCGGATCGCATCTACACGTTGTTCGGCGAACGCAGCGGCAAGTTCGATGCGATCGCGAAGGGCGTGCGCCGCACGAAGAGCCACTTTTCGGGCCGGCTCGAGTTTGCGAGCGAGGTCGCGCTCGGCCTGCACCGCGGCCGGAATCTCGACGTGATCACGAGCGCTGAGATTTTTCGCCCACGCTGGCCCGCGATCGTCGATCCGGCCGTCTTCGCGACCGCGCACGTGCTGGTCGAACTCATCGATGCGTTCTGCGAGCCCGAGCTAGCCCTGCCGGAAGTGTATGCGCTCTTACGTGGCGCCCTCGGCGCGCTCGAAGATGCATCCGATCCGGCCACGCTCGTCCCTCGTTTCCAACTGCGCCTTCTCGGCATCCTCGGCTTCGCGCCGGAGACGGCGGCCTGCGTGCGTTGCGCTCTCGCCTTCGCCGGCCGAAGCGGCTGGGCCGATCTCGAGGCGGGTGGAATCGCTTGCGAAAACTGCCGTCCGCACCAAGCCGACGCGCTCGCTCTCGAACCCGCCGACGTTCTCAATTTCCAAGCTCTGGGAGCCGAACGCGGTGGTCCCGTGCGTCCTGCACTTGGAGCGACGCCGGCCACGGCGCGCGCCGTCGATGCATTCGTAAACTATCATTTGGGAAAGCGTCCCAAGTCGAGCAAGCTGCTCGACGATCTCGCTTCGACGGGCGCACACATGCGCCGGCGCGCGCCGGTCGCGGGGTAACCCGGGGATGTCCATCTTGGCGCTCGACGTCGGCGAGCGGCGCATCGGCGCGGCGGTCAGCGACCCGAGCGAAAGCTACGCATTACCCGTTCGAACGCTGGAGCGCGCCGGCGGCGTCCGTGAGGATCTGAGCGCAATCGTCGAACTAGCGCGCGAGTACGGCGCTACGACGATCGTCGTGGGCGACCCGCTCCGGCTTTCGGGCGAACGTGGACCGGCCGCGCGCAAAATGGACGAGTTTGCCGCAAGCCTCGCCAAAGCGTTCGACGGCACCGTCGAGCGCGTCGACGAACGTTTGACGACGGCGCAGGCGAATCGAACGCTGCTGGCAGCGGACGTTTCGCGCAAGCGCCGCAAAGGCGTCGTCGATCAACTCGCGGCTGCGCTGATTCTGGAAACGTATCTCGCGCGGCGGCGCCGCGCGGGCACGTAGGGAAGCGTCGGGTTTGCGAGGACGAAGGCGAGCGGCGGCGATCGTCGCGGCCGTGATACTCTGCGCCATTGCTGCGCCTTTGGCGTGGTTCTTCGGCGCGACCAGGTACGACCGTTCGTTCCCCGAGCGCCCGACGGTCGCGCTCATTCCGCAAGGCACGAGCGCGCGCGAGGTCGCCGAACTGCTCTTTGCGCAGCGCGTCATCGGTTCGCGCGCCGCTTTCCGTTTGCTCGTGCGCGTTCGCGGCGACGAGACGCGGATGAAGGCGGGCGAGTACCGCTTCGACGCACATCGAACGCCCGACGAAATCCTGCGCCAGCTCGTCGCCGGCGGCCAACAGGTCGCGGTCTGGGTGACGATTCCGGAGGGCTTCACGGCCAAGGAAATTGCCGCGACCCTAGATGCAAAGGGCGTCGGCGAAGCGGCCGCGTTCGAAAGCTACTTCTTGGGGACGCCGCTACACATCGACGGCACAACGTCGCAGTCGCTCGAAGGCTTTCTCTTTCCCGACACCTACCTCGTGCCCGTCGGAGCCGAACCACCCGACGTCGCGAAGATGATGACGGACCAATTCCGGGCTGAATTGCCGCGCGATGCCGCCGCTCGTGCCAGACGCCTCAGGCTGACGCTGCCGCAGATCGTGACGCTCGCCTCGCTCGTCGAGCGTGAAGGCCAGGCAGACGACGAGCGCCCGTTGATCGCCGGCGTCTACTACAACCGCCTGCGCCGGGGTATGCCGCTGCAAGTCGACGCGACGATCGAATACACGTTCCCGCACCACAAGGACGTCATTACCTATGCCGACCTCGCGAGCGACTCTCCCTACAATACGTACAAGCATCTCGGCTTACCGCCGACGCCGATTGCGAATCCTGGCCGGCCGTCGTTGCTCGCGGCATTCTACCCGCGCCCGTCGCCCTATCTGTACTACGTTTCGAAGCAAAATGGACATCACGCGTTTTCGCGAACGCTGGCTGAACACGAAGCGAACGTCGCCCGTTACCTGCGCTAGGAGGCAGCCACGGACAACCACAACGGCGAGACCGGCGAGGGCAAAGTCGAGCTCAACGACATCATCGTGGTCGGGACGACGGACGGTAAGAAACTCGAGTATGAAATCGTCGGCATCGTCGAGGATGAAGAACAGAACGGCTATGCCGTCGCCTACAACGAAACCGTCGACGAGTTCATCGTGACCAACGACATGGGCGAGCTCCTGGCGGACGACGAGCTCGCGCAAGAAATTCTCGACGACTTCCGCGTCTTTTCGGAAGAAGCCGCGCCGGAGTAACTTGGCGCGCGTCCTCTTCCTCTCGGCGAG
>Ga0302325_10036429_pt1 | contig 10029 bp, 12 predicted proteins | sample Palsa_T0_2_FD_201948 | JGI IMG/M metagenome (GOLD analysis project Ga0302325, IMG submission 201948) | Peat permafrost microbial communities from Stordalen Mire near Abisko, Sweden - Palsa_T0_2 | ecosystem: Environmental > Terrestrial > Soil > Palsa > Peat permafrost | place: Sweden: Abisko... | reverse complement strand
CCATCGGTGCCCTGGATCAGTGGCGCACTGGGACCGGAGCCGTCGGCGCAGTCGCTTTGCGAGCAAAAGGTGTACAGCGTGGTCAACTCGCCACTGGGGGTGATCTTGAAGACCGTGCCTGCGCTGTCATACCCGTTATAAAAGGTTGTTCCGTAGAAGTTGCCATCGGTGCCCTGAACCAGCCCCGCAACGGGGCCCCAACCGTCAGTGCAGTTGCTGAGCGAACAAAAGCTGTAAAGCGTGGTGAGTCCTCCATTTGGCGTGATCTTGAAGACTGTGCCTCCGCCGTTGGGGCTGGTACCCGCATTGACTCCGCCACTGACTGTTGTGCCATAGAGATCCCCATCGGTCGCCTGGATCAGTCCCGCCTGCGGGGCAAAGCCGTTGTTGTCGCTGTTAATAGGAGGGTCGCCGCCGCAACTGGGGCCAGCGCAAAAGCTATACGTCGTGTTCAGGCTGCCGCCGGTGGTAATGCTGAAGACCGAGCCGGCACCGTTGACCCCACCGCAATTGGTGGTCCCATAAAGAATCCCATTGGTGGCCTGTACCAGCGGTGACTCGGGATCGGAGGCGCAGCCGTTCGCGACGCCGAAGCTGTTGAGCGTGGTCAGTACGCCACTGAGGGTGATTTCGAAAACGGTGCCAAAGCGGCCGGGCCCGCCATGTTCCGTCGTCCCGTACAAATTCCCTTTGCTATCCTCGATGAGCCCCGCCACAAGATCTTCGCCGTCCGGACAACCGGTTTGCGCGCAAAAGCTGTACAGGGCGGTCAGTCTGCCACTCGGAGTGATCTCGAACACGGTGCCCTCGCCGTAGGTGCCACCTTGGTTGGTTGTCCCGTATAACTTCCCATTGGTGGCCTGCACCAGTGGCGCATAGGAGGCACTACCGTTCGTGTCGTCGAAGCTGGCCAGTGTGGTGAAGATCTGCGCCTGCGCCGATGGGGTGGTAATGACCGCCAACATCAGCACGATCGCGAATGTCAGCGCGGTCCTTGCCGCCGCCGCACGCAGCGTCGATGTGCGGTCCCGCTGTTGCCCCGTGTTCTTCATTTTCGATTCCCCCGGCACACTGAGTGAAACGAGAGCCCCGGCAAACGCTCGCCATGACGTGATTGGATGGTGCCGGACGAAGTCAAGCAAAAATTGATGTCCTGAGCGCCCCAACTGTGTGTCTGACAACGTCGCAACAGGCGCCGCAATTCGCCATCACAAGAACTGATGTGCAACTGATGTGTCACGACTCGCGGCGCGAGCGCTCCCGGTTCCTGGCGGTCGAAATGTTCCCTAGCTTTGGTTCTTCGAGCGGCGTTCAATTCTGGACGCCAATAAACCTACTACGCTGATTCGGAGCTCGGCGCAATAGCTATCGGTAGAGCTCGGGGCACTTCCATCTGTTTATGTCATAACTTGCTGGTTCCATTCCAACTGGGCGCTGGCGCTAGAAAGATAGGGGGCTATTATTTTGGGTTGCGTTAGATACCGAGATGACCGACGCGTGACTCGAGAGATGGCGTTCTATCGACACCTTGAGGCCGAGACGTTCCGTTTCATTCCGATTGGCGACCCGCAGCTAGAATATTCGGACACGAATCCCTAACGACTCACTTCAGGGTACGAATCGGAGTACGGAACGGCTCGGCCCTAGCGACTCAAAAAGCTATTCGGCCGCGAAAACCGCCCGAATCGATCCCGCTCGCGGGAACGCGGGTTCGATTCCTGTACGTTTGGATTAGTGCAATGCGGGATAAACTGGGAATTACACTATTTCACACGCACCCAAAGATAGGCGACAAAGCGCCCCCTCCCTACCAACCACCGTAAATCCTCGGACCCGTGGGGCTCCCATAGCCATATGCTTGCGGGACTTTTGCGTGTTTCGTTGTGCTCTGTTGTGCTCGGTGGTGCTAAGTGCAACGGGCGCCACGCGGAGCTTGTTAATAAAATCAACGCTCTATTTTCACGGTGCCAGTTGCGAATTACCTTCCCGGCTTTCGCTTTTCTATTAGAGTCCCGCGACTACACGCATCCGCTGGATCACTATTTCAGCTCGTGCTTGATCCTCCGGCTGAGGGCCAAGATGCCATGTAATTACATCGACAAATGGTGAGCCGAGTAAATCGTCGAATTCCTCTCTTAAGTAGTTCCTGACGTCGTTTGTCGCGGACCCTATTTCGTCCGCGAGTTCGGGACGGCCGTCGATAAGATTCACTATGTCTTCTATGTCGTGGCTGGCACCGAAGTCTCCGCCGCCTCGACCATAGAAAGCTTCGATCTTCGTCGCGAGCAAAAGGGGAGGCGAGATCAAACGAATTTCGAGGCCGCTCGGCAAAGCCACGGTGCGAGCGTCGCGCATAGCTTCTGGGTACCAACGATTTGAGAATCCTAAGACTCCCTCGTCGGTCGGCATTACGTCGATTTTGAGCGCGCCGAGACGCCAGCGGCATATGACCTCGGGGTCTTCTTGCAGTCCCGCAGCTCTGAGCTGTTCTGAGAGTTTGTAGTACTCGGCTTTACTTCCAATCTCGACAATCAGGTCGACGTGCTGTGTGGCGCGTACAGCAGGCCTTGCGGTATCCGTGATCATGAGCCCAACGGCGCATCCGCCGATGAAGACGACACGGTCGAGGAACTCACCAAGTGCTGAGGCGGCCGCCTCGATCAGCACCACATTCGGGTCATTTGGGTTCATGTGAGCATTTTCTTGAGGGCTGCGGATGCGAACTCGCGCTCCCGCGATCTGCCCATTCTCAGCGCGTCAAACAGCGCCAAAGTTTCGTAAAGCCGAGAATCGATCTCCGCTGCACGAGGGACGGTAGGGTAGAGCGGTTGGAGTGCGATTCCCCGCACAGTTCCCTTCGCATATGGCCATACTGGAGGTGGCTCGTCAGACGGCACCAAGAAATCGCGCATGGCTGGACTTGCGTGAGCGGTCGGAATGCCGCGAGTCAACGTGCCGACTACCGCAGGGAATACGAACTGGGCTCCGTGAAGTAGCAGCTCACGGAGGGCTTCGCGCGCAACCGCGAAGTCGCCGTCGTGGTCGGACGTGAAGAGTCGAGCAATTCGCGCTCGCGCGAGACTGGCGTGGACCTCGGATGCGGATATAAAGAGGGCCTTGCCAATTGAACTATAGGTGAACGGCTCTTCGGGCGCTGAAACAAGCTTTAGCAGGATTACGAGATCCTGGGGCTTGAGGCTAAGTTGCTGATTTTTCATTTGGTTTCCCCAGTCTTCGCGATTCGCGAATTGAGAATACTATAAGGAGGTCCCTAAGTAAACTTCTTTAGGTAGCTATTCAAATGTCTAAAGACTTAAATAGCTTATCCATATCTCGTTGTATTATATGTAATAATTTAAAAACAAGCCTAAGACGCCTTGATTGACTAATATCGTGTGATTAAGCTGTGGTCATGAATGGAACTGTCCGAAAAAAGAGCCCGCGCGCACCGTCTATGCCGCTATCTGAAGCCATCGATGGCGCATTAAAGATCTATTCACATGATCGGCGGCATGCCATTCCTGTGGAACTTGCCGCGCAGCATCTTGGATACAAAAGCGCGAACAATGGGACGGCGATTAAGGCACTCGCTTCAATCCGGTTTTTCGGCCTGCTGGGGCGCCCCCAAGAGGGACAACTTGCGGTTGAGAAGGAAGTAGAAGACTACAACTTCGCGCCAGACCCTCGGCAGAAAGCGGAGTTGATTCGGAAATGGCTCTTGACGCCCCCTGTCTTCGCTGAAGTTTTGAGCAAATTTGCTGATGGCCTTCCGTCGGACGCAGCCCTTAAGTTTGAGCTAATTCATCGTGGTTTCCTGCCCGAAGCAGCTGAGGCGCTCGTCGGTGTACTGAAGAACTCGGTTGAGTTTGCCCATTACTACGATAGACCTGTTCAGGTCGTGAAGGCTGAGCTGCCGCAACTTGCATCGGAAAATGCGGCGGGTGGCGTGTCGAATTACGGCGAACAGATTCCGGCAGCTAGCGGTCCGACGGCCCCATCAAGTCTCCAAGCCGCAGATCGAATTCCTGTACGTCTTCCTGGGGGGCGGCGCGCATTCCTCGAAATTCCGTCACCCTTTTTTGAAGCCGACAAAGAGCGATTGAAGAATCAGATTGATCTACTGCTTACTGAGGATGACGAAGAACCATGAAGTCGCCGCGCCCGTTTTGCGAAAGTCGGTGATCGACCCTAGACGTATACCGGAATCTGGGGAATCATTCGTGCGCTTTGTGGTGCCAATTGCCACGGGCGCCCTTGGCAGGTTTGTTGAATTATAACCTGCGATAGCTAAGAGCTACTAGGGGCGGGCGGCTTCGAGGAGATCCGCGATCTTCGTCGCGAGCGATTGGCGCGATCTCAAGCAATTTCGAGATACCGCCTAGGATATAAACCAACCGACTTCGATTGCCTTCTGATTACGGGTTAACCGTAATCGTGTCACACCGCACTTTACCCGATTTGAAGTAGTGCCCGACGAGGGCGGGATACCCAGCCAGGTGCGCGTCTAGTGCCGGTTGCTCCTGCTGCAACTTATTCGCAGCGATCACGCAGTTGTCCCGAGAGGCATAATAGCCTTCGATTCTTTGATAGGCGACGCGCTCACTCTCCACTGATTCAAAGAGAGGTGTCATATCAGATTGGCAGTACCTCATGTACTTCTCACCACTAGCGGGTTGGTCAACGCAAAGATACATTAGAACCACGGCAAATATTTGCGTCGTAGTTGGTAGCTCTCAGAAAAATCCAGAATGCTGCTAACGGTTTGCGCCATCACTCATTTCGTTTTCCACGCGCAGACGAACTTAATCTCGCCCTCAGCCACCGTGTCCGGAGCGACCGGCCGCCACGCCGTAGGATAATCCGTCGTGGCCCCAGGCCAATTCGTGCCGTCGTCGACGAAGTAAACGATTAGGGCCTCACGTCGAGACATCTCCTCACCGCAATTGAATGCCTCGCGCTCCAAGTGGTAACTCCACCATTTGTCCGCATACACGCCGGTACCTCGCTGGAAGTGGGGCGCCATGACCATCTTTGTCCACTCCCGCCGAATCCCGCTCACGATGCGGATGCTGGATACATTGACAAAGTGTTCCATAGTGTCGTTGCCGGACTTGCCCAGAGACACCCCTCCGACGCCTGCGCTGGGCCGCACGTCAACGGTACGACCAAAACACAGCCGTTCAGCGAATCAATGAGCATGTGCACAAGGGAATGTCTTTTTGAGCCCTGACAAGAGAACGACCACAACTGGCAGTTCGTCATTTGCGCTCCCGTTAGGCAATCCCTTCTCCTTCATAGAGCTTTCTAGGATCGCCAGGTAGTTATCGGCATTGAGGGCTAGCGCGGGTGGTTGACAGAATAGCGGCGAAACCTTCGCGCTCTCAAGCTCAACGTTCGCCAATAGGAAAGCGTCACCGATGCCTGCTAAGTAGACTTTCATGGTGTCATCGCCGCTTTTGCTGCGGCGCGCCTCCTCGAAATGGCCCACAGTGTTCCAATGCAACGGCGGCGGCGGGTCTTCGGCGATTGCGAACGACGCGCTGCATAATAGGCATCCGATCCAGAGCATTTTCACGGTGCAGTTCTCACGCTTGAAGAAAGACAAGAACGGGCCTCGGCGTCTAACACCCTTTCGTAGCTGCCGGGCAGGTCTACACAGTACTCCGTCACGGGCAGTACTGCATGGACGCCCGACGCGCCTGCCCCTACGCTTCGGCGTGTGCCGAATCGGCGACAAGTTGCGCGCGTAACCTGCCGTCGTTGCGGCTATGCGGCAGAAATGTCCCCTAATAAGTTTCGCGGCTCTTTACGGGACGGCGCTCTTCAAGCGACTTCGTGCAGTCGGTGCGGAGCCCACCGCGCGAGCGTGTCGGTGCGCTGGGAAGTGCCGCCGCTGCACTGTACAGGGCATGCGTCTCTCAGTTTCGCCACCAACCAGATCAGTTTGGAAACTTCTTTCTAATCTTTCGGAACACAACGGCGTCCGGTTCAGCGCGATGGCGGCTCATCTTTCAACCGCCGATTAAGTCCTTGCGAGAAAGGTTTCCGAAATAGGCAGGTGCTTGCGGGACTTTTGCGTGTTTCGTTGTGCTCTGTTGTGCTCGGTGGTGCTAAGTGCAACGGGCGCCACGCGGAGTTTGTTAATAAAATCAATGCTCTATTTTCACCGTGCCAGTTGCGAACCAGGGGCTCGACAGCTCGAATTTCTGCCAATTTTCCGCGATTAGTGCCCGTTGCATGTAACGCATGAGCCTGGTATGTTTTGTTACATGTAACAGAGGAGAGATGCCAATGAGCTCGAGCCGTGCCCGATCTGGCGTTCGCAGCTCCGTGAACGCGCGTGTGCAAAAGCATCGCCAGGCATTGCGAGCTGCTGGCCTTCGGCCCATCCAAATTTGGGTTCCGGATGTTCGCTCGAAGAGCTTTGCCACTCAGGCTCGGAAGCAATCGCTGGCGATCGCTAAAAGCGCCCAGGAGCAAGAGGATCTGGCATTCATTGTATCGTTAGCGGATTGGAACGCCTGATTGAAACGCGGCGAGATTTGGAGTGTCGCAGGCGCGACGGAATATACGGGCAAGCCGCGTCCCGTAGCGGTTCTGCAGGACGACAGGTTCGCGGAACTTGGGTCAATAACTCTTTGCCCGTTCACCACCAATCCAACTGCTGCACCATTGTTCAGGCTTCCGGTAATGCCAAGCGAACGTAACGGACTCAAGGTGCCGAGCAGTCTGATGGTTGATAAGTTGACCACCGTGCCCAAAGCCAAACTGGGAAAACGAATCGGCAGTCTCGATGACGAGGACATCGTGCGTCTGAACCAAGCCACCATGGTATTCCTAGGCCTCGCCGGCGCGAGTTCTGAGAAATGATGCGGAAGGTAGGCCGCTGCGTCGGAACACGCAGCATAGCTCCAATCTGACATAGGCTTGTCAATTGACAACTGGCAGTCGAATTCTGTCAGAAACAGGTTGCGGGCTGTTATACCGTCGAAAGTACGATGCCTACGCCAAGCACCTGGTCACAAACCAGGGGCTCGGGACTTTTCAGGTCTTCAGGCGCGCCAGTTCCTGATTGCGAACCAGGTGCTCGGGACTTTCAATCTCTCTGAGCGCACCAAGATCTGATTGCAGACCAGATGCTCGGGGACGAAACCGGACCGTTTGCCGCCACGGAACTGCTGATAGGGATCTGCGATGCGGGCGACGTCAAGTTGTCTGGGGATTGAGTACCGAACTAGACTATACGAGTGCGCTATTGGTGGGTGAATCAGAACCAAACTTTCCGCCAGGAGATTGACGGCGGGTATCTGTGGTCCCCAAAGCGCAACAAGAACGGTAACCGAAATCCCTTCTACGAATTCATGCGCGAGGTCTCTCCCGGGGACATCGTCTTCTCATTCTGCGATACACGCATCGCTGCGCTTGGCATCGTCAGCGGGTATTGCCGGGAGAGCCCTAAGCCAGAGGAATTCGGTGCCGCTGGCACGAACTGGAGCCAGATCGGCTGGCGGGTCGGCGTACGTTGGCAGCGCCTTGCCAACGCCATCCGTCCCAAGGACCACATCGCTCGGCTGCGCCAGGAACTGGCGAACAAGTACGCCCCGCTCACGCCGGACGGCAACGGTCTGCAAAGCGTCTACCTGACGCAAGTCGGCACCGGGCTCGCATCGGCGCTTTTTGGGTTGATCGGCAAGGAGGCTTCGGGCGTGGCCGATGTCGGCCACGAAATCAGCAAGATAGAACGCGACTCGCCGGCGCCTGAGCGGGACACCGAGGAATGGGAGCAACGCGTAGAGGTCGCAATCGCCGCCGATTCCGCGATCCGGGAGACGGAGAAAACCGCACTCATCCAGGCGCGCCGCGGTCAGGGCGTCTTTCGGGTCAACGTACGTTCGATCGAGCGTTCCTGTCGCATTACGCACGTCGAGCGCATGGAGCACTTGATCGCGAGCCACGTCCAGCCCTGGCGGGACAGCAGCAACGACCAGCGGCTTGATGGCGAAAACGGGCTGTTGCTGACGCCGACCGTGGATCATCTATTCGACAAGGGGTTCATCTCCTTCGAGAACTCTGGAGAGCTGATCGTGTCGCCAGTTGCCGATCAGGCATCCTTGAAGCGGATGGGCGTCGAAACCGAAGAGCGCGTAAACGTCGGTGCTTTCTCGCAGGGTCAGCGCCGCTACCTCGACTTTCACCGAGAAAACGTCTTACGCATGGCCCGCGGAGTAGTACGGCGTGAGAGTGAGGCATAGTCGTTTGTACGGGCTCAGCCACCGTCCGTCGAGTTGCGCTACCTGTACCGTGACGATCGCGCTACGCTGGCCGCGGATGCCGTAACTGGCCCAAGAAGGTCGGCGTCCGAGCGAAGAATGGGCTGCGGAATGCGCGGTGAGCCGAGGAGCACGTATGAATATCAGAAAACTTCAGAAAGGCCTTAAATATCTGGGTGAAGTGGCTGCTGTGCGCCAGACCTATCATGTGTTTGAGGCAACCGACTATTTCTTCATATTGTCGTTTAGTCTGTCTAAAGAACGGCGAGGGTCCGGATATTTTAACGTCATCAACATGGCAGCCGTCGAATATGTTCAAGGACGCTTTGGCGGAAGGTCAGGGGTCACCGCGAAAGACGTGGTCTCCGCTGCTCGGCGCACCAAGCATGTTGCGACAAGCCTAATAGCACTCAATATTCTATATGTCCTAGTGGCGTTAAAAGAGGCAACAATCCTGCGGACAGGACAACATAAACGGTTGTACTTCTCGGTTCGGAAGGTACGGAGGCAGTTTCGCCCTCTATGAGAGAATTCAACAGCCATCGAGAGGTACTTGGTGTGGCGACGTAATGAGCTCAGCCATCGACGAGTGACGTCGCTCGCAGGCGCGATGTAAGCGCTCGATCTCGCACACCCCCCGCCCAGGGCGGGTAGGCTGATGCGATGACACAAGTTGTCTACGGAGGAAAGTGTGCAATGAAGATGTTAGGCGCGCCGCGCGTTCTAGCTGTTGTATGCACTGGACTCTACGCCGGCATCATTCTTGGTGACCGCATGGGTGCAAGCTATGCACGGCCGGAGTTAAGCGTTGCGGACTTTATCCGCTTCCAGCAAATCCAGCACGTGCACTTTAAGCCGTTGCTGTTGCCTCTAATCGTCGGTTCTGTTTTCGGTGGGCTAGTCTGGCTCTGGCTATTACGATCTCGATGGCGGACAGCAGAGTTTTGGTTTGCCGCCGCTGGCACCGCTGCAATGGTTGTGGCGGCCGCACTGACTCGGATCGTAAATTTTCCGATCAACGATGCGTTGATGACGTGGAATGCGGTGGCACCGCCTCCGAATGTTCGAGATCTTTGGGTTCCTTGGGAGAAGGTGCACACGATACGCGCGACGTTAAGTGTTCTGGCCTTTATCCTCCAGGTTTTTGCATTGCGCATCAAATAGCGGGAGTGTCAACAATCGATTTCTTGCGGCACGCTGCCTCGTCAGTATTAGAGCACGCCGTGCATTGAAGTGCCGCCGAGAACTAGCACTCGCGCGATCCCGAGAATCATATCACCCGCTTTGTACCTGCACCAAAGCTCGGCACCGCAATGTGCGAGTAGATGAGTGATTCTGTGGCGGCGGGCGACTGGCACTTCAGCCGTGGAAGCAAAATGACATTGACAGCCGGGGCATTCAATTTCCGATTGAACAATGCCAGTCAAGAAGGGGTAACCTGTGTCAATTTAATTGCTAGACCTCTATCCGAAACGGATGGAGGGAGCGCTTGAGCGCCAAGCACCTGGCTGCAAACCAGGGGGTCGGGACTTTTCAGCTCTTCAGGCGCGCCAATTCCTGATTGCGAACCAGTGGCCCCTGCCGTGTGAAGGTAATCTCGCCGGAACGTGACGTACGCGAAATGGCCGGGTTGAGACCTGCCTGGTGCAGAGAACCGGGCGCTGTCAGCTGCTTCTAGTTCACGCGAACCCGTAGATAGGCGACAAATCCTGGCCCCGCTACCAGATGTTCACCACATAACGAGTTTGGGCGACGGCGG
>Ga0302325_10036426_pt1 | contig 10029 bp, 8 predicted proteins | sample Palsa_T0_2_FD_201948 | JGI IMG/M metagenome (GOLD analysis project Ga0302325, IMG submission 201948) | Peat permafrost microbial communities from Stordalen Mire near Abisko, Sweden - Palsa_T0_2 | ecosystem: Environmental > Terrestrial > Soil > Palsa > Peat permafrost | place: Sweden: Abisko... | reverse complement strand
GGAGCCTGGGCTTCCGTTGGTGTAGTAGTGTGAATTCGCGCTCTCTTGGTGGGAATAGGTCCCAGCGATCCAGAGCTTTCCGTCGACGTACGGAAGGTAATACTGGGCGCCAAAGATGTACGTCGTAAGCTCGATGCCGTGGAGCTTGCCGCCGGCGTCGTAGGTGACGACCCCCGGATCGATGTCCGGGGAGTAATACGTGGCCTTCACGCTCGTCGCCGTCGTCGCAAAGCCGGCTCCTGTCGGGGTCGGAAACCCAATGCCGAACGTCGTGCTTTGGTACATGTCGGCGTACCCGAAGCCCGTCGCAAACTCGCCTTGAAACGAGAGAGAATTTTCCTTCTTTCCACTATTGCCGGGGATAACGGCTCCGGGAACGATCGGCACGAAGGCGTCAAGGGCCACGGCCGTCATCGTCAGCCTGTTCGTGTACTTCGAGGTCCCCGAGGTGAACTCGTTGACGGCGACGTTTCGTAAGAGTCCGGTCACCGCAAACGACAAGGGGGCGATCTGCGTGCCGGTAGACGCGATTGTTTGGGTGCCCTTCCACGAGTCCACCGAGAAGCGTAGACCGGCCTGCCCGTCGGGGGTCCCGCTGTCGCGCTGAAATGGGCGCGTCGCCGCCACCGCAAGCTCGAACGTGATCGGGTCGGTTTTGAGCACTTTACTCACGCGAATCTGCGGAGTCCGGGAGTTGATCTCGCCGGGCATTCCAGAAACCGCGAGCGAATTGGGCTGGTATGCGGGGCCCCAACCGAAAAGCTGCCAGTACTGCCCGAAGAGAACGTCCGCGACCGGGGTCTCTACCTTGAAGTTCGCATGGCGAATCCTGAAGGTCGGGTTCGCAAAATACGCGCCCTCGCTCGTGTACGGGCTCGTCGGCACAGGAGCAGCCGGATACGGCCCGGTCTGCACGGCCGGTTGGTTTCCTAGAAAGTCGCCCTCCAACATCCCGCTCGTCATGACTTGACCAAACTGCGGGGCTTTCATCCGGAGTCCGACACGGCTGTACCGCACGGACAGCGTCAAGCGTGAGTTGTCTCCTGCGGGCGTACCGCCCTGCGCAATCAAGGTGCCGCCCGCGCTTTCGGTCAGACTCCGGGTCGAGTCAAAAATCATGTCTGAGGCAAGAAAGCCGTAGATCGTCGTGGCCCAGCGGCCAAAGACGACACTTTGCTGTGACGCGGTCTGCGCTCCCGTCGTCTCCGCCAGATCCTTAAGCGCGTCTTCGTACTCCGCCTGGCTGATAACGCCCTTCTCTCGCATCAACTTGAGTGACATCAGTCCCACGCTCAAGCTAGGCGCGGTCACCGGCGCCTGCGGTGCCGGCGGCGGTGCCGTCCAAATAAGGGTTCGCGCCGGGGGTGTTGCCGGGTCAGGTTGCACCGCTGTCGTTGCTGCAGTGGAACCCGTGGTTGGAAGCGCCGCCGGCGGCGCCGCGGGAAGTGCGTTTTGGGCCACCCCCTCGCGGGCGGCAGTCGCGGCCAGCAATGCGGCGAGAAACGAGATTGCGAGTTTGCTCACGAAGCTGGTTTCGCACGTCGACGCATCGATGAACGCGGCCGTGCTCCACCACGGGCACGATCACGACAAGCGAGCGACCCTCGCAAACAGGGCGTTGAGGAAGCAGGGCGGGTCATTTCGGTGTGTCTTGTATAGCGGACCCATGACTTACGCCAGGGGAGCGATACCCGGGTTTGCGATCGCGCGTGCGGTCGACTACCGCCGCGGGGTTGATCCGAGCGGCGACGTATCGCCAAGCATCCGTTACACAACTCGCTCTGACGCGACTCGCGTTCGGCGAACATGAGCGGTTGCCGCGGAAACGTACGCGTCGAACATGGACGGCCCGAAGAGGACAAACCGCACGCGAAACGGCGTCACCTCTTGTGCCACCTCTTCGATGACAGTCGCCACGGTGATCGGGGCTGCTTCGTCCAGCGGGTAGCCAAGCACGCCCGTCGCGATGGCCGGAAATGCGAGTGACGATAGGCCCTGTACGAACGAACTTGCGCGCGGCAAGGCCTCCGTTTCGGCGGTCGCAGCGCGCAAGTTCATCGAATCCGACCGCGGCCGAAGGCCTCAGGTCCCTACCCGGCGAGCGAAGGCAGTCGCCGCTCCGAATCGAAGCGCGCGAGCACTTTGCAGCGGCCGTCGGCGCGCCGAATGGAAGCACTGTCGCTGAAGCGATAGCCGACTCCACGGACAGTTTGAATGAACCGGCCTGCTGCACCGAGCTTGTCGCGCAAGCGGCGCACGTGCGTATCAACCGTTCGCGTCGGGCTGTTTGAAGGCAGCGCCCAAACATCGTTCAAAAGAACGCCACGGCTCTGAACACAATCAGGCCGATCGACGAGCGTAACGAGGAGGCGGAACTCCAGACTCGTCAAGGCGACTTCGTCACCGGCAACGAGCACACGGTGGGCATGCTTCTCGACACGCAGCTCTCCCACCTCGACCGTTTCCGAGGCCCTCTCCTCGTCGGGTCCCGCTCCCGCGTTTTCTGCGAGTTCGCGCAGCTTGGTGACGATCTCCTCCCATCGATGGGAGCCTACGAGCCCGGTCAGAATGGCAAGCGCATCCTCTGCGGGCGAGCCGGTCCGCAGAGGAACGGCGGTCAGCTGCGTCGTGGATCGCGGCCGTCCCCCTAGGGCACTAGCCTTCGTCGTCGATACCCGCTCGGTAGAATACCGCTCGGTCGGGGTCGACCCGACGTTCCCGAGCCGTGCGCGCGCAAGCGCAGCGTCCAACATGCTCGCTGGTGCCATCCAGATGATGGTGTCTGTTTAACGAGACGTAGTCAAGCCGGATTATGTGATTAGGGGATACATATTGTGCTCCAGCCGGCGAGCCATCTTGGGCCCTGTCGGGCGGCCTGATGGATGCGTCTCCCGCCACACGAGACGCGCGCCGCGCCATCCGGGCCAGAAACTATCGTTCTCATTGCGCCTTACTCGTCGTCGAGTGAAAATGCGGCCATGCCGCGTTGATCTCACGAACCGCATCTTCTAGCGAGCGACCGACCAGCTCGTCGCGCGCGAGCCTCGGCGATCCGGGCGGAGGCACCAGGGCGCCAACCAATCGCGCTGCAGCGAGGTGCGGCAACCCGCCTCCGGTCGTTACGAGGCTGAACTGCCCTTGCGCGCCCTCGACAACGCCGAATATTCCCGGCGAACCGCCGCTTGCGCCATGCAAATGAATGAACAAAAGCGACGCCTCGGCCTGGTTGAACGTCGCTTCGCCTTCGACGATCTGGCCAATGCGGCCTACGGAGCCCCCGAAGGTCCTCACCCATACTTCGCCGGGTAGACGGCCAGCCACGAGGCGCTCGACCCGAACGTGCGTGTACGTGACGATTCGGCCATCTTCCCAGACGCCGCGCCGGTCGATTGGAACGACGACGGCCACCGCAATGGATCGCTGCAAGAGGTCGTCGAACGTCACAGTCACCGAAATACTCGCGCGCGCATCGACGCCCGCTCCCAACCACAGAGCGGCGGCGAGGGCCATCAGACACCCATTAGCCCGCCAAGACGCCCGCGCTTCAGAAGGTCGTGCGGACGATGGCGCCTGCCCCTGCCACGAGCGCCGTCGGCGCCACCACGAAACCGTCACGGCGACGAGCCCCAACTCGGCCCATGGGCGCAATGCGTCGTTGTCAGAGCTTGCGGCGCCTGCCTCCGCGCCATAGCCGACGAGAGAGAGTGTGTGGCCATATCGGTCGGGCGATTGCGCCCTACGCCGCAGGCCAAGCCGATCTTCGCCGGGCCCGTCTTGTTCTGCGCACCAGCAGCGCAATGAAAGCGAAGCCGACAGGGCCCCGGCTCCAGGGTCCGGGGCGCATGGCGCGGCTTACCGTGCAGCCGAACAGCGTCTCGGTGGAAGCACCCCCATCGTCCGAGATGGTCTCGGCATCGCTCGTTTTGCCGCCGTCGTCGCTCGCTGCCTGCGTCGTCGCGCCCGAGCCGACAGAGCTCCCCTGATTGGATGGGCCAGTGCCGCTACTGACGATACCGGAGTCTATCGATCCACATTCATCGAGAAAGCCCAGCCGAGGCTCCGGGTTGCAGCTCGTGGCCGCAAACATGCCCATCGCTGTATTGCGGGCGCCTGTCGAACTGTAGATGTCGCAGATGCCCTGGACGTCGTCGGGCGAAATCGTCGTCGAATTCGGCTGATAAAGCGCGAACATGACCGCGTCGCGATGATCGGAATGGGCCAGTCCCAAAAAGTGGCCTGCCTCGTGCGTCAAGACGGTGGGCAGATCGTAGGCGCCTGCCGGCGCTGGCCCTTGCGCAACGATAGTATACGTGGACGTGTTGATCTCGATGGCGGCTCCGAGAATTTCACCGGTCGTCAAGTCCACAGTGAGGGTCGTATATCCGATCGCATTGGCGGTATCGGTGTAGGGCCAACCGTCGTCTCGGAAAATAATGGGGTTGTTGTGTTCTTGCGACGGCACCGCATCGCAGTCAACGGGCTGAAGCTCGCTCACGAAGATGGCCGGCGGACCTCCTCCCGTGTCTACACCGTTCACGACCACGTCGGGGCACTGTACGGCTTGCCACGCTGCGAAGGCTTTCGCTGCCACGGCTCTCGCGTCAGGCAGCGAGATCTGTCGACTTGCATTTTTCTGGAGGCTGTAGCCGGTGCACCAGTTTCTCCAATAAAGCCCCGGCAGGCTGCTGCCATCGTCCCCAGTGAAGCAGCCAAGCGTCGTCGGATCGTAGCCGCTCGGTGGGCTGGCCGTTACCGCGCGGCAATAGGCTTGCGCACGGCCCGCCCCGAGAAGAAGGGCAAGACCGCCCACTAGTGCGACCCCGCTCGCGCGAGCCAGTGCTTCAAAAGGCCGCGCGCGCAATGACCCCTCCCCCTCCGACGAACGGCGCGGGTGAAACCACCCAACCCACCTGGGCCTTCGGGAGCGGTGTGGTGAAAAAGAGAACGAATGCCGATGTCAGAGCAAGCCCACTGGCGACAAAAGAGATGGTCGCGGCGGTGGTGGCCTGATTGGTCAAACCCGGATTCGACGGCGGTCCCCCCTCCTGGATGAAGTGCCCTCGGCGGATCATGAAAAAAGAGCCGAAGCCGAGTCCAGTTGCCGCAACGCCCACCAGCCCAACCTCGGCCCACGTCCGCCATGAGTCGTCGCCTGCCGTCGTAACAAGCCTCTCGGGAGCGCGCGGAGGCACCGGTGCAGCCGAGGGGCTCGGCGGCACGTTTCGCCCGCCGGGTGTGAGTCCCTCGCCGACTTGTAGAGTCACCGCGCTGCTGGCGGGATCGAGGTGCGCGTTTAGCGTGCGTGCAGGTTGTCCAGGAGCGCTGACGACGACGGTGTGGTCCCCGGGATCCATCGCCAGCGACGCATTCCATCGATCGGCGGGCAGGAGCGTTCCGTCGACACTCACCTGCCAGCCCGGGTGCGGCGCGCTAGAGGTCACGAGCGTGAGACGATCGAGCCTGGGCTCAAGCGCGAGAGCACGCGCGCGCGCTAGCGTTGCACGCTTGTCATCCCCGCGCTCGTTTGCCAGACCTTCGGCGTCACGAAACGCTTGCCACGCGCTTGCCGTTCGTCCAATGCGCTCGTAGCAATCGGCCAGGTGAAGCTCCACCCCAACGCCGGGAGCCAGTCGCTTGCTCTCGGCAAAGAGCGGACACGCATCTGCGACTTGCCCGCTGCTCTGAAGCTGCTTGGCGGTGTTGAACAGGGCATCGGCGCGCGCCTCGTTCGAGGTCGGCTGGGCGCTTGAGCGCAACGACACGAGTGCCATCGTCACTATGGCACTCGTCGAGAGCGCCCGCTTCACGAGCGCGAGTCGTGCGTATCGGCCCGATATCATGGACTCCCCGCCTACGCTCCTGAACACATCTGCACGTTCACGGTTGCAAGCGGTAGCGGTTAGCATACAGGGCCGCTATCGAGGAAGGTAGCCCGAGAGAGACGGCCGACCGGACCTTTGACGCAGACGCTCTTCAACGCAAGTTCCGGCATCCGTTCCCGCGAAGGCACATCCCGCTCACACGATGGTCACGTTTGATAGACGGGCGAATACCCGCCCATGCAAGCGCGCGGAATATCGCAATCCCGATAGGCGCTTTTAACGTGGCCTACCTCTCCCAAGGACCTATGGGCGGCCCTTTGCTCTAGGCTGCGCTCACCGCGTCGGGTGTGGGGGCGATGCTTCGGGGAAGCCTTTCGCCGAGAGCGCGATCGGGGGCGCCGCAAAGAGGACCAGGACAGCCCACGTCACGACCGGGGCTGCGTACATCAGGTTCGGGGGCTCGATGAGCGAGTAGTAGAGAACGCTCGCGAGCCACCCTCCGGGCGAGTCGTTCGCGAGTGTGCCGAAAGCTCGAGCAAGAGGGAGCGCGACGGCGAGAGAGAGCCTGAGGAGGAGGAGGGAGATGCCAACGGTCCCGATCGCGAGCTTGCGACGACGCTCGACCGGGGTCACGAGCACCAGGGCGACGAACGTGGCGAGCGGCACGTAGCCGAGCCGGCGAACGCCAAGAGATATCGTGGTCAGGGCATCCGAGGCCCCACGCTGAATCGACAGAACGGTGTTCCATTCACCCGCCGAAGGCTCGTCGGATGCCGCTACATCGGCCGCCGCAAAGTGTGCTTGCGCCTCCGGGTCGTTCAATGCGGCAGCGACCCCGATGTTTGCCGCCACGTCGAATGCCTGGACGAACAGGCGGCCCACCAAGGGCCACGGGTAGAGAAGCAGAGCGAGCAGGAGCAGGAAACTCCCGGCACGCAGCAGGAGATCACGCTTTGTCAGCACTTGGTGTTCCAGATGCCGACACGGTCGCGCGTGCCCATAGCAAGAATCCCCCGGACGTCGCGCCCACAATGGCCATCGGCCAAAGGTCGATATGCAAAAGCTCGAATGCGCGGGGGAAATGCACCCCGACCCAGTACAAGCTAGTGATTCGGACCACGTTCAACGTGACCAGCGTGACGAGACCTGCGGTGAGCCCCAACGACCTGTGCCGCCACGTCGACGGGAACGAGAGGACCGCGGACGAAAAGAGGATAAAAACGTCCATCGCGTCGCAGTTCATCGCGAAGGTCAGATTGAACCGGCCGAGGATGTCCGTTCCGATGACTCGCACGCGCGAGTCGAAGAAGCGCACGGCGGCGCCCGCCAGATGCGCGTACGCCGCAAGATAGTGGTGCATGCACCTGGCAGGAAAGCTGCGCGGGTCATAGGGAAAGTAGTAGAGACCGAGCCCGATACCCGCGACGATCACGAAGCGACCGAGAAAAGGAGCAACCGTCCGTCGGGCCCCGAAGAGGCCGACGGGCTCCGACTCCGCGACCGCACTCGGCTTTTGCGCGAGCGCGCGACGGCCCCGCTCCCGAGCTGCCTTGGTCACCTTCTTGCGGGCCCTCATAAGAGTAGCGTTTCGGCTCGAGTCTCTCGCTTTTGGCCCGAAAGCTCGATCTTGCACTTCTCGCCTGTGATCGCCGGGTCGTAGACGGTAGCCTCGGCCTTCGTGCCTTCTGCCGCGGGCCCTGTCAAGGCAAGAGCGTGCAGTTCTCCAGGGTGCCCACGGTGCCCGCGTTGTCGACACATTCGAGCAGGGCGGCCAGGGCGGCCGATGTCCCGCCGACCAGCGCGATCGTCAGGATGCTCCCCGAGGCGGCGGACACGGGCACGGTCGTCGCCACGCTGTCCGTCGCTGCGCCCGTCAAGTGAGCGCTGAGCGTCACGTTCGCGAGCTTCGAGAGCGTTTCGTAGCCGTTCTTGTCGATGCTCGCGCCGGAAGCGTCCGTGAGCACAGGCATGCTCGCGCTCGCGAACTGCACACCCTGAAAGAGAGGCGTGAAGTTCATGGCCGAGAGCGTTCCCGTCCCCAAGTCGACTTCGAGCAGCTCCGGCGAGGCATTGACGAAGCGAAGGGCGACCGCAGCCGAGGACGACGAGTCGTCCAAGAAAACTGCGATCTTGAGCGCAGCCTCCCCCCCGCTCGGATGAGCCTCCCCGACCAGGGCAAACGTCGCAAAGCCGCTCGCCGCAAGTGTCGGAAGCGAGGTCGCGTCCGTGCCGATACCGGCCGCACAGTCGCTCGCACCGGCCACGACGATGCGTGCGTCGTACTGGCCCGGAGGCACGCTTATGTAGGCGCTCACGATGGGAAAGCTGACGCCACTCGGCCCCGAGTCGGTGGACGCCGCAAGAGCCCCGATGAGCGGCCCCAAGAATCCGCCTGTCCCATGAGGCGCGATGCACAAGTCGACCGCCGGAGAGTCCGGCGACCAGTTCGCGATCCGGAGAAACGTCGGTGGCGACGATACTGCCGTCGGGGTCACCGCGACGTCGGCCACGATCGCGTCCTGAGCCGACCCGTCGGCGCCGCCGTCCACTGCGGGTAGAACAGGGTTGACGTCGTCGTCCGCGGTCACGCATGCGAGCACCACGGGTGCGATGGTGGCTGCGGCAATCGCAATGTGAGCCGCTTTCATGGTTTCGCCCGTCTTGACGCCTCGCGCCCCCTATCATGGCTGACGTTCGCGCCTATGCGACATCTTCGTAACAAGACTCGCATTTGCGACAAGATGTCAGTCCGCAGCTCGTACAACACAATCACATTCCGTCTCGACGGCTGCGATGCGTGCGCACCCAAAGCTCGGTTGCGATCGTGAATACGGCTCGACCTAACTGGCATGCGTAACGCGTGCCCTCCATTTGATATTCGCTTAGGCTTGTCTCTCAAAGTGCCCCAGTTCGCAAGGTTCTCGCGCCACATTCTCCGTGGGCTGCGGCCCAAGGCCCAACGTTCGTTTTGCGGCACGTTTGGCTCATTTCGTGGCCGATGTTTCCCAATTGTCGCAATCGGCTCACGGGCCGGATGGCATAAGCACCCAGAGCATGTGGACTGCGAGCGGCAAGACGTTTCCGCCGCGAGCACCGGCGGGAGCTATATGCCGGAGCATTGCGACGCCTCTCCGAGCGTTCTTGCTGGGTTGGGCGATCGTCTGCTCAGGCTGCACGGACCTGGGCGATAGCTCCGCGGTCCCGGGCGGTCCCGAGGCCTCCGATGATGCCGCGGGCGATTCCACTGCAAACCCGGGCGAAGCCGCGACCTCGGGGCAAACGACTGCGGTTGGGGACAGCGAGGGGACGACTCCCATCCCAGACACCGGCGCCGCGCAAGGCGCGAGTGATGCGGATGGCGAGGCCGAAGACGCCGGCCCGTACTCGACGCCTGCCGATGGCGCGTCCGATAGCGGCCCTGACGCGTCTGTGGGAGGCGGCGGGGGCAACGCCGGAGATGCGGGCGCGAGCGAAGCGGGCATCGACTCAACGGTAGCGGACGCCAGCGCACTCGACGTAGAGAGCTCGAGCGCGGTCGATACCGGCGCCGGGGACGCCGTCGTCGATGGCGGTGGCCAGCATGTCTCCGAGGCGGGCGGCCTCGTCCCTTGCACCGTCGCGGGACAGACCGATTGCGTCGAATGCGACGGAAATGCCACCGGTATGGGGAGCAACGGCGGTCTTTGCGAACCCGCGGAAGCCATATTCGTCCAGCTAGATATCGACAACGGGACGGTCACCGCCCCCGGAGTCGATCCGTTTGATCCCGATAACCCCAGCGACCCGACGAAGAGCGGCTGCTACCCATGCCTTTACAATAACGGTTGCATCGACGACACGGCATTCGGCGACGAGGGGCACGAATGCGGCGATTTGCCTGCGGGCAATTTCACCGCCGGCGACGGTACCGTCGGGCTGTACAGTACGGACTGCGTCGCCGTGCTCCAATGCGCGACCGGTACGACATGCGCGAACTCGACGAGCGGCGTGGAGAATTGCTATTGCGGGCCGGGGGGCGGCTCGCCGAGCAATTGCCCGAACAACGGTCCAGCCACGAACGGCGCCTGCAAGACAGCGGAGACCAACGGGTTTCTTTTCATGCCGGACGACTCGACGGACATTCTGAAAAACTACAGCGATAAGGCGGAGCCATCGGGCCGCGCAAACCAAATTTTCGTATGCGCCAGAGCCAACAGCTGCATGCAAT
>Ga0302325_10036425_pt1 | contig 10030 bp, 10 predicted proteins | sample Palsa_T0_2_FD_201948 | JGI IMG/M metagenome (GOLD analysis project Ga0302325, IMG submission 201948) | Peat permafrost microbial communities from Stordalen Mire near Abisko, Sweden - Palsa_T0_2 | ecosystem: Environmental > Terrestrial > Soil > Palsa > Peat permafrost | place: Sweden: Abisko... | reverse complement strand
CACATCGGAGAGCATGGCGATGAGCAGGCCGCCGCCCTGGGCCAGCCCGTTCACCGCGCTGACCACCGGTTTGAGCGACCGTCGCACGGCGTCGAACGGTACGTTGTCCATGCCGAACAATCCCGGTCCACCCCAATCGTCCACCGGATCGGCGCCAAGGTCACCGCCCGGGATGAAGACGTCCCCGGTGCCGGTGATGATCAGACCGGCCAGCGACACGTCGGCGTTCACCCGGTCGATGGCGTAACGGATGCCGAAATACATTGCAGCCGTCAGCGCGTTGCGCCGTTCCGGGCGGTCGATGATGCAGTGCGCCAGGCTGCCGTGCCGCTCGAAGCGGAGGTAGGGCGTTCCCAACCAATCGCCTTCGGGGGGCCGGGCCCTCACCTCGTTGTCGCCCATCCTCCTCCTCATCTCGCCTCGACCGGCAAACTGGTTTTGCGGGCCGTCCTCTGCGGACGGAAGTCAAATCCGCGCGGCACCATTCGTCAAGCCTCGATCCTTTCGTGATGGGAGCCGCACCCGCCGATCCCATCGGCGTAGAGTGGCTCACGTGTTCGGCGACGAGCCTTCTTATTGGCGGAGCGCCGCCGAGGACGAGGCGATGCAGGACGAACATCGCTTCGTCTGGGAGGCGATGGTCAAAGCCGTCGATTTCGAGCTGGCCGGCCGGCGGGTACTGGACATCGGATGCAACCGTGGAGGATTCCTGCGGATGCTCTGCGACAGTCGTCACATCGCCGAGGGGTGCGGATACGATCCTGCCGCGGCCGCGATCGCCGACGCCCGCCGCCTGACGGGACCACGCCCCTTGGTGTTCGATGCGGCCGGGAACCTTCCGCTGCGTTGGGGCCTCTTCGACGTGGCGTTCAGTCACGAGGTTATATACCTGATCCCCGATCTGCGTGCCCACGCTGACTCGGTTTACGGGGCCCTTGTGCCGGGCGGCTCGTACTACGCCGTCATGGGGGTCCATGCGGCCAGCCCACTCATGGCCGAGTGGCATCGGGAGCATGCAGCCGAGCTGAAGTTGCCCCCACTCCATGATCTCGACGTCGTTGCCGCCTCGTTCGCCGCGGCGGGATTCGAGGTCGCAGCCTCCCGGCTGCACATTGGATTTGTTCCGATATCTGCGCAGGCACCCCGGGTGTTGGAGTGGCTCGACTACTACAACGAGAAGAAACTTCTCTTCCAGTTCACCCGGCCGTCCGCTGTCGGCTGAAGCACGACTACCCCACCTGCATACGGCCTCGTTCGATAATTGCCTTTCGGCGGCGTTCGACCTCTTCGGGCCGGCCTCCACCCGAGCGGAGCCATTCCACCGAGACTTCGGCCTCCAGCCGCCGGGCCGGGGCGGTGGTGATCGCGGCGGCCTCCGCGTAGGTGCGCAGGATCCGGCGCACCCCGGCCTGGTCGTTCGAGACGATGTCCGCGGCCAGCGCGCCAGAGGTGCGCAGGAGGTCATCATGCGCGACGACGCGGTTCACGAGCCCCCACTCCATTGCGGTCCGGGCGTCCACGAAGTTGCCGGTCGTGCTCATCTCGCGGGCCCGACGCACACCGACGGCCTGGGGGAGCAGGACCGTCAGGCCCCAGCCCGGTTGAATCCCGACGCGGGCGTGCGTGTCGGCAAAGCTCGCCCGTTCGGAAGCGATGAGAAAGTCGCAGTTGAGTGCAAGCTCGAATCCGCCCGTGACCGCGACGCCGTTTATGGCTCCGATGACGGGCTTGGAGACGGGGCCGAAGGGGTTCCCTCCTTCGATCAACTCGCGTATCTCCCCCTCATCTCCACCACTCCCTCCCCCGAGCTCTTTGAGGTCCACGCCCGCGCAGAAGGCAGGATCCGCACCCGTGAGGATGATGACGTCGACAGATTCGTCGCGGTCAAGGCTTTCCATGGCGGTGGGGAGAGCGCGGCGCAGGGCGCCGTTCAATGCGTTGCGGACGGCCGGGCGGTTGAGGGTGACGGTCGCCACCCGGCGGGACACTTCTACGAGCAGGATTTCTTCCACGACCCCGAGTCTGTCACTTGGAGGGCCGGTGGGTTCCCGGGATCGACCTGCGGCCAGGTTCAGCCGTTCCGGTGCTGGAAGGTTCGCCGGTAGGCCTGGGGGCTGGTGTGCAAGATCCGACTGAAATGCTTGCGGAGGTTGCCGGCGGTGCAGAAGCCGGTGCCCGCGGCGACGGACTCGATGGAGAAATCGCTCGTCTCGAGGAGCCGTTGCGCCAGATGTACCCGCTGGCGCTGGAGCCATTGGTGCGGGGTGGTTCCGGTGGCGGCCAGAAACTGGCGCGCGAAGGTACGCGGGCTCATGGCGGATCGCGCCGCCAGATCGGCAACGGTGAGGGGCTCGTTCAAGTGCTCCTGGGCCCAGGTGATCGTGTCGGCGAAGAGGCTGGAGTCGTCGAGAGCCGGTAACGGGGTATCGATGTACTGCGCCTGGCCGCCGTCTCGCTGGGGCGGGACGACGAGTTCGCGCGCCAGCCGGGTGGCGACGTCGCTGCCGTAGTCGCAGCGGACGACATACAGGCAGAGATCGATGCTGGCCGCGCTCCCTGCCGAGGTCAGGATGTCACCCTCGTCGACGTACAACACGCCGGGATCGACGGACACGTCGGGGTAGCGGCGGGCAAGGTCGTCGCACTCCGTCCAATGCGTGGTGGCGCGCCGGCCCTTGAGCAGCCCCGCCTCGGCCAGGATGAACGCGCCGGTGCACAACGAGATGATGCGACACCCACGTGCGTGCGCGCGCCGGAGCGCGTCGAACACTTCGGCCGGGAGCTCATCGATCCGGTCGGTCGGGGGGACGATCAAGGTGTCGACTCGGCGGATCCTCTCCAGCCCGTATGGCGGTTCGATGCGAAGACCGCCGTCGGCTGTCACCGTGGTGCCGCCGGCGCCACAGATGGAGAGCCGGTACCAGGGGACCCCGAGGTCGGTCAGATCGGTGTTCCCGAACACGTCGCAGGCCACGCCGAGCTCGAACACCCCGACCCCGTCGTAGACGACGATCGCCACCCTCCCGGCCGCGCCCGTCGCCATCCCCTGCGCTGGGTCGCCGGATCCCGAGCGAATCCGGCCGGTCATGGAGTTGGCAGAAAAGTCGCGCACTACGTCAATCATGCCACTTTCGGGTCCCGGTGTGGGAGCGCATGATGGAGCCCATGACAACTCTCCAATCGAGACGCCCCACCGTCCGTGATCGCTCCGCCGACTCGCGGCGGACCGTCCGCCAATCCCCGGAAATCCGCGCGGCGGAGCGGATCGTCCGCCGCCGTCACAAGGAGTTACCGGGGGTACTCGCCATCTTGTTCGGCCATGTGCTCGATCGACAGTTGGCCTCGGGGCGACCGCCCGCTGCGGGCCGCGTCGTGGCTGCCCGCGCCGAGTATCTCCTGTCGACAGCCCGATGGGAGCTGGTGCAGAGCTGGCAGCGGGTACTGGACCAGGCCGGCAGGGCACCACGGGCCCGCAATCCGCACGCCCCCCTCTGCCGTGACCGCATCATCGGTGCCGGGGGCGACGTGCGCACCATGCTCGACGTACTCTCGAGCCGGCTCCCCGTCTCGGCTCGCGGCGTGGCCATGGCCGGCTTGCTGCTCAGCGATGGCACGGGGCCGCTCTACAACCGGAGCAGCACGGTGAATCTGCCGGCTGCGCTGCGGGAGGTGACGACCCGCCTCGAAGCGGCGCCGTCCTCGACGCAGCCGTGAGGTAAATGCCCTGGGCGTCTCCCTTCAAACGCCCGAAGGAGAGTGTTCACTCAACGTTCGCTCTGCGGACACGAACGCAGTGACGCCATTCTCACGCTCCGTGTGCCGGCCGACGTGCGTACTGCGCTCCCCGGATCGGTCATTCCCATCATCGGAATCCGGCGCAACCCCGGGTGAGCGAAAGAGGACGCGGTCACATAGAACGAACTGAATGATCCAGAGGGTTCCATAGGCGGCGACGTTGGCCATCTCCACGGCTGCGGTGTGCAACAGCCGTGATGTCGCACTGGTTGCATCGGACGCCAGATGCACGGCGAAGGTGGATATCACCAACCCGATGAACGAGAGGAGAAAATACGGCGTGGCCTGGCGGAGAAGGACGCCTCGGCCGCGTTGGGCCCAGACCCATCTCCGGTTGAGCTCGAAGGAGGGCACCGTCGCGATCGCTGTCGCGATCACGTTTGCCCAGATTGCCGGGAAGCTGAGGATGCCGACGAGGACCCCGAGAACAGTGAGGCTGGTCGCGGTGGAGATGGCGGAAACCGAGCCGTACTTGATCAGCCGCCGGAAAAGGGCACGTCGGGAGTGGGCGGCGGTTGCGAGCACGGAATGGAGTATCCGTGCCCGATCTGTGCCCCGAGTGAGCGTTTCCGCACACTGGGCTGAGACGGGGATGTCACGTCTTCGGCGCCGTGGGCCGGAACCGGGCGGTGCGCTCCTCGTACTCGGGCGAGTTCATTATGCCGGTCACCAGCAATCTGTCGACGTGGCGCTGCACCGTGCGGTCTTGAACGTCGGCGTACATGTCTACGGCGAGCTTGGCGATCCCGAGCACTTCCGCCGGAATGGTGATGAGGTCGCGGCAGAACTCGTAGACATCCGCGAGGAATGTCTCTGGTGGAAACACATTGTGTACGAGGCCAATCTGGTGGGCCTGCTCGCTCCCGACCCTCTGGCCCGCCATTGCCAGCCACTTGCCCCAGGAGGGGCCGAGCAGCCGGGTCACTCGACTCGTCCCCCCGCTCCCGGCGATGACTCCGATGTGCACTTCCGGGAGGCCGAATTCCGTCGCCGGAGTGCAGAAGCGAAAGTCGCACGAGGCCGCCATTTCCAACCCGGCCCCGAGGCAGTGCCCTTGGGCCGCGAGGATGATCGGCTTTTCGATCGACTCGAACTCGTCATACAGCAGATGGTGGCTCCGGTAGTTACGGCGAAAGTTCCAGCCCGGATGGAGATGCTCAGTCTCGGGGTTGCCGGGACGGTCCCCGACGGTGGTCATCAGGTCGATGCCGGCCGTGAAGTAGGGGCCGTTGGCGGTGATCACCATGCAACGCAGATCGTCGCGGTCGGCCAGCGCGTTGGCGGCTTCCCATAATGCCTCCGACATCTGGGTATTGATCGCGTTGAGCTTGCGCTGCCGGTCGAACGTCACGGTGATGATCCCGTCTTGTTCCGTAATGGTGGCATCGGGCTGCTCGCTCATCGGTGATTCCTTTCCTGGGTCGAGGGCTGAGGAGGGCGAGATGTGCCCGGGTTTGTGCGGTACGAACGTCGGCTATCTCTCGGCTACACCCGGTGACGGTAGCCGCAGCGCCGCGCGGGCGCCATGCGACGAAACGAGTTTGTAGGGGGTGATCGGGTCCGGGAAGCCTTTGAGCGGGCGCGGCGGGAGAGCATCGAATCCGAAGTCGGGGGCGCCGTCTCGTGTCCGCTGAGAGACCACGACCGTATCGGGTTCGGCGACGGCAACGAGGCGGGCGGCGAGGTTGACATCGAGTCCATAGAGATCGCCGAACACCGAAACCATCTCTCCGGTGGCGAGCCCGACTCTCACCGGGGGCGTCTGGTCCTCGGTGAAGGCGGCCACGAGGTTCAGGGCGATCCGGCACGCGTCGCCAGGCTGTTCGGTGACGAACATCGCCTCGTCGCCGATCATTTTGACGACTTGCCCGTTCCCCTGCCGGACCGCGCGGGCCGTCCGCTCGTCGAAGTCGATGAGCACGTCCGCCAGATCGCGCGCGGACAGGGAGCCCGTCACTTCGGTGTATCCCACCAGGTCGACGAATCCAACAGTGCGCCACAGCGTCACCGTCGAATGTTCCTCGTCGGTCGACCACATCCTCTTCGCCACGGCCAGGATCTGCTGGCGCAACAGCGCATCGAGACTGCGGACGAATGCCGGAAGGAGTGACGTGGTGATGTCCGAATACTCCTTGATGACGTCGACGTAGCGGACTCCCGCGTCGCGACGGGGCAGCTCGACTTGAATGCGGAAACTTGCGACGAGAGTCTCGGCGACCTTCGCCATGGCGGCTCCGGTGACCCGGGCCAGCTGTACCGCGGCCCCCTCGCCGAGCAGTCCGGTGCTGGCGACGAAGAGCCGGATGGTCTCGGCTTCGTCCGCCGTAATCGCCTCGTCGGGGTCCGTCGCCATCCCCAGGGCGGTGAGCAGGCGTGTCGCAGTCGGCCATTCGATGTCCGTAGCCTCAATCACATGACCGAGGGTGAGGGGTCCGCGGGGCCGCAGGTCCAACTCGAGCGCGAGCTCTCCGAGGTTCGAGGTGGCGGCCACCTCCTCGATAGTGGCGCCGCGCGAGAGCACATAGCGGATCAGCTCCAGTCGCTCGGGACCGTCCGCGGCCTCTGGATCGTAGAGGCCCAGTCGTTCGAGCTCCTCGTCCGGGAAGGGCGCGGCTTCGTCGTTCACGGCAGGTGCACGACTTCGGCCGGGTTCCGCTGATCACCGTCGGGGAGAACACCGACCGGACGTCCCATGACGCCACCCTACCGAGGCGGGTGTTATTCGCCGGTCGACCCGTCGGCGAGCTCGGCCACGATGTCCAGGTGGCCCAGGTGACGCGCGTACTCCTGCAGCAGGTGGAACAGAATCCGTTCGAGCGTTGGCGGGTCGGCGCCGTCCCATCGAGGGCCCGGCTGACCGATTTCGGAGAGGTCGTGGGACTCGATCACGGCGCGGCTCCGGTCTCCTTGGGCCTGTAACGCCGATGTCAGCCGGCTGAGGCTCTCATCGGCCCGGACGTGCCAGCGCCCGTTGCGGTTGTCGCCCCACGGTTCGGTCACTTCCCGGCCTTCGAAGCCCCATTCGAGCCAGCGCATCTCGACAAAGGCCAGATGCCTGACGAGCTCGAGGGGTGTCCAGCCCGAGGGCACCCTGCTGTGCCGCAGCTCGCTGTCTGGGAGCCCGCCCACCTTGTCCAGCACCTTGGCGCGGAAGAAGTCGAGGTAACCGAGGAACACCTCGGCCCGAGAGCCCACGGGGCGAGTGGGTTCGGGGAACGGCTCGTTCATTGGTGCAGCATGCCCCAATGGGCGCGGGGGAGCAGAATGGGGGGCGTGACGCTGGCCTCGAGAGTCTTCGCCGCCTCCCACCTGACTGGGACGTTCGTATTGCGTTCAGGACGCACAGCGGGCCGTTACTTCGACAAGTACCGCTTCGAGTCGGACCCCTCGCTGTTGGCGGCGATTGTCGAGGAACTGGCTCCGCTCGTCCCTCCGGGCACCGACGGCCTGGCGGGACTCGAACTGGGCGGTGTCCCGATCGCCACCCTGCTCTCGGCCCACACGGGCCTGCCGACCTTCTTCGTACGCAAGCAGGCCAAGAAATACGGCACCGAGAAGATATGCGAGGGCGGCGACATCGCTGGCATACGCCTGCTCATCGTCGAGGACGTGGTGACGACCGGGGGACAGATCATCCTCTCGGCCCAGGATCTCCGGGCCGAAGGCGCCGTGGTCCACCACGCCTTGTGTGTCATCGACCGGGAGGCGGGTGGCGCGGACGTGGTCGGCGCCGAAGGGATTGTGCTGCACTCCCTCTTCAGAATGTCCGATCTCGAATCGCCCTGAGTCCGCCGCCTTTCAAACCCCGGGGCGCGCGCCGCACTCCCGTGGTCCGGAAGTAACATCGAGCCCGTGCGCATCTGATCTCCCCCTTCGAGCCCTGCCCCGCCCGAGCCGACCCGGAGATCGCCATGCCCCGCCCTTCCGCCGCCCCAACCGCCACTGTCGTCGGACACCGGATCTCGAAGGATCGCGGTGCGGCCCGGATTCTCACCGATGTCGACCTCACCGTGGGGCCCGAACACCGCGTCGGTGTCGTCGGTCCGAACGGGGTCGGAAAGTCGACGCTCCTGCAAATTCTGGCCGGGGTCGAGACACCTGATTCGGGGAGCATTGTGGTGACGCCTCCCGGTTCGACCATCGCGTACCTGGCCCAGGAGCCCGAGAGCCACAGTACCGAGACCCTGTCCCAACTGCTGGCTCGCCGGACGGGCGTCGCCGGCGCCGAGGCCGAGCTCGAGGCGGCGGGCCAGGGACTTGCCGCCGCGGGCCCGGGGTCCGAAGATCGGTACTCCGTCGCACTCGAGCGTTACATGGCGCTCGGGGCTCCCGATTTCGCGGCGCGGTCAGCGGGCGTGCTCGACGACCTCGGGCTCCCGGCCCGCCTGCTCGAGCTCCCGACCGCGTCGCTCTCGGGAGGGCAACGGGCACGCTCGTCCCTGGCCGCCCTGTTGCTTTCGCTCCACGATCTTCTCCTCCTCGACGAGCCGACGAACGATCTCGACTTCGACGGGCTCGACCGTCTCGAGGACTTCCTTTCGCGGCGGCGGGGTGGTCTGGTGGTCGTGAGCCACGACCGGGCCTTTCTCGAACGCATCGTCAACACCGTGGTCGACATCGACGAGGCGTCGCATCGGGCCACGACCTACGGCGGGGGCTTTGCGGGATTTGTCGAGGCCAAGGCAACGGGTCGGCGCCAGGCCGAGGAGGCCTACCACGGCTACGTGGCCGAGCGGGACCGGTTGCGGGAGCGGGAGCGCGCCCAACGGGCGTGGGCGGTGCGCGGGGTCTCGAAGGAAAAGCGCAATCCGAAGGACGGGGACAAGGCCCAACGGGATTTCCGGCTCAACCGCACCGAGAAGCAGGCCTCGAAGGTCCGGATCACCGAGAAGGCGCTGGCGCGGCTCGCTTCCGTCGAGAAGCCGTGGGAAGCCTGGGATCTCCACCTCGATCTGACGATGGCCCGTCGCAGCGGCGACGTCGTCGCCCGCCTGTCCCATGCCGTCGTCCGTCGTGGCGAATGGCAGCTCGGCCCGCTCGATCTCGAGGTGCGCTGGGCCGACCGTCTCGCCATAGTCGGTCCCAACGGCAGCGGGAAGACCACCCTCCTGGCCGCGCTGCTGGGGCGGGTCGCCCTGGCGTCGGGCGCGCTCTTTACCGGCCCATCGGTCATTGTCGGTGAACTGGGGCAGGAGCGCCGCCGTTTCTCGGAAGGGGAGTCCACGTTGCTCGGTGCGTTTCTCGCCGCGCTCGGCCCCGCGGCACCCGAGTCGGAGGCACGCTCACTCCTGGCCAAGTTCGGCCTCGGAGCCTCTCATGTTCTCCGCGTCGCGGCCTCTTTGTCCCCCGGGGAGAGAACCCGGGCCGAGCTGGCTCTCCTCGTCGCCCGCGGGACGAACTGCCTGGTCCTCGACGAGCCCACCAACCATCTGGACGTTCCGGCGATCGAACAGCTGGAAGGGGCCCTCGAGGCGTGGGAAGGGACGCTGCTGCTCGTGACCCATGACCGTCGACTCCTCGAGACGGTCCGGATCACCGAGCGGGTGGAACTTGGCCGGTCCGGCGACGCCACGGCCCTAAGGTCGACCGGACATGATCGTGAATGAGCCATGAGGAGCCTGGCGGGTTCTCTGTCACGCGCAACCGCCCTTGGGATGCTTGCCCTTTCCGCCCTCCTCATGGTGGCGGGACCCGGCGCCTCCGGGGCCACCCACGCCGGGACCACGTCCGGGGGAGGCAGCTCGTGGACGGTGTACCACGGCGACGCCGCCGGATCCGGCGTTTCGAATTCGGCATCGGCCGTCGCGACGTCCGCTCCCGCGTGGACCTCTCCGGCTCTCGACGGTGAACTTTACGGAGAGCCCCTCGTGTCGGGCGGGGACGTCTATGTGGCGACGGAGGACGACACGGTGTACGCGCTGTCCTCTGCGACCGGCGCCGTGGTCTGGTCCACCCATGTCGCCAGCCCCGTTCCATCGGCCATGCTTCCCTGCGGCGACATCTCGCCTTCCGTGGGCATCACCGGCACGCCGGTCATCGACCCGTCGAGGAACGAGATCTTCGTGGTGGCCGACGAGCTGGTGAATGGCGGCCCCGCACACAAACTCATCGGCCTCTCGACGACGTCGGGCGCCATCAAGCTGGACGAGGACGTCGATCCCCCGGGTGCGGACCCCGCGGCGCTCCTCCAACGCACTGGACTCACTCTCGAGGCGGGCCAGGTGGTGTTCGGCCT
>Ga0302325_10036424_pt1 | contig 10030 bp, 5 predicted proteins | sample Palsa_T0_2_FD_201948 | JGI IMG/M metagenome (GOLD analysis project Ga0302325, IMG submission 201948) | Peat permafrost microbial communities from Stordalen Mire near Abisko, Sweden - Palsa_T0_2 | ecosystem: Environmental > Terrestrial > Soil > Palsa > Peat permafrost | place: Sweden: Abisko... | reverse complement strand
CCTTCTAAAACCCTCATTTCTAGAAGTCAGTGTCCTCATTTTCCCTTCATATGAATCATTAATGCCTCCATAGTATCATGGTTTAGTCTCTGAAGCTTCAAGTCTCTCTGTCTCTCATTTTCCTTTTCATATCCGATATTCTCGCTTCCAGAAAGTCCTTTCAAACTGTTTTCCTGCCTTGCAAGCTCCCTTAACAGACATTCCTTTATCTCAAGCTCGCCTTCGGCTATTTCTACTTCTTCAGAGAAAGAAATTGCTGCTGATTTTTCTTGTCTTCGGCGGCTTCGAAGATCAAGCTTTGCTTTCCTGTCTTCGTTTGCAAACCGGATTTTCTCCTCATTCTCCTTTGTTGTAAACCGTCGCCGACGTGCGTCGGGACAAGTTATCCGTAATGTGTTAGGAGGTACTTGAATTCTCGGTTGCGCCATTATTAGGTCCTTTGAAAATTCAGGAATTAATTTGAAGTATTTTAAATGAGGGTTAATACCTACTCCCAGAATCGGATTTGGAATCAACTCGACTCCGTGGTCCGAGTCACTATGCGAGTTACTGTACAAAAAATATTAAAGAATTAGCAAAAGTTTACAAGCTATTTTGTTTTCAAATGCAGATCTGGGACTCTTCCAGGACTCTTGCACGAGCACCTAAATCTGCCCCCTGTCTTTGCCCCCGGTCTTTGCCCCCGGTCCTACTCCCGGCCACGTTCTGTGTCAGCAAAAGCATTCCCGCCCCGTTTTTACTTCTGCCCTATCCGTCCATCCTTCTCGACCGTCCCGAAAGGTCGCGGCGGCCGCTGGGGATGCATTACGTGGAAGACAGATTTGAAAAGGGAGGCGGCCCCCTAGCGCCAGCGCAACCATTGCGACGGTGCTTGACGGACGGCAGCGTTGAAAAGGGGGAGCAAAATGGCTCCCTGGCGCCAGCGCAGCCATTGCGACAGTGCTTGACGGACGGCAGCGTTGAAAAGGGGGCAAAATTCGGTTCCCTCGCGCCAGCGCAACCATTACGACGGTGCTTGACGACGGCAGCGTTGAAAAGGGAGCAAAATCCGCCTCCCTCGCGCCAGCGCGGCCATGACGGCGTATTGCAGACGCTGGTTGAAAGGTCCGCTGACGCATCCATTGTGATGGCGCTTGACGAGAGGGGGCAAAATTCGCTCCCTGGCGCCGGCGCAGCTAGATGGCTTGACGGACGTAGCGTCGAGAGCCAAGACCTCAGGAAAAAGGAAGCCGGAGACCAACAAGAATAGACGACACCTACGCTGGCTCCGATTCTAATTATGAGGGGAGCAAATTTAGTTGGTTACGGGTCGGCATCCTCGATGGCAAACCCAAATTATTTACATAATCCCACTTAAAAGCTTCCAGACATCACATGATTATATATGCAATATTAGGGTCACCTAACATAGTGTGATATATAGAGATACATAGAAGAGATAAGGAAGGGACAAGCTATATAGCTCTATAATTCTAACTACAAAGATATTTCAAGACGTTGAGAATAGTGGCCATGGAAAACTAGTTAGAATAGAAGGACTCGGAGCTGGCTATAAATTATACTAGTATGACATAGGATCGCAAATTTCGTACTCCTTCTTACTATTCTTTTCCCAAATATCTTCAAGAAAAAGGTTATTTAAAGAATAATTGCGCGAAACATAATTAATAAAGCTCTAAAATGACTTTCTTAAGAAAATCATGCGTTATAGCCTTATTTTCTTAATTAGGGTTTTTAGCGGATATAGCATTTCTTTCATATTAGCCTTAAAAGTGCTAACCCTAGTAAGAGTTATGCTTTCCAATAATTTAGAGTTGATTTTCTCTATATATTCTTAAATAGGAGCTAGTGCAAGAAACTCGGCGGCATTATTAATAAGTGCAAACTCTCTTAAATTTATTAAAAAAGGCAAAACCTTACAAATAGGTCTAAGTAACGCATCGTCGACTTTAGTTTTAACTATTATAAAATTCACTCGATTTAGAAAACCTTTACCTCGACTGTAAAAGATGGCACATTCGTTTACTCGGATATTTTATATCTCGATTTTTAAAAGTGCAGTTTTAAGGCGTTTTAAAGCAATATTTATTGCTAATACCACAGCCTTTATGCGGAATTTGTAGCGCTTATGCTTATTATAAAGTTCTAAATTGTAATGTATTGTGATAATATTAAGCTTAGCAGAAGCTTAAAGTGCTTAAGTGAGAATAGAAGCTAAACGGTCTTCAAGATCGTCTATATCGAACCCGAGCTTAATAGCTAAATTTATTTGAATAAAAATCTTTTTAAGAAAATAATATAGTTGCTTCTTTAAAATGTCTTTAGCTATTAAAAGACTATAATGCTCTAACCTAACTAGTAAGACACGAAAACACTTTTTATTAAAAGCATACTTGCCATTATCGTAAATCGTGCAGTAATATAACAAAAAGCTTCGCGCATCTTCGATTAGCAAATCTTTTACAACTTTATAAACAAGTTCAAGTGACAAGGAAAGCAAAGAAGGAAGCATTGCATGTTATCGGAATACGGGTAATAATTGAAAACGACACTAGCCGAGAGAAGGACTATATAAGAATAAATAGTAAAGAGCTATACTCGGCTCCCAGGTAAGGGACCATTTTAAGGTACCCAAATAGGTCCTCCCACGCTCTATTTTAGATATTACTAGTCCTAATTCGAGCCCTAATTCTAGTTATAGGAACTAGAAAATGCGCTAGCGCCTAGTAGACCCTCCCTCCCCCTTTAAATACGATTTAAGGTTAATGAAATTTAGGGGTAATATTATATACCCCTTTCACAGTAAGCTAAAATAAAATAAGATAAAGTAAAGTCGACACTTAAAAGAGGAGAATTACTAATAATAGAAACTCGAATTATCGAGGAATAGCTTATATTAACCTCGAGGTACTAGAATTTTCCTTTAACTTTATACGAAGGGAAAATGAGAAGATTATCAAATTACTAAAAGGGAAGTTTAAGAAAGAAGGATATTATCGTCTCGAGCCTCGAATCATGTACTTGTTATTATTAAGCCGTCTAATTTCTTAAGTATTCTTGAGCTATTATAACTTAACCCCGATAGCTTAATAGAAAATTATAAAGAGACATTACTACGCTTGAAATTCCCCCCGGGCTTTTGCTTTTTGTGCTTTTATAGTCGATAGCGCGTTAAAGCTACAAAAACCGTCCTCCGGAAACTAGGAGATTGCTAGTAAACTATAAATCTTTATATTGCTAGTAAGTTCTAAAACTCCGAATCGATATAAGCATTTAATTTATATTATTGCAAATTTAGATTTTATTTAGCAAAGAGAGCTAGCAAAAGAATATGCAAACTTAATAAACTTTTCTAATAGCGAAATTTATCGCAAGATTTACTAGTATAATTTAAAGAAAGACAAGTTTGCAGAAATAAAGTAATAAGCTCGTCTTATAAAGAAGAAGAGCGAAATTTTAAAGCGCTTCTTTAAGTATAAACGTTTTCTTGCAGCATTTAATGCATATGCAAATATATCTAAAATCTAGGATAAATTAAATATAAGGGTTTTAGATAAAATAATAGCTTTAAAGTGCAATAAGGTAAGTAATTAAAGCGCTTATAATAAATATCGCTTTAACGTCTTTTAAGAAATTATATATTACTTAAAAGAATATATATTATAAATATAGTCTTATATATTCGGAAATGACTAAGAACTTATAAAGCTAGCTAATCGGGAGTCAATTAAACTAGTAAAACTAAAAGCTTTAAGGCTATTACGAGGAGACTTTAAGCTATTGCGGGAGCTAATGCAAGATAGAAAGCTTTTCTATTTAATTTGCGCCTAAAACTAGCGAGATATGATTTAAATGCGCTTAAGTAGCATCGAAAATTTAATACTTATAATTTATACTCTATTCGAGGACGTGAAATATCTTAGACTATTATAGAAAGTGATAAGAAAGCTTTTACTATTAAACTTTAAAGGAACAATTTGTAAAGCCTTATAGCGTGCATTTACCGGAACTTATTAAGAAGAGGGCGTGTTTAAAGTTTAGACCGGGGAGTAAAAGTTTACTTCTTATATTAAAAGTGTAAAGGACTAAATATAGTATAAGATCTTGCATCTTTAGCTTTACGCTATACGACATTTCGATAAATTAGTAGGAAAATGTTTAAAGAAAAAAGAAAAGCAAACCCTTCTTGCACCTTAAAAGCCTAATTTGCTACTTTAGCATAAATTCGGGCTTTTAGCGGATGCTTTAAGGTTTGCTACAAAAGAGATTAAGATTTTAAAATAAAAGAATCCGGACGCTAAAGTAGTATATGTAGCGTTATTAGAAGCTCGGGATAATAATTACTTCACTTATAATAAGAGGCTCGTTTTATAACACCTTAAAAGAATAAAACGGATATTTAATACTATAATTGAGAAGCTAGATCTTAGTAGCTAACTTACTCTCTTTATTAACGGTTTTAGCGAGGCAGTTTCCCGACGATGCAAACGTATTTTCGAGAATGCGCACTTATATACTAAGAAATATTTATTCTTGCAATCTATTTATGCATTAACTATTAGTAAAAAGGATAGCGTATCTTCATTTTTTGTTTAAAGATTAGTCTTCTTTATATTTTTTAGGAGACTTCTTAAGAATTCTCTATTTAAATAGCAAGGAGGAAATCCGCTATTACTAAATTTAAAAGACGCTATACAAGTGGATTATAACTATATAACTACTTCTTTTAATAAGAGCACAAGTTCTTCTCTAATATCTACTACCTCCGAAGATTTTGCAAGTACTTTTGTAATATTTGAAGATATTACAAGTAATATGCAAACTCTTGTGCCACTTAGCATTACACAAGTTAACTTAATAGAAAGACTAAGTTAACTTACTTGGGATATGAATTTGCTAGCTTAAGAGAGTTAAATAATAGTTCGACCTTAAGCTCCGGAGAGCTAGATAATAGTAGGTCCTTAGATGCTAGAGAATCAAATAATAATTCGGCCTTAGACGCCGGAGAATCGAATAATAGTTTAGCCTCAAACGCCGGAGAATCAAATAATAGTTCGGCCTTAGACGCCGGAAAATTAGATAGTACTTCACTAGACTCCCGAGAGTTAGATGATAATACCAATAAAACCTCCGTCTAGGGCAAGAATGCGACTAACACGTGAGGAAGAACCACTTGCAAACGTTTCTTTACGCGGGAAAAGGCGTAAGTTAAGACAAAATAAGGATATTAATGCTTCAGAGCATATAGTAATTATAATGCCCTTCTTTAAAGTTATGCTAATTACTAGTAAGATGGCGAGTATACACGGAACTAATATAGTAATACCAAAGATAGGGTATCCTTTGTACTTCGCTAGCCGGATAGCTAGCTAATCTTAATAAAATTGAATTGTATATATACCGAATCTAATGATATAGCTAAGAAATTTGTCGCTGCACGTATAAACCTATTTAATTAAAGTGATAGCGGTTTAATTGTAAGTAATTGTTTCGATATAGTTCTACTCGATCCCGACAAATGCGTTTATTTGCAGCAGCTACCCGACTTGAAAGAATATAAAATTGAATTATCGGAGACTTCGGTTCAATTTCGAAGTCTTATAGGACAAATCTAGACAATAAATAAAATAGATAAAGAGCTATGAATTTGAACCCGGTAAGTAGGGCCTTATTTCCGAATATATTAAAGACATATAACTTTCCAAATCTAAGTATCTCCTAACTTTAGACGAAATTGCCTATAAAGTAAATATACGTAAATATGACAGTAGATTCGCGAGTTACTACAACATGCAATATGTCCGTTCGATAGAATCCGTCATCAGCTCCTAAACTCCACAAAGCCCCAACCCAATTACAATTGTGTGGAAATCACGTACAAAAGAAGGGACCTTCCATCGCCGTTAAGAGACTTAGAGGGAGAGAGGCTAGAAGCAGCTAAGAATCTGCCGACAAATTATTGAGAAAAATCTAGGGAAATCGGCTATGGAGACATGCTCGTGTATAATACCGGAAGCGGGCGGGAACTATTAGGAGGACGCTAAGGATAGGCTTAAGCAAGCTAAGCTTCGAAAATATGCAGGCCGACTAAAGTGGTTTTATTGTCTGAAATTCGATTACTTTATTAAATACATAATACTAAAAACTACCATCTCCTTGTTAAAGTTAACAAATACCTCCCAATGCCCCTATTACTTATTCCGTTTCGACAGTAATTATATCTCCGTCTATTGCCTTTGCAGCTTTCTTCCCCCTTACCTTGCGATATTGCTATTGCACTTTTCCGTCTTGTTTACATTTAGATCTCTGTCTTTTTCGAGTGTCCGGAGACAGAATACTTTCCGGAGAAGCGGACACTGCGTCGGATCCTCCACTCTTAGCCGTTAGATGCATATTCTCGCCTTCCTAAAACTATTTTTTAGCAGCTGTGATTAATGTTCTTATATATCTAGACTTACCTGTTCCTTCTCAGGCTTATTATTCCTTTCTGCGATAACTATTATTCGATCTTTAGCGAGAGTAGCGAACGCGTCTTGGCGCTCCTATATCAAGTCTGCCTTCTCATTCTCAAGTTTGGCGATCGTTTCCTCCGCTGCCTTCTTAGCTATAGCCAATGCACCTCGGTGCTCCTGGATCAAGTCTGCCTTCTCATTCTCGAGTTTGGCGATTGTTTCCTCCGCTGCCTTCTTAGCTGTAGCTAATGCATCTCGGTGCTCCTAGATCAAGTTTGCCTTCTTATTCTCGAGTATGTCGATCGTGGTCTCCAAATTGGTAATATCGTCCAGTGCCCCCTCATATGCGTCTCGGTGCTCCTAGATCGAAAATGCCATCTCTCTATTGAGCTTGGCGATATTTACCTCCGCTGCCTCCTTAGCTATAGCTAATGCATCCCGGTGCTTCTGGATCAAGTCTTCTTTCTCCTTGCGTAGTTTGCTTACACTTTGCTGGGCAGTATCAAGTTGGCCGCGAGTGTCCTTGAGGTCGGTAATGGTTATCTTATGCTTTGTTTCTAGAGCTTTGTATGCTTTGTACTAATCTTTTAGCCTTTGCTCATAAGTCGCACAAAGGCTATGGTCTCGGGTCATATTTTCGAGATCGGTAATAGTCTTCGTGTGCTTTGTTTCTAGAGCTGTGAATTCTTTAGACTATTCTTCCAGCCTTTGCTCATAAGTCGTACAAGTGCGGGTTAAACTCATAATAGTGTCGAGATTGGAAGTAAGTGTGTTTAGGGATTCGGCTATTGCGGAGTTTGCACTATAGAGGCGTTGGTCGATAGGGGCTTAAACGACTAGATGCGACGGCGGACTTGTGCTATTGCTAGAAATTGGTTGGTATGGTTGGCCTCTATTTTGTAGCTAAGGCCGTGTTTGGGAGGATATAATTCCGGTTGGCTTAATAAAAAGCAAAAATGAGTCTCCAGAGTTTTAGCAGTTTTGTTGCCGGTTTAGAATTTCTGGAGGGCAGCTGCAGGAATGGAAATAAAATAGATGTTGTGCGGCTTAAGTGACGGTAAAGTAATTAATCTGGACTAACTAGCTTGTTGTCGTTCTAGTCGATGTTTGACTTGGTGAAGTCTTCTCGGTGGGCAGCAATGATCCTTTATATACATAGCAGAGATGTTGGGGCTAGCTATTACTGGTTGTGTTAGTGGCTAACTTATTCCTCGAAGTTAGGATGCTCACAATCTGGCTATTTTGCGCTTTGAGAAGAGGTTAAGTGTGGCAAACCACTAAAAAAAGGAGCCCTCGAGGTAGCCCTGCTTTAGCGTCTGGCTCGATAGTGCTGAGGCCCAATTCTTAGAATAACTTGGGTAATCCCTGGTAATCCTTCTTCCTTGAATGATATAGGGACCCATTTTCGGCCCCCTGGAAAGAGCACATTCGGGCTCCATCAAACTTGGTAAGGCTTCTTGATATTCTTCGATTACAGATGTGCATTTGGGTGTCGATCCAGGTTGAAATTCATGCAACGACGATACTTACGCTAAGGGCGGATCTTTGTGTCGCACCCTTTAATAGCTAAGGCTGCAGCAAATCTTTATGACATTAGCAGTTAAATCCTTGGAAGAGTTTAGCACGACTGGGTACTTCCCACGATAGTTAGGCTAGTGGCAACATTGTGTGGGAGGAGAAGCTAGCTCTAGTCTACTTATAAAGGGCTGGGAGAGCATGAATTAGCGGCGCTGCTCCTCGGGATATTGAAATTTATGCTGCACTAAGGGCGAGTATTATATGGTCCTTCGGCCTAATTGTGGAGATCTCTCAAAGATGGTCCCCGTATCAAGATTGACATGCTACTCAAGGAAATTTATGCAAATCATGTCCCAGATCTCTAGTAATTAATGTGCTACTGCCGAGGACCCTAGAACATTTGTAATTCCCGGGAGGCGAGGCGGAAACTGAGTACTAGGGCTCCTCTTAGTGGGGTTTTACTATTGCAATAATTTCTAGGAGGTGGTTGGGCCTTAAGGATCTACTAGCAAATGCCTAATCCTGAGCCTAACCGCTAAGGTCATCGGTGAAACACAATAATGCTTTACCCACACTTGACATCAGCTATAGGCTAGTCTAGATATCGAGGCTAACCGAAGATTTAGGGATAAGCATGACGAGGCAACAACTTCCGAGGACGCAGCTTTGCCACTAAGTCACCGGAAAGGGGGAAGTCAGTTCACAGTCGCCACCAAATCATCCTGCGCTGCATTGATTGCAGCATCCCCCTCCCTAAGAAACAGACTGGGCTGCCGTAGCAAACCCTCCCTGTATATAGTCTTTGTGTTGATCGCCATGTTCGGGACGCGCAGCAGCCGTTGTACGATCCTTGTGTTAGGCGCATTCTGTCTTGGGCATGATTTTCTAATTGTAGACTAGGGCTATATGGTAACTTGGTGTACCTCCGCCGTCACATGAATCTCCGCAGCTGCAGTGCTTTCGAGTTAGCATTAGGCTGGAATAGTGGCGCTGAAGATCACAAAGCTAGATTGTCCTTCAAGTTATACTAAGCCGGTTCAAATTAACGTGTTTTTCCGAGACAAGACCAAGTAATTATACTATTTAGAATTCTTTATCCCCTCTAGCACTCAAGTTCCAATTCTTTTAAATACCACGCAATCGGCGGTCGACTGGGTACCTTACTTTTCACCTTTGTTGTTAAAGTTTTCTGCCACTTCAAAAAGGCAGTAAGTCACGCGAGCACCAGGAGGCTCCACTAAGGGGCTCCACCGGGCCTTACCTTAAACCGGCTAAGTCGGCGTTTAATAATTTCCGACGCGGCCTTTGCACTACTTCTTTGACAAGTTTAGCATCTATCTTAGCAACCCGTTTAAAGCGCATCTCGTTTTTATCGTTTCTTTGAGATTAGCGATAGTAGACCTCACAGAGAAAGTAGAAGCTTTTAAGAGGCAACTCGACAAGTTATCGAACATGTTTAACTATATCCGAAAATCTCTTACTACTAAGAACCTTAAGCGGCGCTACTTAGTTTGCATTAAGACTTTAAGCGGACGACCGGAATAAGTGGAGGAAATTGTCTAACATTTTAATAAAATTTTAATAAAATTAAAGAGCATTAAGGAGACGCTCGACACACGCTCATTTACAGATAATAGCAATTCGCTAAGCGATGCATTAGCGACAAATGCTAAAGCTGCGCTAAAAGCCGAGTTATAGCATAAAGCTCCCTTATAACGTTAAGGTGCAAAACAAGTGCCTTTAGCAATTCCTAAAAACGGATAGCGAGAATTAATAGCCGCTAATGCACTTGAGCTAGTAAAGCGGCCATCTCTAGCTTCGCCTTTAAGCTAGAATATCATGACAAAAGAGCCTCTACTATAAGCTTATCAAGTGCCTCTTAGCTATAAGGTCTCGCCCGCACTATCGACTTCGACTAAACCCCTTAATTGCACAACTTAACTAAATAATATATTACTTGATCTACAATTAAAGGAAAGAAGTGCTCTAATATTTCATTGCAATGACAAAGATATTAGCAAGGACTTAAATAAAGCAAAGCTTGTGCAGTTTTTATTTAA
>Ga0302325_10036423_pt1 | contig 10030 bp, 7 predicted proteins | sample Palsa_T0_2_FD_201948 | JGI IMG/M metagenome (GOLD analysis project Ga0302325, IMG submission 201948) | Peat permafrost microbial communities from Stordalen Mire near Abisko, Sweden - Palsa_T0_2 | ecosystem: Environmental > Terrestrial > Soil > Palsa > Peat permafrost | place: Sweden: Abisko... | reverse complement strand
ATGTTCATTTTCAGGATTGTCTGCGCTCTTCTGCTGCTTCAGAAAAGACGCAATCGCATCGTCATAGAGATTGAGCTTGGTTTGCGCAAGGCCCATTTCCTGATAAACGCCGTTGTAACCCGGGTCGAGCTGCACCGTTCGTTTGTATTCTTCAATGGCTTCGGGATATTTCTGCTCAGCGGCCGCAACCACTCCCAGTCCAAAGTGGGCGTCAGCACTATTCGGGTTCAAAGTGAGCAGTCGGCTAAAGGCTTCTCGAGCCGGTTGCGGACGCTTCTCCTCCAGGTAGGTTAGGCCGAGGCTGTAGTATGCGTCTTCAAATTGCGGGTTGAGAGCAATGACACGTTTCAGTTCACTTTCCGCGTCCGTGAAGTCACCCTTGATCGCATACGCGCGCGCCAGGTCATAATGCCCGGGAACGGAATCGGGCCGCTGCCGAACCGCAGCCTTCAACTCAGCAATGGCCTGCTCGGTTTTGTTTTCGGTCAGCAGCGTTTGTCCGTTCGCTGCATGCAGTAAATATGCGTGCGCATGATGGACCCACGCGGCGCCGCCATAGACCAGTACCGCGCCAATTAAAAGGACGCCGGCGCGCCGAACTGCGTCATCACGTTGCGGCGCGACTTTGGCGACAAGTGCGCCGAGAATCAGTCCAGACGCCAGGCCCCCAACATGAGCTGCATTGTCGATATGGCCCAACATCAGTCCAATTACCAGGTTGTAACCGGCGAACTTCAACACACTTCCTAGAAGTCCCGAAACCACTGCTTTGGGCAGAGAAAATTCACCGAGATAAAGAGACGCGATCAGCGCTCCGGCAATTCCGAAGATTGCTCCAGAGGCTCCCGCGCTTATACCTAGAGGATTCCAAGCGAGGCTGGCCACACTCGCCCCCACGCCGGTAATCAAGTAAACCGCGCCGAACGTCCAGCGGTCGTAGATCGACTCAGCGAGCCTGCCCAGCCCCCACAAGCACCACATGTTGAGCGCAATGTGGAGAATGCCTATGTGCACGAAGACACAGCTCAACAACCGCCACCACTGGCCTCCAATTGTGTATGGACCGTAATTTGCTCCCCATCGCACCAGCTCCGCGGATGTTGGCTCCAAGGGAGAAACGCCAGAAAACGTCATGGCGAGAAATACCGCAACATTGATACCGAAAATGACCTGAGTCACCACCATCGAACTGGATCGCTGTTGCTGCTTCCAGGGCACGGACTCTACACGCTGGATCTCCGAGCCCTCGCCCCGTTGCGCAGCTTCGTGTTGCACGCACCACTGGCATAACTTTCTGCTTTTCCCGAAGCTGAAGCCTGGGAGCTGACGACCGCATTGAACGCAATTGGCCATGAAGGATTTGAATCCTGACGCTGATGAACCCTGATCTTGGAGGTCTCGGCCTCTCGACGCAGGTTATCACGTCAATTCTTTCATGGGCGCTAGCCGCTCTGCTTGAAACGCCCCGTCGTCGTCCTACCCCAGCTGAAACTCGCCGGCAGCCGCGAATCCACTCTGCCATATAGAATATGAAGAGCATGTGCGCTGCAAATTCATCTCTATCTGGCGAATCTGGCGCAACTCCGCCGCCCGAACCTCGCCCCTCAAACTTCATCCGCGACACCATCATCAGGGATCTGGCGACCAACAAATACAACGGTAAGGTGCAGACCCGTTTTCCTCCCGAGCCCAACGGCTATCTTCATATCGGCCATGCGAAAGCCATCTGTCTCAACTTTGGATTAGCCGACGAGTTCGGCGGCCAGACCAATCTTCGTTTCGACGATACCAATCCGCAGAAGGAAGAGCAGGAGTACGTGGATTCCATCATGAAGGATGTCCGCTGGCTGGGCTTCGAATGGGACGGCCTCCACTATGCTTCCGACTACTTCGATCAGCTCTACGAGTGGGCGGCCAAGCTCATTGCCGATGGCAAAGCATACGTCGACGATCTAGCCGCGGAAGAAATTCGCAAGTATCGCGGCACGCTCACCGAGCCCGGTAAAGACAGTCCGCATCGCAACCGCTCGAAGCAAGAGAACCTCGATCTCTTCGAACGCATGCGCAAAGGCGAGTTCCCCGACGGATCGCGCGTGCTGCGCGCCAGGATCGACATGGCGTCGCCGAACCTGAACTTGCGCGATCCGGTCATGTATCGCATCCTGCGCTCAGATCATCATCGCACCGGCGGCAAATGGTGTATCTATCCTATGTACGATTTCGCGCACGGCGAGTCCGATTCCATCGAACACGTGACGCACTCTATCTGCACGCTGGAATTTGAAGATCACCGCCCACTGTACAACTGGTTCATCGAACAACTCGGGATTTTCCCGTCGCAGCAGATGGAATTCGATCGCCTCAGTCTTACCTACACGCTGCTCAGCAAGCGAAAGCTGCTCACGCTGGTTCAGGAAAAACGTGTCACCGGCTGGGACGATCCGCGCATGCCCACGCTCTCCGGCATTCGGCGACGTGGCTACACCCCGGAGGCGATTCGTAATTTCTGTTCGGCGATCGGGGTTTCGAAGACGAATGGCACGCTGGAACTCGCGATGCTCGAGCACTTCGTCCGCGAAGACCTGAACAAGCGCGCACCCCGCGTGATGGCGGTCCTGCGTCCCTTGAAGGTAGTGATCGATAACTTCCCGGAGAGTCACGTCGATGCGGTGGACGCGGTCAATAATCCCGAGGACGAGAGTGCCGGAAAGCGCGAGGTGCCATTTTCTAAAGTGCTCTACATTGAGCAGGACGATTTCCGCGAAGATCCGCCCAAGCAATACTACCGTCTGTCGCCCGGGCGCGAAGTGCGGCTGCGTTATGGCTATTTCATTACCGCGAAGAGCGTGGTGAAGAACGACCGAGGAGAAGTAGTTGAGGTGCACTGCACGTACGACCCTGCCACGCGCGGGGGTAATGCGCCGGATGGACGCAAGGTCAAGTCCACCATCCACTGGGTCTCTGCCGCGCATGCCGTCGACGCCGAAATACGCATCTATGACAAGCTCTTCACCAGGGAAGACCCGAATCAGGTTGACGAAGGTCAGGAGTTCACCGCCAACTTGAATCCGAACTCGTTGGAAGTGATCGCGCAAGCCAAGCTGGAGCCGTCGCTGGCCAATGCCCCGATCGAAGGGCGCTACCAGTTCGAACGCCTTGGCTATTTTTGCGTAGACCCGGATTCCAAACCCGGACGTCCAGTGTTCAACCGCACCGTGGCGCTCAAAGATACCTGGGCCAAGGTTGAAAAAAAGATCGAGAAAAAAGCAGGATCGTAGATTTGCGCAGCGACGATTCGTGCAACCACGATTCGTGCAGCGACACGGCTAGCCGTTCGACCTCCGCCCATAACGCGGCGGACTTCACAGCACCCGGCAAGCCTCGTCGAATTCAAGCCGCGGATTGCGGGGAAACAGTTTGCTCCGATCACCGTAGCCAAGATTGCACAGGAAATTGGCTTTCCATTTGCCGTCCGGAAAAAACTCCGCGTTCACCTTGGCCTTGTCAAATCCCGACATCGGGCCACAATCAAGTCCCAGAGCTCGTGCGGCGAGTATGAAGTAGCCTCCCTGCAGCGAACTATTGCGGAAGGCCGTTTCATCAATCACTGCCTGATTTCCCACGAAGTGGGAGCGCATGTCGGCATGGGGAAACAGCTGCGGGAGCTTGTCATAGAACTCGGTATCCCAGGCCACAATAACGGTGACGGGCGCTGCCTTCGTTTTTTCCACATTGAGCGGAGCAAGAGCGGGCAGAAGGCGCGCCTTGGCAGCTTCGCTTTCGAGAAACAAAAACCGCGCCGGCGTAGAATTCGCGCTCGTCGGGCCCATGCGCGCCAGGTCATACACTTCCCGCAGCAATTCAACAGGCACGCGCTTGGGAAGCCAGGTGGAATGCGTACGGGCCTGGCGCAATAGTTGGTCGAGAGCGTCGTTAGAAATTCGGGTCGGATGTGTAGCGGCAATTGTCGTTTCCGTCATAGTTCCACTGGCCTCGTCGGTGTCTTCCTTAAGTTGCTAAAGTACGATTAGATGATCAGCAATAAGAATAGATACAAACGAAAAGGGTGCATCAAGGTCTCAGGAAAGCCCAAACCTGAGACCTGGCACCTAAGACCTGACGCTCGATTTCTCCAGGTTCCACGGTCCGCCGGTGTGCACCATCCACAGGTCGGTGTCTGGCGATGAGATCACCTCAAACGGCATCCGGAAGTAACCCCGCTGTCCCCAATCTCCCCCCCAACTGTTCTGGATAAGGGCAAGTTGACTGGGGATGTCATAGCCAAGACAGAGCACTTCGTGTCCGCCCTGTTGCGGTTCGCCTGGTTTCGGAGTCGGCATAATACCGGTGTCCGCTACCCGTTGCGTCATAAACGACTCATAAACTGTGAATCCGACCAGAACCGGCCACGGCGTTGGGTCGGCCAGGCAACTGAGAAAGTCGGGCAAGCTTCCGATGCGGTGATAAGCGCCAGTCTTGAACTTCAACGCGTTCAGCGCCTGTTCCGCCGTCGGGGCTGTAAACTTGCCCGCAACATAGGGATAGAGCGACGCTTCGCAGCATCCTTTCGCTGCGAGCACCTGGCAGCCCGTGCGTGGCATTGCGCCTTCGTCTCTTGGGAAGGAACCGTCGGCAATCAGTTCCTCGACATACAGGCACTGCGGGCTCAGTATCGGCGAACTCTTCTCATACTTCCGCGCAATCCACTCGCGCGCAGACGAGAAGGCATGTCCCGTGCAACTGCCTTCCTCGCCCTGATCCTTGATCGGTCCGCTCCATTCCCGCAGATCCACGTGTTGCGGAACCGCATGCACCGGTGACGAAGCCCGATACATCCGATCCCGCACATCGTGAACGTCGCGCAGCGCGTCAAACTTGCGCATGATCACTGAAGTCGTCCGAAAGTGAGGAAGCGTACGAGTTTCGAGTGCCGATGGAGTTTTAGTTTCGGAGTTACTGCGTCTACAGCTGCGTTGCCCGTCCGCGCCACCAGGATGCTGTTGTAATGATCCGCAAATCTGGAGACGCTGTAGGGCGGCGTAGTCGTCAGGCTTTTGGACGACGCCGCATTCTGACACGATGGAATCACCGCTGTGATCGCATTGACCGTTCCTGCTATTAAGCCGGCAAGCAGCGTAATTTTCGTCTGCGTCTCCGAATCGCTAACCTGCGCGATCTGAAGCACCATTTGCTGATCGGCCTGGTACACACTCACAGCCGCTTGCAATTGTTGGCAAACGCTCGGCGCGGATCCCGACGCCGCTTTGGCGAAATCAGCAGCCAGAGCCTTGATGTCCGCTGCATCAGCATTAATCTTTGCCGCCAGATTGCTATTCATCGGCTTGGCATTGGCCACGGCGGCAATTTGCAGGATATTGATCAAAGCCGGCGCCGCTGCGGCCAAAATGGAATCGAGCGTTGACACCCAAGCCGTCGAACATGCCGTGCAGAACATGGCAAGTGACAACGAGATGATAAGGACCTTCCTCATAAACAGTTCTCCTTTTGTATTTGTTGGTTTTGCTGGACGTCCTGGTTCTTGGCCTGAGCCAAAGCCAAGCGCCAGGAGCGAATCAGCCTTTCGCGCCAACATTCCGGTTGCGGAGCGCCTGCAGCTCCGTCTGGATGAGTAGAAGTTGGCCTTGAATGCCTTTTACTGTGGCCTCATTGCTGTTTCCCATAGCCTGTAGCGCCGCAATGGCTATGTCGCGTACATTGGACTGCGCGATATGCTCTTTCTTCCATGTTTGATCGATGATTCTCTGTTCCTCGCGCTGGCCGGCCAGTTTCTGCGCTCCCCCATATGCCAGGAGGCCATTGAGCAGAAATCCGATGAGGGCAATCATGGCCGCACCGTAACTACTCCAAAAAGTGGGCATGATCTGAGTTAGAAGGCTCATGGCTTTGCGGCGGCATATGGCGCCGGCAGCCAATGCGCAACAATGACGGCCAATGGAGCCACGATTGCGGCTGCGCCCGCGTGATTTGCCCAGAACGCCGCAATAACCGGCGTAGTGGTGTTTGCGATCGCGGTAAGCAGTAGTACAACGGTGGGCAGATAAGCAGCGTACTTTTTCAAGATAGTATCTCCTTCTTAATAGCGTTACTCTCATGTCGATTGTGTTACTACGGTGAAACCGGTTAACCCCTGATGCCGCACTCATATGCCGCTTGCGGCGAGCGCTTCGTCAGTGCTTCCCGACGGGACAACAATCCCGGTCGCGCCATGCCAACGTGGACCCAGCCGTATTCAAGGATCAGTTGGTCGAATTCGATCTCGGACTTCACGATGGCTAGCGCCACTTCCTCAGGAGTGCCGAATGTTGGACAAACGAAGTCACACGCCAGGCCATGACAATGGGCGCTCGTCGCCACTCCGCCCACCGCCTCGTTCACCTTCGCCGCACGATAGCCGCTGTGCACGACGATCGGTCTGTTCCCAAGCAGCGTCCTGATTTTCTCCATGGCTGACGCCACCAAACCCAGGTTCGTAATGACGGTCGGATCAGGTGCGTTATCAAGTTCGAGACGCACCGCTGCTTCGGAGAAAGAAAGTTCCTCCAAGGTGAAATGCTGTGAGATTTTCATGGGAATTTATTTCAGTGCTGATTTCCGAGGTTTACCGCAAACACGTCACCACGTTGAGTCTGCGGCCCTACGTTCTGCCACACGACACCATTCGGGCAACTCGTCGAGTATGGCGGCGAAGGGTTGATAACATCTGGACTTACGCTCGGGTTAGAGCTGTCGCAGACCGTATCCCCTGCCGATGTCACGAGATTAACCGTAGCTACCGTTGTTCCGCCCGTCTCCAGCGTGGGAGCGGATAGAGTTACTTGCCCCGTGCTCTGGTAACTGAGAATCGTCGTGTAAAGCGGAATTGTGCCCGCAGCGTTGCCGGCTCCCGATACCGATATTCCCTGGCCGACTTGGCCTGACGCGAACGGATTTTTCGAGGAGGTAAGCACGGCCGACCCGGCGCTCATCGCTCCGTTTGTTGCGAGCTGTGTCGCCCCGGGGGGACTTGCGCTTGCAAAGCAGGAGACAGATCCACACGCTGGCTGATCACCGGGGAGGCTCGAGTTTGGCCCCGATGTGCCAGCGCCGTTGACGGCAATCGCCTGGAACACATCGTCCACCGCACCGCTGCCACTGGTCCCCTCAATAGGGTCAATCATGTTACCCACCGCATAAGTCGTCGAAGGTTGCCACGGCAAACCGCAGATACTCGTCGGAGACGCTGGGACGGGAGTCACGGGGAGCTGACCGAGAAGCCCACTGGAGTTAACGACCGGAATCATTCCGCTTGTCGAACCAGTCTGACAATCCCAGTCGCTCGACCAGAACAACCAGTTTGCGTCCTGCGAGTATTCGCTGATCTGGAATTGAGTAGAAAAGTTTAGATTCGTTCCGGTTGCGAACGTGTGTGTAAACTGCCAGACATTTCCCGTGGTCAGTGGCAATGACGAACCCGGAAACGTTGGCGAGGTCTGGTAGCAGGTTTCCATGTTCTGCCATGCATTAAACGCTGGCCCCAGCGTCGCGTAGTTATAAGAGGTCCCGCAAGCCGGGTAGGTGTCGGTGCCGGGATCGCCGGCCATACTAAGGTGAGAGTCGAGTACTTCATTGAGGTTGCAATCGGGACTCTCTATCGTCGGTCCGGCCGCAGTGACATAGCAACCCGGAGGCACAGTCTGAGGAATGCCGGCGCCGGCGTTTCCCAACGGCTTCAGCGAAACACTGAAGTCAGGTTGCCCGCTGACATCCGACGCGTTGTAGATGCTCGTGAACACTCCCGCCGTGTACCCAAATGGCTGGCCATTATATGCAACTAGCTTGTTCGTGCCGATGGCCCAGTGGTTCATCCCGCCATAAGTAATCTGTAGCGAGTTAGCCGCGTTGAACGAGGAAGGCGTTGTCTGCCACAAATAGAAGCTTTCAAGCGAAGCGCAGGCTGGATAAAGATAGGGCTTCTGCTGGACCACCAGGATGTACAATCCGTTGGTACTCATCTTTTCGTTGTGGATGTAAAACGGGCAGGTCTGTCCAGTGCCTAATGGGTTAGTGATTGCCGTCGACGTTCCTACGGCGGTTCCTCCCCAGGCTCCGCCTGAGCAGTTGTAACCGCTACCCCCTGCGCCGCAAGACCAATCCGTCCATATTCCCGTGGCCGTGTTAAGCAGATGGTAGACATTGAGAGTCTGGTCATACATTAAGGCCCAAAAACCAGTGCCCTGGTCGGCTTCGTAATTGCCGTAGTCACCACCAGTTCCATAACTGTTCGTCGAAATGGCGAGCGCATACTTCGACGCTTTACCGCCGTAAAGAGTGTCCTTACTCACCCCTCCGATCGCCTGCCAGAGTTGGTTCTTGTTCTGGGGAACATAGCTCGGTCCGACGTTGGTCCATACGATGCCGTTCGAGTCGCCCGCCGTGGATGAAAGGAAGTCGGGATGCCCCGTCAACGTGGCTGTAGCTCCACCGGTCCCGGTGTTATGCAGGGCAGGTATGGCGAGCGTAACGCTGTTATTCCCAATGTAACTAAGAATAGTCGTGTAAAGTGCCGCCCCCGAAGTTCCGGCATTGGCTACGGAGACAGCCTGGCCAACCATGGAAGGCGTGAACGGAGTGCTGCTGACGGTGGTCAACACAGCCGAGCCGCTCGTCATCGTTCCGTCCGTAGCCAACGTGGTCGTCGTCGCCACCCACTGGAATGTCGAAGCGCTCGACATACAGGCAGGTACGCAGGACGATGTCGTATTCTGATAAATGAACTGCGACGTGCTGTTCGTACCGCGCCAAGTCACCCCGTTATCGAGTACTGCATCGGTTCTGCAATTGCTTTGATTTCCTGCCGTAATAAATCCGGCCGGCTGCGACGGTCCCGAGCCCGATGTCCCTCCGATGGTTGCCCGGTACATGCAATTGGCTGTTCCGCCGCCCGAGATGATGTCCCCTGCACTGTAAGTGTGAGTCGCTGTCCACACTCCGCCACTCGCCATCTCAGCGGAGGTCAATATGTGCGTAACGTATGTGCCGTAAGGATAAGACGTGCTAGCCGTCCAATTGGCAGCGTTATTCCCAGCCGGAATCCCGTACTGAAAATCGGCCAGCGCTGTGCCGACACTGTACAAACCCGTCGTCGGATTGATCGTGTAGGGGGTGACCGTCGTTGCCGATGATATGTCGTAAGCGTCATTGCCGAACGTGTAGAGGACCGTCGGGTCGGTAAGGGAGAAACTAAGTGGTCCGAAGTCGTTAGCCGGACAGTTGCTGGTACACGCTCCGTTTGAGTTTTGCCCTGTAGTGATGAAAATTCCAGACGTCGGCGCCGTTCCGCTCCAACCGTTCGGAGGCGCCCCGCAATGGCCCTGATTCGCGCCACTGGGATTGAATACGCAAACCAGCCCGTACCCATTCCTATCCGTCCGCACCAACGTGCTGTTCGTGTTCGTTAGAGTGAATACACCAGACCCACCCATTCCGGCGGTGAAATTGGCATTGGGTATTCCGGGAAGACTGATCGAGTCCGTGATCCGGGTGACTGGACTCAGATTGGCGGAACTGAACGTCGAACCATCGCTGTTCAAATGCCCGACGTATGAGGTGTCGAAAGCAGTGGCGTTGTTGTTTGTCGCTCCGCCGAAGTTTGGGACTGTCCCCCACGGGATAACGTCGGTTCCCGTGTAAGCGCAGAAATTTGGTGCCGCGCACCCGCTGCCGCTGGAGGCAATGTAGGCGGCCGGCCCCGAGCTCAGTCCGAGCCCCGAATACACCGCTTGCCCAAAGACAAAGACAGGAAGGCAAGAAAATACAACTGCCAGAAGCTTCTTCATCGCTGTTTGCTCCAAGAAAAACATCCCCTCGTGAAACCACGTAGCCAGGTCGTATAACCGAAGGTTCAGCGCGAACCCCTGCGCTCTCCACTCGAGTCACTCCGCCCTTCGCTATAATGTTTGTTTGTTCTTCCCCGCCCTCGTGTGGGGCTTTATGGAAAGGGAACTATGCCGACCGACGTTGTTATGCCCCA
>Ga0302325_10036420_pt1 | contig 10031 bp, 11 predicted proteins | sample Palsa_T0_2_FD_201948 | JGI IMG/M metagenome (GOLD analysis project Ga0302325, IMG submission 201948) | Peat permafrost microbial communities from Stordalen Mire near Abisko, Sweden - Palsa_T0_2 | ecosystem: Environmental > Terrestrial > Soil > Palsa > Peat permafrost | place: Sweden: Abisko... | reverse complement strand
CCGCGAGCATCCCGCTGCTGCGGCGCTGGAAGCTTCAGGCCAACCCCGGCGTCGATTTAAGTCCGTCGACGCACTGGCCAGCGCCCGTGGTCGCCGCGGACATCGAGGCGGATCGGGGGCCCGTACTTGTCATGGTTGAATATCGCATCCGCCCTGAAACCCGCGAAGCCTTCATCGAAAAGCTCAGGGAGTTGTCGTATCAACGGCGGCGCGATGGCGCTTTTGATTGGGGTGTGTTCGAAGACGCTGCCGAAATCGGACGCGTGGTCGAGACATTCGTGGTCTCGTCCTGGCTCGAACATCTGCGCCAACACCAGCGCGTCACGCAAGAAAGCCGTGAGTTACAGGAACTGGTGGGCGCTTTTCATATCGGCCCGACCCCGCCGGTGGTCTCGCATCTGATCTCGGCATACCCATCGGACTAAAGCTGCGTCGACGGAGGCGTTAGGAGCCCGACTGTCCGCGTTTCATGAACACTGTGACTACAAAGACCCGATTGCTGCGGAGGGACTTGCGATTAATATGTTGACAGTCGCCATTAGATGCTCGCCCGCGAGCGAACTAGGGGCCATGTCTGGAGCGGTATGACGATGACGGACAGCAGCGCAGGCGAGGAGGTAATATGAGTAGATCGCGCAACAAGGATTCGATCGATCAGGTGGCCGGCAACGGCCTGCTTCACCGCAGGGCCCTGCTCGGCCGAGGACTTGCCATCGCGGGTGCCTTGGGAACCGGTGCGATGGGTTCGCCGACCAGCGCAGCCGCCGAGCCGCTTAGCGAGCAGGACTGGAGCCTCTCGCCGGGAGGTCCGGTTCCCGCATATCAGACACCGTCAAAATTCGCCAAGAGCGTCGTGCGCACTCTGTCCAACCCCAGTTTTGAACCACGCACCTCGCAGTCGCGCACGCCGCACCAATTGCTTGACGGCATGATCACGCCGAACGGCGTGTTTTTCACGATCGTTCATGACGGCGTTCCGGACATTGATCCGGCTGCCCACCAGCTTTTGATTCACGGTCTGGTCAAGCAGCCGTTGACTTTTAGCTATGAAACGTTGCTGCGCTATCCGATGACGTCGCGCATCGCGTTCATCGAATGCGGCGGCAACAGCGCGGGCCTATTTTCACCGAAGCCGTTACAGACGGACGTACAGGGATTGCACGGCCTCATTTCCTGCGCTGAGTGGACGGGAGTCAAGCTGTCTACGCTGCTCGAAGAGACCGGCATCGACTCGAAAGCCAAATGGTTCATTGGCGAAGGCGCCGACGCGGCGCACGTGATGCGGAGCGTTCCTCTCGCCAAGGCATTGGATGATGCGATGATCGCACTCTACCAGAACGGCGAGCCGCTGATGCCGGGCAACGGCTACCCGATGCGGCTGCTGTTGCCTGGCTACGAAGGCAACATGAACATCAAGTACCTGCGGCGGATCAAGCTCGTCCCAGAGGCCGCCATGAGCTATTGGGAATCGCAGATTTACACGGAGCCGCTGCCGAACGGCAAGGCGTATCAATTCTATTTCGTGAACGAGGTCAAATCCTTCATCACACAACCGTCCCCAGGGTGCACTTTGCAGCAGCCGGGACTCTATGAGATCTCCGGGATCGCCTATTCCGGGAAGGGCAGGATCTCCAAAGTGCTGGTCTCTGCCGATGGCGGCCAAAGCTGGGCGGAGGCTGCGTTGCAAGAGCCGGTGCTGAGCATGGCGTTTACGCGCTTTCGAATGCCATGGCGTTGGAATGGCGGTCCAGCCGTTCTGCAAAGCCGCGCCTGGGACGAGGACGGCAACGCGCAACCGACTCGTGCGGAGTTCGTCTCGCAGCGCGGCGAGTTGACTTCGGTGCCGCCGCTCTTGGCGTTCGAAAATCATCATTTCAATGCCGTTACGAGTTGGGCGGTCGACGAGAAGGGAACGGTGAAACATGCGTATGCATAGAACTCTCCCGATGTTTGCATTCTGGATGTTCACCTTCGGCATTGGCGCGGTATCCGCTGAAGCCCCGAATCTCGGCAAGCCGATCAGTGCCGCCGATATCGCGCAGTGGGACATAGATATCGAGCCTGATGGCGCGGGCCTGCCTGCGGGGAGCGGCACGTCGGATCAGGGTGCGTCGATCTTTGCCGACCAATGCGCTGGATGTCACGGCGATGGTGGAAAGGGTGCCACGACGACGACGAGTGGCGCTCCCGCGGCCCCGCCGGTGGTCAGCGACATGAAGAGAAACGGTATCGACGACACGACGTTGACCATTGCCAATTACTGGCCCTATGCCACCACGTTGTTCGATTACATCCGTCGGGCGATGCCGTGGACCTCGCCAAGATCTCTGACCGATGATCAAGTCTACGCCCTCACGGCTTACATTCTCGCGGAGAACAAATTGATCGACGGGAAGCAGGTGATCGACGCGCAGACGTTGCCCAGAGTGCAAATGCCCAACCGCAACGGGTTCATAGTACGCTTCCCGGAGAGGACGCCGCATGACTAGACTGCGTCGAGGGTTTGGTGTTTAGGCCGAATTTTGGGCGTTGCTCATCGGCCTCGTTCCGGTCGTTGCTCGTGGGGCCGAGCGCCCCGATTGGGCGTTCCCAGTGACCGATAAAGTCCAACCACGGTCGAGACCAGCTTACATTTTGCGCCCGACATCATTCGCCGCTTACTTGCCAATGGCCTGCCGCGCGACGTGCTGGTCAATGTTGATTTTCCGATTGACCAGCCGTATCACCTGCTCAACAACGAGGTGAACGGGCAATGGACCTGGGGCCGCAGCCGCGCTGGTCCGGAGGTGGTCGAGGATCTGCGCAATGCGCTTGCCGGCGACCCAGATGTGTATGTGCTGGTGGCGCACGGGGCGAACGATCTGGTGACGCCCTATTTCGCGAGCGAGCTCATCCTCGACCAGCTTCCGGTCTACGGGTCGGCCGATCGCCTCAAGCTCGCGGTGTATGGCGCGCGGGCACATGTTCTACAGCCTCCTGGCCGCGCCAGTGGCACTGTCGGCCGGAGTGTTCTCGGACGCCTCCAATCCGCCAATCCGCGCAAACGAACCTATCTCGGCGCCGTGTACGGCCTGGTCGCCGTGTGGGCCGCGGAGGGCCGGGAAATCGACCGCGGTCGCCAGGCTCTGCGCTTGCAGCGGTTGGACGTGTCCGAGCGGGAAGACGCCTTCGCCGCTGTCATTCGGTGCACGGCGGACCCGGCGAAGGCCGACAAGCGAACTCGTAGCAAGTGGTCCCGCCTTATGCGGTACGCGGCGATGTACAAGACGGATTCCGAGCGCCTGGATCAGTTCATTCAGCGCAAAGGTGGCATCAACGAATGTGCGGCTCGTTTCACCAGACGGCTTGGGCGACGTAAGGCAACTGGGTCCGGGAGGCGGTCGGCGGGAGAATGATGAGTCGGGCGATCCGTCTGTCCGGTTCGACGAAGGCCGTCATTGCAATGAATTTCCGGGCCAAGAAGGCTTCGCCATCAAACTTGTTACGAGTGGTGGTTTTCTTAACAAGTTGCCGCGCTGAGAGCTGATAACGGTCGCCATGCATGGTATCACCATACGGGGCCGGATTCGCCACGATCTTCAAAACCGGCCGGCTTTCGTACCCACGGTCGATCACAATTTGGGTTGATCGTCTTTTTTTAGCAAAGGAACCGCGAGGTATGAGCTTGAATCTTGAAGAGCTCGATTATCGGCTGACTCCGATTGGCGGGCTAATCCTGCGTCGCCGCCGGGAATTGTCGCTGGGGGTCGATATCTTCGAGATCAAGCTCGGTGACGAATTTTTGATGTCCAGCCTGTTTACGGCGTCGGAGATCGCGCTGGCGCGGCTGGGGCTGGCAGAACTCTCTGAGCCTAATCTTGATGTCGTCGTGGGCGGTCTAGGCCTCGGCTATACCGCGCAAGCGGTGTTGGAGCATAGGTCGGTCAAGTCGCTCGTCATTGTCGAGGCGCTCTCGGCGGTCATCGATTGGCATGAAAAGGGTATGTTGCCACTCGGGCAAACCCTCACGGCAGATTCGCGCAGCAGATTCGTGCTTGGGGACTTTTTTGCGATGGCGGCTTCAAAGGAAGGGTTCGATCCGGATGCACCCGCTCGACGCTTTGATGCCATCCTGGTCGACATCGACCACTCGCCGAACTTCCTGCTCGACCCGCAGAATGCAGCGTTCTACCAACCCGCGGGGTTGAAGAGGCTCGCCACCCATCTCCACGCCGGCGGCGTCTTTGGTCTCTGGTCGAACGAACTGCCGGATGAGTCGTTCACGGCGCGTCTCATTGCGGTCTTCGCCGAAGCCCGCGCCGAGCGGGTAACGTTCCACAACCCGCTTCAGAACCGAGAATTCACACAGACCGTTTACCTCGCGCGGAAGATGGCCGGGTTAGGTTTGCAAGACGTCGTCGCTGCTGAAGTGATTTGAAGGCGTGTCACCGCGTTCAACTCGGCCGGCGAGAAGAAGCGGTGATGGCGTAGCTTCGTCAGTACGAAGCGCGTGATCTCGACCGGCATCGCCCCCGCTTGCGTCGGCCCGTCAGATTGGCCCGTATCGCCAGCAGCATTCTGGTCAACAAACCACCGGTCCGCTCGTTCAGCCCTGCACGGAACAAATAAGCCTAAGGTTTAGCTGCCACGGACAACCAACGAGCTGCGGCGTCTGCACTATCTTCGGGTACGGTGTTGAATGCGATCGGGGTGTTGGGTGCGCCCTTGCGCACCGCATTGACGATGGCCTCGAACAAAAAAAGGCTCTTGGGCGGAAGCCGAACCCCGGCCCCTATGACTACGCAATCATATGTCGTGGCGCTCAGCCGCACCTCCACTGCGGGACCAGCCGTAGCGTCGTGTTCAATCAGGCAGGCCTCCGCTTGCCATCCACGGTCTGTCATCTGTCTTAAGCCCAGATCGATGGCGGCCTGAATTTTTTTCGCATTCATGCCTGGTGGCAGAGCGGGATCCGAATAGTCTACCGCTTCGGGTTTTAGGCCCACCAACAACACTTTCGTCATGCCATCTTCTCCTCAAGATTATCTGTGTGGTTCGCCGCCGGATTTGGGGGTCGGTCACTTTCGGAGTTGCGACGTGGATAGTACCGCAAGCCTGAGCGGCCGGTCCATTGTGCTCGTTACGGGCGGCGCCCCCCTGATTACGACGGCGCACGCAGCACGGTGTCGGCAAAACTGATGGGCGGGCAAAAATGATCCCAACCTCTGGGGGGGGGTGGAGGCCGGGACCGGCTCTTGAGAAGAGCAGATTCAGGCGACCGCCGCATCGTCAACTGCGCCTTAATTAGAAAGTATAAAATTTAGAGAAATCGGCATTTCCCACCGCTGGCTAACCTATCGCGACGCCAAGAAGCGCCGCGGGCCTCCGTCAAAGCGCCGATCGGCGGGACGAGCTGCCAGTTCATCTCGATATCCTTTCGGCTTCGCGCAACCAGACCTTCACTTGCTGCCACCGGTTGCCGGCATATTTGAATTCGAGCAGCAGTGGCTTTTCTCGACCCAAGTAGCCGTGGAACTCGAGCCCCTGCATATCCGTGCCTTTTTCTCCCTCTGGAATTTTGCCCTTAACCCATTTGTCCCATTCATCAATGATCAGGACTCTCTCGGCCGGTTCCTTCCTCGGCTTCTTCGGCTTCTTAGTCATTGTGTCTCCTTGTTCGCACCCTCCGCTCGACCGTATCAGAAATGAAAAAGCCCCGCGCCAGCTATCCGACCCAATGATTTTTACGATCGGACACTCCACACATTCGTGGGAGCGCTTCGCCGCGCTGTTATCGAGCGCGAACGTGACGGCTGTTGCCGACGTTCGCACATCTCCCTACTCGCGGCACTCCCCGCACTTTAACCGTGAAGAGTTGTGCGAAGAGCTCCGCTCAGGCGGAATCTCTTGCGCGTTTCTTAGCAAGGAACTCGGCGGTCGCCCAACCGAACAGAAGCTCTACTGCGAAGGCGTGGCCGACTACGAGAGAATGGCGCAGACAAGTGAGTTCGAGAAGGGACTGGATCGCGTCCTTGAAGGTGCAGGGAAATATCGCACGCTCCCCGGGTTTCCTTTTGCGCTACAGGACCTATGTGCGCGACGCCGACCTGTTCCGGGATCATGCCGGGGCCGGGTTACTCTGGGCCCCAAACCGCCCGCCTACCGCCAATCCGCCAGAGAAAGGGCAAAGTCCAGAAAAGCACGCACTTTGCCGGACGGTAGTTTCCGCGTCGGTAGGTAGAGGAACAGCGGAAACCTCTCCTCGGCCCAGTCCGGCAGCAACTGGACGAGGCGCGCTGCATCGAGGTGCGGGCGCGCGTGAAGCTCCAGCGGCTGGGCGATACCATGGCCCGCGATGCAGGCGGCGAGAAGTGCGCCGGCATCGGTCACCGTCAGCCGGCCGCGGGTGGGGACTTCGATCCCGCCCTTCGGGCCTTCGAGGACCCACGCATAGTGACGATGAGTCAGGGGCTCGCGGTACTGGATGCACTCGTGATTGGCGAGATCGCGGGGATGCGTCGGCGTCCCAAAGCGCTCCAGGTAAGACGGCGCCGCGCAGGTCAGCACACGGGTCTCCAGGATCTTGCGACCGATCAGCGAGGCCGCTTGCGGCTCGCCGAAACGGATCGCCAGGTCGAACCCGTCGGCCACCAGGTCGCCCGGACGTTCCCGGATAGCGAGCTCAACCTCCAGCTCGGGATAGATCGAAAGGAGCTTGTGCAGGTTCGGCGCGAGGACGAACTGGCCAAATCCGCCGTCGGAATTGATCCGCAGCCGCCCGCGCACCAGCGACGCGGCGCCCGCCGCCAGGCTTGTGGCGTCCTCAATTCCAGCGAGCAGCGGTCGCACATCCTCGAAGAATCGGCGGCCCTCTTCGGTGAGGCTGACGGCGCGGGCGGTGCGGTGAAACAGGCGCACGCCGATCCGCTCTTCCAGCCGCGCAACAGACCGGCTGACACCCGATTGCGATAGCCCGAGCACCTCGCCGGCCCGGGAGAAGGCGCCTGCCTCCACCACGGCCGCCATGACCCCGATGCCGCTCAGCAGTCGTCCGTCGAAGCTCATATCCAAGCCCGCATTCTAGTCATTCTTGGGTTGACAAGAGCGCGTTTAGTGCGGGCTCAGTCAAGGCGCATGATCCCTTCATTGAAGGAGACCCGTCATGGCGACCCCCAACACGTCTAACCGCACCCTGTTCAAAGGCGGCCTGGTGCTGAGCCTGGATCCGAAGGTTGGCGACCACACGCGCGCCGACGTCCTCGTTACGGCGGACCGGATCACCGCCGTGGGCCCGAACCTGCAAGTCGAGGACGCCCGAGTGATCGATGCGGCCGGCATGATCGTCATGCCGGGTCTGATCAACGCGCACCAGCACGCGTGGCTGGGCCTGTTGCGCGGCCTGATGCCGAACGTCGACGCCATCGGCGACTACATGGCGGCGATCCCGCAGACCCTGGGGCGCTTCTTCACGGCCGAGGATTCCGGGCTTGCAACGCGGCTGACCGCGCTATCGTCGTTGGACGCCGGCGTCACGACCTTGCTGGATGCGTGCCACAACACCCGTGGCCCGGCCTATAGCGACGCGGCGATCTCGGCCTTCGAGGCCACGGGTATGCGCGTCCTGCATATGGTGGGCAAGCCGCTGGACCGCTGGCCGGAAACCTGGCCGGGCGATGTGGAGCGGCTCGCCACCGGCCGCGAGGCGAAGGAGACCCTGGTGCGGGTCGGCGTTTTCGCCCAGCCCGACTCGATGGAGACCAGCATGCCTCTGGCCCGCCGGCTCGGTCTTCGTATCCTCACCGAGTATGCCGGCCCCGGCAGCGTCATCACCGACATGCACGACAAGGGCCTGCTCGGTGCGGACAACATCTTCAACCACTGTACGCGGCTCACCGACAACGAGTGGCGGCTGCTCAAGGCAGTGGGTGCGCACGTGACGGTGAACCCCCGGTCCGACGCCCTGTTCGGCTTTGAGGCTGGCGGATTGCCCTTCCAGACGGCGATCGATCACGGTCTCAAACCGGCGTTGGGCGTGGACGTGGACACGTCGATGAGCGGCGATATGTTCGGCGAAATGCGCACCGCCTTTTTCCAGCAACGGTCGGTAGCCCAGGCGCAGCGTGTCCTTGGCAAGAGCGCTACGCCGTCGGCGGTGACGGTGCGCGCGATCCTCGATGCTGCGACGGTCAATAGCGCGGACTGCCTGGGCCTTGCGGATCAGATCGGCACCCTGACGCCCGGCAAGCAGGCCGACATCATCGCGATCCGGACTGACGGCATCGCCGTCTACCCCTCGCATAATGCGGTCGGCACTGTGGTGCATATGATCGACCGGGCGGATGTTCGGGAGGTCATGGTGGCTGGGCGCATGCGCAAGCACGCCGGCCGTCTGCTGGACGTGGACGTGGCGCGTCTGCACGCTGAGACGGACGCGGCCCGCGCCCGTCTGTTCGAGGCCGCTGGCTATACACCCGACGCATTCGAGGAGCGTTTCCCCCAACTCCACGCCGCCAGCTAACCCAGCGAGGAGAACGCCATGGCGAAGGTCTTCATCTCCGGGTCCTCGACCGGCTTGGGCCTGATGACGGGACGGCTACTTGTCGAGCAGGGTCACCAAGTGGTCCTGCACGGCCGGAGCGCAGCGCGAAGTAGGGACGCGCACCGGCAGCTGCCGCAAGCCCTGGAGGTGGTCACCGGCGACCTCTCCACCGTGCGGGGGGCGCGTGAGGTCGCCGAGCAGGTCAATCGCCTGGGCCGCTTCGATGCCGTGATCCACAACGCCGGGATCGGCTATCGAGAGCCCGACCGGATCGAGACAGAGGACGGCGTGCCGGAGGTGTTCGCGACCAACGTGCTGGCCCCCTTCGTCCTGACGGGCCTGATCGAGCGACCCGGCCGACTCGTTTATCTGAGTTCCGGGATGCATCACGGCGCAGTAGCCCACGTGGACGACCTGGCCTGGACCAGCCGGCGCTGGTCAGGGTCCACCGCCTATGCCGAGAGCAAGCTGTATGACGTGCTTCTGGCTTTTGCCGCCGCCCGCCTTTGGCCCGACGTATTCGCCAATGCTCTGGAGCCGGGCTGGGTGCCTACTCGGATGGGTGGACCCGGCGCTCCGGACGATATGGACCAGGCGCATCGCACTCAGGCATGGCTCGCCGTCAGCGATGACGCCGCGGCCCAGGTAACGGGCGAATATTTCTTCCACCTGCGGCGGCGGGCTCCCAACCCGCAGGCCGGCGACACGGGCCTTCAGGATCAGTTGATCGCTGCCTGCGCACGGATATCCTCGGTCTGTTGGCCGGCGTGACGGCGCGCTCACAGCCGCGCCAACACTCGCCGCACTTGCGCACCGTGCCATTCGCCAGCACCGGTCGACGTGGGAATGCCGCGCCGGTTCAACTCGGCTGCGATGGCCCGCATGCTTCGAGCGCCGCTCCCCTGTATGGTTTTGATGGTAGGAGCCAGGTCGGCCGCCCGCGCTTCGGCGCGCGCAGTACGGACGGCACGGGCGGTGGCGGCGGCGCCGCAGGCGGTTCGCGAGATCGCCTGGAAAGCGCAGCATCGCCTCTACGGCCGCTACCGGGCGCTGATCCGCAAGGGTAAGCCCAAGACCGTGGCCGTCACCGCGATCGCCCGCGAGCTCTGCGGCTTCATCTGGGCCGTCAATCGCGAGATCACCACCGCCGGTGCGGTGGCACGGCCGTGGGGCATTCGATGAAGAAATGAGGCGGCAGGTTCAACGCGATCGAAAGGGAGCCGTGCCGGCGGCCGTCCGGCAATGACAGACATCGTGCAACGGCGGGGCGCAGCCACGGCAGGGGAATTCCAGCTGTCGCTGTCTGGCCGATCAACCGATCGACGCCCGTGCGAAGACCAAGAACAGCCCCAGACGGATATGTCAAATCGCTTGGAATTGCGACCCCACTTTCGCGTCCAATTCCGACCCCTCTGAACGGACAGACTTATCCACGTAGTGCATAGGAGGGGCCCGCGGCCGACGGCGCGCGGCGTGTCCCTTGCAAGAGGCTTGAGAAAATGTTGGGCGGTGC
>Ga0302325_10036418_pt1 | contig 10031 bp, 8 predicted proteins | sample Palsa_T0_2_FD_201948 | JGI IMG/M metagenome (GOLD analysis project Ga0302325, IMG submission 201948) | Peat permafrost microbial communities from Stordalen Mire near Abisko, Sweden - Palsa_T0_2 | ecosystem: Environmental > Terrestrial > Soil > Palsa > Peat permafrost | place: Sweden: Abisko... | reverse complement strand
CGACTCACTTGCTTCCAACGCGTCTCTGGACGTTCTCGCCGAAGCGCGCGCGCTAGCCGACCGCTTCCCCGGTGTTCCTGCGCGAGACCTCGTTCGCATGGCGACATGGGAAGGGGCCCGCGCGATTGGGCGCGCCGACCTCGGGCGAATCGCAATCGGGTCACGCCCCGGGCTCTTTGCCATAGAGACTGCCCACCCCCTCGAAGGTGACCCGTGCGCGTTCGCCGTCGCCAACGTGCGTGCGCCGCGACGGTGGGTCGTGCGGCGGGGGGCACGGCGATGACTCTCGCCACGCGGATTCGCACCTTCGGCTCGCTCGTCTCGTTCTCTCACACGGTCTTTGCGTTGCCTTTCGCGGCGTCCGCGGTCGTCTTGGCGTTGGGGGTGCCGCACGAGCCTCTACGCCCCGCGCGCCTCCTTCCCATGCTGCTTTGCATGGTCTTTGCGCGAACGAGCGCCATGGCGTTCAATCGATGGGCCGATCGTCACATCGACGCCAAGAACCCGCGCACGCGCGGGCGTCACCTCCCCTCGGGGCTCGTGTCGCCGCGCGACGCGCTCCTCTTGGCGACCGGGTCGGGGGTTGCGTTCCTGCTTTCTGCCGCATTTTTGGGACATTGGCCGGCCATTCTGGCTCCCGGAGTCCTCGTCGTCCTGTTCGGCTACTCCTACGCCAAGAGGTTTACGTGGGCGGCGCATGCTTGGCTCGGTCTGGCGCTCGCGCTTGCTCCCGGTGGCGCATGGATCGCTATGGGCGCTCTGCCGGGGGTCGGAATCCTCTTTTTGATGCTTGCCGTGATGAGCTGGCTTCTGGGCTTCGACATCCTCTACTCGCTTCAAGACGAGCGATTCGATCGCGATGCCGGGTTGAAGTCCATCCCTGCCCGCTTTGGCGCGTCGCGTGCGCTCGCGATCAGTGCAGCGTCGCACGCCGCCACGGTCTTCTGCCTTGCCGCATGCGGCTTCTCCCTTAAGCGAGGGTTGGCATACGCCGCGGCGGTTCTGACCACCGCGCTCCTCCTCGTCTACGAGCACTCCCTCGTTCGACGGCGCGGCCTCGCCGCCATCGACAAGGCATTCTTCGACGTAAACGCCTGGGTGAGCGTCGCGTTTTTCGCTCTGGTCGCCTTGGACGGGCTCCTGTCAGGATAAAAAGGGCCGGCCCAAAGCCCCGGGGGTGCGGGAGTGCGTTCGCGCGCACGCGCTGCGGCCGAGCCGCCCTCAATGCGCGGTGGAGCACTTCATCAGGCACATGAGATCCCCATTACACCCGCAGTCGCTCTTCTTTGGCGCGACGGCTGGGGCAGCCGTTGGCGTGGCACCCGTCGCTGGGGCGCTCGCCGGCTTGACCGGCATCGCCTGTGCGGGAGCGTGATACGTCCCGCCCACAGCGGGCTTGGGCTTGGGAGCCGCTGACGCAGCGGCGACAGCGGAAGCGGAGGCCGCCGCGGAAGCCTCAGCAGCAGCGGAAGCCGACGCGGCTGTCTCGGGCGAAGCGCTCGATGAGGGCGCGGCAGAAGCTGTCGCGGTCGCGGCCGGCACGGCCGACGCCGCGCTGTTCGATGTCCCAATTCTGACCCCGATGAAGACTGCGAGCACGACCACCGCAATGACTGCCGCGCCAATGACGATGAGCACCGGCAAGCGGCTCTTCTGCGGCGCTTCGCCGAGTGAGCTGCCGACGGCGCCGAATGGCGCGCTCACCACGCCCCCAGAGCCCAATGCCGGCGAAAACATCGCATCGCCCATGGCCGTCGGACGAATCGACTCGGCCTTCGCGGCCAGGGCCTTCAAGTCAATGAGGCCTGAATCTTCATGGGTCGCCGTCGTGCTTGTCGTCGCCTTGGTGGGCGCCCGCTCGTCCGCGTTTTTGGTGAGCATGGCGAGCGAGAAGAGAACGGAGTTCTCGTTTCGCTCTCCCGTGAGCTTGTTCGCCGCTTCATCGCCAAGCGCGAGGCTCGCTTGCGGCATGAGAGGAGCACTGGTGAGCACGCCGCCCGACGCATCGTTACTCGCGCGAGAGGTTTGCAGATCTCCACCGCCGAAGATGTCTCTGCCGCGCGTCTCTCGCTTTAGAGCCGCCCGCTTCGGCTCGGCGCGCGGGGCTTCGGCTTGCGTATCGAGCGGCGAGGCATAGGCGACCGGCCGAGCCTCGTTGGAACTAGAGCGTAGAGCCGCCCGAGGTGCCGGCTCCGCCTCGCGCACCGGTCCGCGCACCGAAGCCAGTGCGGCATCCGCACCGTGGACGCTTTGTGCGGCGATCGAAGCGGGCGCGGCATTGTCATGAAGCGCTCCGACGACGGCTTCGACGTCCTTGAGGGGCTTCCAGTCCTCCATCCCCTCGGTCCAGATGAAGGTCTCTTGTGTGATGGTGCTCGCGTTGTATGCGTCGACGATTTCGCTCAGCGTCATCGTTCGCTGATCGTTGTCGGACACGTTGACGTGCCACGGGGCAGGCTCTCCGGCGGGCGGCTGCAGGCTGGATGCGGCAGCCGCGGGAGCCGCGGAGGACGTCACATTGCCCCCGGTCTCAGCCACAGTAGTTCCGTCGACGACGATGGTGGCGCCGCACTTGCGGCAGCGGATCTTGACGATCTTGCCCGTGACTTTGTCGTCGGCGACGTTGTACTTCGATTGGCAGGACTGGCAGGTAATCTTCATGTGAGTCTGCGGGGTGCTCCGGTAGTGTACCTCGACCGAATTCTTCTCGCCTGATTTCCGGGCCCTCGCAGTTCGGCGCGCCCAGCGCCCGTCCATCGCAAGCTCAGGGCAGCTCGCGCGGCTCCCCGCGGCGTCTTGGGGGCGCGCGAAGATCTTCACCGCGCACCATTCGCGCTTGCCCCCCCAGTTGCGCGCTCAACACCTTGCCCTCTGGGTGGCCTGCCGAAGGCTGAGCCGGTTCGGTGCTCGGCACGCGAAAGGCCATCGCCATGCGGTGCTCCACTTCGAGCTTGCGCGCCACAACCTCGCTTCGCACGACCTCGAGCTCTCCATGCGCTTGACCGTCGAATTGTTCGAGGGTCGAGCCCTTCGGCACGCCCTGAAGCTCGGTGTTGGGGTCGGCGGCGTACGCTTTCACGTCGAGCTCCAGGGTCGCCCTCGCGCCCTCAATGCTCTTTACGCGAAACGCACGATAAGCGAGGACGTCGACTCCCGACCACGCCATCCTCGTTTCCGCAATCCATTGTGCGCCCACCCCCACGGGCCTAGGCGGCTGTGGAACGGTGGCAAGCAGGAGGGTCTGCGCTGCGAACTCGCCAACCCGATCGAGGTCGGCCGGCGCGGCCTTCGATAGCTTGAAGGTTGCGTCGCTTGCCCGACCGTCCCCGGTGAGCTCGACGAGGACTTGGGTACCCGCCAGCGCGCGAATCTCGTGCTCGGCTTCGGGGGGCAGTTGCCCCGGCTGCTCTTTGGCCGGAGTTGCCTGTTTCACGTCTCCGACGAGCGTGGCCCCTTCGCCCTCCGACCCTTTTGCGGCACTGAGAATCACCGCAAAATCGATCGTCGGGAGCGATACCCGAGGGCCAACCTGCAATCCGAGCTCAAGCACTGCCAGCCCGAGCGAGCTCGCGAGGGATGCAGCGCTCGCGTCGAGTCCGTCGCCGAGAGATATTCGCGGCTCCGCCCCGTCGCTAATCAACTCGACTTTGGTGGGCAGCCCGCGCCTATGACGTTGGTCGGCCGCACCTGCCAAGAACACGCCTTCGAGGGGCGGCCCGTTGTCTGCGATGGGTGCGCTCGACGCGGCCGCCTGAAGCGCCTTAGTGAGCTTCGAGTCGGCCGTTACGTATTTGTCGCTACCGGCACCGGCGTCGGCCTTCGCCGCCTCTTTTGAGGCTTTCTGTTCGCAGGCTACGCCGGACAAGGTGGCGCCGACCAGCAGCGCCAGAACTATTGAGCGGCTCATGCCGCTCCCTTTATCACAGGCTCACGGCGTAGAGGCCCCCGTTACCGAGGGCCCAGCGAGCTCACGGGAATGGCCGCGTTACCTGTTCCTTCTTGTATTTTTCCTTGTAGGCGTCGTGGCAATCCTTGCAGGATTTTTTCAGCGCTTTGAGGTCCTTCTTGCTCGCCGCGTCGACGCCCGCCTTGGAAATCGACACCCAGTTGGGATAGTCGGCCGCCGGCGGTGGCTTATCGGCGACGAGCTGAAGGCTCTTTTGAAGCGTGTCGTAGTCCTCACCAGCCATGGGCGCGCCCATATTGGGCTTCATCCACTTCCCGAGAAGGGTCGTCGGCTCGGCGGCGGCCACGAGGCCAGCCACAAGCACGGTCGCAAGAGGCATCGTCAATCGAAGCAGGTTTCGCATGTGTTTTTTTTTTAGACGGAATGCGTGGTCAGGCGTTACAAAAATCAGGCTAGCGCCTTTCGACTCGCAGTCGAGACCTACACCGTGGGTGCTCGGGCGATAGGCACGTGCCACCCGCGGCGAACGGAATCAGGGCGCTTTTGGGCCTCGCATTCGACCCTGCCGCGGCTCCTTCGGGCCGTCAAGGGCAGTGCACGTCGTCGTTCGGGTCGTTGGGCGTCCCGAAAAAGCCAGGGAACCACGACGAGGTGGACGTCTGCCAGTTGGCAAAGTCGCCCCGAAGGCTCGGGTCGCAGTCGCTGGGGAATGCCCAGGACCTGCCGACCAGAAGCTGGAGAGCGGGATACGTCACCGAGTCTATGAGAATATCGTTCATGCGAAGTGAGACCGTCGTCCCTTCGTTGCGCAAGACGTCTCCTTGGTGGCCTCCCCAAGTGAAGAGAGGTTCAGGCAAGTAGTGGTTTATCGCTGGAATCATCGAGTCCGCCAACAGGAATGAGGCGCCTCCGAGCAGCCAAAAGTCACTCGTCACGTCGAAGGTGATTACTTTGGCGCCTTTTGGGCACTCTCCATGGAGCCCGAGCAAGTTCACCTGACAGGAGAGCGTGCTTCGAGCCTCGAGCCATTCGCCGTAGTCTCCTGTGCCGGCCACGGACTCGATCATGATCTCGTCGATGATGATGTCGCCGGACGATAACGGTCCATCGCACGCGCCTTCGGGCGGCGCGCCCGCCATCGCATCGGTTGGGTCGTCATTGCCCGAGGGGTCTCCATGGCTCGCGTCTGGCGCGGGCCCAGGTGCAGCCGCGTCGTCCGCGACTGGCGGGTCGAATGGCGCGGTGTTCACGGCGGCGTCCGCGGATGACGCGCTCGACGGGAAACTGACCGAGAATGCAGCGTCGTCGCCGAAGGGCGCGAGCATCTCGGCCGACGCCGGAGGTGGGGTCGAGGGCTGACATGCGAGCGAGAGCGTGAGTAACGAAAACGGCAGAAGGCGATGCGCCATGGGACATGGACGGAGCAATCGCTGTTCCGGATGCCGCCGCCCGTCAATTGTGCAGCGAGTGTGCTCCTCGGCCCTGTCGCGAGCGACCGAAGGCTGACCGCGGACAGATCTGCCCCAAAGCGGGATCGCGTCGCCCGGACCCTTGCGGCCGATTTCGGCGGGCGAGGGTCGCAAGGAAATCGAAACGCGGCCGTTTTACACCTAGCCGACATGGATCCGCCCACCCACACAGCTCGGCGGGGGCATCGAACCTCTGTCGGTACGCGGGTGGGCCTGACCACGATGTGTGTTCTTGGGGCCGTCGCGGCCCTGCTTGCCTGGCAGCTTTCCGAGCGGGAGCTCGTCCGGCTGGTCGCATCCAAGCGCGCCGCCGGCGAGATGCTGGCTGACGTCGTCGCACGCGACTTGTCGGCAGCGCTCGAGTTCGGAGACGACGAAGCCGTCGCGAAAGCCGTCGAGCACCTCGGCCAAAGTGCACAAGTGTCGCACGTGTCGGTGTTTGCCGAGGGCAAGCGCGTGGTCACGTGGAGCGGAGAGCCTGGCGAGAGGGCTCCGACCACGGCGAGTGTCGTCATCGCGCCCGAGCACATCGAGATCACGCGCATGGTCACGGCGCCCGGACCTCACACCGTCGGGGCTTTGAGGCTCGTCCTCACGCTGCGTGACGAAAACGCGGAGAACAGAGCCGCACGCGTCCACATTCTCGGATGGTCGGCCCTCCTGGGCGTTGCAACCGCGATGGCGCTCATCCTCACCGCTCACCGCCAGGTCGTCGTCCCCTTGCGAAGGCTCGTCGCCGCGGCCGTGCGCATCGGCGATGGCCACCAGGGTCACGTCGCCATCGCGAGCCACGACGAGCTCGGAGATCTCGGCGAAGCGTTCAACGCGATGAGCGACTCCATCCGCGATCGCGAGCGCCGGCTCGAGCTCGCGAGCCAAAACTTGCGAGACCTCTTCGATCACATGCGGCAGGCCATCGTGGCGTTCGGGCCCGACGGCACGATTCGGGGCGCGACCTCGCGTCAGGCTCACCTCCTTTTTGGCGAGCAAGACCTCGAAGGGAGGTCGGTGCGAAGCCTGCTTTTTCGGAGCGCAACCGAATACGACATCGACGCGCAAGCCTTCGACGAATGGCTCACGATGGTGTTTTCGTCGAGCCTCGACGACTGGCCCAAATTGCAAGGCTTTGCTCCGAGCGAAGTTCGGCTGCCCGGCACGGGCGAGGGTCCGGTCCCGGTCTTGCTCGAGTTCCGTCCCGTCGTGCGCGGCGGGAAGATCGCCGCCTTGATGCTCCTTGCGACTGACGTGAGCGCCGAGAGGGCGCTCGAGAGGAAGGTCGAGGCGCAAGAGGTCGCCCACGAGCGTCGCCTCGCGGCCATGCGCCGCTTGGTGGCCGGCGGAACCCATCTGTTCGTTCAGTTCGTCGAAAGCTCGGCGGGTCGAATCGAAGCCTGCCAGGCTCTCCTCCCACCTCCCGGCGCGCATATCGCGACCTCCACCGTCGACGAGATGTTTCGGCACGTTCACACCGTCAAGGGTGAGGCCCGCGCTTTCGATCTCCCGGGGCTCGAGCAGTGTGCGCACGCGTTCGAGGACGAGCTCGACGCCATACGTGCGGCAGCGCGCGAAGCCGGCTACCCCATCGACGCCGAGCTCCATGCGCGCCTTCGCGCGAAGCTCGCCGATGCCTTCGTGGCCCTCGATCGCAGCCGTGATCTTTTCGCCGCCGCGTCGCCCGTCGGAAGCGCTGTCTTCGACCAGATCACCGTTCGCCAAACCGATCTCGACGCGCTCGTCAGCGAAGTCGGTGACCGCGCCGGTGCCTTGAGCGCCATCGTCAGGCGACTGGCCTCGCGGCCGCTTGGCGAGAGCGCCGCCGCCGTCGTCGACAGCGTCGACGCCTGGGCGGAGTCGGAGCGCAAGGAAGTGCAAGTCATCGTCGAAGGTCGCGAACGACCGATCCCCGCGCCTCTCGCGCGCGTCCTCCCGGGGGTCTTGGCTCACCTCGTGCGAAACGCGGTCGCGCACGGAGTCGAAGCGCCCGAGGAGCGAGAAGCGGCGGGCAAGCCGCGCGTGGGTACCATACGAATTGCCGGGGGTCTCGGCGCCGTCGCCGTCGTCGTCGAGGACGATGGGCGCGGGGTCGACGAGGAGCTCGTGCGCACACGAGCCGAATCGATGCAGCTTCGGCTCGCGGACTCGAAGGAGCTCATTTTCGAGCCCGGCGTAACGACAAGGACTGGGGTCGACGGCCTGGCGGGTCGAGGCGTCGGCCTCGACGCCGTGCGCACCGCATTGGCCGGAGTCGGTTACGCGGTCTCCTTCGACCGCATCGACGACAGGATTTCACGCTTCGTCATTTTCGAGCGACCACTCTCTCTCGCCCAGGTCGGTACGTGAAAAAGCCCCGCAAGAATTCTGGTCATCGATGACAGCGCGGTGATGCTCGTACGCATCAAGCGTGCGCTCGTCGCCGAGGGCTACGAAGTCATCGCGACGTCGCAGCTCGTCGGCAATGCGCGCCACCTTCCCACCTGCGATCTCGTTCTCATCGATTACCACATGCCGGGGCTCAACGGCTCGTCGGTCCTCGATTCGCTTCGTTCCGTGGCCACCACCGTGAAGAGCAAGCAACCCTTCTACGTCTACACGTCCGACTCGATGATCGCTCTCAAGAGTCGTGAGCTCGGCTTCGACGGAGCGTTCTCGAACAAGGGCGACGACGAGGAGCTCGTCAGGCAAGTGCGCGCCTACTTCCGAATTCTGGACATGCGCGAGGCCCGAGAATCGACGTGAAGCGCGTCGTGGGCATCGCGCCGGGCCGGCTCGCGCTTTCACTCGTTCTGGCGATCGTCGCTTGGTCTGCGCCGCTCGTCGCGGAGACGAGCTCGGTGCCCGTCGGCCTGCAGGCCGAGCTCACGGCCAAGCTGGCAGCGCACGACAAGGGGATGCCGGCGCGCGCGAGCTCCTCGCTCAAGATTGCGATTCTGATCAAAAGAGGGAACGCGGAAAGCGCAAGCACGGCCACGCACCTCCAGGCCGCCTTCGCGGGCCTGGGTGCCATCGCGGGTCTGCCCCATCAGGAACAAGTCGTCAACTTCACGGACGCCGCGGCTCTCGCAGCCCTCATCAAGGCCGAGTCTTTCGCCATCGTCTACCTGACCCAAGGCTTCGACGCGGACGTCGAGAGCATCCGCTCCGCCCTCGACGGCGTGAGCGTCATGACTTGCGCGACGGTGCCCGACTACGTGGCCCGCGGCGGCGCCGTCATCGGATTCGACCTCGTTTCGGGCAAGTCGAGAATCCTCGTCAACCTACCGCAAGCCAAGAAGCAGAGCGTGAACTTGGACTCCAACGTCCTCACGATTGCGACGGTGTTCAAATGAAACGGCGAGCCCTCTTCGCTGCGACTGTCGGGCTGGGCACCTTGCTCGCGAGGCTCGCCGCAGCGGGCGACGAAGATCAGGATCTCAACGCCCTTCTCGACGAGCCGATTGTCACGACCGCGTCCAGTACGGCCGAAACGGGCACGACCGCTCCGGCGACGTCGAGCACCGTCACGGCCGAAGACCTTCGACGCTATGGCATTCACACGCTGGCCGAAGCCGTCAGTTTTTTGGCCGTTGGCGTCATCGCGCAGCACACGCTCGACGGCGACGAGCTCGGAGCGCGCGGGATCGAGATCGCTAACGACACCGGCAACCATTTTCTCCTCTTGATCGATGGCCACAAGGTCAACGACCCGTATCAGAGCGGCGACATTTTCGGTCGTTTCGGCGGAATCCCTCTCGAGGTCGTCGACCACATAGAAGTGGTACTCGGCCCGGGCTCCGTTCTCTACGGGTCCAACGCGATGCTGGGGGTGATCAACGTCGTGACCAAGCGCGGTCGCGAGTTCGAAGGCGCGCACGTCGGCGTCGAGGCCGAGGTCGCGTCGTCGGTTCGGCCATGGGCCGGTTTCGGACGCCGCTTCCGAATGTTCGGCGCGCCGAGCGAAGTCTCCGTGGAGGCGGAGTACTTTCACGCCGACGGGCCAGGCTTCTATTTTCCGGTTCAAGACGCAGGCCTTCTCCCGGGGACGAAAACACCGATCACTTGGGGCGGGGGTACCGCTCCGGACGCGTCTAACGCCGATGCCGGCGCCCTCTTGGCGCGCCTCACGAGCGGCCATTTCGACGTCACCCTCCGAGCGCAGGCGAACGACAGCCCCGTATGGTCTGCGCCGGGCGACTTCGATAACCCCGAGACCCACCGTGTCGATCGGACTCTATCGTTCGGCCTCAAGCACGAGGCGACCCTCTCGCCCATCCTTCGCGTGAACACCCGCGTTTATGCGGCGCACACCGACCACGACATCGTCTTCACCGCGACCAATCTCGACGATTGTCCGCTCTCCAACCAGACGTGTCGACTCGACTCTCGCTCGCAGTCTCAATGGGCGGGGGTCGAGGTGCAACCGGCTTTCGACTGGCTCCGCGACGGGCGGTTCGTGACAATGCTGGGAGTCGACGCGACTGGGCGCCGCGTCCTCGGGAAGGCCGATACCTACTCCAACGCGACCGGTCAGGCGGTCGCCTCCTCGGTCGACGTCGTGGATCACGAGGACGTTGTCGTCGGCGCATACGGGCAGCAGACGTGGGCACCGACCCGATGGCTGGGCCTGAATGCCGGCGCTCGCCTCGACTACGACGAGCGCTTCCCGGCCGTGCTCTCGC
>Ga0302325_10036417_pt1 | contig 10031 bp, 10 predicted proteins | sample Palsa_T0_2_FD_201948 | JGI IMG/M metagenome (GOLD analysis project Ga0302325, IMG submission 201948) | Peat permafrost microbial communities from Stordalen Mire near Abisko, Sweden - Palsa_T0_2 | ecosystem: Environmental > Terrestrial > Soil > Palsa > Peat permafrost | place: Sweden: Abisko... | reverse complement strand
GGGTAGGTGTTGTCCCACCAGGTGCCACCGATCCCGAGCGACGACTCGTAGATCGTGAACGTGGTGATGCCCGCCTGCGTCAGCTTGACGCCGGTCGCGATCCCGCCGAACCCGGCGCCGACGACGACGACCCGCGGGCTCCCTGCCGGTCCGAAGAGGGCCAGAGCGGTGGGCCTCATGGCGTGAGATACAGTATTGACGTCAAAGTCATAATATGCCACACCAAGGGGAATCTGTCATGAGCGAAGTCGAGGCGATCAACTTCTTCCGCGACCGCTCCATCCACGACGACCCGTACTCCTACTACGACGGCCTGCGGCGACGCTCACCGGTCTGGCAGGAGCCGCACTACGGCGTCTACATGGTGACGGGCTACGACGAGGGACTGGCGGTCTACAACGATTCGGCCAACTTCTCTTCGTGCAACACGGTGAGTGGCCCGTTCGTGAAGTTCCCGGTCCCGCTCGAAGGCGACGATATCAGCCCGATCATCGAGCAATACCGCGACCAGTTGCCCTTCAGCGACCAGCTCCCGTCCTTCGACCCGCCCAACCACACCGCCCAACGCGCCCTGCTGATGCGGCTCCTCACGCCCAGGCGCCTGAAGGAGAACGAGGAGTTCATGTGGCGGCTGGCCGACCACCAGCTGGACGAGTTCTTCGCCAAGGGGGAGTGCGAGTTCATCAGCGAGTACGCGGGGCCCTTCACGCTCCTCGTCATCGCCGACCTCGAAGGCGTGCCGGAGTCCGACCACGGGACGTTCCGGTCGCGACTGGCCGGTCTCCCGGGCGGTGAGATGTCGCACAAGCCGCTGGAGTTCCTCTACGAGCAGTTCACCGCCTACGTGGAAGACCGCCGCCGCTCGCCCCGCGACGACATCATGACGGCGATGGCGACGGCCACGTTCCCGGACGGGACGACCCCGGACGTGAAGGACGTCGCCCTGATCGCCGCCAACCTGTTCGCCGCCGGCCAGGAGACGACCGTCCGGCTGCTGTCGTTCGCCCTCAAGGTGATCGGTGAGCGTCCGGACCTCCAGCAGCGGCTACGGGACGATCGTGACCTCATCCCCAACTTCGTCGACGAGACGCTGCGGTTCGAGAGCCCGCTCAGAGGCCAGTTCCGGCTGGCCCGCCACCCGACCACGGTCGGTGGGGTCGACATTCCGGCCGGTGCGACCGTCATGCTGCTCCCCGGTGCGGCGAACCGTGACCCGCGCATGTTCGCCAACCCGGCCGAGTTCGAGATCGACCGGGCCAACGCCCGATACCACGTCGCCTTCGGGCACGGCATCCACCACTGCGCGGGGGCGTCCCTGGCCCGGGCCGAGGGGTGGGTCACCATCAACCGCCTGCTCGACCGCACGAGCAACATCTCCGTTTCCGAGGAGAAGCACGGCCCGGCGGGCGCTCGCCATTACGAGTATCTGCCCACGTACTTCCTCCGCGGCCTGACGAACCTTCACCTCGAGCTCACTCCGGCCTGATGCGGTTTGGTATCGCCATACCGGCGTACGGCAAAGGGGCGACCGGCTCCGTCGTTGCCGACCTGGTGGCGGCCGCCGAGGACCTGGGGTTCGACTCGGCGTGGTTCGCCGACCACATCGCCGTGCCTGACTACGCCGCCGCCGTGAACCTCTCGCCGCCGTTCCTGGAGCCACTGGCGACCTGCGCCTGGGGGCTGGGCCGCACGACGCGGTTGCGGTTCGGGACCGATGTGCTGGTGGCGCCGTACCGCCATCCGCTGCAGGTCGCGGCCGTGGCGGGCACGCTCGGTCTCCTCGCCGGTGACCGCCTGATCCTCGGCGTCGGCGTGGGGTACCTGCGCGGCGAGTTCGACGCCCTCGGTGCCGGGCCCTACGAGGACCGCGGCCGGGTGACCGACGAGTTCCTGCGAGCGATCCGATCCCCGGGCGACGGGCTCCATGTCGTGCAGGCCGAATCCCCCGTGTCCCTGTGGGTGGGTGGCAACAGTGCGGCGGCGCGACGTCGGGCCGCGCTCCTCGGCGACGGCTGGCACCCGCTGTGGCTGCCCGACGACAGCTACGCCGCGGCCCGGCGGGAGATCCTGGACCTGCGGGCGGCGGCGGGCATCGAGGGGCGATTCACCTTCTCCTTCAGTTGCGGGCGGACCCGAATCCTCGAGAGCGATCCGGGCAACTGGCCGGCGCCAGCCCCGCGGGCCCCGGAGGGGTCGGAGTTCCGGTACGCGCCCGCAGCGTGGACCGATGCCGACCACCGGCCGCGGCTCGTCGGCACGCCTGAGCAGTTCATCGGCGATCTCCGCCTCCTCGAGACCGCCGGCGTCGACCACGTGATGCTGCGTTTCGGCGAGACCGCGACCGACCAGCTCGAGCTCTTTGCGCGGGAGGTAGCCCCCGCGTTCGGTACGGTTTGACGGATGTCCGCGCTCCCTGCTCCCGGCGCACGCGACGAGGCACCCACCATCCCTCGCTCGCGCAAGGGCGTGCAGACCCGAGGGCGGTTGCTCGACGCCGCCAAGCAGATCTTCGAGGAGCGGGGCTTTTTCGAGGCGCGGATCTCCGACATCGCCGAACGGGCGGGCCTCTCGCACGGCGCCTTCTACCACTACTTCGACTCCAAGGAGCAGGTCTTCCGTGAGGTCGCCAAGGCCCTCGACGACCGGCTGAGCGAGCCGATGAGCAGTGTGATGCTCGCTCCCGGCTCCGACATCACCCCCCGGGACCGGTTCTATCTGGCCATCCACCGCCACCTCGAGGCCTACCGGGAGGAAGCCCGGATCATGGGCGTCATCGAGCAGGTCGCCCGGTATGACGAGCACGTTTTTGCCCTCCGTGCCTCGGCGGCCGCCCGGCACCGTAGGGAGATGGCCGACTCCATCAGGCGGATGCAGCGGCGGCGACGGGCCGACCCGAAGCTCGACCCTGAGATCGCCGCGGCCGCGCTGGGCTCGATGGTCGAGCGCCTCGCCGAGATGTGGCTGGCGCAGAAGCAGCTCGATGCCAACGTCGATGACGTGGCCGACACGCTCGCCACGCTGTTCGCCAACGCCTTCGGGCTCAACGCCTGAGAGCCCCACGCCGGTCGCCGGCCGGTCAGAACCCCTGCTGCGCCATCCGGCGGCGGTAGTCCATGGGGATGAGCTCGATCAGCTGCCCGTCCGGGTCGCGCACCATCACGGCCAACGTGATGTTGGTCTCCTCGAGCACCTCGCCACCGAGGTCCTTGACGCGCTCGAGGGCCCTGGGGACGTCGTCGACACACAGAGACATGTGGGTCAACCCCGGCTCATTGAAGACCCGCTGGGTAGCCGGCGGGTTGCCCGGCCGGTCGAAGTGCAGCAGTTCGAGGATCAGTCCGTCGAGGCGGAGGTACATGGCCGTGCCGCCCACGGGTGGCTCGATCATCAGCAGCGGGCCGCTCGCCTCGTCCGGCGTCTTCAGCTCATACAGGTACCGAAAGCCGAACGCCTCCTCGAAGAATCGGCGGGACCGGCTGAGGTCGGTCACGCAGAGCCCGATGTGGTTGAACGCGCTGATGTCGTCGATGCCCATACTGCTGGTCACCCTATCCTCGGGCCAATGACCGACGAGATCGAGAGGTTGCGGATAAGCATTGACGGCTCGGTCCTCGAGGACCTGCGCGACCGCCTGGCCCGGACCCGTTTCCCCGACCAGATCGAAGGCACCGGCTGGGACTACGGGATGCCCATCGACTATCTGCGCGACCTGGTCGGGTACTGGCGCGAGACCTACGACTGGCGGGCGCAAGAGGAGCGGCTCAACGGCTTCGAGCACTTCCGCACGACCATCGACGGGCAGTCGATCCATTTCATCCACGCCCGCTCGGCGCACCCCGATGCCTTCCCGCTGCTCATCACCCACGGCTGGCCTGGCTCGATCGTGGAGTTCCTCGACCTCATCCCGCGGCTGATAGATCCCGAGGCTTTCGGTGGCCGCGCCGCTGATGCGTTCCACGTGATCGCGCCGTCGCTTCCCGGCTACGGGTTCTCCGAGCCGCCGCGCACGCCGGGCTGGGATGTGCCGCGGATCGCGGGAGCCTTCGCCCAGCTGATGGCCCGGCTCGGCTACACCCGGTATTTCGCGCAGGGCGGGGACTGGGGCGCCCAGGTGACCACGAGGATCGGCTCGCTCGATCCAGAGCACTGCGCGGCGATCCACCTCAACATGCCGATCGGCGGCCGTCCCGACGACGGGCCGGTCCTCACCGACGAGGACAAGGCGGACCTCGCCGTCATCGATCGCTTCATTCGCGACGAGGCCGCCTACGCCGGCCAGCAAGGGACCAAGCCGCAGACCGTGGGCGCCGCCCTCAACGATTCGCCGGCCGGCTTGCTGGCCTGGATCGTGGAGAAGTTCCGAGCGTGGAGTGACTGTGACGGGGACCCGGAGAACTGCTTCACGCGCGACCAGCTGATCACCAACGTGATGCTCTACTGGGTCACGCAGACAGCAGCGTCCTCGGCGCGGCTGTACTGGGAGGAACGACACAGGCCGTCGAAGCACCCCTATGTCGCCGTGCCGACCGGAGTGGCCCGGTACCCGAAGGAGGTTCTGCCGTGGCCCCGCTCGTGGATCGAGGCGCAGTACAACGTCACCCGTTGGGCCGTCATGCCGCGCGGCGGCCACTTCGCGGCGATGGAGCAGCCTGAACTGTTCGCGCAGGACCTCGGCGAGTTCTTCCGGACGGTGCGCTGAGGGCCTCAGGCGATCTCTGGCCGCATCCCGGGCCGCTGCGTTCCCAGATCGAGCTGGACTTCGTCGCGACGGATCGGCGTGCCGTTGACCAGCACGTGGCGCACGCCGGTCGGCTCCTCGGCGGCGAGCCGCTCGCCATCGGCGGGGAAGTCCCAAAGGCGCCGGGTCGGACCGGGCGACACGGTGGCCGGGTCGAACACGCAGATATCGGCCCAGGCCCCTGCGCGGAGGTACCCCCGGTCCACGAATCCGAACATGTCGGCGGGCTCACCGGTGAGCTTGCGCACAGCCCGCTCGAGCGACAGGACGCCGCGGTCGCGCACCCAGGTGCCCAGCAGGTCGGTGGCGAGCGGAGCGTCGCACAGCTGGCCGACGTGGGCGCCGGCGTCGGACAGACCGAGCACCACGCTCTCGTGGGTCAGCAGGTGCCCGACCGTGACCGGTTCGTCGTTGGCGATGTAGATGCGGAACCTCGTCCCGAGGTCGTCGGCGATGGCTACCTCGCAGATGACATCGAGCGGGCTGCAGCCACGCTCGCTCGCCAGGGCATCGACACGACGTCCTTCAAGCTCCGGGTGGTGGGCCGATTCGGAGACCTCGCACGTCTCCCACCGGGGCTTCATCGGAGCCCGTTCCAGATCGGCGGCGGCCCGCGCCCGCCAGGCCGGATCGGCGTAGGCGGCGACCCGGGCGGCGCGGTCCTGGTCCATGAGCTGGGCGAAGACCGTGCTCACGTTGAGGCTGAACGGGCTGGCCATCGTGAACTGCATGGTCAGCGGGCGGGGTGTGACCTGCGGCCACACCTGGAGGCCGCGGGCGACGGCCGCCTGGTGGAGCTCGAGCTGCGGGCGGTGGCGCTCGTCGGCGAGGGCGAAGAGGGGATAGGTGAACGGCCGCCCGATGCGAGGCTGGAGCTCGTACATGTCGGCGTAGGTGCACTGCTCCCCGGCGGTGGCCAGCACCACGCCCTTCCCCGTGCTGCCGGCCGCGAAGAACAAGGCCTCGACCTCGTCGCGGGCCGCGAAGCGGCTGGGAACCGGCTTCCCGTCCATGCCGCGATGGGTGTAGGCGAAGCTGGTCGAGAACCCGGCCGCTCCGGCGTTGATCGCCTCGACCACCAGGCGGGCCATCTCGGCGATCTCGTCGGCCGCGGCCGTCCGCTCGTAGGCGGCGTCGCCCATCACGAACAGGCGGACCGCGCTGTGCCCGACGTAGCAGGTGAAGTTGAGCATCGTGCCCCGGCTGCGCACGAGGTCCATGTACTGGGGGTGCGTCTGGAAGTCCCACACGATGCCGGCGGTGAGCGTCGCCGCGTCCATGTCCTCGACGTTTTCGAGGGTGCGGACGATCACCCCGTGGTGCTCAGGGCGGGTGGGCGCGATCGTGAACCCGCAGTTGCCCGCCACGACCGTCGTGACCCCGTGGAACGAGGTCGGTCTCAGGGCGGGGTCCCAGAACACCTGGGCGTCGTAATGGGTGTGGATGTCGATGAAGCCGGGGCTGACGGCGCAACCGGACGCGTCGAGTTCCTGCTTGCCCCGGAGGTCGGGGCCGATCTCCTCGATCACTCCTCCGGTGACGGCCACGTCGGCGGAGCGGCCGGGGGCGCCGGTCCCGTCGTAGACCGTCCCCCCACGGATCACAAGATCAGCCGGCACGCTCGCCCTCCTCGTCGTAGATGATGAACTCCAGCAGGTTGCCGTCCGGATCGCGCACGTAGACGCTCGTGCCGGCGGCCTGGCGGCCGCCCTCCCTCGGTACCGGTCCCTCGATGATCTCGGCTCGTGCCCCGTCGAGCGTCGCCTTCAACGCCTCGGCTGACCCGCCCCAGACGAAGCAGAGGTCGCCGCACGGCGGTGTCGCCTCTGGCGCCCGCAGGGTGAAGCTCTCCTGCTGCCAGAGCGAGGGCTGATGGAAGTTGATCATCTGGGCCCCGACATAGACCTGCACCAGATACGAGGTCTCGATCACCACCAGGCCGAGCGACCGATAGAACGCGGCGGTGGCGTCGGCGTCCTGCATCGGGAGGGCGACGTGGTCGAAGCCACGAATGCCTGCTTCAGGCGTCATACGCGAAGCCGTACAGGCGGGCGCAGTTGGTGGCCGTGATCTTGCGGCGGTCCTCGGCCGAGAGGGACCCGAGCGCCTCGTCCACCGCCCGGCGTGACTCGGGGAACGTGCTGTCCGTGTGCGGGTAGTCGGACGCCCACATGCAGGACTCGGCGCCGAGGTGCGGGATGAACTCGGCGGCCATCTCCTCCTCCTCGAACGTGGCGAAGACCTGGCCGTGGAACAGCTCGCTCGGTGGGACATTCGGCGCGTAATCGATCTTGTCGCGGAGGGCGCGCCACTCCATGTCCATGCGGGTCAGGAAGTAGGGCAGCCAGCCGACCCCTGACTCCGCCAATACCAGCCGGAAACCTGGGTGACGCTCGAGCGCACCGGAGAAGACCATCGTCGCCAACGGCTCGTCGAGTTGCAGGGGCAGCAGCGTGGCAAAGGCCGCCGACTTCCACTTACCCATCTCGTAGCTGAGCTTCGACGAGGTTCCGGCCTTGATGTGGAAGCTGATGGGCAGGCCGGTGTGGTCGGCGGCGGCCCACAGGCTGTCCCAGGCCGGGTCGCCGAGGTCGATGCCGAACACGTCGATGATCGCCCCCCGGTGGCCAATCGAAGCGCAGCGCTCGAGCTCAGCCGCGGCGGCTTCCGGCGAGTGATCTGGGAGGAAGGCCAGCACACACAGCCGGTCGGGCGCGACGGCGTTGAACTCTTCGACGGCCCAGTCGTTCCACGCTGCGTAGACCGCGCTCTGCAGAGACGGGTCGGAGATCGGGAACCCCAGCGCCACCGGCCCGTAGACGACCGACGCCCACAAGCCGTCGAGGTCCATGTCCTCCAGCCGCAGCTTGGCGTTGCCGGCGCGGAATCCACCGTCGTCGTCGATCCCGGCGCGCCCGATGGCGCTCAGGTTCTTGAGCAGGACATCGTTCTCCGGCCGGCCGCTCCCGCCCATCATGCGGTCGTCGCAGACCCACACGAACGCGCCGTCTTCGGCGATGGCGCGCGGGCCGCGTGCACGAAGAGCCTTCGGGAGCCGCTCCTCCCAGAGATTCCGCGGAACAGCACGCAGGTCCAGATGATCGTCGCAGGAGTAGAGGGCCGTTGCCCGGTCCATACCTATTCCCCCTTGTCGGTGCTGGCTTCCATGAAGAGCTTTGTCTGGCTGCCTGGGGGACCGGCGCTCGTGCCGCCGTCGACGGGCAGAACGACGCCGGTCACCTGGGCGGCGCGCTGGCTGGCCAGGTAGAGGACGGCGTGGGCGACGTCCTCGGGGTAGCCCTGGCGCCGGAGGGGCTGCGTGTAGCGAATAACGGGTCCCATGTCGTAGGTGGTGATCGCCGTCGCGATGTGGGCGGGCGCCACGCAGTTGACCCGGATCCCGTACGGGGCCAGGTCGATGGCGGCCGACTTGCTGAAGTGGATCACCGCAGCCTTGGAGGCTCGGTAGACAACCACACCGGAGCCGGGCGTGATGCCAGCGATCGACGAGTTGTTGATGATCGAGCCGCCGCCGTTGGCCTTCATGTGCCGGGCGGCGCGCTGGGTGCCAACCATGGTGCCGAGGAGGTTGACGTTCATCACCCGGGTGAAGTCGGCCATGTCGTCAAGGATGAACCGGGTCATTGCGCTCCCGATCCCGGCGTTGTTGAACATGACGTGGAGCCCACCGAAGTGAGCGACGGCGAAATCGACGACCGCTTGCACCTCATCCGGGTCGGCAACGTCAGTCTGCTTGAACGCGGCGGCGGCGCCGAGGGCGTTTGCGAGCGATTTGCCGGCGTCAGCGTCCACGTCAGCGATGACGACCTTGGCCCCCTCGGCCAGGAACATCTCGACCGTGGCGCGGCCGATGCCGCTGGCGCCACCGGTGACGATCGCGATCTTTCCCCCGAGCTCGGTACCCATCGCGACGTCCTCCCGCCTCGTAGCGTACCCTCTTTTGACTCTGACGTCACTTCCAAAGGTGGTCTAACATCTCGGCCGACCGAGGGGGAGAGGACCATGAAGACACGCGCTGCTGTGCTCTGGGGCCGGGGCGAGGACTGGCGGATCGAAGAGATCGACCTCGACCCCCCGAAGCAACATGAGGTGCTCGTGAAGTGGGTCGTTGCCGGCATGTGCCACTCCGACGAACACCTGCGGGCGAGCGACATGGGCGCGCCGGAGGCGGACCGCCAGGCTGCGGGGCGCCCGCCGCTCTTCCCCCTCATCGGCGGTCACGAAGGCGGCGGCATCGTCCTCGACGTCGGCCCCGGCGTCGAGAGCCTCCAGGCCGGCGACCACGTGGCGGCCAGCTTCTTCCCGGTCTGCGGTCGCTGCAAGATGTGTGTCACCGGTCAGTCCAACCTGTGCGACCTCGGCGCGGCGACGTTCGCCCCCGGTCAGATCTCCGACGGCACCAGCCGCCACCACCTCAACGGCGAAGACATCAGCTTCATGGCCAAGGTGGGGACGTTCTCCGAGCAGAGCGTCGTCAACGAGGCCTCCCTCGTCAAGGTGGACCCTGATCTGCCCCTGGCCGCCGTGGCCCTCGTGTCGTGCGGAGTGACGACGGGATGGGGCTCAGCGGTGTACCGGGCCGAGGTCAAACCGGGCGAGACCGTGGTTGTGGTTGGCATCGGTGGCGTCGGCATCAACGCCGTGCAGGGCGCCCGCATGGCCGGGGCGCGCACCATCGTCGCCGTGGATCCGGTCGAGTTCAAACAAAAGGCGGCGCTCGACCTCGGTGCCACCCACGCGGCCGGCTCGATGGAGGACGCGTTGCCTTTGGTCACGGACCTGACCAGAGGTCAGATGGCAGACGCAGTCATCCTCACGCCTGGCGTGATGTACGGGGACCTCATGAAGGGGGCTCTGGCGCTGACGGGCAAGGGCGGGACCTGCGTGGTCACCGCCGTGGCACCACAGGCGCAGACCGAGTGCAGCATCAACTTGTTCGAGTTGGCGATGTGGCAGAAGGAGGTCCGGGGCGTCATCTTCGGCGCCGGAAACCCGCGTTTCGACATCCCGAACCTGCTCGCCCTCTACAAGGCCGGGCAGCTCAAACTGGACGAGCTCGTGACCCGGACCTACCGGCTCGACCAGATCAACCAGGGCTATCAGGACATGCTCGACGGGTTGAACATCAGGGGTGTCATCGTCTTCGACTAGTTGGCTGGGGGAATCACCGGGATGGCGACATACGTTCTCGTGCATGGCGGCGGCCACGGCGGCTGGTGCTACCAGCGGGTTGCCCGGTTGCTGCGGGCGGGCGGCCACGAGGTCTACACCC
>Ga0302325_10036416_pt1 | contig 10031 bp, 9 predicted proteins | sample Palsa_T0_2_FD_201948 | JGI IMG/M metagenome (GOLD analysis project Ga0302325, IMG submission 201948) | Peat permafrost microbial communities from Stordalen Mire near Abisko, Sweden - Palsa_T0_2 | ecosystem: Environmental > Terrestrial > Soil > Palsa > Peat permafrost | place: Sweden: Abisko... | reverse complement strand
GCTGGACGATTATCCGCACCAGCTCAGCGGCGGGATGCAGCAGCGCGTGATGATCGCGATGGCGCTGGCCTGCCAGCCGAAGCTGCTCGTGGCCGATGAACCGACCACCGCGCTCGATGTGACGATCCAGAAGCAGATCATGGATTTGCTCAAGGAACTGAAGCGGACGAGCAACATGGCGATCATGCTCATCACCCACAACTTCGGGCTGGTGGCCGATTTTGCCGACCGCGTGGCGGTCATGTTCCGGGGGAAGATCGTCGAGGCCGGCGCGACGGCGGAGGTATTGCGCAATCCGCAGCACGCCTACACGCGGGCCCTGATCGAATGCGTGCCGAAGCTCGGCCAGAAGCAGCATCGACTGAAAGTGATTGATTATGCAGGAATCGAGTAAAACCCCAGCCACCGGCAAGCTGTTCGCGATCGAATTTCTCGTGGGACAGCACAGCCTCTTTTTTGGCGCCCTCGGACAGGCGTTCTTTTATGTCCACCAGTTCAAGCCTTATTTTCCGGTCTGGGTGGCCGGTCCTTTTTTCCTGATCCCCTGGGCGGCCGTTTTTCTCCTATTTTTTGCGAACCGTCTGCTGTTTCCTCCACGGCAAACGCGCCGTTACTGGCTCTATGCCGTTTTGTGGTACACCTTTCTCACTGTGATGGCTGAAATCATTTGGCTTGGCGGCTATATGCCTGCATTAATGCCCAAGCCGCCGGTCACTCCCTTGGTCTCGCTCCTGATCATCCAGATTCCCATGAACCTTGGCTGGCTCAGTTTTATCCCGATCATCCACGATTACATCCGCAACCCACATCTTTGGCAATGACTTCACCTTCCTCAGAACCGCTGCTGCGCGTCGAGCGGCTCAAGGTCTACTTCCCGATTCTCGGCGGCATTTTTCGCCGGAAAATCGGCGAGGTGAAAGCGGTGGATGACGTTTCCTTCGAGGTGAAGCGCGGGCACACGGTGGGACTGGTCGGTGAGAGCGGCAGCGGCAAAACCACGGTGGGCCGCGCGATCATCCGGCTGACGGAGCCGACGGCGGGAACGATCTTTTACGGGGGCACGGCGATTTCGAAGTTGGATGCGGCGGCCTTTCGCCCCTACCGGAAAAAAATCCAGATCATCTTTCAAGACCCCTACAACTCGCTCAATCCGCGCCTTTCCATTTTTGAAATCATCGGGGAGGCGCTGGAGATTCATTTTCCGCGGATGACCCGCGCCGACCGCCGGGAACGGGTCGCGGACCTGCTCGACAAGGTGGGGCTGAAGCGCGCGCACCTCGACCGGTACCCGCACGAATTCAGCGGCGGCCAGCGCCAGCGCGTAGGCATCGCGCGCGCCCTGGCGGTCAATCCCGAGTTTATCGTCTGCGACGAGCCGGTGAGCGCGCTCGATGTGTCCGTGCAGGCGCAGATCGTGAATCTGCTCCAGGATTTGCAGGAGGAGCTGGGGCTGACCTATCTTTTTATCGCGCATGATTTGGCGGTGGTGGAGCACATCAGCGATTTTGTCCTGGTGATGAACCAGGGCAAAATCGTGGAGGCGGCGACGGCGGAGGCGATTTACGAAAATCCGCAGCACGAGTACACGCGCAAGCTGCTGAGCGCGGTGCCCAAGTTGTAGCCGCGCTCGTAAGAGCGTGGACCAGCCACTGCCTCACGGCGGGGGCTACTGCGTTTCAATCACCAGTTCGCCGTCCTTGATTTCGATCGTCTTGGCCTGATCGAGCATGGCGGCAATGTCGGGATTTTTTCGGAGCCCGTCGTTGAACGACTGGTTAAAGGAGGGTGTAAACGAGTTCATGAACGACTGGTTGAAGGACGTACCGGCAGCGCCGGGGCCCAGGAGGACGCGGTTGCCGAACTTGAGCGCATCGGGGGTCACGATGACCCGTTTGGTTTGCGAATCAAAACCGAGTTGAAAGGAGGTGTCGAAATTGAAGTAGCGGTCCTTGATGAAGCCGTCGCTCAGCTTGTCGGTGGGGAAAGTCGCCTGCACGCGGCCCTCGTTGCTTGTGAAGGACACGAACGAGCGAATGTTGTTTTTGACCACATCCGGGTTGTGCCCGACGAGGGCGTTGATTTCATCCGCGCTCAATTGGATCGTCGCGGCCTGATGATTTTTCACATCGTGATCGAAAGCGGCGATTTTTTGCTGGGCGGCATTGTAAACATCGTCGCTGGCGGTGAAGGAAGGAATGTCGGCCGGAGTTGCCGAGGTCAGGCCGAGGATTTTGTGATAACCGTAATAGCCTACGCCTCCAAGTAGTCCAAAAAAGAGAAGCGCAAGCAGGGCCACGACCAGGCAGCCGCAGCCGAGACAGCCAAGGCCCGATTTTTTCTTCTGGACGGGAGGAGGAGCGGTGGTGACGGACATCGATGAATTGGTTTACCGGACGCGTTCTATCCCGGCAAGCTCTGCTTCCATGCGGGATGGGCGGCGATGAGCGCCAGGGCGCGGGGCAGCAGGACTCGGCCGGGCAATTGGTGCGGCCAGGGCGACGCGCCGGAGGGATGCGGCAGGGGAACCAGGTCGAAGCGGTGGCCGGCGTATTCGATGGGGAAGGCCGCTCCGATCACTTCGTCGAGTTTTCCGCACGGCATGAACTGGAGGATGGCGAGTTTGCCGACCGCGATGACCAGGCCGGGGCGCAGGAGGTTCATTTCCGCTTTGAGCCAGCCGGAGCAGTTGTCGATTTCATCGGGAGCGGGAACGCGGTCACCTCCGCCTGCATTTTTTCCTGGAAAACAACGGCAGACTGCGGCCATGTAGACCCGCGAACGGAAGGTCTTTTCATCCACGCCGGTGTGGTCCTGGAACCAGCGAAAGAGCTTTTTGCCGGCGGTCCAGGCGAAGGGGCGCCCCAGGACCGGTTCCTTGTCGCCGGGGGCCTGTCCGACCAGGATCACCCGGCTGCGGACCGCGCCGCCGCTGACGACGGGCTGGTGCATGTGCGGGCAACGGCGGCAGCTCCGGAGAGCCGACACGTGGCGGTCGAGTTGGGTTTGGGCGTCAACCGCGCTCACGGGAGGAAGCGGCGGCTTGGGACGCGGTGATGAGGGTAAGAAGCGATTTCAAATCGTGGGGCGTGGCGGGATTAACGGGAGTCGGGCCGTAACGCGCATGGGCCACAATGGAACCTACGCGGTGAATGGCGAGCTTATCGTCGGGAAAAGCCTCCGCGACGCGTTCGGTGTAAGCGAGCGGGCCTTCCCACGCCGCGCGGGGAATGCCGCGCCGGGCCATGTTGCGGCAAAAGGCGGCGTAGAGATTTTCCACCGGCGAGATCGACGGTTTGCGCGTCATCCATTTTTGGAAGACGAGGAGGCAGAGCGCGGCCGAGATGAGGCAGGCCAGGAGGAGGCCGGCGCGGGCTTGCTCCCCGAACCCGAGGGCCTGCGCCAATCGGCTCTGGGCCTCGGGGTCGTAGGAGAAAACGAGATTGTCCCAGTTGGCTTCGACCTGCTCGCGCCGAAGCTGGAATTCCTTCAGGCTGTCGCGGGCCCAGGGCGGCAGATAGGATTCAAGAGACGCCGTCCGATGATGGGAGATCTGGATCGAGAGGGGGTCATTGGCGCTGGCGGAAGCATTGGCCGGCAGTCCCTCCTCCGACATGGCGAGAATGGCGGTGGGGTCGATCCTCACCCATTTTCTCTTCGCCTTGAGCCAGACTTCGTCCCAAGCATGGGCGTTGGATTGGCTGACGAGGTAGTGGTCCGAGTAAGGATTGTAGTCGGCGCCCTGGTAACCGACCACGAGCCGCGCGGGAATGTGTTCGAGCCGCATGAGGACGGCGAAGGCCGAGGCGAAGTGTTCGCAGAAGCCGGTTTTCGACTTGAAAAGGAAGTCGGGTAGCCAGTCCTTGCCCTGCATACCGGGGACTGCGCTGTAGGTGAATCCTCCGTGGTGAAAATACTTGAGGACGGCGTAAATGTATTCCTCCTCCTGGTCATCGGTGAGGCCTTCGTGCAATTGATCCGCTTTGTCTTTTACGGACGGATCGATCTGGTTGTCGGGAAGCTGCAAGGCGCTTTTCATTTCGTACGGATTCAATTCCTCCTCCGGCCGGAGGGTGGAGGAGATGACGTCGTACCGCGCGGTGTGGTCGAGCTTGCCGGTGGGCAATTGCAGGATGTCGCCCCGGAGCAGCGTGGCCCAGACGTCGGATTCCGCTTTGTTGACGGGGATGGAAACGGGAACGTCGAGCGCGAAGAGCCACTTGTGATTGTGGGGCCGGATGGTGATTTCCTGCTGGATCCGGCTGGGATCGCCGGGGTCGGGCACGGCCGGAGCCTTCGGGCGGCTATCGAGATCCCCCTGCGTCCAAATGCCGTCCTTGTAGTCCCAAAGCACCAGCGCGCGCCAGTACATCGTGTCGGTGGTGGGGACATTGCCGGAAGCAAACTGGACATACATCGCCTCGGAATCGTCCTGCGCCAGCTTGGCGATCGAACCGGGTGCGACCGTGTCGGCCAGGCCGATCGGCGACTCGTCGAGCGAAAGGGTGAGTTTTCCGGTGTAACGCGGGAAGAAAAGGAAAAGCAAGAACGCGAGGGGAAGCGCCTGCAGAAAAACGAGGCCCGATTGCGCCAGCATCCGGAGCAGGCGGTCCTGGGGCAGATCGCCCGTGTGGACCCGGAGCAGCAGGGCGGTGAGCACCCACATCATGATCAGGCAATAGATGAAAAGCTCCAGCACCTGCGAATAGAGCAGGGCGCTCATGACGACGAAGAAGCACGAGAAGATGATCAGGGCGACATCGCGCGGGCGGCGCAATTCGTAAAATTTGATCGCGAGCAATCCGGCGGTGAAGGCCGTGCCGGCTTCCCGGCCCGCGACCGTCTTGAATTGCCAGAAGATCGCGCCGAAAAGAATGATGGCCAGGATGCCGCAAAATGTGGTGCTGGGCAGAGGCAGACGGTAAACCTCGATGATCGCGCGGAGGAGCATGGCGACCACCACCATGACGCTCAACCAGACCGGAAACTGGACGACGTGGGGAACCAGCGTGAGGATAAACGCGCCCGAGACCAAAAAGAAAAGGGTCAGCGAGGGGCGGGCTACGAGGGGCGTCTGGGCCGGCCGTGCAAACAGGGCGGACCAAAGGGCCATGACCGCTACCTTACGGGAATTGCCGGAGAAAGTCGATGGCAGGGGATGAGTCTACTTCGGCCTGATTAGGACCTTTGCCAACGCAGCCGGATAAAGCTCGTGCTCAGCCTTCTGAATGCGGGCATGGAGCGTTTCCGGGGTGTCACCGGGCAAGACCGGGACGCGTTGCTGCGCGATGATTTTCCCCCCATCGAGGTCGCGGTTGACGAAATGGACGGTGCAGCCAGTCTCCGGCACGCCGGCGGCGAGGGCCTGTTCCCAGGCGCGGAGGCCCTTGAAGGCGGGCAAAAGTGAGGGATGGATATTGATAATCCGGTTCGGGAAGGCGGCGAGGAGCGGCTCCTTGACCACGCGCATGTAGCCGGCGAGAACCACCCACTCGACCGCATGTTCGCGGAGAAGTTCGACCAGCGCGGTTTCGCCTTCGGGGCTGAGCTTGGTGCGGAAAGGCGAGGCGGGTAGCGTGGCGGTGGGCAGGCCGAAGGCGGCGGCTTTGGATAAAATGATTGCATCGGGCAGGTCGCTGGCGACGAGGACGATTTGGGCGTCGAGTTTTTTGGCGAGGATTGCTTCCTGGATCGCGACGAAATTGCTGCCTTTGCCGGACCCGAGGACGGCGAGACGGGGAGAAGCGCTCATGGCTTTTTAGGATCGAGCCGTTCCCGGCGAAAGTCACCGCTGCCCAGGTTGAAGACGAGGCGCAAAATCCAGCGCGGCGTGCTTTCGGCCAGCAACATCGGGATGCGGACCAGGAGGCCGGGGATGAGCCGGCCCCGGCCGCGAGCCAGAGCAGTCAGCGTCTGGCGCACGACATCGGTTTTGGTCACCAGAAGAAAAGAGGGCGGCGCGAATTTCCGTTGGCTGTTTTCCCGCGCGGCGACCTGGCCGAATTCCGTTTCGACCGGGCCGGGACAAAGCGCGAGCACGCGGACGCCGGAGCCGTGCAGCTCGATGCGGAGCGCCTCGGAGAAGCTGTTGACGTAGGCCTTAGTGGCGGCGTAAACCGCGAAGGTGGGGAGGGGAATAAGGCCCGCCGTGGAGCCGACGTTGCAAATCCAGCCGGCCTTTTTTGCCAGCATGCCGGGCAGCGCCCAGCGGGTGAGGCGCGTGAGGGCGGCGATGTTGACCGCGAGCATCGACTCGATTTTCGCGGGGTCGCTGGTTTCAAACGTGCCGATGTCGCCGAACCCGGCATTGTTGATCAGGAGGTCGGGGGCGAAGCCGCGTTTGTCCAATTCGGCGATCAACTTCGTCACGCCGGAGGCGTCGGCAAGGTCGGCGGTGATCGTCTCCACGCGCGGGGAGGCATTTGAGGCGACGAGACATTTCCGGAGTTCCGCCAGGCGGTCGGCGCGGCGCGCGGTCAGGACCAGGTGAGTCACGCCGAGGTCGGCCAGTTGCAGGGCAAATTCCTCGCCCAGCCCGGCGGAAGCGCCGGTGACGAGGGCCGATTTTCCGGTAAAGACGCTCACACCGCCTATTTAAGCGTGTGGACGTGGATGGCGTGAAGGATTTCTTTTCCGACAACCAGGTCGGAGACGACGACGATGGAATCGCCGGGGTGAAGATAGCCGCGTTCCAGGAGCCGGGCCTGCATGCGGAGCAGGTTTTCGTTCGGGTCGTTGTGGAATTCGATGACGTGCGCCCGGACGCCGAAATGGAGCGAGAGGCTTCGGCAAACGTCGAGGTTGGGCGTGAAGGCGTAGACCGGCGCGCCTTGGGGACGCAACCCCGCGATGAACCGCGCGGTTTTTCCCGAGTGGGTGAAGACGCAAATGCCCGCGCTCTCGGTTTCGTTGGCCAGATAGACCACGGCGGCATTGAGATGCTGGCGGGCGGTGTGGGGAACGACCGGGTTGACGTAGGTGCCGACCGTCTTGCCCTGCTCGATGCGGCGTGAAATACGGTCCATGATCTCGACGCATTCCATGGGGTATTTGCCGGTGGTGGTTTCGCCCGAAAGCATGATGGCGTCGGCGTGCTCGAAGACGGCGTTGGCGATGTCGGTGATTTCGGCCCGGGTCGGCGCGGGATTGGTGATCATGCTTTCCAGCAGGTGCGTGGCCACGATGACCGGCTTGATCGCGGCCAGGCAGAGGTTGACCGCGCGGCGCTGGATGATGGGCAGCTCCTCGTAGGGCACTTCGATGCCGAGGTCGCCGCGGGCGACCATCAGGCCGTCGCAGGCGGCGATGATTTCCTCCAGGTTGCGCACGGCCATCTGGTCCTCGATCTTGGCGATGATGCGGATGTTGCTGTTTTTCGCCTTGATCGTGCCGCGCAGCAGCTCGATATCGGCGGCGCGCCGGACGAAGGACATGGCGATGAAGTCCATCTCGCATTCGAAGGCGAGCTCGATGTCGGCGTAATCTTTCTCGGTCAGGGCCGGGAGCTTGACGTCGATGCCGGGCAGGTTGATGTGGCGGCGGCTGCCCATTGGGCCCGGCGTCAACACTTCGCAGACGAGTTCGTTATGGCGCTTCTCGATCGCCTTCATGCGGAGCAGGCCGTTGTCGACGATGACGATCTTGCCCACGTCGATGTCCTCGACGAGGTAGGAGTAGTTGACATCGACGCTGATGGCGACGGTCCCCTTCTGGCCCTTGACGGTGAAGCTGACCCAGTCGCCGATCTGGAGATCGTAGGCTTTCTCGACGACGCCGGTGCGGATGGCCGGCCCCTGGGTGTCGAGCAGGAGCGCCACCTCGTGGTTGAGCTTGGCGGAGATTTCGCGGATCGATTTGGCCACGGTGCGCACCCAGTCGTGCGGCGCGTGGGACATGTTGAAGCGAAAGACATTGACGCCGAGGGCGATGAGTTCGGTCAGGGCGGCTGGGGTGGAGGTGGCGGGGCCAAGGGTGGCGATGATTTTCGTGCGGCGCATGAGGCAAAGTCGAAGCTGGTTAAAAGAGCATTGCCCACAAAGCAAGGCTCATGCCTGTCTTTGGCAGACGTCGCTCGGAGGGTGCCGGCTACCTTCTGCTGCCTACACCTTCGGCACGGGCTTGCGGATCGAGAGGTGAACTTCGTGCAATTGTTTCTCGGAGACGGGCGCCGGGGCGTTCATGAGGAGGTCGCGGCCATTTTGCGCCATGGGGAAGGCGATGACTTCGCGGATGCTCGATTCGTTGGCCAGGAGCATGACGAGGCGGTCGATGCCGGGGGCGATTCCGCCGTGGGGCGGCGCGCCGTAGCGGAACGCGTTGATCATCCCGGCGAATTCGGTGTCGACGACTTCCTTGCCGTGCCCGGCGAGGGCGAAGGCCTTGTACATGATCTCGGGAATGTGGTTCCGGATCGCACCCGAGGCGATTTCGTGGCCGTTGCAAGCAAGGTCGTACTGGTAGGCGAAGATGGTCAGCGGGTCCTGCTTTTCCAGCGCCTCCAACCCGCCCTGGGGCATGGAAAAGGGATTGTGCGAGAACTCGATGTCCTTGGTCTCCTCGTTCATCTCGTACATCGGGTAATCGACGATCCAGGCGAATTTGAAGACGCCCGTTTCAATGAGGTTGAGCTGCTCCGCGATTTTGACCCGCATCGCGCCGAGGACCTTGGCGGCCTTGGTTTCGTTCGGATCGGCGGAGAAGAAGATGACGGAACCTTCGGGCTCAGTTGCCATCTTCAACACCGCGTCCAAAGCTTCTCCGTGGAAAAATTTTGCGATCGGCCCGCTCTTTTCCCGTGATCCTTCAGCATCCCGGCTATAGCCGACTACTTCTCCTTGTTGGTTTACAGCTTCGCTTTTCGGTCCCAACTTCAAATACGCCAAACCCGGCGCGCCGAGCTTCTTGGCTTCTTCCTGAAGATTATCAAACCAGGAGCGGGGTTTATCGAAGGCTTGCGGGATGGCCATGGCGCGGACGGTCTTTCCGGCGAAGGCCTTGAACTCGCTTTTGGCGAAGAGGGGCGTCAAATCTTTGATTTCAATCGGAATCCGTAAATCGGGCTTGTCGGTACCGAAACGGAGCAGCGATTCCTTGTAGGCGAGGCGTAGAAAGGTGCCGTCAGGTTTCGCGTTGGTTGGCCACTCGGATTTGAATTCCTGGAAAAGCGGCACGAAAAGTTTTTCCATCGCCTTGAAGACATCGTCCTGCGTGACAAAGCTCATCTCGACGTCGAGCTGGTAGAACTCGCCGGGAGTGCGGTCCGCGCGGCCGTCTTCATCCCTAAAGCAGGGCGCGATCTGGAAATAGCGGTCGAAGCCGCTGACCATGAGGAGCTGCTTGAACTGCTGCGGCGCCTGGGGCAGCGCGTAGAATTCGCCGGGGTAAAGGCGCGAGGGGACGAGGAAGTCGCGCGCGCCCTCGGGCGACGACGAGGTGAGGATGGGCGTCTGGAATTCCTGAAAACCGAGGTCGATCATGCGGCGGCGGATGCTGGAGATGATCTTCGCGCGCATCATGACCGTCTTGTGGAGTTTTCCCCGGCGCAGGTCGAGGAAGCGATACTTGAGGCGCGTCTCCTCGGGCGTGTGGTCTTCGGGAAAGACGTTCATCGGGAGCGGTTCGCAGGCCCCGAGTCGCTCGTAGCCTGCGACATCAAGTTCCACTTCGCCGGTGGCAATATTTGGATTGAGTGTACCTTCGGGCCGGGGTCGGACGCTGCCGTGGACGCTGATGACGGTTTCCTTGGGCAGATGCGAGAGCGCATCCTGAAAACCGGCGGCGGGCGGAACGACGATCTGGGTGATGCCGTAGTGGTCGCGCAGGTCGATGAAGAGGACGCCCCCCAAGTCGCGCTTATTGTGGATCCAGCCCGCGAGCCGGACGGTCTGGCCCGCGTGGGTAGCGCGCAGGTCGTTGCAGGTATGGGTGCGGTACGGGTTGGACATGGGGAGGGGAATTTTTAGACGGAATTAACGGAATTAACAGGCAGAAGTTTCGCACAGAGGACTGCAGAGGACCGAAGAGTTTTCAGAAGG
>Ga0302325_10036415_pt1 | contig 10031 bp, 14 predicted proteins | sample Palsa_T0_2_FD_201948 | JGI IMG/M metagenome (GOLD analysis project Ga0302325, IMG submission 201948) | Peat permafrost microbial communities from Stordalen Mire near Abisko, Sweden - Palsa_T0_2 | ecosystem: Environmental > Terrestrial > Soil > Palsa > Peat permafrost | place: Sweden: Abisko... | reverse complement strand
CAGCTCAGAGTAGATAATAGTTATTGATGATAGCAGCAGACCACTCACTCACTCACTCACTCATTCACTCACTCGCAGAGATTACAAGAACCAGACTAAACAGCCTTCTCGCTTCTTTTCTCTGGCCGGTCAGGGGTCGGCCCTGGGATTCGGAAGACCGAGGACCGGCGCCCATCGCCCATAAGTTCATCGAATCGGATGCGGCCGCTTGGGCCAGGTTTGGGCGGCTGGTGGGGGTGATTCGCACGTCATTCCTCGACCTACCTTATTGTAGCAGATACAAGTATTACCTCGATCTAGATCATTTTCTCGACGGACTGGGCGCCGACGCGGACTGAACCACGACATGTGCACTCACGATGCAGTCATGGATGCCTGGCTGTCGACAAGGTGACCAAGAGCACGGAACATCCGGAGCGAGCCTGCTTCTCTTTGGTTTCTGTTAGTGTGGTTGGGTATCTGGCTGTTGCAGTTCCGCCGTCCTTCAACTCAGGGAGAATAGATATTGCTTCGAGAAGCTTACCACCTGTAAGGCTGCGAGCTCCTCCTGGCGCTCGCTCCGATGACGTTAACTTTTCCACTGTTCGGGCCCTACAGGGCTACTGTAGAGTTCTGTAGCCGACCCACCGACGCAGGCTACTGTGGTAGTTGTGTGGTAGTACCTACCAGACCCCTACCAGCGTCGACCAACTTGTGGCTTTTAAGCTGCCGCTGCCGCTGCCGCCGCCGCCACAGCAACGCAGAGCTTAACAAGAATAAGATCATCATCGGCATCGCTGCCCTTGACCCTGGGCCTGGTGCGATTTCCAAGGCCCCGGTTTGAATGGTCGTGGCTTAGTGGCCCTCGTCCCACATTTTGGACGTTCTAGTTATGGAAGTTACGTAGCTACTACTTACTGTACTTGTGTTTGTCCTGGGATCTGTCCTCGCAGCAAGTGTTAACTACGTTGAACCAGCTCCTTCCTTCGAGCTTAGGCAAGGTCCTTGCATTTGCAAGAAACTTTAAAAGCTAAGCCTGTTGCCCTCAGTCCACCGTCCCCATCCGCAAGCATTTGCAGATTACCCAATCTCCGTTTGGCCAAAGCATCTATCGGATTAGCCCTCATCGTCTATTATACAGCCCGTGTTCGAGCGAATCGCCCTCGGCACGCGCCTTCTTTTCAATATCTTCTAGCAACCCTCAGTGGTTAATGCAGCTCCTTCAACCTTTCCCCTCCCACCCCGTTCATTACACCCCTCTTGTCCATTTTCCCTCTCGAAAATGGCGTTGAATCAAGATCAGCCGACAACCGAGTTCCAAAAGTCGAAGGAATCTCCTGCCTTGGACTCCAGAATGGATCCAAGCAGCAATCGCCACGTCGAGGCCATCGGCGAGAAGTCAAGATTTGGACTCGGTGGCGGTGAGAAGAGTGTTGGTCCTAGAATTGCTCCCGTCCTGCCACATTTGAGAGGATTGGACGTTGCCGATGACGAATCAGGCTCAGATATCCTGGGCAAGCAAATCGAGATGGAGCTTGGCAATGCGATCAAATACCGTACTTGCAGTTGGCAGAAAGTAAGTGGGATGTGTTTCTCCCATTCAACTTTTCCCCGCCAGTCTCCACTTAGTGCAAAAAGGGAGGCAGGGAGAACCCCATGAGCCAATGTCCAATTTGTCCCCATGGCAGTGAGAAGAAATATGAAACGCTCCTGGCATTCGAGAACAGTCAGAAGTCCAGCAGATAAGAAGAACATGAGCTAACGGGTTTCCCTCTTAGACTGCTGCTTTACTCTTCTCAGAATACATCTGTTTAGCCATCATGTCTTTTCCATACTCTTACTCCGTTCTGGGTCTCGTTCCTGGCATTATCCTCACAGTCGTTGTCGCCGCCCTCGTTCTTTACACATCTCTTGTTCTTTGGGAATTCTGCCTTCGCCATCCCGAAGTACGTGATGTTTGTGATATCGGGCAAATGCTCTTCTGGGGTAAAACATGGGCTTGGTATTTTACGGCCGTCATGTTTATTTTAAATAACACCTTCATTCAAGTACGTCAAATTCGAATCACTACACTATCGTTTCTAATAGCCATCAGGGTCTGCACGTGCTTGTGAGTGCCAAATATCTCAATACCATCACCAACCACAGCCAATGTACCGTGGTCTTCGCGGTTATCGCAACAATAATTTGCTGGTTCAGCTCGCTTCCGAGGACCTTCAGCGCTCTCTCAAAACTTGGCACTGCATCCGCATTTTTTACTTTCATCTCTGTTCTATTGGCAGCCATATTCGCTGGAATTGAAGCCCACCCACAAGGATATAATCCAGATCCAAACTACATCAATCCAGTTACTGGGTAAGGATGTTTCTCATACTTGTTGACTGCTGATCTCCTCTCTTTTTGAGAGATTGGAGGCCGTTCCCGGAGCTGCTATGACTTTTGTGTCCTTGTTTATTATAGCATATGGACGAAGCCGAGGCTCTAAGCAGCCCTAGCGCTTGTTGATATACAGCGCTGATTTGATTTTAGAATTCACGGTGGAGAACCCATTGTGACCACGATCCCTCTTAAAGGCACAACCTTTGTGGCCGGAATGAATGCTTTCTTGAATATCAGCTACACTTTCATCGGCCAAATCACGCTTCCTAGCTTCATTGCCGAAATGAAAGAACCCAGAGATTTCCCCAAGGCGCTATGGGCTGTCACGATTGCCGAAATCATACTTTTCAGCTTGGTAGGTGGCATTGTCTACGGTTACACGGGGAATCAATACAACACCTCTCCCGCTTTCGGATCACTTGGCAATGAGGTCTATAAGAAGGTGTCATTCTCCTTCATGATTCCCACATTGATCTTCCTCGGAGTTCTCTAGTAGGTATTGGGGGAGAAACCCTTTCCTCTTTTAGAATGTCTCGGGAATTTCTCCCAAGACAATGTTCCACTTCTCCTGGAACATTCTGCAATGAGCAATCACTGACTACCCCCGTTACCTAGCTCCTCCGTATCCTGCCGCTTCGTCTTTTTTCGACTTTTCGAGGGCACGAGACATAAGTCCCAACACACTCTTGTTGGATGGGCAGCCTGGGGTGGTATTCTGGCTGCGACCTGGCTTGGAGCCTTCATAATTGCAGAAGTCATTCCGTTCTTCTCCGACCTGCTGTCCTTGATGTCCTCCCTCTTCGATTCCTTCTTTGGGTTTATCTTCTGGGGCGTGGCATACATCAGGATGAGGCGAGTCGACGGTGGCGTCCATTGGCTACGCGAGCAATCGCTATATGGCTACATGATGCTGGCTCTTAATGTCCTCATCATTCTTATTGGATTTTTCTTCCTGGTGGCTGGCACATATACCAGTGTGCAGAGTATTATTGACAACTATAACCAACACCTTGTCGGGGGCGTCTTCACTTGCGCGAATAATGGTATCTAAATGAACAGCATTGGCATGTCCATTTCGTCAGTATTTGTTCAGGATAGCCCGGAGTCTTAGTAGGAATCATTACAAGAATCACTACAAGAATCAGAATACTGATCAATCTCGCGCAGCCATATGACCTTGTCGGAATTCTAAAGCGGCTCGTGGTAGACAATAATAGCGGCACTAAATTCTATATGTCCCCAGCCAACGTTGGACGATTCTCTAGGCTAAATGCCTGGTGCAGACCTGGTGTAAGGTACAATCTGATGACTAAAATAAAAATAATTCGGATCCTGAAAGCGGACATTCTTGAATGGTTCGGGGATTTAGGGGAATATTTAGAAAGAAACCAGTTCCAGCGCCTCCTTGGATTTGGTACAGTCTAAGTACCGCCTTTGTATCCACCGCGAGACTGCTCAGCATACACGTCCAAACTCACTACAGAAAACATCCGGGCGAATCGCATTCAGCCCCTTCGAGAGAAATGTTGCGTAGAGATAAACCACCATGAGGTTTCAACATCCTCTCGGCGCCGGAAGTTCTGCAGGCAAGAAGTTCGAGTGGATGCACCTGAGAAAGGGCTGGGGAAGAATGCCGGACTTGAAGGGAGATTTTAATAGGTAGAGTCTATCATCTAACCTTTCCTCCGGGGCAAGACAAGGAGAAGCCACAAATTTGATTATTGAGTAGCTCGCGCTTTTGCCTGAAATGGAACGCGCAAACATGACAAGAGTGGGGCAATGGTCATTACTGTAAGCAGAGGCGATCAGGGTCCAAACCAGCCCTGTAAAATGACGTTGAGCACGCCGTGTAACCTTGAGACCGCGGAGAAAGGTATTTTCACCACAGTTAAAATCACTGGCTGGGTAAGCAAGCAGCTTGCTTTTTAATCAGCGAGCAGGACAGACTACGAATATGGTAATATCAAAGGTCTCGATTCGCATGCTCGAGTATATAGAGCAGATGATATTCAATCCAATTGTCTCCTACCTCTCACTGTTCACCCACCGCCCCTGAAAACTCATCAAAACTCAACCTTTAATTTCCAAATGACCAACCCCGCAGTTGAGAAGTATGGCTGGACTGCTGCCCCTCGAAAGGTTGAGCTGCTCCTCCAACAATCTGAAGCTTCGGGTCCTGCCAAGCCCATCTCTGCTTCCTCAATCAAGCTCCCAGACTCTGCTCTCGTAAAAGCCATCCACGAGTATGCAAAAAAGGAGCTCGCAATCGAGACATTCAACCATAGCATGCGTGTCTACTACTATGGTAATATTTCCACCATTTCTCTCTGCAACAAGAGCCTTACTCAACTCTTAGGCCAAGCCATTCTCTCCCATGCTTTCCCTTCCTGGTCAAGTCCTTCATTTGATGAAACCTACTTCTTAAGCTGCCTCCTCCACGACATCGGCACAACCGACAAAAACATCACCGCAACACTAATGTCCTTCGAGTTCTACGGCGGGCTCCTGGCTCTCGACCTTCTAAAGGCCCACCATGCCCCCATCGAGCAAGCCGAAAATGTAGCCGAGACCGTGATTAGGCATCAAGATCTGGGCGGAACCGGAACACTGACGAGAATTGCGGCGTTGATTCAACTTGCGACCATTTTTGACAATATGGGTGGTAATCCACAATTAGTGGACGGGAAGACGATTGAGAGTGTTGTGGATGCCTACCCTCGGATGAAGTGGAGTGGTTGTTTTGCAAAAACGATTAGGAAGGAGAATAGCTTGAAGCCTTGGGCTCACACTACCCATCTTGGGGAGGAAGACTTCCCCAATGGTGTGGCTGGCAATCAGTTGATGGAGGCTTATGATTGAGCAAGAGGTTGATTGCCCATTGGTACTGGCATTCGAGGACCCGTTGAACAATGGTGGGGAGAGAGTTTACGAGGAATTGTAAGGACGCAGAACGGTTGAAAAGGGTAATGTAATAACGGGCTCAATTGCTCTTCGTACTTATAATACCAAAATTTCAAGACGCCTTAATACATCCAGACTCCAACCAAATGCTGCCCAAACATAGGAGATTGAAATGATTGGCATGATTCAGTTTCTCGTGGATCTCGAACATTGTCCACAAAACATGAGAGAAGTATGTGAAAAGAGAGCCTCAAAAGAGTGAGCGTAATGACAAGGTATTACAATCAAATCAAGCCTTCAACTCCCTTTCAATGCACTGTATGCACAAGACAATCGTTTCATTTCCAACCTCCTTGGGGTAAAATGCGCCATCTTCGAATCCGTTCTTACAGGTAGCGCAGCGAAAGCAATTTTCATGCCACTCACCACCCAACGCCTGAACATACTGGCCGATGACTGCTTTGCGGCACTTCTTGCACTTCGGGGCTTGCCGTTCTGTACGCTTCGTTTGACAATTCAGGCACCAAGCGTAGCCATCCTTCTCAATATGGGTAATCCCCCTCTCAAAAGGATCGCCGCATTCAGCGCAGAAGAAATGCCCATAGTGCCAATTCTCACCTAAAGCAACCATGTGCTCGCCGATGATGGGAGTCTTGCAGTGTTTGCATCTCGGTGCAAAGTTCTCATGCCAGTCAAGATGACAGTAGAAACGCATTCTCTCGTCACCATCTTCCGCCATGGTCTGCCCTTCGGTCTCCGGAAGCTGCTCCCCTTGCGCACGCAGTCTAATGCGGTTGATACGCTCAGCACGTTCTTGTTGTGGTTCTGGGCGGATTTCCAGGGATTCGAGTCCGGTTCCGCAAGAGAAGCAAATGAAGCAGTGAGGATGGAAATGCTCATGAGCTCCACTGAGCTTCACCACACGTCCTTCAATAGGCAATTGACATTGATGGCAGGTAGCAGTTGCTCTTTTGCCGGCTGGTGACCAGTGACTTGATGGCGAGGAGGTGGCCGGCCGGCCGAAGATTTTGGATCTGGGAGAGGTCTCTTGCCTGGGGAGGGAGTTGGATCTGATTGGATGCTGATTGAAGGAATGGCAGGTGTTGAAACGACTATTGTTGGGGCGTCCGGGAGATTTATTGTAAGGATTGAGGGCGCACCAGGAAGATTTATTGTAGGGATAGAGGTAGTAGAATCGGGGAAATTGATGGTGGGGACAGGCACTGGTGTACTCTTTATTTGGGTTGTGGATGTGTTAGAAAGGTGAATGGACGAGATAGTGGCTGAGACACCCTTCGCAGCTGATCCAGCAGGTAGGCTTTGCCTCTGAGTGTTGGCACTGGTCGAGACCCTGTCGAAGGGTGATCTTCTTCGCACTTCTGGCTTGACATCAGCCTCCTTCGGCTTCCAATTTGCATCAAAGCTTACGATCGGACGACCTGGTTTGTCACTGACAACTGTAGGCGTCGGGAGTTTGGGGCTACGGTCCTTCAAGCGCATACTCGTTGCTTGTCGAATCTCTTCACTTCTGATTTCAAGCCCGTCCTTCATGGGGACTGTGGAAGGTGCTTGGTCGACTTCTGTAGCTTTAGCGATGGGCAGAGGATTGGCCGTATAATTGGGATTTTTAGATTGACTGGGGGGGTTGCGGTGGATTTCAAATCTGGAAAGCCTTTTGGTGGGTTCAGGAGGAGTGCTGCTTGAGCGTGGTGCCACATCTTGTACAAATTGAACTCTGTTCAGAGGGTTGCGTGGCTTGAGGCGTAGAGGCGCTGGCATATCTGGAGTCTGGGAACGTCCACGGTCGTTGTTGTCTTGTTGTGGCTCTTCCCAGATCTGATCGCCAGTGAACGAGCTAGCAAACTCCCCGCTCACATTCCTCTTTGCACTACTTCTCCGTCTTGACCCGCCACCATATTTACCGGCACTTGAAATGCTACCGTAGGACTTCTGGCTTGGTCTCGGTACTGTAGCTACAGAGTCCATTGAGGCACGTCCAGCTGCGTCTGGACTGATGTTTCGATTGAGACGAGAATAACCGGAAGATCCACTGGAGACACGACTCCCTTGGGAGTGCATTTCTCCACTGCCGCTTGAATCCGCCGACACCGATCGTGAAGTAATATCTCGTGCAAGTCCTGTGACCGTACCAATTCCACCGTACCGACCGACGCTTTGAGTCCGGGCGTGTTGATAGCTATTTTTCCTAAGATGATCCTTGTATCGGTATGGAGCATCAGGCTGAATCGCAGCCTCGGGGTGCTGGTGTTGCCAGACCAATTCTGAAGCTTCATCCTGTGCGGCGGCGTGAATGCGAATCTCCTCCTCATCCGCGTCTTTCGGATCCATGACCTCCATTGCTTCTCGCAAAGAGACAGCTTCTTCCTTCTCCATCCATCGCTGGCCCCGTTCCATATATGTAGCGGTTGGAACGACATCGGAAGGCTTTAAGATCGCGACCGGTGGTGATTGTGCTTGTGGTGGCTGGGCTAGCTGGCGCCCTGTTCGTGAGGCTACAGACGAGTATGTGGAAAGCGATGACTGCGCACGTCTGTGAGACGAGAAACTGGAGCGGGCAGCAGGGTTAGCTGGAGCCGATTCGTTCAGGCTTGCCTCTGAAGCCGGAGCTGCTTGCAGTTGTGCCGCGACATCTCTATCAGATTCGCGTCTGCTGCTTGGAGGTGGAGGCCTCGCGCCGCTGGGTCTCGCAACACGATTGTTCCGCAAATCTGCTAGGTAGTTGGCTGCTGTAAGTCAGCAAGGGTATCATGAGAAGAGGCATCGAATGTAAGGCTCGTTCCGGGACATGAACTGACCAAATTGATCATTCTAGCAAGTTAGCTGGAGTCTGATTCCTACTGGCGCAAACTTACTGTCATATACACAGGCCCTGGCGGCGTGACCTTCCGGTCTTTCTGTCTTCCTCGTAACATGATGGTGGTTGGTGATTGCTCTTTTGTTGTTCTGGTGGATAGTGGTGGTGGTTTGGGTAAGAGAATTTCGGGACTCAGATGTGTGGATATGTATGCGAAACCTGAGGTAGGGACGACGGGGAACCGAGAGGAAAGGGTATTGTGTGTAGCAAAAGGGAGGGCAATGGGTGAGGCGAGATGGACTAGGAGTCGATTAAATAGATAAACGTTGTACTGATTGGAAGCGTGCGACAATTAGATCAAGGTCAACAAGCTCAAATTGGCGTAGCGTGTTGGCCCGACAACCAGGCACGTGAAGACATCCTACCTAGCTGCGTAGCAACAATCCGATCGCCGAAAGTCTCCTTTTGATTGCCTGGAATGATAGCACTGCTTCCATGGGTGGATGTGGGAAGGTCAAAAACGTTCCGCGCAGTCGTGGGCATCAGGCCCGAAACTTATAGATTACTGAAATTCAATTCGGGTTGCATTCCCACGTCAACAGCAGTCTAAGACGTGGCTTTTGATCCTTTGTTCGAGTAACAACCTTCAAGCCCCCTGCAACTTTATAGCCGGTAAGAATGCAGACGTGACACCTTCACGGAACTACAATCTGCGTGGTGTTTCTGCCCTCTTACATTTCTGCTGGAGGAGACTAAGAGAGAAATGAGACCTCGCTCGCGTGTGCGTGAATACGCGCTATCACGTGTTCCCGGAACACGTCCCTTTCCAGCCTCACAGTCTCGTGTCGGGTTTTCTCTTGCTTTCGTATCATCCGCTTCCATCCTGCCTCGGCCCAAACATCTCCGGCAATTGTCAATTCTCCCATATATACAATTAGGTAAGTCAATAATGGATCAACTCGGAATACGGCATCTAGTGCAGTGGCGCGCTCAAAATGGAAGCTTATTCCCGGCCCGGATTGATATCATGGCATTCATCCGCTGGAGTTTCTCTTGCTATCACTCATTCACTCTAAACTGACAAAATAGCATCTTTCCCTTCTTTTGAAATTCTTGTGCCTTTTGCATGTTTTGGCTTGCCCTTTCTCGGAACATAAGTACTCGCCCCCCGTCAGTGAAGCAAAGGGCCTGCCCCGCCACTCGGTTCCATCCCAATGAGTCTTCATGCTCCCGCTGATGTGGGAGGGATTGACATTGATGGGCATGACGAAACCAGAATTTGTAATTCAAAGTGGGAGCCGGAGAAGACAGTGGCCCCGGAGAATCCCGAACAAAGCGCGGAACAAGATGTACCACCAGATGGAGGATATGGATGGGTCTATGTGGCTTGTGCCTTTCTGATAAATGCCCACACTTGGGGTGTGAACAGTGTGCGTGTCTGTTATCCTTAAAGATTTAACTCGCTGTTAATGCTTTACTAGACCTATGGCATTTTCCTTGCGCACTACCTAGCCAACAATACATTTCCTGCCACTGCTCTCGAATATGCCTTTGTTGGGGGTCTATCAATCTCAATGGCGCTCATCGTTTCACCCATTGCAACAATCTGCACCAGAAAGTTCGGTACTCGAATTTCGTTATTCATTGGTATACTGTTTGAGACCGCTGGCCTCTTAGGTAAGGCTTTACTTTATCCTAATTTATTATTGTTTGTCATGGGAGCTCCGAGCCCTGGAGCTGTTTTGGAGTGGCCATGGTTTCTTTGTCCTTGTATCTTGATAGCCTGCTTCCTCTCTGAATGTCCTATCCCATTCTCGTAGATTTAGGTAGAAGAATGCTCTTCAAGTTCGCACCGGGAATAGAAATTTGTCTTTCCGCTCTCAGCACTCTCTTCTAAGATCCAAAAAAGAAAAAACCGTAAAAAAAACTTTGCTAATTAGATGATATTAGGGGCTTC
>Ga0302325_10036414_pt1 | contig 10031 bp, 10 predicted proteins | sample Palsa_T0_2_FD_201948 | JGI IMG/M metagenome (GOLD analysis project Ga0302325, IMG submission 201948) | Peat permafrost microbial communities from Stordalen Mire near Abisko, Sweden - Palsa_T0_2 | ecosystem: Environmental > Terrestrial > Soil > Palsa > Peat permafrost | place: Sweden: Abisko... | reverse complement strand
CACGAGGGCGTCTACCCGTTGCCGGAAGCGCAGCGGGACCGCTTCCTATTCAAGGTCAACGTCGGCTACCCCTCGCCCGAGGAAGAGCGCGAGATCATCTACCGGATGGGTGTCAAGCCGCCGGAGCCCAAGCAAATCCTGAACACCGGTGACCTGCTCCGGCTACAGGAGGTCGCGGCGAACAACTTCGTCCACCACGCGCTGGTCGATTACGTCGTACGTGTCGTCACCGCCACCCGTCACCCCGAGCAGTTCGGGATGAATGACGTCAAGTCCTGGATCTCGTTCGGTGCGTCCCCGCGCGCGTCGCTGGGCATCATCGCCGCATCCCGCTCGCTGGCGCTGGTGCGTGGCCGTGACTACGTGATTCCGCAAGACGTCGTCGAGGTCATTCCCGACGTGCTGCGGCATCGGTTGGTGCTCACCTACGACGCGCTTGCCGATGAAATCTCGTCAGAAATCGTCATCAACCGGCTGCTGCAGACTGTCGGCCTGCCGCAGGTGAATGCTGTTCCCCAGCAGGGTCATTCGGTACCTCCGGTGATGCAGGCCGCGGGTACGGCTAGCGGTCGGTGACCGATCACGATTCCGCCGCGGACAAGTCCGGGGCCAACCGTCCGCCATCGATGCAGCGTGGGCGCATCGACGACCCCAAGCTGACGGCGGCGTTGCGCACCCTCGAGCTCACGGTCAAACGCAAGCTCGACGGTGTCCTGCATGGCGACCACCTAGGCCTGATCCCGGGCCCAGGTTCGGAACCGGGGGAGTCGCGCGAGTATCAGCCCGGCGACGACGTGCGTCGGATGGACTGGGCGGTCACCGCGCGCACCACCCACCCGCACGTCCGGCAGATGATCGCCGACCGCGAACTGGAGACCTGGCTGGTTGTCGATTTGTCGGCCAGCCTCGACTTCGGCACTGCGGTCTGCGAGAAGCGGGACATGGCGGTGGCTGCCGCAGCGGCCATCACCTTTCTCAACAGCGGTGGCGGCAACCGGCTCGGTGCGCTGGTTGCCAACGGCGACAAGACGATTCGGATTCCAGCGCGTTCCGGTCGCCAGCACGAGCAGACCCTGCTGCGCACCATCGCGACCATGCCCAAGGCGCCGGCGGGGGTGCGCGGGGATCTGGCGGTGGCCATCGACGCGCTGCGTCGTCCCGAACGCCGCCGGGGGATGGCGGTGATCATCAGCGACTTCCTCGGGCCGATCAACTGGATGCGTCCGTTGCGTGCGATAGGCGCCCGCCACGAGGTGCTCGGCATCGAGGTGCTCGACCCTCGCGACGTCGAGTTACCTGATATCGGCGACGTCATCTTGCAAGACGCCGAATCCGGGGCCTCGCGCGAGTTCACCATCGACGAGCAGTTGCGCGACGATTTCGCCAAGGCTGCCGCGGCCCATCGCGCCGACGTGACCCGTGCGCTGCGCAGCTGCGGAGCACCGCTGTTATCGCTGCGCACCGATCGAGATTGGATCGCCGACATCGTCCGGTTCGTCGAATCCCGCCGTCGCGGGGCACTGGCCGGGCGCCAGTGACTCCCGCTTTTGACGAGCCGGGCCTCCACACCAAAGCGAGTCTGTTATGACACTGCCGTTGCTCGGGCCGATGACGCTGTCCGGCTTCGCCCATGCCTGGTTTTTTCTGTTCCTGCTGGTAATCCTGGCGGTGCTGGCGCTGTACGTCATCGCCCAGCTGGCCAGGCAGCGCCGGATGTTGCGGTTCGCCAACATGGAGCTGTTGGAAAGCGTCGCGCCCAAGCAGCCCACCCGGTGGCGTCACCTGTCGGCGATCCTGTTGGTTTCGGCGCTGGCGCTGTTCACGATCGCGATGGCCGGGCCGACGCACGACGTCCGAATTCCACGCAACCGTGCGGTCGTCATGCTGGTCATCGACGTCTCGCAATCCATGCGGGCGACCGACGTCGAACCCAACCGGATGGCCGCCGCCGAAGTGGCCGCAAAGGAGTTCGCCGGCGAGCTGACGCCCGGCATCAACCTCGGGCTGATCGCCTACGCGGGAACCGCGACCGTTCTGGTCCAGCCGACGACCAACCGGGACTCCACCAAAGCCGCACTGGACAAGCTGCAGTTCGCCGACCGAACCGCCACCGGTGAGGGCATTTTCACCGCGTTGCAGGCCATCGCCACCGTGGGCGCGGTGATCGGCGGTGGCGACACCCCGCCGCCGGCGCGCGTCGTATTGTTCTCCGACGGTAAAGAGACGATGCCGACCAACCCGGACAACCCCAAGGGCGCATTCACCGCGGCCCGCACCGCCAAGGACCAAGGCGTGCCGATATCGACGATTTCGTTCGGCACGCCTTATGGCTTCGTGGAGATCAACGGTCAACGCCAGCCGGTGCCTGTGGACGACAGCACGATGAAGAAGGTCGCCGAACTCTCCGGCGGCAACCATTTCGACGCCTCGAACCTGCAGGAGCTCAAGCAGGTCTACGCCTCGCTGCAGGAGCAGATCGGCTACGAGACGATTCGGGGCGACGCCAGCGTCGGGTGGTTACGGCTGGGATCGCTGGTGCTGGCGCTGGCCGCGTTGACCGCGTTGCTGATCAACCGGCGGCTGCCCACCTAATCCGTGTCGCCGGGTGACCACTTATCGCACGCGTTGCGCGAAAACGGGTGACATAACTGGCCACTCGATGCAGCGGGCTATCGCCAAGGCCGGGCGATTTCGGCGTTCCGGCGGTCAAGCGCTAGGTTGTCGGGGTGACTGACGTGGCCACCGAGCTCGCCGCCGACGGCGGCAAACCCGCATTCGTTTCCCGGTCAGTCCTGGTGACGGGCGGAAACCGGGGGATCGGTCTGGCGATCGCACAACGGCTGGCCGCCGACGGACACCAGGTGGCCGTCACCCACCGTGGATCCGCCGTGGCCGAAGGGCTGTTCGGCGTCGAGTGTGACGTCACCGACAACGACGCCGTCGATCGCGCGTTCAAAGAGGTCGAGGAGCACCAGGGTCCGGTCGAGGTGCTGGTCTCCAACGCCGGCCTGGCCGCAGACGCGTTCCTCATGCGGATGACCGAGGAGAAGTTCGAGAAGGTCATCGACGCTAACCTCACCGGAGCGTTCCGGGTGGCTCAACGGGCATCGCGCAGCATGCAGCGCAAGCGGTTCGGGCGGATGATCTTCATAGGTTCGGTCTCCGGCACCTGGGGCATCGGCAACCAGGCGAATTACGCAGCCTCCAAGGCCGGTGTGATCGGCATGGCCCGCTCGATCGCCCGGGAGCTGTCAAAGGCCGGGGTGACCGCGAATGTGGTGGCCCCGGGCTACATCGACACCGATATGACCCGTTCACTCGATGAGCGGATTCAACAGGGGGCACTGGAATTCATCCCGGCGAAGCGAGTTGGCACCGCCGCGGAGGTCGCCGGAGTGGTCAGCTTCCTGGCGTCCGAGGATGCGAGTTACATCTCCGGTGCCGTCATCCCGGTCGACGGCGGCATGGGTATGGGTCACTGACGACCACACAGGATAAGGACGGACATGGCAGGACTGCTTGAAGGTAAACGGATCCTGGTCAGCGGGATCATCACCGACGCCTCGATCGCGTTCCACATCGCCCGCGTGGCCCAGGAAGAGGGCGCCCAGCTGGTGTTGACCGGATTCGACCGGCTGCGGCTGATTCAGCGCATTGCCGACCGGCTGCCGGAAAAGGCACCGCTGATCGAACTCAACGTGCAGGACGAGAAGCACCTGGACACCCTGGCCGAGCGGGTCACCGAAGTGATCGGTGATGGCAACAAGCTTGACGGCGTGGTGCATTCGATCGGCTTCATGCCGCAAAGCGGGATGGGCGTCAACCCGTTCTTCGACGCGCCTTACGAGGATGTGTCTAAGGGCATCCACATTTCCGCGTACTCGTACGCCTCGCTGGCCAAGGCGCTGTTGCCGATCATGAATTCCGGCGGTTCTATCGTCGGAATGGACTTCGACCCCACCCGGGCGATGCCGGCGTACAACTGGATGACGGTCGCCAAGAGTGCGCTGGAATCGGTCAACCGGTTCGTCGCCCGCGAGGCGGGAAAGTTCGGAGTCCGTTCGAATCTTGTTGCTGCAGGCCCCATCCGGACGCTCGCAATGAGCGCGATCGTCGGTGGCGCGCTCGGCGACGAAGCCGGTGCCCAGATACAACTGCTGGAGGAGGGCTGGGACCAACGTGCCCCGATCGGCTGGAACATGAAGGACGCCACGCCCGTCGCCAAGACGGTCTGTGCACTGCTGTCGGAGTGGCTGCCGGCCACCACCGGAACGATCATCTACGCCGACGGCGGCGCCAGCACACAATTACTTTAAAGCGGATTGCTATGGGCGCTAATGGATTTTGACGCGGTACTGCTGCTGTCTTTTGGCGGGCCGGAAGGGCCGGAGCAGGTACGGCCGTTCTTGGAGAACGTCACGCGCGGCCGGGGCATACCGCCGGAACGCCTCGACGAGGTAGCCGAGCATTATCTGCATTTCGACGGGGTATCGCCGATCAACCGGATCAACCGCGCGCTGATCACTCAGATCAAGACTGAACTCGTTGAGCGCGCTTTGGACCTGCCGGTCTATTTCGGTAACCGCAACTGGGAGCCCTACGTCGAAGACACCGTTGCGATCATGCGCGACGACGATATTCGCTGTGCGGCGGTGTTCACCACATCTGCCTGGAGTGGGTATTCCAGTTGCACCCAGTACGTCGAGGACATCGCCCGGGCACGGCAGGCGGCCGGCCCGGATGCCCCTACGTTGGTGAAACTCCGTCCCTACTTCGACCATCCGCTCTTCGTGGAGATGTTCTCCGAGGCTATCGCGGTGGCCGCGCGCACCGTACCCGCCGACGCCCGGCTGGTTTTCACCGCGCATTCGGTCCCGGTGGTCGCCGACCAGCGTAGCGGCCCGCAGCTGTACAGCCGCCAAGTCGCCTACGCCGCAAGGCTGGTCGCGACGGCAGCCGGAGTCGGCGATTACGACCTGGCCTGGCAGTCGCGATCGGGTCCACCGCAGGTGCCGTGGCTGGAACCTGACGTCGGAGATCATGTTTCGGCGTTGGCCGCGAGCGGTACCAAGGCCGTCGTCGTCTGCCCGATCGGGTTTGTCGCCGACCACATCGAGGTGGTGTGGGATCTCGACCAGGAGTTGCGAACTCAGGCCGACGCCGCAGGGGTGGCGTTGGCGCGCGCGTCGACGCCCAATGCCGACCCCCGGTTCGCCCGGCTCGCGGTGGACCTGATCGACGAATTACGTTGCGGCCGTGCGCCCGCGAGGGTGGCTGCAACGAATCCGGTGCCCGGCTGTGCGGCTAGCATTGACGGCAGATCGTGCCGTCCGCCGCACTGCGTCGCGCAAGACCGCACCCACTAACCGGAGATCAGCTCGCCCACGCCGCCTGCAGAATGGCGCTGAGTGCAGCCATTCTCGCCGACCGCACGACCGCGGCCAGCGGCCGTAGCGCGTCGGTGGCAATCTGCGCCTCGGACAATGACTGCGTGCCGATTCGACTCAGCCCGGCGCTGACGGTGATGATCGCATCGACGTGCGCCGCGTTTTCCAGTACCCGCAGGGCACGCGACGGCGCAGGCTCGGGAACTTGGTGCTGGCGCGTGGATTCCAGTAGCTGATCCACCATCCCGCGCGGATCGTCGACGTCAGCGCCGGTGGTCCCCAGTCCGATCGCGATGAGGGCGTCCGCCGCGGAGCGCACCGCCAGCCGCAACGCGTACTCGGCCTCGCCCAACTCGGTGCGGTCCAGTATCGGGGTGCCCGGCAGGGAGTACACGGTCCACGACAACGCACACAATTCGGGTACCGCGAGTCCGTCATCGGAATCGTCGTATCCGAATTCGGGCACCAGGCCGACGGCCACGCCTGGATCATTGGGATGGCTGACGATTACCGCCTCGCCGGCGGCCAACGCGTCCCGTTCGAACTGCGTGCCCGGGGCCAGCCCGCGGACATCGCCGGGAACCGGCAGCGCCACCGCGATCGACGATGAATCCGTTGCCGTCCGGCCGCCTGCGCTGCGCAGCGTCTGCAAAAGTGATACCGCGCCGGCGTCGTTGATGTCCGGCCACGGCAGCCCGGTGTGCCCCGCCGCGACCGCATCGTAGGCCGTCACTGAATGTGCTGGCGCCCAACATGACAACGCGTCGAGGACGTCGTCGGGCGCGGCCTTGCCGGCAAGCCAGGCGTTGGCCCAGACGGAAAGCGTTGCACTGGGGCACCACATGGTTTCGCAGTCTAGTAGTTCCCCGTGGGCACGGCCGATCACGCGATACCCTGACGGCATGCCTGTGGCTGTGATCTGGCTCATCGTAGCGGTGGCGCTGGCCGGTGCGGAGGCGCTGACCGGCGACATGTTCCTGTTGATGCTGAGCGGCGGCGCGCTGGCCGCGGCCGGATCGAGCTGGCTCTTGGACCTGCCGATCTGGGTGGACGGTGCGACGTTCTTGGTGGTTTCGGTGCTCTTGTTGGCGTTGGTCCGGCCCGCGCTCCGACGCCATCTGACCCCCGCGAAAAGCCTGGCGATGGGCGTCAAAGCGCTGGAAGGCAAGAGCGCGCTGGTACTTGACCGGGTGTCCCGCGGAGAGGGCCAGGTCAAAGTAGACGGTCAGGTATGGACTGCGAGACCATTGAATGACGATGACCAGTTTGAACCCGGCGAACTGGTGACTGTCATGCATATCGATGGGGCCACCGCGGTGGTCTGGAAAAACCCTTAACCCTCTGAAGCAACAGGAGAGATTCCCATGCAAGGTGCAACCGCCGGGCTTTTTGTATTCGCGGCCTTGGTCGTCTTCGCAGTCATCGTGGTCGCCAAGTCGGTGACGCTGGTCCCGCAGGCCGAAGCGGCGGTGATCGAACGGCTGGGTCGCTACAGCCGCACGATCAGCGGGCAACTGACCTTGCTGGTGCCATTCATCGACCGGGTCCGCGCTCGGATCGACCTGCGCGAGCGGGTGGTGTCGTTCCCGCCGCAGCCGGTGATCACCGAGGACAACCTGACGCTCAACATCGACACCGTCGTCTACTTCCAGGTCACCGTCCCCCAGGCGGCCGTCTACGAGATCAGCAACTACATCGTCGGGGTCGAGCAGCTGACCACCACCACGCTGCGCAACGTGGTCGGCGGCATGACGCTGGAACAGACGCTGACCTCCCGTGACCAGATCAACACCAAGCTGCGCGGCGTGCTCGACGAGGCCACCGGCCGCTGGGGGCTGCGGGTCGCGCGGGTGGAGCTGCGCAGCATCGACCCGCCGCCGTCGATCCAGGCGTCGATGGAAAAGCAGATGAAGGCCGACCGGGAGAAGCGGGCGGTGATCCTGACCGCCGAAGGTATGCGGCAGGCCGCGATCACGCAGGCCGAGGGGGAGAAGCAGTCCCAGATCCTCGCCGCCGAAGGAGCCAAACAGGCCGCGATCCTGGCCGCCGAAGCCGACCGGCAATCGCGGATGCTGCGTGCGCAGGGTGAGCGGGCCGCGGCCTACTTCCAAGCCCAGGGCCAGGCCAAGTCGATCGAGAAGACGTTCGCGGCGATCAAGGCCGGTCGGCCCACCCCGGAGCTGCTGGCTTATCAGTACCTGCAGACTTTGCCGAAATTGGCGCAGGGCGAGGCCAACAAAGTGTGGCTGGTGCCCAGCGATTTCGGAACGGCGCTGCAGGGCTTCACCAAGCTACTGGGGGCTCCGGGTGAGGACGGTGTGTTTCGGTACCAGCCATCCCCCGTTGAGGACAACCTCCCCGCACCCGAGGATGACAGTGCCGAGGTGGCCGGCTGGTTCTCCACCGAGACCGATCCGGCCATCGTCAAGGTGGTGGCCAAAGCAGAGGCGGACGCCCGCACGGCCGTCGACGGCACTTTGCCGCCGCAGCACGAGCTGAGGCAATGACGTGAGCGCGCTGACGTCACCGAAGACCTACACGGGGCCGGCGGCGTTTTAGCGACCGTCGGCACCGGTGGCGGCCGCGAGGCTGCTTCCGGCTTCCGGCTGCCTCGGTGATCGGATTGCGTTCGGTCAGCCGTATTCCAGCGTTGGCCCGACTGACGACGGGCATGTAGACGTTGTACTTCGTGCTAGCCGTCGGCGCCGGCCTACATGCTGATCGTCGCGGGGCTGGTTGGCGCGGTGACTCTGCTGTTTACCCCTGAAGTTGCCGGCAAGCGGCTATCGGGATCCGGACCGTCGGTGGAGACGGAGCAACAGGCCCGTGAATTGGTTGAGGACGTGGAGTAGTTGCAACCCGAAGACGTCGGATCGCCCTGCCCTGGGGCGGTCTCAGTCCTTCGGGCTATCAGGGTGGGGGTGGTACCGTTTCCGTTCCGCCCGCCCCGCCTTTGGGTCCTCCACCTCCGCTGTGCGGGGCGACGTGCCCTGACGTAGGCGCCGTCGGTTCTTCGACATGCACCCCGCCCGGGGCCTTTGGGATGGTTGGAGCGGGGGATGGGTTGGGCATCGGGGCGGCGTTGACAGCCTCTATCTCGAACATCAGTGGTGATATGACGACACTGGCAGCGATTGCTGCCGCGCTAACCACGCGCTTTAGATTCATTGGCTTTCGCTTCCCCTGGAGGCTTTGTATGTAGTTAACGTCCTGCTCAACGGGTACCCAGCTAACGCTGAAGCCAATCTCGCTACGCCGCGCAACGACGCTGCCATCGGATTAACTATTAGCTATCGAGTGCGCTCACTTGCCGCGCGGCGAGAGAAAACTCGACCGGTCAGGTCGGCGGTTTTTGGGGGCACTGCGGCAGGTATCCCGGCATCCCGCCGCCGCCTCGGGGGGTACCCCCGCCGCTACGCCCGTACCTCCAGCATTTTTCTGCTGGAATGGGCACGGCCGGATTCGGTGCGGGTTCGAACGGGTCTTGTCGGAACGTCGAGGCCGGCGGGGACGGGTCCAACGGGGCGGCGTTGACCAGCTCTACCCCGCTCGTCAGTGCTGACATGCCGACGCCGGCGGCGATGGCCGCGGCGGCTGCTAATCGGTTTATTTGCATTGTGCGTGTGCCTCCCCAGACATCACCACGCTGGTCACTAGCTGTCTAGTCGGCTACGCGGGAAACCACCAACAGCGAACGCGTCCGCTACCGGTTTGCCGTAATGAGATAGTTAAGACTTCAAGTATATCTGCGGCTAGCGCCGATTGCGAGGATTCCGCGGGGGGAAACGCGCAGATCCGCGAGCCGACCTGATTCGCTGGCCGATCAGCCGCGGACTGCCGACTCGGTAGCGTCGTCGTTCTTCGTCACCAGCGCTCTTGTATGGCTACGGTGGTGGTGAAGTTCATAGCCGAGCAACGCAATTCCGACAGCGGCCGTGCACAGCGACACCAGAAAAAGCAGCGGGCTGACGTGACCGGTGAGCGCGTCGCCGAGGATCACCACGGCCGTCGTCCCGGGAAGCAGACCCGCCACCGTGGCCAACGTGTAAGGCAGCAGGCGTACCGCTGACGCGCCGACGGCATAGTTCAGCGGGGCAAATGGCACCACCGGAATCAATCGCAGCGACATGACCGCAACCCCACCCCGCTCGCGCAGACGGTTGTCGAGCGTCTCGACGGCCTGATGGCGAACCAGCCGGCTCAGTTGCCAGCCAGCCGCCCGGACCAACAACAGCGCGATCACCGCGCTGGCCGTGCTCGCGGCCACTGCCAACGCCACCCCGAGTACCGGACCGAACAGCAGGCCGGCGGCCAGCGTGAACGCGGTACGAGGAAACGGGAACACAGTTACAGCAATGTGTGCGGCGAGAAAGGCCAGCGGCAGCCACGGTCCCATCGAAGTCGACCAATCCCGCAGTTGCACGGCGGAGGGCAGCGGAACGAGCAGCGCCACCGCAACCAGGATGGCCGTCACCGCGCCGGTCAGCAGCATTCGGCGCCCGGACACTTGACGCGTCGTGACTAGGATCGCGGAGCTCAGCGGACGGAGCGCGTCGACGATTCTGCTGACGGCGTGCCGCATCACGGGATCGAGCGTACGGCGCGCCGGCACGCGACTCGTCAGCGGACGAACAACGACAGCAG
>Ga0302325_10036413_pt1 | contig 10031 bp, 8 predicted proteins | sample Palsa_T0_2_FD_201948 | JGI IMG/M metagenome (GOLD analysis project Ga0302325, IMG submission 201948) | Peat permafrost microbial communities from Stordalen Mire near Abisko, Sweden - Palsa_T0_2 | ecosystem: Environmental > Terrestrial > Soil > Palsa > Peat permafrost | place: Sweden: Abisko... | reverse complement strand
CGACGCCTTGCCCGATCTGGGCCATGCCTGCGGGCATAATCTGATCGCCGCCATGGGGTTGGGCGCGGCGCTGGGTCTCGCCAAGATCGGCGGCTTTGGCGGTCGCGTGCGCTATCTGGGCACTCCAGCCGAGGAGTTCGGCGCAGGCAAAGCGGTGATGGTGGCGCGCGGTGCGTTCGCAGGCGTCGATGCCGCGATGATGGTGCATCCTTCGTCGGTCGATCTCGAAGCGATGCCGACGCTTGCCATCACCGCGGTAAAGGCGGTCTTCCGGGGCAAGGCTTCCCATGCATCGGTGTCGCCGGAGGGCGGCGTGAACGCGCTCGATGCATGCGTCAGCGCCTATCAAAACATCGCGCAACTGCGCCAGCACATCACGCCGAACGAGAGAGTGCATGGCATCATCACCTACGGCGGGGCGGCGCCGAACATCGTGCCCGATCGCGCCGAGGCCACCTTTTTCGTCCGGGCGAAAGATGTGGCCGGGCTTGGCGTCTTGACCGCGCGGGTGCGCGCGTGCCTCGAAGCGGGCGCCATGGGCGCTGGCGCGACCGTGGAGCTCGACTGGTGGGAGCATCCTTATCTCGACCTGCGCAGCAGCGGGGCGTTGGCGAAGACCTATCGGGCCAACGCCGAGGCGCTTGGGCGCTCGTTCATGGAGGTCGCCGATCTTCCGGTGAGCGCGCGCGGCAGCACCGACATGGGCAACGTGAGCCACGTTACGCCGTCCATCCACCCCACGGTCGCGATCGGACCGCGCGCCGTCGGGATCCATACCCCCGGTTTCGCCCATTGCGCCGCCTCGGAAACGGGCGAACAGGCTACGCTCGACGGAGCCAAGGCCATGGCGATGACGGCGATCGACTACTTTTCGCGCCCCGAGCTGCGCGCCGCGATTGCGCGGGATTTCGCGAGCGGCGCGGGCGCGCCATGAACGTGGCCGCGGGTCGCACTTCGAGCAAACCCATGCCCCGCCGGGCCGCCATGGCCAGCGGCGAACCGTCCCTGCGGGAGCGCAAGCACCTGCGCGCGCGCCAGACCATCCTCGAGGAGGCGACGAGGCTCTTCCTGACAAAAGGCTACTCGAACACCACGCTCAAGGACATCGCCGAGGCCGCGGAGACGTCGATCGCGACCATCATGCGCTATTTCGCCAGCAAGGACGCGATCCTGCTGCACAGGGAGCGAGTCATCGTTTCCGAGCTCGCCGAACGCGTCCACGCGCGCGCCCATCGAACGCTGAGCGAGGGTCTGCGCGACGCCGTGTGGAGGTCGGGGTTCGATCTCGCGGAGCGCACGCGCCTGTTCGACATCATCGTGACCGATCCGGAGTGTGTGCCGCTTCTCGCAGCCCTGCGCCACGACTGGGAAACCGTGCTCGAGGACTTGTTTCTCCAGTTCTGTCCGACGACGCAGGAAGGGCGGCTGCGGGCGAAGAGTCTGGCGATGATGCAGTACGCCATAGGCATGGCAAACATGCGGTTCTGGCACGAGGACGGAAAGCGGTACGACCTCAACACGATGCAGCAGGGCCTGGTCGACGAATTCATCGCCGCGTTTGTCGTGCCGATCGAAAAGAGCTACGCCGCCCAGCTGAAGGCCAAGCGCAGCTCGCCTCCCACGCCGCCCTCGGGGATGGCGAACAAGGCGCAATCCTCCTGATCGGCGCCGTGTCCGAAGAGTTCAGGCGGTCTTGACGCGCTCCTCGCGCATCCTGGAGCGGCGCGCCTTGCCGGCGTCATCGCGCAGGAACTCGCGGGTGAACTCGAAGCTGCGGGGCACCTTGTAGCGGGCCAGCCTGGTTTCCAGGAACGCGGCGAGCGCGGCGGCGTCGAGCCGCTCCTCGCCCTCCTGAGAGAGTTGCACGATCGCGTGGACCCTTTGGCCCAGGTCCTCGTCCGGCAAGCCGATGACGATGCTCGAGCGGACGTCGGGGTGCTCGTCCAGGGCGGCCTCGACCTCGGCAGGGTAGATGTTTGCGCCTCCGGCGAGGATCAGGTCGGTGCGCCGGTCGACGAGGTAGAGGTAGCCGTCCTCGTCCAGGTAGCCCAGATCGCCCAGCGACTCCCAATCGCCGAGCGCCTTGGCGGTGGCCCCGACGTAGTGATAGGTCGAGTTGCGGCCTCCGGGGGGAAGAAAATAGATCTCGCCCACCTCGCCGGGCGCACAGTCCTCGCCCGCCTCGTCGAGCACCCGCAGTTTCGACTCGCCCACGATCTTGCCGACCGACCCCTTGTGCGCCAGCCACTCGGTCCCGGTGATGACGGTAAAGCCCTGGCCCTCGGTGCCGCCGTAAAGCTCGAAGATGCGCTCGGGGCCGAGCCATTCGATCCAGCACTCCTTCAGCCACATCGGGCAGGCCGAGGCCATGTGGAAGACAACCCGCAGGCTCGAGAGGTCGAGCGCGTTTCGCTGCTCGGGCGGCAGCCGCCATATCCGGTGCATCATCGTCGGCACGAAGTTGACCCACGCGACCTGGTGGCGCTGGATCAGCTCCAGCGCGCCGAGCGGATCGAACTTCCCCATCTCCACGACATGGCCGCCGTTGAACAGGCAATAGCTGGTCGTCACGAACGGAGAGTTGTGATATATCGGCCCCGGGTTCAGCACTGTGTCGTTCACGATCTGCAACAGAGGGGGCGCCGCGGGACTGAAGAGACCCGGCGTGTGATCCACGATCAGCTTGGGCCGGCCGGTCGAGCCGCCGCTGGTCATTATTTTCCAATGCTTCGGATGCTTCGGCGGCAAGGCGTCCGCTGACAGCTCCGAGCTAGGCGGCGACCCCGCCGGCAGGAAGGTCCAGCCTGTCAGGCGCACATTCTCCGCCCCGACGACCAAGCGCGGCTGGGCCAGCCCGAGAATGGCGCGCAACTCCGCTTCCGGCAGCTTGGGGGAGACGGAGTTCGGGGTGGCTCCCAGCTTCCAGACCGCAAACAGCGTCTCGTAGAACTCTAGCCCGTTGGGCAGCGCCAGCGTGACCACGTCGTTCTCGCCGACTCCGAGCGCGGCGAGCTGGCGCGCCTTGCGGTTGGAGCGGGCGTCCAGCTCGGCCCGGCCGGTCGTCACCCCCTCGAAGGTTACCGAAGGGCGCTTCGGGTCCTTCCGCACATGGTAGGCGAGCAGCTCGCCGATGGGCATCGGGCCGATCCCAGCGGCCACCGGTGCGATCTCCAGTCTGGCCAAGCCTGACGCTCCCTTCCGTCGCGTGAGCCGAGAGGACCCTGAACCCGCGCATTTTACAAAAGGCATAGATGCAGCGCGCGGCGCTGTCACAGGAGTGAGCCGCCCGTCATATGCCTGCGGCTCATACCTGATCCTCCGTTCTCAGACGACAGGAACGGCGTTCCGGGCGAGATTGCATACGGTTGGTGCGGCCCGCCGCGGCGCCGCGGCAGGCCGTAATTGACAACGATAATCAAATAGACATTATATTCAACTCGGACACGGTCCGTCGAAGGGGGATGCCATGACGACGAAGGATGCGAGCAAACCGCTCCGCGCGTCAGCGTTCCTGCTCGGGCCGAGCGTGGCTGCGTTGCTGGCCGCGACACCCGCGGTCGCCCAGGACACTGGCGCGGCCAACGTTCAAGTCCAGGAGGTCGTCGTGACCGCCGGCAAGAGACCAGAGAAACTGCAAGACGTCCCGGCGACCCTGAGCGTCCTCTCAGGCAGTTCGCTGCAAGCGCAAGGTGTCGAGCAGCTATCCGACTATGTCACGCAGGCGCCCGGATTGAACCTCATTGGCGGTGCGGCGCCAGGGCAGGGCGCCTTGGTCATGAGGGGGATCTCGAGCGGCGACCCCGCGTCCTCCGCCCACCCTCTTGTCGGCCAGTATCTGGACGATGTTCCGCTCTCCATAAGTTCTCCCAACGCCATGACCGGCGTCGGCCTGATCTTCGACCCGGATCTGGCCGACATCGAGCGGATCGAAGTGCTGGAGGGACCTCAGTCCACTTTGTATGGCGCCAGCGCCATGGGTGGAGTGGTGAAGTTCATAACGAAACAACCTGACTTCGGAAAAGCGGAGGCGAGTCTCCAGGTCACCGGATCAAGTGTCGACGGCGGAGGGATCGGATGGGGGATCCGCGCATCCGCAAACCAACCCCTTTCAGACAATGTTGCAGTGCGCGCGTCTGTTTTTTATCGGGAAGATCCCGGCTATGTGACCAACCTCTATACCGACCAACACAATATAAACCGGGACCAGGTAGAGGGTGGGCGTGCATCGATCCGCTTTGCCTTGACCAGCAGTCTCGAGACCACGGTGAGCGGCTTCTATCAACACACACGGGCCGATGGGTTGGACGAGGTATACCTCGACCCCGCAACGCTCCGTCCGGCATTGGGGAGCCTCGCCTATTCGGCCGTATTGAATCAGCCACAGACTATCACGAACTGGTCGGTGAATGATACGACGATCCTCAAGCTGAAGTTCGCCTCGCTGACAAACATCGCGAGCTACGCGGAAACGCAAGTCAGCGATACGATTGACTATAGCCTATACGGCGCCTTTATCGGGATGCCGGCTGGCGACCTGGTGCCCGGAACGTTCGCCAATCTGTCCCATCGCGCCAGCGACGAGCTCCGGCTGGTGTCCTCGCCGGGAAAGTTTGAATGGCTTACCGGCGTGTTTGTTACCGACGAGCAGAACCCGGATCGCTTCAACTTCCGCGGCGCGAATCCATCCGGTGTGATATTACCGTCGTCATCGCCGTTTTACAACATCTACACCTATGCCAATAGCAACTCTTACAGGGAGGCTGCGGTATTTGGCGATGCAACCTATCATTTTACTGACCAATTCCAGGCGACGGTCGGTGTGAGATACAGCTACGACAAGCAGCTGATGAACGGTGGCTCGACCGGCGTCCTGGCCGGTCCTTCCGGCCTTACGTTCCTGAACGACGAGAGCGATTCTGCCGTCACCTATCTCGGCACGGTCAGCTATAAGCCGACGTCTACGATGACGCTGTATCTCCGGGCGGCCAGCGCCTACCGGCCTGGCGGCCCCAACATCCTAAGCGGCCTCCAAATCGCGGATGGCGCGCCGGCAACCTTTGGTCCCGATTCCCTGTGGAATTACGAAGGGGGGATCAAGGGTTCTCTTTGGGACCAGAAGATAACCTACTCTATCGATGGTTACCATATGATCTGGAGCAACATGCAGCTGAATGTGTTTGTCGGCGGTGGGACAGTTGTAGCGAACGCATCGAGTTCCGAGAGCGATGGCGGGGAAGTCTCGGTGGGGATTACGCCTGTAGACAACCTGAGCGTCGTCTTGAATGCCAGTTATACGGATGCGCGCCTCACGGGGCCGATTGGCGCGCCGATTTTTGCAGTGGCCGGGGACCCACTGCCGTTTTCGCCGAAGTTTACCTTCGCCACGATCGTCGACTACCGATTCGCGCCCGTGAACGGCGCTACTCCCCGGGTTGGATTTACCTACTCATATCGAGACTCCGAGGAGACGGCGTTCGCGGCAACCGCGGGGCTTTCAGGCCAAGGCGTACACACGCTTCCATCATACAACACCCTCGATCTGAGGGCCGGAATCGACTGGGCGCGTTATAGCCTCACCGCGCGGATCGAGAACGTCACCAATCAGTACGCTCTGAGTGACGCCTATACGAACAACGCCCCCGGCGCTCCGCTCGTGGGTGTCGTCATCAGGCCACGGACGTTTAGTCTTGCCCTGGCTGTGCATTTTTAGCGGTTGGCGAGACATACGACTCGGGCGCGGAGTCGAACCGACGAAACGGGTTGGTCGCACCACTAGATAGCCGCTCATCGCTACTGGCGGCCCGGCAATTGTCTGCCTGAACAAGAGCCTAGCGCGCGCCAACGCCGACTGACAGCCGAGGGTCGAACCGGAAGGGATCCTCGCCGATCAGGCGGACCTTCGCCATGTCGCCATGTCGGACGTTGATCAGAGCATTGCGCTCCCGAGGCACGACCATGCTGGGCGCGAGCATGGCCAGCGCCCGGCCGCGTCTCAGGAAGTCGTCGCCAGCGGCGACACAGGCGACGGCGTCGAGCGGCGCTTCATCGAGCCGTTCGATCGCCGTGTCGTTCCGGGATTTCGATCGCCAGCAACCGATAGTCATCGGGCATCAGTTCCGCGGGCTGCCCTTATACAAGCGGAACCTGGAGTTTACCGTCCCGCGGTCGACCGCCATCGGTGCTTGCTGGACTCGACCAGCGTGACGGGAAGCAGGGCAGACCGCTCGATAAAAAAGTGATCGCTAGGTGGCCATCGGCTAGCGGGGGCAATTAACCTTGCATTTGTGGAATGCGCCACCATAAATGCAAGGATGATCCAACGACACCTTCGCGCTCGTCTTGTCGAGGCGCTCGACTCCACGCCCGCGGTGGCGCTGCTGGGCCCCCGGCAGGTCGGCAAGACCACGCTCGCACTCAAGATAGGCGACAGCCGGCCCTCGATCTATCTCGACCTCGAGTCCAGTTCGGACCGTGCGAAGCTCTCCGATCCCGAGGCTTATCTGGCCGTCCACGAGGATGAACTGGTCATCCTCGATGAGGTGCACAGGGCGCCCGGGCTCTTCCAACAATTGCGAGGGCTGATCGATCGGGGGCGGCGCAGGGGCAAAACGGCCGGGCGCTTCCTGCTCTTGGGATCCGCCTCGGTGGACCTCCTGCAGCAGTCGGGCGAGACCCTGGCGGGCCGCATCTCCTATCTGGAGCTCGGCCCCTTCGACGCGCTCGAAACGCCTGTGGACAGCATCCAGGTGCTTTGGGCGCGGGGTGGCTTTCCCTCGAGTTTTCTGGCCGCCAGCGACGCCGCCAGCTTCCGGTGGCGGCAGGATTTCATCCGCACCTATCTGGAGCGCGAGATTCCCCAGTTCGGGCCTCGCATGCCGGCTGAAACGCTGCGGCGGCTATGGACCATGCTTGCGCATACTCAGAGCGAATTGCTGAACGCCGCCAACCTGGCTCGCGCGCTCGGCGTCGATGGCAAGACGGTCGCCCGATATCTCGACCTGCTCGTCGACCTGCGGCTCGTGCGCCGATTGCCCCCATGGCATCGGAACGAGGGCAAGCGCCTGATCCGGTCGCCAAAGGTCTATGTCCGCGACAGTGGGATAGCCCATGCGCTTCTGCGCCTGGCTTCTTTGGAGGACGTACTCGGCCACCCCGTCGCCGGCGGAAGCTGGGAAGGCATGGCGATCGAATCCATACTGGCCGCGGCGCCGGATGGAACCGACGCAAGCTTCTATCGGACCTCGGCCGGCGCTGAGGTCGATCTCGTCCTCGAGCTGCCTGGAGGCCAGAAGTGGGCGATCGAGGTCAAACGCAGCTCCGTCCCGAAGCTCGAACGCGGTTTCTACCATGCGTGCCAGGATCTCGAGCCGCGGCGCCGTTTCGTGATCTACAACGGAACCGAGCGATATCCCCTCAACCCGGACACCGAAGCGCTCGGCCTTCGCCAGATGGTCGAAACCGTGGCGGGAATCTGATCCCACGCGCTGCCCCCCCACTATCGCCTAATCCGCCACGATCCGTCGGCTGCGCGAGAAATCGGGCTAGCCTGGACTTCTCGAACATGGCTCGCGCGCGGATGCGGCCTGGGAGATGGGCTCGAGGAGAATCATTGTCTGCGTGAACGACAGGATGCAGCGCGGCTATGGCTATGCGTTGACCGAGCCGGCCGGCCGCAATTTCGACCCCTCGTTCCAGCCCGAGTTCACGCCGCGGCTGATGCTCGGCCTGGGCGTCTTCGGCGGGAAATACATGACCGACTGCGCCGATGAATTCCCAGGAGCTGGTTCGACCGCGCAACGACATGACCGGGGATGACACCCCGGCGCGAAACGGCCACCACTATATCGACCAACAATGGAACTACCTCGGGCCGTGCCCGAGCCCCATGGAAGCCGGCTCTGTCGACGCCAGCGACACCGAACTGGGCAAAAGCCTCGCATCGCTGAAGCAGGACTTGGAACGGCTAAAGACCGAGAGAAGCAGTCAGTGAGGCCGCGAAGCCTGCGCCACCGGCAAGAATAATGGCGCTAGGTAGCCCTCGGTAAAATCGCGATCGGCGTGTGGAATGAAAGCCGCCAACGACGCCGGGCGAGGCGCTGCGCTCGCGAAGTCCTGATACCGTTCCTCTGGCGCGCAAGAGCACCCTGACAGTCAGCCGCTTCGCAACGATTTGTCCGGCTACTCCCGCTCGAACGCCATCACATTGGGCTTGTTTCGGCCGGCAATGCGCACCGTCATCGTCAAGGTCTTCAGATCGGTCGAGAGCCCAATCTCCTCGGTATCCGACACCACCTTCCCATCGGCCTTGTCGGTGATCACCAGGGTGCGCTTGTCCACCCGCCGGATCGAGGAGGAAGCGCGGTCCGCGTTCGGCCCCTCGTTGGGATAGTCCTTGCCGTCGAACTTCACGCTTTTCGTCTTCGAGGGAGTAATGAAGGAGAGGCCGTCGCCCTGGAATTCCTTCACCTGCATCGAGAAGGGCGAATTCATCGTCTCCTTGATGCTTTGCCAGTCGGCCGCGAAGCCCGACCCTCCACCGGTGCGCTGGTAGACGTAATCCATGCTGAGCGTCGAACCGTCGGGCGCGAACTCGCGGAAATAGTCGGTGAGCGTACTGCCGTCCTTCGAGAGCTTCCACGTCGCCTCGAGCAGCAACCGGCCGTCTTTCTTGCGTTCGACGATCCAGGTGTCGGGCGCTTCAGCCTTCACCGACAGCAGGGTCCCGCCGTAGCCCCCCGGTTGGTCGCTTCCATCCACCACGATCGTCTCGGCGCCACCGCCAAAATCGAACGCGTACTTGTTATCGCCCTTGCTCTGAACCTTCATCTCGTCGGGCAATCTGGTCTTCGATGGGTCGAGCTTCCAGTGGCCGATGAAGGGGTTTGCCGCCGCCGCCCATGCCGTGCTCGCCGCCAGGCAGATCGCCGGCAGGATCCTGACAATTCGCTCGAGCACACACCCCTCCTCAAGGTCGGGTTCCGACCAAGCCGGCTGTTGGGCGGCGCAGCCGACGGTGGCCGCGAGACCCGCCACCGGCATCGAGAAAAAGTATGCGCGCCGGCGCCGCCTGCGGCTGCTTCACTTAAGTCGAAGATGTTCAAGGCCGCGCTGGTCGCCGCAAGTTAAATTCCCTTAATCGTCGTATCGAACTGGGCTTGGCGCTCCGTCCCCTGCAGGTCCGCGGCCGGCGAAGCGACGACCGGATCATTCCCCGCCGCGCCTATCCCGGCGCCCACATCAGCACGCGGCGGTATTCGCGCCCAGCGGGCTGCGGGGTGGCGTTGATCGACCTGGAGGCGCGGGCCCGCCGCACGCACAGCCTGCGGCGGACGAAGGTGGCGCTCGCCTACTAGAAGACCGGGAACCTGCGAACCTGTCAGCTCCTACTCGGCCATCGCAAGCTCGAAAGCACTGTCCGACACCTCGGCATCGAGGTGGACGACGCCCTGACGCTGTCCGAGCAGATCGACCTCTCGCGACCAGGGCCGGGCGTCGGAGGACCGACACCGATGCCCGCTCTTTCCATCCCAGAAGCGGACCTTCGGGAAGGCTCTGTTGGGTGGCGAGTAGACGCGGCGAATAGCCGGTCCGTAAGCCAAGAGGCATCACCACATAGCGGAGGAACTCAGGCCAAGACGTCGGGCCGCCCCGGTCACGCCGCCGTGTGGGCAAAACTCTTGCGCGCGCGGCGGGCTCGGCCTAGGTCGTGGGCCATCACCGAAGGGCGAGGTCACTCGTCCTTGGGTGAAGATTTCGCGCTGGCGCCCGAGAGGGCTTGACGGGAACGCGGTGAGGCGTCGCGAGGCGCCAAATCCGAGGCTGTCCCTGCAACTGTAAGCGGCGAGCGCGGCCTGCAAGGTGGTCCGGAGCGATCCGGACCGCAGCCACTGGGTCCTCACGGCCCTGGGAAGGCGCAAGCCGCGTGACGACCCGCGAGCCAGGAGACCGGTCGGCGCGGGTCGCTCTTGCCGTGGCCCAGGGGATGGCCAAGGCACGGAACCTCCGTCTGAGCGACGAACAACTGCGGCGGG
>Ga0302325_10036412_pt1 | contig 10031 bp, 16 predicted proteins | sample Palsa_T0_2_FD_201948 | JGI IMG/M metagenome (GOLD analysis project Ga0302325, IMG submission 201948) | Peat permafrost microbial communities from Stordalen Mire near Abisko, Sweden - Palsa_T0_2 | ecosystem: Environmental > Terrestrial > Soil > Palsa > Peat permafrost | place: Sweden: Abisko... | reverse complement strand
CGTCGGCCAAGAGAAGCGACTCTACCTCCGCACGCAACGACGGATCGGAAGGGCAGGCCTCGTCGAGGAACGCGGCCCGCTGCGCGGGCTCGAGGTGCAAAGCCTGTTGCAACAGCTCTTTGACGGTCTCCCAACGTTGGACTGTCATACTTGGACGGTTACGGTTCGATGGCCATGGCTATGCCGTTTTCCGCATCTGGCGATGTATTGCTTAACCTACGAGAGCCGGAATGCATTCTAACGCTCTTAGCCGCTGGCAGGGGACTGCGCATCTCAGAGTGCCTCGGGCTGCAATGGCAAGACGTGAGTTTTGCTGAAGCCGTCATCCAGGTGCGCCGCACATCGACATGCGGCAAAGTGGGCTGGCCGAAAAGCGAGGCCTCGAAAGGCCCGGTGCCTCTGCATCCTTTGCTAGCCGAATTCATGTTTCGCTGAAACGTAAGACGCCATATTCTCAGCCTTGAGCTGTATTTCGTGAACCCGTCCCATAAATCTCAATGTCAGAATTCACTCAACGTCACTTTGCCGATTGCTTTACCGCTCTCAACGAGTGCATGGGCGGTTTTCAGATTCTCGACATTGATGGGGCTGAAGGTCTGCGTTTGCGTCGAACGCAGTTCCCCATGATCGACAAGGTCCGACACGCGGCTCAGCAGGCGTCCCTGCTCGGCCATGTCCGGGGTTTGCCACATCGAGCGGGCGAACATGAACTCCCAGTGGAGTGATGCCGCCTTGCGCTTGAGCGGCACCACATCGAGCGTTGTCGGGTCGTCGATCAGGCCAAGTTTTCCTTGTGGCGCCAGGACTTCAACCAATGGCGCAAAGTTCCGCGCTGTGGCCGTGAGGCTGGCGATGTATTTCACCGGAAGCACGCCCAGTCCATTTATCTGTTGGGCCAGCGGCCGGGTGTGGTCGATCACGTGGTGGGCCCCCATCTGTGTGGCCCATTGCACCGTTTCCGGCCGCGATGCCGTCGCGACGACGGTCAGTCCCGTGAGCCGGCGCGCGAGTTGCACGAGGATGGAGCCCACACCGCCGGCGGCTCCGCTGACCAGCAAAGACGCGCCGCTTTCGCCCTCACGAATGCCAAGCCGGTCGAACAGCAATTCCCAGGCGGTAATGCTCGTCAGGGGCAGCGCCGCGGCTTCTGCAAAGCCGATCGATTTCGGCTTGCGCCCCACGAGCCGTTCGTCCACGGCCTGGTATTCGGCGTTTGATCCGGGACGGTCCAATACTCCTGCGTAGTACACCTCATCTCCCACGTCGAATCCAGTGACCGCGGCGCCTTTGCCCACCACCACGCCCACAGCATCCCAGCCAAGGACCCGGGGGGTGCCTGTGCTGTCCGACGACGAACCCTGATGCCGCGCGCCTCGCACCTTCGTATCCACTGGATTGACCGAAACCGCTCGCACATTGACTAGCAGATCCCTTGGCCCGACTTCCGGCTGCGGCAGATCCAACTCCACGAGCGAGTCCTCGGCCTCGATCGGTAGGGGATGGGTGAATGCGATCGCCTTCATGGATATCTCCGGTCTGGAACTGGCCACGCGGCCCAGGAGCCAAGTCTACTAGCATTGTCACGCTGCGTGTTCGGTTGCCAGTTTCCAGGAGAATCAATCCCTTCGGGCTGGTTGTTTGGTAGCGTGATTTGTCTGCTCTCGAATTTATTATTACCGGATGGTTTCGTGACCCCTTCCCAATTCGAGGAGCCAGAGTGACGATCCACCATTGTTCCAAATCATCGGTGAGGCTTGCTGCCCTGGATGGCCGCCACGCACTGCCAGCCATGTTCCCGCGGCCCCCAAAAGCAGGCAGCCTGCCGCAATCACAGCCACCGTACGCATTGACACCCGTTTGTTCTGCGCAGGGGCCAGTTGCAACTTAGCGGCGGAGGAATCGGTGGCGACACCGCTGCCGGTCACCGCCTGAAGTGCAAAGCCAAGATCGCGTACCGACTGGAAACGCTCAGCAGGCTCTTTCTCTAGGCATCGACGGACAACTCGATCGAGCCCCGGAGGAACAGCACTGCTGGAGGGGCCTAGATCGGGAGGATCCTCTCTGAGGATCGCGCTTATCGTTTCTGCCGGCGTACCGCGAAGAAAGGCGTTTTTTCCGGAAAGCATCTCGTACAGGACTAGGCCGAAAGAAAAAATATCCGAACGCGAATCTAACGTTTCCCCCCGTACCTGTTCCGGCGACATATATCCTACCGTCCCCAGAATGGCGCCGGGCACGGAACCCATCGACAGCGTCAGACTATCGGTCTTCTCTTCCAGGTGCGTTAGTTTCGCAAGGCCAAAATCGAGAATTTTCGCTCGTCCATCCTTCGTCAAGAGGATATTTTCGGGTTTTAGGTCACGGTGTACGATTCCTTTCTCATGTGCGGCCGCCAGTCCCTCGGCGATCTGCAGTGCAATGTCCACGCTTTTCCGCTGCGGAAGAACTCCCGCACGAAGCCGATCGCGCAAGCTTTCTCCTACCAAGAATTCGGAGACAATAAATGGAGTCCCGTCGTGTTCGCCAACATAGTAGATGGCAACAATGTTGGGATGACTCAGCAAGGCAGTAGCTTGTGCTTCCATCCGGAATCGGCGCAAGCGATCGGGATCATTGACGGTACCCGGATGGAGAATCTTAATTGCCACGTCGCGTCCGAGCGCTGCATCCAGCGCGCGGTACACCTCTCCCATGCCGCCCGCACCGAGCAGTCCCACAATTTCATATTGTCCGAGCTTTGATCCGGGTGCGAGCGTCATAAGTGCAGGGATTATATCCTCAGAACCAGCTGGCAAGGTATTTTCGACCCGCCGAACTCCGTGGCCGGTTGGCGATGATCGACGGCGAAATCGTCAGCCTTGATCGTGAGGGCAAGAGCCAGTTCCGCGACCTGCTGTTCCAGCGTGGTTCAGAATGGGATGGCCTCGCCCAGTTTGCATCGTCGACGGCGGCATTGTTGCAAATTCTCTGGTGATCGCTAGACTCCGTGTTTTCAAAAATTTGCGTCGCCACAGCGATGTTAAGTTGCGCCTTAGTGTTATACCCACAGTGTCAGCGAGGATCGCATGGCTGGGGCACGGGCAATGCTGACTCCGATTTTCAGCTTTCTAATAGAAGTCTTGGGACATTGCCAAAAGCTTCTCCAACCCCTGCTCCTCCCTGCTCCTCTAAACAGTGGCAGTTTCGCCCCTTTCCGGCTTAAAGTAGTGTCTGACGCGGCCTGGAATCGGCGCTATGAAATCGGCCCGCGATAAGACATACCTCGACTTCTCGCAGAAACAGCAGAGGATCGTCAAGCTTCTCGCCGACGCCCTCCCTTTTCGCGTCGTATTGGTACCAAGACTCGACTAGCCGAAATCTAAGCCGGGAAGGACAATTCATGGTCGAAGATCATCTCCGTCCGGCTGCGGTGAAGGCGGGCGTGCTCAAGGGAGGCGAGAAGGTGCGTTTCGGGTTCCACAACTGCGGCACAGCTTGGCGAGCTTCCTCGTTCGGATAGGGACGGATGTGAAGACAGTGCAGAAGATGCTCCGCGACAGCGACGTGTCTACGACGCTCGGGATTTATGCCCACAGCATGAGCGAAGATCGTTTGGCAGCGCAGGATGACAAGCCGGCAAAGCCGGTAAAACGTGGATCTTGGCCCTGCAAGCAGTAGGATCTAAACCACAGTGGGTGCGATAATTTCGGTATCGAATCCTCCAGGAACTTATGAAGCGCCACGTGCTGATTTACGGGTTCCTCGGTGGCATCCTGATTGCCGCGCTCAAGTGGACAGAGTATCGGTTCCTGGTAGTCGAACATTCGATCGAAATCTACGGTGGACTGATCGCGGCGACCTTTGCCGCTCTTGGCATCTGGTTTGGCCTCAAGCTGACAGGAAGGCGGCAGACAATTGTTGTGAAGGAGATCCCTGTCCCTGTCGGCGGACCGTTTGTCCTGGACGAGAGAAAACGAGAGGATCTCCATATCACCCGCCGTGAGCTTGAGATCCTTGAACTGATGGCCCAAGGCCTGAGCAATCGCGAGATCGCCGAGAAGCTTTTTGTGAGCGAGAACACGGTTAAGACCCATTCCAGCCGTGTTTTCGACAAACTAGGGGCTAGACGAAGGACACAAGCGGTGCAGCTCGGCAAGGAATTCGGCCTCCTCCCCTGATTGACTCGCACAAGCACCGCTAGCACCCCCGAGAACTACTCACTCATACGAATGATTTTTCTCTCTGCAGCCAAAATCACCCGAACGGGTGACGACAGAGACCCTGCTGATGCGGTATGTTTCGTCCGCGTTTGCGAGTTTTACCACGATTCATCCGACAGGAGCTCAGTTTTAGTCGACCAGCACGTCTGAATCTGAGTGGAGATTTCACTGAAGTCGAAAACTGTTTCCTGAAAGGAACGAACATGAAGCCTATGAATTGGAGAAAGGGTTTTCTCAGGGTCCTGTCGATCGGTGTCCTTTTGAGCAGTGCAGCCATTCGAGGAATGGCCCAGGAACTCCCCAAGATCTACGACGCCTCCGTCCCCCGCGAGCGTCAGATCGCACTGGCCGAGAGCGCAGCCCCGGCAGAGGTATCGAGCAAGGCCACAGTTTATATTCTTGGCCTCAAAGGCGATGAGAAAGTTCGCGAAGGCACCAACGGCTTTAGCTGCTTTGTTGGCCGGCATTTTGTAAAGCCCACAGAAACGACGGTCGAGCCGACGTGCTTCGACGCCGAAGGCAGCCGCACTCTTTTGCTTGTTTACCTGCACGGTGAAGAGCTCCGCACAAGTGGTAAGTCAGAAGCAGACATCAAGGCGGACGTCGCCAACGGATATACGGAAGGCCGCTTCAAGTATCCCAGCAAGCCGGGATTCCTCTACATGATGTCAAGCCAGAATCGTTTGGGACCGACTTCTGACAACGGCACTGCCAGTTTCCCCCCGCACCTGATGTTTTATGCGCCGAATATGACTACGAAAGACATAGGATTCGACTCCCAACCGAAGCTGAGCTATCTGGGGATGACGAACCCCGGAGCGGGCGATAATCTAATCGTTGTACTCCCCAAGGCACCGGCTAGCCATGCCGATCACTGAGACCATAGAGGGAGAGACACAAATGAAAAAGACCATCCTAACCTTCGGACTGATTTCTGGCGCTATCTCCTCGCTGGTGATGGTGGTCATTGTGCCGTTCGCGGACAGGATAGGCTTTGAACGGGGCCCAGTCATTGGGTACACAAGCATTGTGCTCTCGTTTTTGCTGGTATTCTTCGGCATTCGGTCATACCGCGACAACGTCGGCGACGGCCAGATTACGTTCTTGAAAGCTTTTGCCGTCGGGATCTCCATTACTCTGATTTTCGTGTGTCTGCTATGTCGTGACGTGGGAGGTTGTCTACTACAACTTCCTGCCTGATTTCTGGGACAAATATGGCGCTCATTTGGTACAGAAGCTCAGGGCCTCGGGCGCGAGTGATGCAGCCGTCCAGGCGCGGCTTCAGGAGGTGGCAAAGTATAAGGAGCTGTACAAAAACCCGTTTTTTAACGCAGTGCTGACCTTTATCGACCCCTTCCCGATTGGGCTCGTCATCACGCTCATCTCCGCGCTGGCCCTGAGGCGAAAGCCCCAATCGCAACCGGAACAATCGCCTTTGCCGGCATCCTAAAGCGGTTCCGACCGCCTGAGTCGGACGCGGACGAATCCAATCCCAGGTCCAGGCTATAAAAGGTGCCGCAACCGTAGTTGCTCGCAAGCCTTTGTTTCGCCACCAAAGACAGACAAACTATACAATTTCCCGTTCGTGAGTCTGTTTTCTAACTCGGGCGCTCCCGGATCGATCGTTGGCATACTCGGAGAGGGGCTCACGGGGACTACAAATGTTTCTTTCAACGTAACAAGCGCAACTTTCGCCGTTACCTCTGACACCTACCTGACCGCCACGGTTCCTAGCGGTGCGAAGACAGGTTTCGTGACAATCAAGACGGAACATGACACGCTGCGAAGCAATTTTCAGGAAAAAGAAGTCCATAGCCATCAGATAGCCGGCGATCAGAGCAAGTTCATCGGGGCCCCGCGGCAAATTGCACGGCAAGCGCACGCCGATCCGTGGAGCACTTTCGACGTGCGGAAAGTCGCTCTGTAGATGCGCTCGGGAACATCGAGGGCACCAAGCTTCGCCCGGGCAAAAATCTTCTGGATCCCCTTGGGCAAGGCCGCGATTACACTGCGGAGATGGCGCGCAATCTGTTTCCCATCGGGCCTATCGCCACTGCGCAGTTCTCCTCCGATGTACTCGTGCGTTTCCGCTATAAAACTGAGAATGGGCTGATAGCTTTTCTTGCCTTTATTTTTCGGGTTAAAGAACAGTCTTATAAAACGGCGGCGATACAATCCACTTCGATATCAACCCCCCCCGTTCCAAGCAGGAACATTAATAAAGATGCGCGCGGGCGGATTTTCCGGGAAATAACGCCTGTAGACGGTATTCACCGCAGTGAACATGTCTACTGAGGTGACGTAGACATTCAGCTTCAGAATGTTTTCCAGAGAAGACCCTGCCGTTTCGACACAAAGCTTCAGTTGATCCAATACGATCTCCGTCTGGCGCTCAATCGGTCCCTTGAAGATTTCTCCTGTTTTGGGGTCAAACGGCGGAGCACCTGTGACGTAGATTGTGTCGCCGTGCTTCGTCACGGTTGAAGTTGGGGCCTTGTATTTTTCCAGGTAGGTCGCCAGCGGCTCGACGCGAATGATTTCCCGTTTCATAGATTTCCTCCGATTGATCGGTGCGGTGCCGAGTAACCAGGAACCGCGGAAATTCGAGGGTGAACGTAAAGCGAGACCGCTCAACATTTGTCTGCCTGAAGTCATCGGCTACGCTCCCATCCAGATTGTAACTAAGTCCTGATAAACGCGGAAACCGGACAGGTGGAATCCCGACCAAAACACTTCTCCGACTATGTGACCACACAGGAGCTAGCGACCAGATTGAAAAACGGGACAGGACGTTGGGGTGTCTTCGCCAGAGCGCCAACCCTTACTAATGGTGCTTCTTCCTTTAGTGGTGGTTCGTGGTGTTGTGTTTCCCCCCTTAGGATTCTGGGGCGGTTCCCCGCATTTCAGAAATGCGCTGGGTCCGCGTCGCTCTTCGGATTCCACCCCTTCATCTCATTGAGTTCCTCGGGCGTGATCTGAGGCAAGTGCCGGATGAACAAAATCAGGCGCCAGGTTTGCGCGGCGGTGTGCTCTTCGCTAAAAGCTGGCATGCCGCTCAAACGAACTCCATTGTCAATTGTGTAATAGAGATCGCCATCGCTCTTGTTCTGCGTCCCGGCTGCACGCAAGTCGGGCGGTTTCGGATAGAGGCCCCTGCCGAATTGCGTGTGGCCCGATCCGTCATTCGAATGGCACGTGGCGCAATGATAAGAGAAATGCTCCATGCCTCTCCGAATGTTCTCCGTTGAAGGCATGATGGGATTGCGAAGTTGTCGATACGCAGATGGCACCGCCATTTTGCGCGCCATTGTGGCCGCGAACTCCTCAATTGCTGATGGTGTCGCAAGTGCGCTGAAGCCTCGTCGCACGAGAACCACCGCGTATCCCCCGGCTGCTACCGCAAGTGCAAACAGAATTAGCAAAACTGCTTTCCAGGGTTTCATGTCTAGCTCTCCTGTCCCGTGGCATCGTCGTCCGCCCGCCCGAGCGTAGGCAGGCGCCTGCCGAAGTTCAATTCGAAGGCGCTCGGAACGCCGTAACCGATTGTGCTTCTCGAAAACCTCGAAATGTCTGAACAGGCAGGAATTATACTTCTTTGCTGATCTCATCCTCCGATGCTGATCTCTCTGACCACATTGCTCGCCGCTCTGGGTTCGATCTTCCGTTCACGCGCCGCCCTCGAGCTTGAAAATCTAGCTCTACGCCGCCAAATCGGCGTTCTTCAGCAGTCGGCAAGAAAACGTCCAAAACTGACCTCATGCGACCGCCGGTTTTGGGTCTGCCTGTCCCGCCTGTCTTCCCTTCACGCGCCTAATCTGAGGATGGTTGAAAGACAGGGTTATGGTGCCAAGACGCTATGAAGCACTAACCGTGACACTGTCACGCTTCCTGGTTTCTCCAAGCGGCGGATTTAGTCCGAGTCAGCGATACCCCTTAACAGGAAAGTTCAGCGGTTCACTGTCGTCGTTACAATAGAAAGACCCGCCGTGGATGTCGCGGACGGCGAATCGGGGAGCTGAGTGTCGAGCGAAATAGAATTTCTCAAACTCGTTTATGAGCGGTTCAACGCCCGCGACATGGAGAAGGTACTTGCAGCCCTGCACGAGGATGTCATGTGGGCAAATGGAATGGAAGGCGGACACGTTCGTGGACGAAATGGCGTGCGTAGCTATTGGACACGCCAGTGGTCCATGGTCGATCCGCACGTCACGCCCGTTGCCTTCTCCACGAGTCCAGACGGGCAAGTCGTAGTCGAAGTCCATCAGATCGTACGCAACCTTCAAGGCGACGTACTCGTGGATCAAATGGTCGGCCACATTTTTCAGATCGAGAATGGGTTGATTAAGCGATTCGATATCCGTGGGCAGTAGTCACCACGAGCGAAACTCCCGTAAGGAGTGCTCTCACTCGTTAATACTCAAAAACACGCCGACAGCGTAGCTTGTTTGGAAGGAATCAAGACCCAACAAGCGTGGCTCCCTACCATTTCCCGCGCGGGAAGCGATTGTGCGTCGAGCGTTCACGGAATGCGTCCACCCCCGCCCGGGGGAGGGAGGACGCCGCGATCGCAATTCCCTACGTCACGCAGCGCTCGTAGCGGTGGTGCCTCGATCGCGCACGACTGCCCGGAGTTTGCGTGCTCAACCCAAGTGCGTTCGGTCGTCGTGCTCATAGAAGAGGTGGTCGGCGAGGAGTCGCTTCAGCTGTCGCTCATCCAGCACAACCACGTGATCGAGCAGCTCTCTCCGACAGCTTCCCACCCAGCGCTCCGCCGCCCCATTCTGCCAAGAGCATCCGATTGAGTTGACCGCAGCGCGTACTCATCGCCATACTTCGCGTCGTGATCCAAGATGAGGAACTTGGGATTGGACGCATAAGGGAAAGCGTCGCGTAGCTGCTGGACAATCCAACTGCTGGTCGGATGCCGCGTGACATTACTGCGGTGAACGCATTGTTCAGGCTATCCTGAACAAGGGTTAGCAGCGTCGGGTACCTTTACGGTTTCCGAATTGGGCACGAGAGTGGGTTCCATCTGAACGGTCTCAACACCGTGAAGGGGATGCCCGCTCGGGGATACGGCATTCTGCGCGTCAGCCTCATAAACCGTCAGTATCACGCACAGAGCGACAACGGATTTACAAATCTTCGGTACCAAACAATCGCGCCCCAAGGATCGAAATCGGACCCGGACATGCCGCCTCCGCTTCTTCCCAAACGCTGGTTCAATTCAACGATGCCCTGTGGGCAACATCTGTTCACCAGCCTCCTCTTATTCCCCGGAAGCTCCATTCCGTGCCTGGCTTTCCACTGCCGGTCCACCATCTTTAGAGCCACGACCGTCGCAATACAACTAATTCTGAATCAGTTGCTCGCCCATCGTGTCGGGAACTCGCTTTTCAACGCGAAAACCTCGAGGCAATCGAGGGGATTTGCTGCGGCAACAGTAACTCCAGGGAATGTCCGGAAGCTACCTACGGCGTTGCTCCGATCAGCCTAACCTCGATTGAGCCAGAATCACGACGACGAATCTATTGGACGAACGTATCGACCAACACCAAAGTGTGGATTGGACACATGGGCACAGAGTGAAGCGTACTTTATTCCACAGGGCCCAATACCAAGGTATCGCCAATACCATCGTCCAATTGATTCGCCGGCGCACCTCAGGTCTAATCGCTCCATCGCAGCCGATTCGGTCGGAAGAGTGACACTTGAGAAAACGGGCTTGGCCGCACCGCTCGCCTGTCAGGAGGAAGGCAATGAGTATTATTGATAAAGCGCTAGAAGCAAACCGCAACTATGCAAAAAAATACAATGCAACGCTCGGGAAGC
>Ga0302325_10036410_pt1 | contig 10031 bp, 9 predicted proteins | sample Palsa_T0_2_FD_201948 | JGI IMG/M metagenome (GOLD analysis project Ga0302325, IMG submission 201948) | Peat permafrost microbial communities from Stordalen Mire near Abisko, Sweden - Palsa_T0_2 | ecosystem: Environmental > Terrestrial > Soil > Palsa > Peat permafrost | place: Sweden: Abisko... | reverse complement strand
TGGGCGGGAAGGACTCGATCATCGTGAGCTCGGACGCGGATTTCGATGCGGCTCTCGCGGGAGTAGTGGCATCGGCGTTTGGGTTTAGCGGGCAGAAGTGCTCGGCGTGCTCGCGGGCGATTGTGGAGGAGCCGATTTACGACGCGTTTGTGGAGCGGTTGCGGGAGAGCGTAGCGAAGCTGACGGTCGGCGATCCGACGGCGAATCCAAACATGGGGCCGGTGGTGAACGAGGCGGCGATGAAGTCGATTCTCGAATACGCAGCGATTGGCGCGAAGGAAGGCAGACTGGTTGCGGGCGGCAAGGCTGTGGAGACGCCGGAGAAGGGCTACTACGTCGAGCCGACGGTAATTGTGGACGTGGCGCCGAATGCGCGGATCGCGCAGGAAGAGATTTTTGGGCCGGTGCTGGCGGTGATCAAGGCGAAGGATTTCGATCACGCGCTGGAGATTGCGAATAACACGGAGTTCGGGCTGACGGGCGCGGTGTATTCGACGGACAGGGTGAAGCTCGATAAGGCCCGCCGCGAATATCACGTGGGGAATTTGTACTTCAACCGCAAGTGCACGGGCGCGATGGTCGGGGCGCATCCCTTTGGCGGGTTCAATATGTCGGGGACGGACTCGAAGGCTGGCGGGCCGGATTATTTGTATTTGTTCACGCAGGCTAAGTCTGTGGGGGAGAAGCTCTGAGGGCGGGCGGTAGCCTGTGGCCGGTGGCGAGGAAACTGGGAGCCCGCGGCTGGGGCGTACGACCCCCGATTTGAGGGGGTGACCCTTTTGGATGTTGTTGATTCTATTCTGGAGGGCCTTGGAAAATCTCGCATTGTTAACCAAGTAGTAAATAAGCTTTAGGACGCGCCGAAGTTCGCTCTTGCGGTGGGCGGGAACGGGGACTTTGCAGCCGTGCAGCCCGAGGAAACCGCGTTCCGAGCGTGGCCACACTGTTTCCGACCCCTCCGAATTTTCCGGAGTTAGCCTGCAACCGGTAGCGGGAAGCGTGGGCGGAAACGGGGCGCTTCATCCCGGTAGTCGGCAATGAAGCGCCCGCAACGAATGACTTTCATCGCGAGAGCAGCAGCGGGATGGCCGCCGCGATCGCAACGATGAGGCTCGGGTGGATGGTGACTTGGCCCGCTGCCGACGAGCCGCCAGCGAATTTGACCACGATTGCCAGCTCGATCACGGCTCCCTCCGTCGTGCCTGTAGGGATGCCAACGCGCAGGGGAGTATTCCCCACGCGCGGCGGTTGATCCGCTCGGCCGGAAGCTGACCTTGTTGAATCCGCCGCCGGATCGTCCTTTCGGACAAGCCCAACTTCCGAGCCGCGGCGAATGTGCAAACTGGCCGCTCGCTGGCGACCGGGAGACTCGCTCGCGGCGCCGCAAAACTGATTGGAGTTTCCATATACCACCCTCCAGGAAATGTTGAGGAACACTTCGAGGGTGGATTAGAGAGATTTAGGCTGGAGCACCCCCGAGACCCCAGCTACTCGAAAAGAGAGCTGCGGTCTTCGGAGGATGAGAGCCGTGGAGAAGATGCCAGATCCGGCGAGTCCAGCTGCGCCCGCAGAAAGTTGCCGGCGCGTCGAAAAGGCTCTTGATAAGGACAATCCAGCAGAGAATCCGGTCAAGAGCCTTGCGGCATTCCTCATAGATTCCTGAGAGGATTTTTCGGTAATCGTGTTCGACGAGATGTAGCAGAATCGTCGAGAAAAGACTGCGGTACTCCTCCGCTTTCTGAGCTGCTGTGATCGTGGCGTGTACATCGGGAACCCAGCTTGCGCGAAGGAAATAGTTCTCCGCCGCAATGTCGGCATATGGGTGGGTAAACGCAACCTGCCAGAGGTCGTACTGTTGAAGCGCGAGTCCTATTGAATTAACAGTTGTGTTCAAACGCCAACGGTCGTCCTCAAGCGATGCGAGGAGCCGCCCGCCGTCGGCTGCCAGCATGGGCGATTGTGCGAACGCCAAGGTCGTGTTGAGGGCGAACGCATAGTCTGACAGCGTCGCGTTTTGTAGAGCGGTACAATCCTCTTCGAGCCACTTCCAAACGTTTCCGCCGGCGGTGTACAAGGCCTTCCTGTGGGGCATCGTCTCGTTTGTCCCGAAAACCGGGGCCAGTTTGAACCGCACCTGCTCACAAGCGTAAGACGGATCGAGCGGCTCGCCGCCAGCAAGCGTGCCGTTGCTGTTTACCTGTGTGGCGCAGCTTTTGGCGCGATTCGGATAAGCCCGCGGTGACGTTTCCACGCCATCGACATATCCGAAATTTCTGTCCCAGATGAATTCGGCGTCCACGTTATGAGTCTATCTCTGCAATCGGAGTGTGCAAGCGCCGTGGCCGCTAAACTGCGCGACTCAGGGAAGCCCGAGTTAATCCCTTACGCGCCCAAAGCACGCACATGCTACCGGGCCACCAGCTAAACGAAAACAGAGGCGCTGCCGCAAAATGCGAGCGACAGCGCCTCGTTGGACCCTTGACCCATCAGGAAGCGGACCTCGTTCTTAAGCGCCCTGCATGATCAGGTCGCCGACCGCCTGCGCGGCTTCGGCCAGGATGCGGTGGTGAATCGTGAACAGGGCCAGCTCGAGACGATCGGAGACGCCGGTTTTGTCGTAAATGCTGCGCAGGTAATTCTTGATCACCTGCTCGGTGGTGTTGAGCCGGACGGCGATTTCCTTGTTCTTGCAGCCCTGAACGATGAGGGCAACGATCTTCAACTCCTTGGGAGTGAGGCGATCGCGGACGCGGGAACCGACGGAGTCCTCGTCGAGGCCGGGTGTATCCAAACCGGCGGCGCGGACGTTGCGCTCGCCCTGACCGACGTGACGAACGCATTCGATGAGAGCCGGGCCGGTAACGTTACGATGCGCGGCTCCGCTGACGCCTGCGTTAAACCACGGCTGAACGGCTTCGCCGTTCTCGCCGATGACGATGGCGCGGCTGCCGGCGGCGGCGACTCGGGGGATGAGCATCTGCGGGTCGAGTTTGAGCGAGGACGCAAACACGAGGATTGCGCCACGGAAGGTGTCGAGAGAAGGATAGAGGCGGTCAGCCTCAGCGCACTGTGCAATGATCCGGAAGTCATCTTCCATGGCCAGAATTTTGGCGGTTCCGGCTCTGTAGATGGCCTGGTTGTCGGCAAGAATCAGCTTGTTCATTTTTGTCCGCTTCCTCAAATCGTGCGTCACCGGGTTACCCCGAAGACTGGTGGGTCAATGCACGGCCAGCGTGGGCGCCGCGCAAGAAGCGGTCATCGGGCCAGCGTAGAGAAAATCCCCTCGTTGTTCTCTGTGGAACTAATCGGGTGGCGCTGGAGGAACGATGGGACTCTCCCGACGTGGGTAAATGGAGAGCATTCGTCGACGACCTGGGTCCTGCCATCATTCAGGACAAAAGTAACCCGCAAGTGCGCGATGGTCCTGTGACGTACGTCACGTCACTTGCAGGGCGCGTGAAACCAAAGGAAGGTCTTTGGTGCGGGAAGGGGATTGACTTCGGAGCCCGCATCGAAATGGGACGGATTTGCGGGCATTCGCAGGAAGCCGGGTCGGCCTGTAAGTTAATAAGAGAGCTTCAAAAGAAGGAGTACGAGTATGGCCAGGCCGATCATCCTTGCCGTGGACGACGACGCCAGCGTGCTGGAAGCCGTAGTGCAGGACCTGCGCCGGAAATATGGACAGACGTACCGGATCCTGCGTGCGGCATCCGGGCAGGCAGCGCTGGACACATGCATGCAGCTGAAGGAACGCGGCGAGGTGGTGGCGCTGATCGTTTCAGATCAGCGGATGCCGGGCATGACGGGCGTGGAACTGCTCGAGAAGGTCCAGGAGATGTACCCGCAGGCGCGGCGGGTGTTGCTGACGGCCTACGCGGATACGGAGGCGGCGATCCGGGCGATAAATACAGCGCGGATCCACTACTACCTGACTAAGCCATGGGATCCGCCGGAGGATCGGCTGTATCCGGTGCTTGACGATCTGCTGGAGGACTGGAACGCGGGGTTCAAACCGCCGTTTGAGGGGATTCGCGTGGTGGGGCCGCGGTATGGGTTGCGGGACTACCAGGTGCGGAATTTCCTGTCGCGGAACCAGGTGCCATATGTGTGGCTCGATCCGGAGCGGGACGATCAGGCTGTGGATTTGCTGGCGAAGTTTGGCGTGGACGACAGCAAGCTGCCGGTGGTGCTGTTCCCTGACGGGACCTCGCTGATCCAGCCTGGCGATCAGGAACTGGCGCAGAGGGTGGGACTCCGGACCCAGGCGAAGCAGGACTTCTACGACCTCGTGGTGGTGGGTGCCGGGATGGCGGGGCTGGCGGCAGCGGTGTATGGCGCTTCAGAGGGATTGAAAACACTGGTGCTGGAGCCTGAAGCTCCAGGAGGGCAGGCCGGAAGCAGCTCGAAGATTGAGAACTACCTGGGGTTCCCGCGAGGCGTGAGCGGGGAGCGGCTGGCGCGGGATGCCTTCGACCAGGCCAGGAAGTTTGGGGCGGAGTTCATCACGCAGCGGGCCTCGGGGATCGTGGGCGAAGGGCAGTACCGGAAGGTGCGGCTGGGAAACGGGGCAGAGGTTTCGTGTCGCGTGAGCCTGATTGCGGTGGGGGTTTGTTATCGCAAGATTGCGGCGCCAGGGATTCAGCGGCTGACCGGGTCGGGCGTGTACTATGGCGCGTCGCTGGCCGAGGCGCAGTCGTGCACGGACGAGACGGTGTTCATTGTGGGCGGGGCCAATTCGGCGGGGCAGGCGGCGATGCACTTTTCGCGGGTGGCAAAACAGGTGACTATGCTGGTGCGCGGAGATTCGCTCGAGAGGAGTATGTCGAAATATCTCATCGATCAGATCGCTGGAACATCGAATATATCGGTGGAGACGCAAAGCGAGGTGCTGGAAGCGATGGGCGATGGGCATCTGGAGAGTCTGAAACTCCAGACGCGGAAGGGTGACGAAGTGCGGCCGGCTTCGTCGCTGTTTCTGTTCATCGGGGGCGCTCCGCAGACGGAGTGGCTGCCGGAGAGAGTCATGCGCGATCCGAACGGGTTTGTGCTGTCGGGGCGCGATATGCGGGTTGAGGGTCAGCTGCCGAAGTCCTGGAAAGAGGATCGGGAGCCGTACCTGCTGGAGACATCAATGCCCGGGGTTTTCGTGGCCGGCGATGTACGGCATGGATCGGTGAAGCGTGCCGCGACGGCGGTGGGTGAAGGTTCGATGGCGGTGCAGTTGATGCACCAATATTTGGCGCAGTTCTAAAGGTCAGGAGCGGATGGAAGGCACAACGGCGGAAATGCAGGTTAGAGCAGTCTCGCAACAGGAGCTGTCGCAGCTCATCCGCCGAATACCCGTTCTCAGCAAGCTAAGGGAACAGGACCTGGGTTGCCTCGGTGAAGTGGAACTGATCGAGGCGCCGGCGGGGACGATGGTGGTTGAGCAGGGCTCAGGCGTTCGGGGCTTCGCCATGATCCTGGAGGGTGAAATCCGCGCGACCCGTCTTGAGATGAATGGCAGCGAGACGCCGCTGGCGGTCTATCAGGACGGCGACACCTTTGGCGAAGCGCCGCTGTTGCTCGGTTCAAAGAAAGCTGGAGTTCGGTGTGTCGTGACCCGACCCCTCCGTATGCTGCTGGTCAGCGAAGAAGGCTTCTGGAAGCTGATGGCGACCTGCCCGAACGTGCGGCAGGGCATAATGGCCAACGCGGCCCAGAGGATCCACGCCTTCCAGGCAACGACGCTGCATCGCGAGAAGCTGATCTCGCTGGGGACGCTGGCCGCGGGGCTGATGCACGAACTGAACAATCCTGGCTCGGCAGCAAAGCGGTCGGCAGCGCAATTGAGAGAGAATCTGATGCGGCTGCAGGAGATCAGCCTGCAGTTTTGCCGCTCACCATTGACGCAGGAGCAATCGTCCTGCCTGCTCGACATGCAAAAAGAGGTGCTGGCACTGCAGAAGCAGAAGCCGGCCAGCAGCATGGAAGAGGCTGACGCCGAAGAAGAGCTGGGCACGTGGCTGGAGAGCATCGGCGTAAACAGCGCGTGGAAACTGGCTCCAACGATGGTGGCGGCCGGGTGGCGGCGCAGCGATATCGAGTGCGCGCAGGAGGCGTTTCCTGCCGAGACGCTGCAGTCGGCGCTGAACTGGCTGGAGGCGCTGATCTCATCGATGCAGCAGCTGACCACCATTGAAGAAAGCATCAGCCGCGTGACCGACCTGGTGATCGCGGTGAAGAAATACGCCTACGAAGACAAAACGGGAGAGCACCTCATTGACGTGCACGAGAGCATTCAGAGCACGCTGACGATTCTGGGGCACAAGTTCAGAAACAAGCAGTTGAATATTGAGAAGGACTTTGCCGCGGATTTGCCGAAGCTGAAGACGCGGGGAACCGGGTTGAGCCAGGTCTGGACGAATCTGCTGGACAACGCGACGGATGCGGCTCCGGAGGGATCGAAAGTACGGATTCGGACGTGGACGGAAAACGGTTCCGTTTGTGTGGGCATTGCGGATCAGGGTGGGGGGATTGCGCCGGAGATTCGCGAGCAGGTTTTTCAGCCGTTTTACACGACCAAGCCGCCGGGCGTGGGCACAGGGCTGGGGCTGGATATCGCCAGGCGCATCGTGACCGCCCAATACAACGGGACGATCGGATTTAGTTCGGAACCCGGCAAGACGGAGTTTGTGGTCAAGCTGCCGGTCGGGTGACGCAGCAACAGCATGCAGCAAGGCGCGCTTCCGCTTTGCTATCAGCCAGGCAAATGGATCGTTTGACGAGAGCTATCCTGGGCAAAAGGACGGATTGACGAGTTGCGCACGACGATTTCGTGCTTGCGCCGCTTATTCTCATACATCGCTGTATCCGCCAGAGCGATCAGCTCGTCGAGAGGTTGCCGGCTTTCAGCGTCGTAAGGAACGATGCCCACGCTGATGGAAAGTCGATAAGGGCGATGTCCCATGGCATTGTGGGCATCCACCTGATCCTGCAGGCGCGCGGCCAGCACTGTTGTGTCCCTCCTGGAATTTCCCATTGCAAGGACCGTAAACTCGTCGCCGCCCAAACGCGCGATGATGTCCGAGTCGCGGTGGGTCTTCCTGAGGATTTTCGCGGTATCGACGAGAGCACGATCGCCCTCGCGATGCCCCAAAGTGTCGTTGATGGCCTTCATGCCGTCGAGGTCGGCGAACATCAACAGCAAAGGTCCTTCCAGCCGCGGCGCAAGGGTCAGCGTCTGCTGAGCAACGGTCAGGAACCCTCGCCGGTTCAACAGGCCGGTGAGGTCATCGACCAGGGAGAGACTGCGCAGCTCCTCCTGCGCTTTGTTGCGTTCGGTCAGATCGGTGGCGACGATACCGATCCTCGGAGTGCCATGAATCAACATGGGGCTCAGCGATAACTGGACGGGCCTGGTTGTGCCGTCTTCCCAAAGGAAAGAGATATCGCTGGCGCAGGCGTCGATGCGCGCCTGATTGAGCAGGGTCTCGACCTTGTCCTTGTCCACCGGAACGACGAAGTGAAACAGAGAAGCACCCATCGCGGTTTCCAGCGGCGCATTGAGCATCGTTGCCAGGCGCTTGTTGCAGAAGAGCAGGATCCCATCCTCCTGGACGAGAGCGGCACCCTCGTTCATCGTCTCGACCAGAACCCGGTACGCCGACTCACCGCCCTGTGGAGTGACTGCGCGATGGCCCGTGGAGTCATTGACAAAAAACGCATCGACTTCACCGGAGCGGATCGCGCGCATGGTTTCTTCGAATTCCGCCAAACGTGCCCAGAGTTGCTTGTTTTCTGTCCACAGTTCCTGCTTCGTCTTGCTGCGCCGGTCGGTGTTCATCGTTCACTTCTCCTCAGCCGCGCGAATCGTCATATTGATTCGCCTTCGCAGATGAAGGTGACTGCAAGATTCAGTTGGCGACAGCAATCGGAGGGAGTCAACGGAAAGCCGGCGCAATCGCAGCCTTTGTGGGGGAGTTTTTCAACTTCGGGAATGGGAGTCGAATCGGGAAAGAGGATTCTGTACAGACAACAGGCCCAGTAGGCCGCCGTTTTTCTCAGTCAGCTTGCCGTGCCCGAATACTGAGGATGGCCTGCACGTCGTGACGTGCCGCGGTTTGCGGGAACTGCTCCGTCTCAACGTTGAGCACGACGACGCGGCGTGCGAGGTCGCGGCTTGCGCAAGCGGATGGCGCAGCGCAGCAGCCAGCAGACCCTGCCGGCGGCTGCACCGTCTCAGAGAACGCCCAGCAGATAGCACACGAGCAGGATCACCAGCACTGTGCCGAGACCGATGCCTCCGCCTCCGCGGTAGCCCCAGCGGCTGTAGCCGAAATATCCCCCGCCGAGCCCGAAGACCAGCAACAAAACGATAATGAGTACGAGCATTGAACACTTCCTTATCACTGCAGGTTGAAGTCCGCGGTTATCGAACCCAGTATCGAGCGAGCTGGCTTGGGAAAGCTGATCAGAAACGCTCATATCCCTCCGCAAGAGAGGGAATTGTTGGGGCTTCTCTTCTGAGTCGACAGCACAACGGCCGCCTTCGCGATCACCAGGGTTGCGCGCCGTTCTTGTCGAAGAAGCCGCCGGTGGGTCCGTTGTCGTCGAGCAGCGCCAGGCGCAGCGGCTCTACGACCGCTTCCTCGACGGTCTGCGTTCCGCGGTTTCCGTTGAGATCAGTTGCGGTGTAGCCCGGATCGGCGGAGTTGACCTTGATGGGGGTCTCGCGCACCTCCCACGCCAACTGCACGGTGAACATGTTGAGCGCAGCCTTGGAAGCGGCGTAGCCAAGATATTTGTGGACTGCGTATCCCCACCCAGGGTCGCCACTCAGAGTCAGGGAGGCGAGGCCGCTCGAGACATTCACGATTCGACCCGACGGCGACTTGCGAATCAGTGGCAACAGGGCCTGCGTGACCGCGACCGTTCCGACGACATTCGTTTCGAAAGTGCGCTGGATCGCCTCAGGGGTCGAAACGCTGGGAAGTCCGTCGCCGAGCCAGGTGATGCCCGCGTTATTGACCAGCACGTCGAGCCGGCCGTAGCTGGTCTCAATGTGGTCCGCAGCGGACTTCGCGGTTGCGTGATCCGTGAGGTCAATCTTCAGGAAATGCACTTCGAGTCCTTCGCTGCTTAGGCGATTCGCGGCTTCCTCGCCGAGCTTTGGGTTGCGCGCCCCCAGCAGGACTGCCATTCCTTTTTGCCCAAGCTGACGGGCCAACTCAAAGCCGATGCCCTTGTTGGCGCCGGTCACCACCACGACTTTCTTGTTTTGCTGCATATCTTGTATCCTCCTCCTTAATAGATGAAGAAGTCTTCAGGTTTTCGTTCGCATTCGGCAGACGCCTCTCCGAGGCTCGTCAAGCCAAGAAAGACGCCTGTTCAGGCGCGTTCCAACGAGACGGTGCATGCGATTCGTGAAGCGACGATTCAGGTTTTGCTGGAAACGGGGGCGCAACGGCTGACCACGACGCGGGTCGCGCAGCGGGCGGGCGTGTCGGTCGGGACCCTCTACCAGTATTTTCCGAATAAGAACGCGCTGCTGCATGCGGTTCTCAACGAACATTTCAGCCGGATCATCGACGCGCTGGAGCAGGCGTGCACAGCGAGCCACGGATGTTCTGTCGAAGAGATGGCTCGAACCATGACTCTGGCTTTTATCGATGCCAAACTACGCGACGCGCGCGAGTCGGTCGCACTATACAGCGCAGCCGAGTTCGGCGATGCGCAAGCCATCCTCGCGGACGTGCGCAAACGCGGTACCGCAGCGATCATCAGGATGCTGAGAAGTGCTCCGGGAGCGCGGTTCCCGGATGTCGAGACGACGGTGATGGTCCTTTACACGGCTCTGGCCGCAACAATGCGGGTGGTGCTCGAGTCCGGCGCCTCCAAAGCAATGGTGGCGGCAACTCGGCGTGAACTCGTGTTGCTGGCGGAAGGGCTACTGACGCGGGCGAGTTTGTCGCAGAGGGGGTGACTGGCGAAGCGGCAAGAGAAGATATATCTTTTGTCTTTGACATAAGATATATCTTACGATATGTTGT
>Ga0302325_10036408_pt1 | contig 10031 bp, 8 predicted proteins | sample Palsa_T0_2_FD_201948 | JGI IMG/M metagenome (GOLD analysis project Ga0302325, IMG submission 201948) | Peat permafrost microbial communities from Stordalen Mire near Abisko, Sweden - Palsa_T0_2 | ecosystem: Environmental > Terrestrial > Soil > Palsa > Peat permafrost | place: Sweden: Abisko... | reverse complement strand
GCTGCACGCCGACGTCCCGTTCGATTTCCCATCGCCGATGACCGGATCGACCTTGCGCGGCAAGCTGCGGCGCATCGGCGAAGGCATCGTGTCGGGTGCGCGAGCGCTCGGCGTGTCGTTCGACGCGGGCGGGCCGATGCGGGGGGCCCTCCCGGATCGTCGCGACATGCGCCTGATCGGCCGGATCCGAATGCGTGGCTCCGCCTATTACCGCTCGGAGGACGCACTCCTGATCTTGCTGGACGCCACGCTGACGATCTCCGGCAACCTGACGAAGCCCGGCTCCTCCGATCCGGTCACGATCGTCTACCGGCGCACGATTCGGGCCAATCCACCCGAGCCGGCTCGCAAGCGGGGGTCGTAGGTGCCCGGTCATTTCGCTGGGCCGCAAGGCCGAGCACTGCTCGCAGCGAAACCCCCAGGCCTACTAGAGCGGTTATTTCGCACAGCATGAGCGCGTTCGCACCGCTCCTAACGCAGGAGTTACGCTTGGTCCCTCCCTCGAGGACAACCCAGCGAACGGCAATGGCAGCGCCGCTCGGAGCGCAGCGAATTCCCCGGCCGGCCCCCTCGATCGAGACGTTCGAGACGATCGTCGACGAGTACCAGCGTCGCCTCTATGGATTTGCGCTGCGTATGACGGGCAACCGGGAGGACGCGGAAGAGATCGTTCAAGATGCGTTCGTCCGCGCGTTCCGCGCCCTCGGGAAGATGACGGACGAGCAACGGGCCGAGCTGCGGCTGCAGCCCTGGCTGTATACCATCACGCTCAACGTCACACGCAACCGGCTGCGCTCGAAGCGGCCCACCAACGTCGCCCTGGACGCGCTCGCCGACCCGGACGCGCTGCTTAGCGGTACCGGCGAGGGGCCCGATAGCCCGGAGCAAATCGTGGAACGCGGCACCGACATGGCGCTTGTCGAGCAGGCGCTGCTGCAGCTGCCGATGCACCTGCGCGCGGCTGCCACGCTCCGTTTCATCGAAGGTCGAAGCCACCCCGAGATCGCGGAGATCCTGCAGCAGCCGATCGGGACGGTGAAGTCACACGTGCATCGCGCCGTGCGCATTCTGCGGCGCGTGCTCGCGCCGCAAGTCGGGCGCCTCGCGCCCGCGGGAGATCCAACCCATGCGGTGTTGTGACGTCGAGGCTCTCTGGGACGAAATGCGCGACGGGGTCGAGCCGCGCCGCGAACACGTGCTCGCTCACCTGCGCCGTTGCCCGACCTGTCAGGATCACTACCGCCAGTACGAGGGCGTCGCGTACTGCCTCTCCTGCCTGCCGATCGTCGAACCCCCGCCCGGCCTCGTCCCGAAGATTCTCGATCACATCAAGTCCGTGCGCGGGGCGAGGTATGCCGTACCGGACGGCATCGCGCGCATCCCGTCCCCGCTCGGCACCCTGTACGTCGCGTTCCGGCCGGCGGGGATCACGTACGTCGCCATCGATCGCGGCACGCCGTTCGAAGCGGTCTGCGCGGAGATCGAGCGCCGCCTCCACCGCGCCGTTCGCGCCGCCGACGCGCCACGCTGGGTGACGGAGCGCCTGCGCCGCTATTTCACGACCTGGGAAACGGATGCCGATCGCATCGATCTATCCGACCTGAGCGAATTCGAGCGCGCGGCCCTGCGCAAGGCGATGGAGATCCCCCCGGGCGAGGTGCGCTCGTACAGTTGGATTGCACGCGAGATCGGTCACCCGCATGCCGCCCGCGCCGTCAGCCAGGCGATGGCGCGCAACCCGCTGGCGCTGCTCGTTCCGTCGCATCGCGTGGTCGACGCGACGGGCGCGCTGCACAACTACGGCTACGGCCTGGACCTCAAGGCGCGGATCCTCGGTATGGAAGGCTACGCCCCCGGCCCGGCGCGCTCGCGCGCCTAGCGGAACCCGCCGCCGCCCGGCTTCTCAGCGCACGCTGGAAGGGACTGCGCACCGCGCTCCGTAAGCAACGCGGCGTATGACGTCCGCGGCTCCTTCAGATCAGAGACGGTGAAGGATACAGACGGACAAAGGGAGGTGATCATCGTTAGTCCTGACAGTTCTCAACGTTTGACTGACCACACGATGATTGGAGGTGCGCGGCCCTAAGGGCGCGCGCAAACGAACACCACCTGTCCGCCGGCCGCGAGCCGGCTTTTTTTTGCCCTGCTCCTCGGGCGAGCGGAGGGCTTGCGCTCCACGCGACCAACGTTAATGCCCGTGTACGAGCCCGCCCAGCCCGCCCTCTCGTTCCGTTGAGCGATCCACGACTCGGGGCGATCCCGGACATTCACGGCCACGCGAAGGGCGAGCACAAGCCGTACGCCGAGGAGCGTCCGATCCCGTATTCGGCTCGGATGCTGTTCCTCTGGTTCTATCACGCGGCGCAGCGGTCGGCGCCGCGCTTCATGATGGTGGCGGACCACATCAACTTCCTCACCTTCGAGGATCCCGCGGCCGTCAATCTCGTGCGCAGGGCGTTGAAGCTCGCCGCTGCAGGCGACCTCTACGGTGCCGCCGAGACGGCAGGCGTCGATCTCGGCCACGCCGCGGTCGTCTCGGAGGGGCTGCGCCGGGGCATGCGCTACTCGATCGGTGCGGAGATCGACAACGACCCGCGCTCGCGCCCCGACGCGCAGAACATCGTCGACGCCATGAAGCCCGACGGCCTGATCCGCTCGGTGCACTTTCTCACGATCGACCACCCAGTGCATGGACCGGGCTGGCAGTGGCCCTTCGACAACCCCGAATTCAGCTCGCTCTACGAGACCCTCGGCGTCGAGCGCGTGTGGGAAATCTACATGGCCACGCTGCTGGAATCGATCGAGAAGCTGCCGGGGCACATCGTCGGACACTTCTACGTTCCCGCGAAGTTCGGCCACTGGCCCGCAGACGAAGCCCTCGAGCGCTACGAGGACCAGCTCGTTGCCGCGTGCCGCGAACGCGGTATGGCGATCGAGCTGAACACCCGGTTCCTCTACCGCTACTTCGACGATGACGACGACCGGCGGCGCTACGTGGATGCGAGCCTCCGCCTCCTGCGCAAGGCCAAAGCCCAGGACGTCGGGATCGCCGTCGGCTCCGACGCCCACAGTCCCAAGGATCAAAGCCAAGCGTTCGAGCGCGTCCTGGAGATGCTCGACGAAGCAGAAATCAACGAACTCGTGTTCCCGATCGGCGGCCGCTTGGCGCGCGTGGCCCTGCGCGCGCCGAAGGAACCGGTGGTCGAGCAGCCCCCGGAGCCGGAACCGGCGGCCGAGCACGCCGAGCCGGAGCCAAAGGTTGCCGCGGCGCCACGCAAGCGCGCAGCCCGGCCGCCGAAGGCCCCAGCGGATGCGCCGCCTCCGGGGGATGTGCCGGCCGCCCCGGTCGCCCCGGCTCGGCCCGCGCGCGTCCGCACGAAGGCGCAGCCAAAGCCGGCGATCGCCACGGCGCCACCCGTCGAGACGGCCGGCGCCGGGACCGCGACCGCAGCGCCGGCAGCGGCCCTCACCGAGGTCGCGCTCGCCGCACCGGAGCCGAAGCCGCCGGTTGCGCGCACGCCAAGCCCCCCGAAACCCGCGCCGAAGGCCGCGTCGGCACGGCCGCCGCGGACGGAGCCGGCTCGGACCGCACCGCGGGCCGAGCGCCCGAAGCCGAAGGCCAAAGTGCCCCCGAGCAACGCCAAGCGCACCGCGCAGACCGCCGCGAGCAAGACGCCCGCTCGCGGCAAGGCGGCGCCGGCGAAGCGTACCGCGAGCGCCGCGAGCACCCGCGGCAACGCCGCCCGCGCAAAAGCGGCAGAGCCCAAGGCCGGCGCACGCAAAGTGAAACCGGCGCCCGCCAAGAAGGCGGCGAAGCCGGCAAAGGCAGCCTCGCGTCCCGTCAAGACCGCGCCGAAGGCGCCGGCGAAAGGAAAGGCGCGCCCGGCCGCGCCCGCTCCGAAGCGCGCCGCGGCGAAGGCCGTCGCCCGCAAGGTGACCGCGAAGAAGCCGGCCGCAAAGAAATCGTCGGCGAAGTCGCGGCGGTAGCGCGGCGCAAAGAAAAGTTTTCTCCGCACGCCGCGAAGCGCTGCTGACGCGCCCGCCGTCCGGCGCGCAGCTCGACCACATGGGAGACTTGCATGCCGCAGAATGCTCGCGTCCGGAACGTCGCCGTCGTCGGTCCGCACCATTCGGGGAAGACGACCCTGGTCGAGGCCCTGCTGGCATACACGAAGGCGATTCCGCGTCGCGGCTCGGTCGCGGACGGCACGACGACGACCGACTACGAACCGGAGTGCGTGGATCGCGCGCAGTCGACGTGCGTCGGCTTCGCGCACGCGAGCACGCGCGACGTCGACATCACGCTGATCGACTGTCCCGGGTTCGTCGACTTCGCTGACGAGGCCCGACTCGCTCTGCTCGCTGCGGACGCCGTCGTCGTCGTCATCGAGGCCGACCCGGCGCGCGTGCGCCAGACGCGAGCGCTCGTCGACTTCCTCGACCAGCGTCGCATGCCGCACTGCTTCTTCGTCAACAAGCTCGACCGGCCGGGCAGCGATTTTCGCGCCACGCTGGCAGCGCTGACCGAGACGTTCGGCACGCGCGTCGTCGCAGAACAGCTGCCCATCGGTGAAGCGGAGGCATTCCGCGGGTACGTCGACATCGCGGAGAAGCACGCGTATCTCGTCCAGAATGGCGTGCCCGGCGAAGTGTCGATCGCGCCGGAGCTCGCGGGAACGGTCGAGGAGGCGCGCACGAAGTTGCTCGAGGCGCTCGGCGACTACGACGACCATCTCCTCGAAGAGTTGCTCGAGGGGATCGAACCCCCGATCGACGAGGTTCGCAAAGACCTGCGCGAGGAGACCGCGCACGACCAGATCGTCCCGGTCCTGGTCGGGTCGGGCCTCGGCGACATCGGCGTCGCCGCCCTTCTCGACGTGATCGAAAACCAGTTTCCTGCGCCCGAGGGCGACCCGGCCGCACCGCTCGTCGCGCAGGTCTGCAAGACGATGATCCATCCGCAGTCCGGGAAGGTCTCCGTCGTCCGCATCTGGAGCGGCTCGCTCACCGGGGATCTCGCGTTGAACGACGTCTCGCGCGGCCTCAAGGTGCGCGCTGCGGGTCTGTTCCGTCTGCAGGGCAAGAAGCAGGAGCCGATCGGTTCCGCGGTCGCCGGCGAGGTCGTGGCGATCGCGCGGCTCGAGGGCGTGCTCACCGGCGACACGCTGTCGAGCGAGGCGAGCACGAAACCGCGAGAGGTCGTGCCGACGTCGATCCCCCTCTTCGCGGTCGGGATCCGCCCGAAGGAGCGCCTCGACGAAGCCAAGCTCTCCCAGATGTTGGCGCGCATCTGCGAAGAAGACCCCGCACTCGCCGTGGTGCGCGCCGAGTTCACGAACGAGCTGCAGCTCCTCGGGGCGGGCGAGGTGCACGTGGCGATGGCCACGCAGCGGCTCAGCCGGAAGTACCATCTCGCGCTCGAGACCTATCCGCCGACGATCGCCTATCGCGAGACCATCACGGTGGGGACGGATCAGCATTCGCGCTACAAGCATCAAACCGGCGGTCACGGCCAGTTCGCCGACGTCACGCTGCGCATCGAGCCGCGCGAGCGCGGGCACGGCGTCACGTTCTCCGAGCAGATCGTCGGCGGCGTCGTCCCGAAAACGTTCTTTCCAGCGGTCGAGAAAGGTGTGCGCGAGGCGCTGCTGCACGGACCGATCGCGCGCTTTCCCGTCGTGGACCTGCACGTGACGCTGATCGACGGGCAGTACCACGACGTCGACTCGAGCGAGCAGTCGTTCAAGACGGCCGCCGCGATGGCAATGCGCGAGGCACTCCCGAAGTGCACCCCCGTGCTGCTCGAGCCGCTGGTGGCGGTCGAAGCGATCGTGCCGGAGGACAGCGCCTCGACGATCCTCGGCGGCATCACCTCGAAGCGCGGACAGGTGCTTTCGTTCGAACCGACCGACGTGCGCGGCTTCCACCGCGTCAGCGCCGTCGCCCCGCAAAGCGAGCTGACGAACTACATCACGGAGCTGCGCACGGCGACGCAGGGGCTCGGCACGTACACGTGGCGGCACGAACGCTTCGAGATGGCGCCGCCGCGCGTCGCACAAACGATGCGCGAAACTGTCGCCGCCGCAGCCGCCGCCCACTAAAGGTTACGACGATCGAGCGCACGCTTCGTCCGTTCGCGTTGGCGCTCGCGTGCGCCGCCGCGGTGGGCTGCACGAAGGTCGAGACCGGTTCGGCCGGCGCCGCCGGGGGACGCCACGCGTGGACGCAACCCGGCGTGCTTCGCGTCGGAATCCAGGACGGACCGAATACGCTCAACCCGCTGATCGCCGCCAACACCACCGAGGCGATGCTCGCCCGCCTCACCAACGACGTGCTCGTGACCGTCGACGGAACGGGCAAGGTCGAGGTCCCGATGCTCGCCGCGGAGGTGCCGACGCTCGCGAACGGCGGCATCAGCGCCGACGGGCTCACGCTGACGTACAAGCTCCGCCGCAACGTCCTCTGGCAAGACGGCGTCCCGTTCACGAGCAAGGACGTCAAGTTCTCGTTCGACGCGATCATGAACCCGCGCAACAACGTGATCTCGCGGACCGGCTACAACCTCGTGCGCTCGGTCGATACGCCCGACGCCGGCACGGTCGTCTTCCACATGAAGCGCCCCTACGCTCCGGCGATCAACACGATCTTCGCAGAGAGCGACAGCCCCTACGCGATCGTGCCCGAGCACATCCTCGCGAAGTACCCCGACATCAACAAGGTGCCGTATAACGCGCAGCCGATCGGCACGGGGCCCTTCATCCTCAAGGAGTGGGCCCGGGGCGACCACTTGGAGTTCGTTGCAAACCCGAAGTACTTCCTCGGCGCGCCCAAGCTCAAGAGCATCATCGTGAAGATCATTCCCGATGAGAACACCGAGCTGAACCAGCTGCGCGCGCACGAGCTGGACTGGCAATTCGAAGCCTCCGCTCAGGAGTACAGTCAACTCAAGTCGATTCCCGATCTGCGGATCGTCCTCCAGGTGCGCAACCAATACGAGCGGATCGAGATGAACACGGCGCACGCACCGCTGAACGACACGCGCGTGCGCCAAGCGATTTCATTTGCGGTCGATCGCGCCAGGCTCGTCCAAGACCTGACGTACGGGTCGGCAACCGTCGCAGACCAGGACCTGCCGCCGTTCATGTGGGCCCACGCCAGCGCGATCGCGCGCTACACGCCCGACCTTGCGAAGGCCCGCGCGCTGCTGCGTGCAGCGGGCTTCGCGCCCGGACCCGACGGGGTCATGCAGCGCGGCGGCAAGCCGCTCGTGCTGGACTTCGCCTACAACACGAGCAACGCCACCCGCCGCCGCGCCGTGGTCGAGACGCAGGCGATGCTCCGCCAGGTCGGAATCGCAACCGAGGTCAAGCCATACCTCGCGTCGCTCCTGTTCGCGCCGCTCGGGCTCGGCGGTATCCTGCAAACCGGACGGTACGATCTCGCGTGGACCGGCTGGGTGGCCGGCATCGATCCGGACAACTCCTCGTTGTACATGACGAGCGCGCAGCCGCCGAACGGAAACAACGACACGCGTTACTCGAATCCCGGCATGGACGCCGCACAGGTACAGGCGCTGGAGCACTTCGACATCCCGTCGCGCAAGCGCGCGTACGACACGATCGAGGCCCTGCTGACGCGGGACCTCCCGCTGATCCCGGTGTGGTGGCCGCACCAGATTCAGCCGATCAATCCCGACTTCCACGGCTTCGATCCGAACCCGGTCACCGCGACTTGGAACACGCAAGAATGGGAAATCTAGACCCGGAGTCATCGCTCAGCCGGGTCCCGGAGCTCCGCTGGCTGCGCGAGACGATCATGGAACGTGCACTCACGAAAGGCGACTACGTCCTTTCCGGCGGCGCGCGCAGTGACTACTACATCGACAAGTTCCGGCTGTTCAGCGAGCCGAAGGTGCTGCGGCGCATCGCGCGGCTCTTCTCGCCGATCGTCGCCGAGCTCTCGCCCGACCTGATTGCCGGCGCCGAGCTCGGTGGCGTCATCCTCGCGACCGCGGTATCGCAGATGACCAGTCTGCCAATGATCGTCGTGCGCAAACAGGCGAAGTCGTACGGCGCGTTCGCGAACGACTACGTCGAAGGGCCGTTCTTGAAGGGTCAGCGGGTCTTGCTCCTCGAGGACGTCGTGACCAGTGGTCGCGAGGTCATGCTCGCGAAGCAGCGGCTCGAAGAACTCGGGCTCGGGGTGACCGTCTACGCGGTGGTCAGCCGCGGCCTCGCCCCGATCAAGTCGCTCGTCCAGCTCTCGCTCCCGCGAGGCGGTCTCACCTCGGACAACTGAGGCCCGCGCGCGGCCGAATTCAGTCGATCCGGAGCCGTTCGTTGTCGTCGGCGACGCAAACGGGGCCGTCGTACGCCGCGCGTGCCTCATGCTCGAGTTCGGCGATCACCGCTTCGGCGCCGTAATGCGTCAAGACGAGGCGCCGCGCACGCGCCTGCGCCGCCATGGCGCCTGCCTCGCGGGCAGAGACGTGCCCGCGCGCTGCCGGCTCCGCGCCGTTCGGCCCGAGCGTCGCTTCGCACAGGAAGATGTCGGTGCCGCGCGCCAGCGCGGCGACGCCGGCATCCGGTGCGGTGTCCGCCGAATAGGTGACGCTGCGCCCGGCGGCTTCACAGCGCACCGCGTACGCGGGGATGTAGTGCGTCGTGCGCGCGAACGCGAGGCGGAGATCGCCGACGCGCAAGGCGCCGTCGGGATCGTACGTGCGAACGTCGTAGACGGCGAGGAAGTCGGACCGCGGCTCCGACTCGAACGCGTCGACCATCCGCCGTAAGAGCCCCTCGCCGCCCGGCGGCAGGTAGAGCACGGGACGCCGGTCGCTCGTCCGCGCGCCGTAGCGGAGCGCGTAGCGCATCGGCACGAGGTCGAGGAAGTGATCGGGGTGCATGTGGCTGATGACGATCGCGTCGACGTCCTCCGGGGCGATGTAGCGGCGCAGGTTCGCGAACGCGCCGCTCCCGAGATCGAACAGCACGGCGCGGCCGGTGGACCGCACGAGGTAGGCGCTGCAGGCGCGACCGGGACGCGGGATCGAGCTGCTCGAGCCCAGCACGCTGACCTCGAACTCCGCAGTCGCGACCGCCGCGCCGTCGCTCACGCGATCGCAGCGAGCACGTCGGCTGCGTGCCCTTCGACCTTGACCTTCGGCCACACGCGCACGATCGTGCCCTTCGAGTCGATCAGGAACGTCGAACGCTGGATCCCGATCGACTTCTTTCCGTACATGTTCTTCTCGACGATGACCCCCATTGCGTCGCACAGCTCGGAGTCGACGTCGGCCAAGAGCCGGTACGGAATGCCGTATTTCTCCTTGAACTTCTGGTGCGACGCCGCGGAGTCTCGGCTGACGCCGACGATCTGCGCGCCCTTTTTCTGGAACTTCTTGTAGTCGTCCGTGAACTGCCCGGCTTCGCTCGTGCAGCCCGGCGTGTCGTCTTTCGGGTAGAAGTACAGCACGATGGTCGTGCCGAGCAGGTCCTTCGTGTTCAGCTTTGCCCCGGTGTCGTCGGTCACGGTGACTCGCGGGAGCTTGTCGCCGGCTTCGAGCAATCGCCTCTCCTTTGCTGGTACAGGGTGCAACGAACGGTTGTGCGACACCGCCCCGGGTCTGCCTCTTCCGCAGCGTCACTTCGAAAACGCGGCGGGCACACGATTCAGATGCAGCCGCGACGAAGGGACGCTCAGGATGGAACGCAACGCACAGCCGGACGCGCCGCAGGGACCGCATCCGCTGGCCACCGCTCTGGCCACGGCGCTTCCGCATGGGGCGCGCGTTCTCGTCGTCGGTGCCGGCGACGGGCGCAACCGTCCGCCCCTGCGCGCGGCGGGGCTGTTGGTCGAGGAGGCGGCCGCCGCCGACGCACTGCTGGCTGCGTTCCCGGGGCCCTATGCTGGGGTACTGAGCACGCACGGCCTGCTGCACGGGACGCGCCGCACGATCGAGCAGCGCCTGGGCGTCCTGGCCACGCGCCTAGCGCCGGGCGGCCGGCTCCACGCCACCTTCGGGTCGACCA
>Ga0302325_10036407_pt1 | contig 10032 bp, 5 predicted proteins | sample Palsa_T0_2_FD_201948 | JGI IMG/M metagenome (GOLD analysis project Ga0302325, IMG submission 201948) | Peat permafrost microbial communities from Stordalen Mire near Abisko, Sweden - Palsa_T0_2 | ecosystem: Environmental > Terrestrial > Soil > Palsa > Peat permafrost | place: Sweden: Abisko... | reverse complement strand
CAATAGGATTTTTTCACCCGCGCAAAGGCTACGGATGCCCTCAAACGCTGTTCCAGGAGCAATGCTGTAGTCAACGGACAGAAATGAATTCAGCGCGGACCAATCCGGCGCGACTTTGATCAGCCGGGTGGCCAAGAGAGCTTTGATCTCGGAAGCAAAGAAGAAGCCGGCTGGTGTTCTTGCATAATAGAGCGGTTTCATGCCGGCCGGATCGCGCGCCAGCAGCAGCGAACGCCTGGGGATGTCGAAGATCGCCAGGCCGAACATCCCCTCCAGATGCAAGAGACACTCCTCGCCATATTCTTCGTACAAATGGACAATCACTTCACAATCGGAAGTGGACCGGAAGCGGTGCCCTCGCGCCATTAGTTCCTTACGCAGCGCGCGATGATTGTAGATCTCGCCGTTGCAAACCAGGGCCACCGACTCATCTTCGTTCCAAAGCGGTTGGTTGCCGGTAACCAGATCCACGATGCTGAGCCTTCTCACCGTCAATCCGGCCTGGAGATGTGGAGCGGCCCATGCTCCGCAATCGTCCGGGCCACGATGGATCATGGCGTCGCTCATGCGTCTCAGAACGACCGGAATCGTTGTATCACGTCCGTTGAATTCAAAGACACCCGCTATGCCGCACATCGTGAAGTGAGATCAGTGTATTGTAAGCTATGGCTCGACGGGCCGGAGACGCGGCCGTTGCGCTTCAAAGACCGAAATGCTGAAACGTCTCGGCTGGAGTGTCTATCTGGCTCAACAAGTGGCTGCGGCCCGCCGGATGGACTTACGCGATGCGAATGCTCTTCGCCAACGGCAGGAGCGCAACCTCCAGCGCATCGTCCGGCATGCATACTCGACCGTTCCTTTCTACGCGGAAACAATGCAACGCCGCGGACTGACGCCGGCCGCCATTCAAACCGCGGACGACCTGGCCAAGCTGCCCATCGTCGAAAAAAGCTTTCTGCAAAAGGACCCCGAGTACTTTCTCAGCCGGGCCGTGCGGCGTGACCACTGCCTGGCGTTGCGAAGTTCCGGCAGCAGCGGCACGCCCAAGGCCATATGGCATGATGCGGCCGCGATATTCCAGAACGCAGCCCATGGAGAGAGGGACCGCGCGGCCATCGCGAAGAAAATCGGTCGCTGGACAGGATATCGGGAAACGGTGATCGTCGCGCCGATTGATGCCAGTCAACTGGCGGTGCAATCGTTTGTACGGGCGAACGCTCTGTTTTTCGGACCGCTTCGAGTGCAACGGCAGTACCTTTATCTGTCCGATCCGCCGGAAAAAAACCTGCGCGCCATGAACGAATTTCAGCCGGACTTACTCTACTCCTACGGATCGTATGTAGAGATGCTATACCGGCGCTTCAGCCGTGGAGACCTGGCGTGGCGTTTTCCCAAAGCGATCCTGTTCAGTTCCGACCGCTTGTCGCCCTCTATCCGTTCGCTCCTCACGAAGGAACTCGGCATCTCCGTGTTTTCGGTTTATGGCGCAGTGGAAGCGCTCAAGATAGGCTTTGAATGCGACGAACAAAAAGGCTACCACCTCAACTCTGATCTGTATCCAATCAGAGTTGTAGACGAGGATGGCATGCCGCGAAGGGCGGGAGAGGCCGGGCAGGTAATCGTCTCTAACCTCGTGAATCGCGCCACCGTCCTGCTCAATTACCGGTTGGGCGATCTCGCAAATTGGATCGGCGCCCCCTGCCCGTGCGGGCTCGCCTTGCCGCTGCTTTCCCCACCGATCGGCCGTATCGACGATGTGATTGAACTTGGCAACGGCAGCGTTGTGCATCCCATGGCATTACGTGAGATCTGCCTGCAGCATTCCCACATCCTTCAGTATCAAATCCGGCAAGTCGCCGCCAGCCGCTTTCTGGTTTCCCTCATCGCCGCCAGGGAGGCTGATCTCCCCAGCCTTGAATCTGCAATCCGTGCCGGTTTTGAGCGCCGATTCGGGGATGGCGTGACCGCGGAAGTTCGCTGTGTCCAGGAACTCGACCGTAACCCATCCGGCAAGACTCCCACCGTCATCTCGCTCCAGAAGAGCGTGAACCCAGAAGAGCGTGAACCCAGAAGAACTTAAACAATGATCTCTAAGGTCTGGCGCACAGGGCGTGTCTTTCTCGAAGCAATGGCGGAACGCCGTGTTCCCTATCGGAGCGCCGCTCGTCTGCGCGAGACACAAAACCGGCGGGTACGCGAGACTATCAGCCACGCCTATGAAACGGTCCCCTATTACCGCGAGACCCTGCGCGAAAAGCACCTCAGGCCGGAGGATTTTCAGACCGCCGACGATCTGGCCCGGCTTCCGCTTATCGACCGCAATTTCCTGAAGGAAAACCAAACCGTATTCCGCTCGTCACAATTCCCGTACGAGATCTGCGCCAAACTCGAAAGCGGTGGCGGGACCACCACCTGCTGGGATCCGGCCGCCTCCGTAAAGAGGCTGTCGCTCGCCGAGCGCGACCGCGTGATCTGGCTGAAGATGACTAAGGGACGCAAGCGTCAACTCTATATTCTTCCGGATACCGGCTCCTCAATTACGGCCAGAAGGTTCTACGACAGCCAGGTTTTCACTCCACGTTTCATCGCCGATAGATGTTTCCTGGATCCGAAGGAGCCCTTTGACACCATTGCGGAGCGGATCGAACAGTTGCGCCCTGACATCGTCTATTCCTACGGTTCCTACCTCGAGGAGTTCAGCCGCTACCTCCGAAACCAACGCCACTCAGCCGGAATGCCGAAGCTATGGGTGTACGGCGCGGACACAGTGACTGATTCGTGGCGCGAGATCTTACAGCGGGAAATGGGCTGCCGGGTTATCGCCAATTACACCTCGACGGAATGCGGCCGCATCGGCTTCGAATGCGAACAGCAGCAAGGCTACCACCTGAACGTCGATTTCTGTCCTGTGAGGACCGTCCGCGACGACGGCTCGGGCTGCGCGGATGGGGAAATCGGTCACGTGGTTGTCTCGAACTTACTCAACCGCGCGACGGTTCTTCTGAACTACCTGCAAGGCGACCTCGCCGAGTTTACCAGCCAGACGTGCCCCTGCGGCCGCACGCTTCCCAGGCTCATCCGCCTGCATGGGCGCGTGAGCAGCGTGGTGGTGATGGCGGACGGCCAGAGACTCCCCTCCACCGTCCTCATAGGCCATCTGGCGCAACAACTGCAAATGGTTCTCCAGTTTCAGATCCAATCCATCAGCCCAGGGCGCGTTCTCTTCCGCGTCTCGCTTCCGGAGGGAACCGATCAAAACGCTTTCGAGCAGAGGCTGCTATCGCGCTTCAAGAGTGTGTACGGCGATCGAGCAAGGGCGGAAGTTCAATTCGTATCTCACATACCTCGCCGGCCAAGCGGCAAATTCGAGATTGTGGCCGGACCCGAGGCGTCCGTTTACGAATAATGCGACCGGGTCAAGATACACACTGGCAGGAATTCGGCCAGGAATTCGATAACTCTGTCGCTAACCCCATCTGGCGCCGGTTCTCCGATGCACTCGTCGGCGACTGGCTCATCCGACACCTCCCCCGGGCGCCTTTGACCGCAGTTTTGAAAACTGATCTTTTCGAGGAGGCCGTCGGCGGCGGTATCTATCCGCTGCTGCAATCCGTATCGGAACGGGTGTTTGCGATTGACCTGTCAGGCGCCGTGTGCCGCCGGGCAGCCCGCCGCTACAGAGATCTTTTGGTGCTCATTTCCGACGTGCGGCAGCTCGCTCTTGCACCGGGCAGCTTTGACCTCATCGTCTCAATTTCCACCTTAGACCACTTTGAAGACGCATCACACATCGACGCCGCGCTCCGCGAACTGTTTGGCGCCCTGAAACCGGGAGGTTTCCTTCTGGTGACCCTCGACAACCCTGCAAATCCGGTCGTCCGCTTGCGTAATGCGATTCCGTGGTGGTTTCTCAAGCGGTTCGCCCTTGTGCCCTATCCCACCGGCGCTACGTTGGGAGCCGAAGAGTTCCGCAAAGTCCTGGAACGTACCGGCTTCGAGGTCTCGGCGCCGGCCACTCTGCTGCATGTCCCCCGATCGGTTGCAATCCTGATCGCTCGTCTGCTTTCCCATTTGCCTGGCTCCGCACCGGCAGGTTTGTTCTGCGCGTGTGCCGGAATGTTCGAAGTGCTCGGCAGGCTGCCGAGCGCAAACTTCACGGGGCATTACACTGCGTTCCGGGCTCAACGGCCCGAGAACGGCAGGAAAACCTGATCTTCAAAGTAGCGCCGGGCGAACCGGGCCATCCACCGCTTGGGAATCCATCCCCGCTGATAGGCCTTCAGGCCGAGTTGCTTCACGCGTGCGAGAGCCCCGGAGTCCGGCGAACCTTGCAGGTCGTGTCTCGCCAGAGTTCTCGGCTTCAAAATCTGCGTGAGGGTCTGCGCGCTCTCTGTAGGCTGATTCAGCAACCATTCGACGTGATCGCGCATTCGGCGATTCATGAAGGCCGCGATCCCGGCGTCGTTCAAGCCTGCGAACTCCATCGTCTCCCCCAGCGTGCCTCCGCAGTTGGTCAACCAATACGGCAGGCAGAGAATCCCGCGGCTGGCCATCACAGCCTCGGCTTCGTCGTCATACGGCTGATTCGCCCCAGGCGCGACGATCCGCGCCTGGACCAAACCGGCTCGTTCCGTGCTGATCGAATTGTGCCGCGCCGCTGGACAGAGAATGTCAACCGGAACGTCAAACAGTTGCTCCCGGGGCCCCAGAAACGATGGATACCCCAGGACGAACCTGCTGCCCTGCTTCTCGTACGATCGGACGAGCGCATCCACCGGCAAGCCGTTCGCATTCACCAGAGCGCCATGCGACGTAGAGATCGCAACCACGCGGGCGGAGGCCGAAGCGAACAGGCCGGCAAGCGCGGAGCCTACTTTTCCAAAGCCTTCAATGGAGATGCGCGCGCCCGCTAGCGGCAGGCCCAAACGATCGGCCGCATGGCGCGCCCCATAGAATGTCGAGAGCGCCGTGAAATAGCCGGAGCGCCTGCCCTGCAACTCCCTGGCATGAACCGGCACGCCCAGTTTCACCAGCACCCGCCGAACCATCTCGTTTGTGGTCCCGATGTCGGATCCGGGCACAAAAGTTCGCAGCCGTACCACCGCTGCCAGCGCGCCAAGAAACTCGCTCAGCACCGCCTCCCGTTCCCGTTCGGGCGCGTCCGGGTCCGCCCGGATCCCTGCTTTGGCGCCACCCTGAGGCAAGCCCAGAAGACCGAATTTCAGCGTCATTCCTTCCGCCAGGATCTGAACTTCTTCCTCTGAAATATCCGGAGCCATGCGAATGCCTCCCCTGGATGTGCCCGCATACAGGGAATGAATCACCAGATAACCAAGCGGCGCGTCTCCCTTCCAAACCTGATAACGGATCTCCTGACCAACCACACGATGTTTGACCGTAATGAGTTCGTTGGGCATCTCAGCCTGATCCGTGCGTCCAGCGGCGGTGGCCATACAAGTGCCATTATCGTCGCGGGCTCAGCCACAACTCGCAGAACTGGCGCGAGGATTCGAACGGCGCCATCTGGAACCTGGCGGAAGCAACGCCTGGGGGCTTCGGCTGGAACTTGCAGGCCGGTTCCCTCCAGGCCTACTATTCCAGTGCCGTCACGCTTGATCACTATGAGTTTACCGACGCCACGGGCGCGATTTACCATCTCACTCAAAACGCCAGCGGCGTGTGGTCTTCCAATACGGAGAGCGTTTACGTCTGGTACGACAGCAACCACGGCCTGCTGCACTTCCGCAATGGCACATTCTGGACGATGGGCTCGACATCGGCCGGTACTGAGTGGGACGCGGGGGTCATGTATCCCACGGTCATTGAAGATTCGAACGGCAACCAAATCACGTTGCAATATGACAGCGCCATCGGGTCCGGGTACGGCGCGAACACCAGCGGGCGCATCGTGAGCGCTACCGACGCGCGAGCATCCAGCGGCAGCAGCACGTATGCCCTCACCTACACCGCAAGCATAGCGACGACCGGGGCCAAAGTGGTCGCCACGCTTGCCAACAACATCAGCAGCGGCGAATCCTACAGCTTTACAGCGACGACCAATCAAACGCTGTATCCTCCCTGGGGCTCCGCCCAAGTCGCGACCGCCAATTTGTTGACGAGCGTCACGAATAACGCCACCAACCTGACCACGGCATTCACATACAACACCAACTCCGCGGGCGGTTCGAGCGCTTATACGGGCGAGCTCGCTCAGGTTACTTTCCCCTACGGCGGCTTCATTTCGTGGCAATATGGCAACCAGACGTTGGCTTCCCAGCAAACCCTGCGCGAGGTCACCCAGCGTGCCATCGAGTGGGACGAGTGGGGCAGCGTGTCGTATCCGCCGCCGGCAATCGGCCAGCGCACGTTCACCCTCACCCGCGATTCCGGCGACGGCAGCCGGTTTGTGCCTCTTGATCGCACCATTACCGACAACACAGCCAATGCAACCAAGGTGTGGGACTTCAGCCAAAGCACGAATTTCACTCAAGGTTTGACCACCAGCTACAGCGAGCAGAAAGCCAGCCCCTCGCTTCAAATGCGGCTGACTTCCTACACTTGGGCCCAGGACCCGGCGGGCAACCCGTACGCGGGCCAGGTCCAGACCACCTCCGATCCAGGCCAGACCTACGCCGTGACGACGCAGGTGACGCAGACGCTCGACCAATACGGGAATGTGACGCAGTCGAACCTCTACAACTTCAACAGCCTCACAACGCCCGCCAAGACCTACACCAACACCTACCTCAACTCGAGCGCATATCTTTCGGCGTATATCTTCAATCGACTGCTGACCAGCACAGTGACCAACGGCACAACGAACCTTACGCTGGTAACCAACACCTACGACAACTACACGGGCAATTACACCCTGCAGGGCGGAAGCTACTCGCCGGCTCCCACGCAGTGGGACACAAGTTACTCGACGAGCCACACCACGCGCGGCAACGTGACGCAATCGGTCTCGTTCACGAAGACCCGCAACTACACGTATGACGTCACGGGCACCGTTCTCGAGGAGGACGACGGATACGGCCACCAGGTGAACATTACGACGGCCTCCTCGACGAATTACGCAGCACCGTCCCAGATCCAGACCAACGGCGGGACGCTGACCACTTCGATCAACTGGAGCGGGTTCCTGGCGCCGACCATGGTGCAGAATCCAACCGGTGCGCAGACCAGCGCAGTCTACAGTTCCACCACGGCGTGGCCGACATCCACCACGTCGCCCTACGGAGCAACCACCACTTACACATACGCGAACACCGGGCCGGAAGTGACGGCCACGGTAAACGGCCGCTGGACCAGCACGTATTACGACGGCTTCGGGCGGCCTTATCGAACGGCGGTCGGCGACTCGGTCTCCACCAAATCCTACACCGACACCGCCTATGACGTGTGCGGCTGCACGCCCATCGGCAAGCCTTGGAAGACCAGCAAGCCCTATGTCCCGGGAAACACGGCCGTCTGGACGGTGAATACCTATGACGCCCTCGGACGCACCGTCTCCACAGTCGCGCCCGACGGCGCCTCCACCACCACGTACCAATATCAGGGCAATGTGGCCACGGTGACCGACCCGGCGGGCAAGCAAAAAACCTACACTGTGGACGCTTTCAACGAGCTGATCCAAGTCACCGAGCCCAGCCCCAACTCAGGCACGGAACCCACGCACCAGACTTACTACACTTACGATCTGCTGGGACACTTGACACAAGTGTCGATGCCGCGGACCGTTTCCGGAACCGTCGTCACGCAGACGCGCAGTTGGGCTTACAGCTCGACCACCGAATTGCTCACGAGCAAGACGCTTCCGGAATCCGGCACCGCCACCTACACCTACAACGCCGACACCACGCTCGCCACAGTCGTGGACGCGAATAACCACGAGAAGCAGTTCACCTACGACAGTTATGGCCGGGTGACGCAGGTCGCGCGTGGCACGGTGAGCGGCGGCACGTTCACCGCGGACACGACGCAGGCCACGAATTACACGTACGACACGGCCTCTCCGTCTCACTGCTCCTCGCTCACCAACACGGCAGGCCATGTGTCGCAAATCACCTACCAGGCGGCGGAAGGGGCACGCTCGTTTGCCGAGTGCTACTGCTACCACGCGGCGGGAGCGGTGACCCAGAAGCGGCTGATGACTGTCAATGTCTCCGGGGGCGAGGTGACTGCGACCTACAGCTATGACAATGAGGGCCGGGTATCGAGCCTCGTCTATCCGGGAAGTAGCCCGATTACGCTCACCTACGGGCTTGATTCGATGGGGCGGCCGTATTCCGTGACGGGCGGCGCCGCCACCGTTTCGAGCGCCACCTACGGACCGGCAAATCAGATGCTGACGCTTGCCACTAGTGCGTTCAGCGAAACTCGCACGTACAACGCGAACGTGCAGCTTGTCACCCTGGCAAGCGGCGGTTACAGCTTCCAGTACAACTACTCCTCCACGCAAAACAACGGTAGAATTCAATCGATGGCGGATTCGATCAGCGGCGAGACGATCACCTACCAATACGATTCGCTGAACCGGCTGATCAACGCCAGCGGAACGGGCGACGCCAACGGCGCTTGGAGCCAGGCGTTCACCTATGACGGTTTTGGGAACCTGGTCGCGAAGGCGGGCACCAACGCGCCGAACAACATCACGATCAACGTGAACCCGGCCAACAATCAGCTCACGGGCAACAACGCGCTGTTCGACTCGGTGGGCAATTTGCTGCAGTACGGCGTGGGGACGCCCGGGCAGTACTACACATACGACATTGAGAACCGCGTGTTGCAATTGACGGCGAACAGCGTGACCACGCAGTACGGCTACGACACCCGGAATCAGCGGGTCTATTCGGGGCCAACGACGATCGGCAATTGCTCGGGCACCGGGGAGAAGGTCATCTTCTACGGGATAGACGGCAAGAAGCTGGCGGTATTCGGGATCTCATGGACCAAGCAGGGCCTTACGTGCTATGAGACGTATTCGGCGACGCAGACCAACATCTGGTTCGCGGGGCGACTGCTGTCCGGGCAGGACCGGTTGAACTCGATCGGCAAGTATTTCCCGTACGGCGAGGACCGCACGAGCCCGAGCCCGGCGAATCCGCCGAATGGGGTGGAGAAATTCGCGACGTATACCCGTGATGCCGAGAGTGGGCTGGACTATGCGTATCAGCGGTATTACACGAGCGGAATCGGCAGGTTCCTGACGCCGGACAACAAGAGTGGTAGCGCGAGTTCAAGTGAGCCGCAAGCCTACAACAGGTACACCCGTGTCATCGGCGACCCCACCAATCGCCGCAACGACGTCGGCTCGTGCGACCCCTCGGACCTAGGCTGCAACCCATTTTGGTGCACGGACGATCCCGAAGACTGCCCGCCCCCGCCGGACGATGGCTGCGGCGGGCCGGTCTCCGCGTTCGAGCCCGCGAATCCTACATCGTGCGAAGGCGGCCCGACGCCGCCGCCGCCACCCTCCTGCGGAATTTTTCTCTACGACCGCGCCACACCCGTGGCTTTATCTCCTGGGAGCCATACCTACCTGCTGCTGGTGGACCCGGGCAGCATTTACAATGACGACGTGCTCGAGGGCGCGCCGACGAACCCGGCCAAGAACTTGCTGCAAGCGGCCAGTCCGTCATATAACTGGGGCAATCTTATCGGAGAAATTAACTCGCCGGGCCACTACCTTCCCGGCGACAATCCCGAGACCAACACGCCCGTCGGCAACGAACAGGGACCGGGAGTTTGTTCGGAGATTAATACGCTGATCGCGGCAGTCGAAGGCTACGACAACGACGCCTTCATTAACGTCACATATAAGCCGGTGCCCGGTAAGGGACAATATAACAGCAACAGCTTCACCTACACCCTTTTGAGTATTATCGGCCTTAAGGTTCTAGTTCCAACTGACTGGGTGCCCGGGTGGGCAAGCCTCGTTCCGGGCCTATGAGACTCTGGCTCCTGGCGCTTCTTCTGAGCCCCCTCTCGTTGCAGGGTCAACAAGAGCTGGATCACGGTCCTTCCGTCTAT
>Ga0302325_10036406_pt1 | contig 10032 bp, 10 predicted proteins | sample Palsa_T0_2_FD_201948 | JGI IMG/M metagenome (GOLD analysis project Ga0302325, IMG submission 201948) | Peat permafrost microbial communities from Stordalen Mire near Abisko, Sweden - Palsa_T0_2 | ecosystem: Environmental > Terrestrial > Soil > Palsa > Peat permafrost | place: Sweden: Abisko... | reverse complement strand
ACATCGAAACGAAGAATCTTGGCTTGAATCATGAATTCATTGCCATCCGCCTCAGCAACCTCGCGAGCCTGCTGGAAAGCATGAACCGGCTGGACGAGGCGTTGGGATTGTATCGCCGTGCGTTGGCCATCAGTGAGCAGAGTTTCGGACCAGAACATCCCAAGGTCGCTAAATGCCTATCCAACCTCTCAGGATTTCTACTAAAAACCAAGCAATTGGACGAGGCCGAGAGGTTGGTTCGCCGTTCACTTGCAATTTTGGAGAGTAGCTTCGGTCCCGACCATCCAAAGGTTGCGGCGGGCGTAAGCAATCTTGCTTTAGTGCTGCGTGAAACAAACCGGCTGGCCGAGGCTGAGCCGTTAGTGCGCCGCGTGCTGGCGATTGACGAGAAGAGTTACGGACCGGAGCACACCGCGGTCGCTCGGGATCTCAACAATCTCGCCCACTTGTTGGAATACACGGATAGATCGGCCGGCGCCGAACCGTTATATCGTCGTGCACAGGTTATTTTTGAGAAGAACCTGGGCGCAGATCATCCGGACGTCGGAACAAGCCTCAACAACCTCGCGCAGGCTCTGAGGAAAATGAACCGGCTGGCCGAGGCCGAGCCGATATTGTTGCGAGCTGTCCAAATCTTTCTCAAATTCACGCGGGCCACGCACCAGTTGGATCAGCGTTTACAAATGGCCATCAACAACTACGGCAGATTGCTCGAAGCGATGGGGCGCAGCATGGCACAAATCGATACTGCACTTTGCGAACTTGCGCCGGAATTGTACAAGCGAATGAACCAAGGAACCTAATAAATCAACGATTCCGCTCGTGTCACCCGCGTCTTTGTCAGTCTGACGTTCAGAGATTTGTCGGAAGAGTAAAGTATCGTTCTGCGCGAGATCTTTCCGCGACAACGCGAGCCAGCGGCCGGGCTAAAACGAGATCTTGGCGGAAAGCTGAAACTCCCGCGGTGTGCCCCGGCCGGTCGCGTAGCTGCTGATCGTGATGGTAATTATGCCGAAGTTACTCTGACCCATGACTGCGTTAGGAGCGCCATACTGAGCGTGATTGAGGACATTAAATACATCGGCTCGAAAGCGCAGTTGTATGCGTTCACCAAAAGAGACATTCTTCGCTAATGCCAAATCCACGTCAGATATGGCTGGAGCGCGAAAGGCATTTCGGCCCAGATCGCCAAAAGTCCCGGAAGCAGGCGTGGAAAATGCCACCGGGTTTACCCACTCGGACGACGTGGACCCAGCGGGCGGAGTGAGCGGGACACCAGGCACATAATCCGGCCGTTCTTCGCCGCTGACCGCATAGTCGCCCGGCACAGAAGCATTCGCTCGATTAACCGTGATGTTGAAGGGCAGTCCGGTTTGCGCGGACCCGATTGCGCTCAGCGACCAGCCGCCCAACACCGTGCGCGCAACGCCTGGTGTGCTTAGATAGCGCATGCCCGCACCGACCGGCAACTGGTAAACGGCAGAGAGATTGAACATATGGCGGACATCAAAGTCGCTCGACGCCTTATCGCACGACCTGCAAAAGGAATCCTGCGGTGTGTCGGAATCCCCGCCGCCAATGCTGTCATCGTTGATCGAATGCGACCACATGTAGTTCGCCGAGAGTAGAAAGCCGTTCTTAAGGGCTCTGCGGACGTTGACCTGCAACGCGTGGAAGGTGCTGTTACCTACGTCGCCGCGCCACGAAACCACACCGAATGCGGGGTACGGCGCCACTCCAGTCAGTGGATTGATCAGGTTCGTGTAGGTCGTGGTCAGAACATCCGTTCCTTTGTTGCCTATATAGCTCGCGGTTCCCAGGAGATCAAAAGGCAGTTTCTGCTGAACCGACGCGGTCCATGCCGCCACGTAGTCGTCTTTCCGATTGCGATCCAGATCGCGCGGGGAAACCACGCCCAAGCCTCCGGCCTCCGCGTACTGCAGGAACGGGGTCAAAGGAAAGGAAAGTGTAGGGAACTTTGTATTACTGAAGGCGTAGCGGTCGACCGTATTCGAGATTGGAAGATTCTGGTCGTCTTCCTGACCGTCCGTGTGGTAAATGCCGCCTCCTGCTCGCAGAACCGTATCGCCATGTGCCCAGGCAATGCCGAGACGGGGGTCGAAATCGTTGTAGCGGGGATGAAAGAAGGAATCGGTACGTGGGCAGTACCCGCCGGAAGTGCCGAAATCGAACGGAACGTCGTTGTCACCTATGGCATGCAGAGCGCTAAAAACGTTGTAGCGGATTCCGGCCGTGATAGTCAAATTGGCAGTCGCTTTCCATTCGTCCCGCGCATAGCCAAAGTACTGAATCTTGCGCTGCCGTACGAGAGGAAGAATCGCGGTATAGGAGGCGGAACCCATGCTGTTGTCCAGGAAATTGGCCGTCGAGGTGTAGGTCAGTGTCCCGCTTTCGGATGTACCCTGGTTCAGCAGAATCCATCGGGTTCCAAACCCGAATTTGAGAAGATGTCTGCCTTTCGCCCAGGACAAATCGTCGATGAGATCGAAAGTTTTCGACGGATAGTCAGTCGTTGAATATCCGGTCAACGAGCTGAAACCGGAGACTGCGACACCGAACGGAACCGGCGAAAGATTTGCCGTGTGATAGATTGTTTGATTGACGCCGAATTTCACCTCGTTGGTCAGCGAGGGACTAAAAACGTGCGAGAGCTCAACCATGCCGTTGTTGAATTTGGTGTCGGTCAGTGCCTTGGCTGTAAGTTGGCCGGTGGGGATTGACTGGACTGCCTCATCGGCATTAAAGCGAACAAATGCCGTTGTACGACCGGAAAAATAATGATCGATCCGAATCATCCCCGAATCTTCGTTGTTCACTTGTCTACCTTGCGCGTCATCTGCCACACGCTCGAATTGGAAGTCGGCGCAGTGCCCGCGGGATGCGCCTGCAAGATTGGAATCAGCGCGGGCGAAGCCAGCGCCGTTTGCGCGCTAAAGGTTGGGCTTGGTACCAGCCCGATCTGGGTTCCGTCCAGTCTCTGCCGCAGACCCTCGTAGTCGGCGTAGAAAAAAGTCTTGCTGTGTACGATGGCCCCCCAGCGCGCCCCCGAACTGGTTCAGCAGAAAAGGATCGGGAGAAGCTCCGTCGAACGGCGAACGCGCGTCGAGGGCATCGTTCCGGAAATAATCGAAGACCTGTCCATGCAGAGTATTCGTGCCGGAGGGTGAAACTACGGATACCTGCCCGCCCGCTGTACCGTTCTGCGCGTCCGCACCGAAATTCTGTGATTGCACCTGGAACTCCTCGATAGAATCCAGAGGAATGTTCAGGCGCATGTACTCCCTCTGTTCCTGATTGTAAACAGCGGTCGCATCGACTCCGTCTAGCGTGAGATTGTTATCGTCCAATCCATGCCCCGCGAAACGAATGGTTCTTTGATCGCCCTCGCCGTTGTTGATGACGCCCGGCGCGAGCGCGGTCAACGTCGCCCAGTTCCGTCCGTTGATCGGCAAATCGTTAACCTGCGCGCGCTCTATCGCAGTGCCCACCGTTGCGTCCACCTCGTCGAGTTGCACCAGGGATTCCGTGACGGTTGTCTGCTCTTTTTCCTGCACCAGTTCCAGCCGGACGTTCAACGTCCTGGTTTGTCCGACCAATTGTTCCACTTCTTCCGCGGTGAAAGCCGAGAAACCAGTTTTGAGAAACCGGACCGAATAAATGCCAGGCGGGAGACCAGGCAAGTCATAAGTGCCCTCTGAAGTTGACAAGGTCTCTCGCTCGAAACCTGTCGCCCTTTCGGTGGCGCGTACTTTGGCTAGGGGGACCCGAGTACCCTGTTGGTCGGTGACGATCCCCGTGATGGCCGTGCGGTCCACTTGGGCTCGCAATGCGATCGAAGACAGCGGCTCGAGACAAAGGAACAGTATGAAATACGTGAGTTGACGTGAGCTTCCCATAGATCTGGAAACTACCATCCCTTTCGGTAGGCGGAGATGAACGGAGGATAAATATTCCGTTACGAGAGGTCCGCTCCACGTACCCCATCCTCTGTTCGTTCGATGATCTGAGGCGGTCCATGAGTACACGGTCCCGACGCTGCGCCGAGGCCGTTAAGTTCGGCAATCGTCAAACGTTGATCGATTCGGCAGGCCTTGTCCGCGCGTCGCGTTTATCGGCGGCGGGAGGCGGCGCCTTGGCGCGGAAAGTGTTGCCCAATGGCGGTTACAAACGCATGAGAGGGAGACTAAAACATTACAAAATTGTAAGGTTGTCCCGACAGGAGAACGGCCGCAGGTCGCTGGCAGTCAAATCTGGGGGGTTCAACGGCGGCGGTCGTCGTCTTCATCGGGGGATTATCCCGGCTTCGTGCGAAGTTCCACAAAGACCGTTTTTGGGTGGAATCCGAATCGGTAAGAGCGCCGAACCGGGGTTAGGCGGCGAGTCCGAACAGTTCGCCGATGAACATTGCTTGGCTCATGATATTAGCTTTGGTTAGCCATCTCACTCGCCCCTTGGGGATCATGTTCACTTTTCTCGATTTCCTGGAATGTCCGCCATGCACTCTGAAATGATCCGTAGCCTTTGGCCAGCCAAACTCTCTCCTTCACGGTCCGCTGGTCCTGTTCAATCACGTTGTTGAGATACTTGCATTGGCGCAAAGCAACCCGAACTGGGATCGCGAGATGGGTCTTGAAGGCTTCCATCGCGGCCGGATATGCTTGGGTTCTTGTCGACGTTGATCATCCGTGGCATGGGATTGCCCGCTCCGATCGCTCTGCGCAGAAAGCGTTTGGCTGAGTAGAAAGTCGATCGATTGTCCAGTCGAATATCGTCGATGCGATAGCTCTTGTCAGTCGGCTTCAGATACGGTCGACAGTGCTGATGCAGTGCCGGTGCATATGCCTGCTCCCCACGCCAAATACAGCTGGCATCCAGCTCGACACCTCGTTTCGGCTATCAACTCGCGGACGTGCTGATAAGAGATCAAAACGATCATTTCTCCAGGGTACTGGCACCCCTTGAAGGGACTGTGCAGGTCGATCGGCCGACTTACCCTACCAGATCTTTCGCCCGAACGTCGCAATGGGAACGAGGCCTCGTTGTCCCTTGTATGCAGGACGATGCTCGCTCGCCCAAGTTTCTTAGAATATTATATTTAGCCTTCATCAACCGTCTGAATCCTCTGTTCCGTCCCCTGTTTAACGGGGGTCGACTTTTTCTTGGAAATTCATTATTCGGTAATGAGTTCGACAATCGCTTGTCATAGTGCGGATGTATCATCCAATCCGAGTGAGTGGAGGTCGCGGTTCAGCCTTCTGTTGCATCGGTACAGCCCGGGTGAGTGATTTCTCGTTTAAAGGGACGGAGAATAGATGAGAATACTGACGCCGTCACTTCCTGGAGTGCCACGTGCTTGCCTGCTCAATGAGCGCCAGGCTCTGGACGGCGACAACGGTTGAACCGGCAGGATAGCCTGATAAGCCCCGATGACGACCACCGCCAATGAACCCCCGGATTTGACTGCGAACGGCCCGTGGCCATCCTGTCTTCTCATGTATTCTAGTTCTCTGAAAGTGCACTGCCCGCGATGGCGGCGCAATTGGATCGCGTATGAGAATTCTGGTTATTGAAGATGAAGCCAAAACCGCCAAGTTCCTGAAGAAAGGACTGGGCGAAGCGGGCTTCGTGGTAGATGTGGCAGGAGACGGTTTGCAGGGACTCCACTTGGCGCAGGAACTAGAGTTCGATCTGGTCATTCTGGACGTGATGCTTCCTAGCGTGGATGGCTGGCAGGTGCTCATCCGGCTGCGCCAGGCAGGTCGGCAGGCGCCGGTGCTTTTTCTGACCGCCCGCGATGCGGTACACGAGCGGGTCCGGGGATTCGAGCTGGGCGCCGACGACTATCTGGTGAAACCGTTCGCCTTCTCCGAATTGCTGGCGCGCGTGCGATCGCTGTTGCGCCGGACGCCGCCCCGCCCTCAAGGACCCCTCAAGATCGCCGACCTGGAAATCGATCTGTTGCGCCAGCGTGCGACGCGCGCCGGCCAACGGCTGGAACTGACCACCAAGGAGTTTCTGCTCTTGTCGCTGCTGGCCCGGCACACCGGTGAGGTGCTGTCCCGGACCCTGATCGCCGAAGCCGTCTGGGACATGAATTTCGACAGCGATACTAATGTGGTGGACGTTAACGTGCGGCGGCTGCGCAGCAAGGCGGACGACCCATTCCCGCTCAAACTGATTCGCACCGTTCGAGGCGCCGGCTATGTCCTGGAAGCCGGCCACTAGCGTCGCGCCGGGCTCGCGGTTGTGGGGAACTCTGGCCTTCCGATTAACGGCCTGGTTCGCGCTGGCGGGCTTGTTTCTGGTTTTCTGCGCCACAGCCAGCCTCTATCTGGTGCTGCTCACGGAATTGGAGAGAAGCACGGATTTGTTCCTGGCCGACAAGCTGCACGTGCTGCGCACCCTGCTGCGGGAGCGACCCAACGACTGGGACGCCCTGCGGGAGGAAGTCGAGCTGGAATCGGCCGCGCGGCGATATGAGCATTTCTATATTCGCCTGCTGGATGAACGAAACACGCCGTTGATGACAACGCCGGGCATGGCGCAGCAATTGGACCTGGCGCACTTCGCCGGTCGAACGCAAAGCCGCCCGGAGCGCGCCATCCCCATGGAGGGGAGGCACGGGCAAGCCTTTCGTGTCACCAGCGCGGCCGCGCCGGTGGGCTCTCCTCCCACGCAAACCGACACCATTCAAATTGCGATTGACGTCTCGCACGAGGAAGAATTGCTGGCATACTACCGGCTTTGGTTCTGGGGCGTCCTGCTGGGGACCTTCGCCATCTTCCCGTTGGCCGGGTACCAGATCGCACGGCGCGGCATTCGCCCGGTGGAAGAGGTGGCGGCCACGGCGCGCCGGATCAGTTCGACCAACCTGCGGGAGCGCATCCTCCCGGAAGGATATCCGTTCGAACTGGCATCCCTGGCCGGCACCTTCAACAACATGCTGGACCGACTGGAAGAGTCCTTCAACCGGATTTCCAGATTCTCCGCAGATATCGCGCATGACCTGCGTACGCCCGTGAATAACATCCGCGGCGAAGCCGAAGTGGCGTTGGCGCGCGCGCGTACCATTGACGAATACCGCGACGCGCTGGAGTCCTGCCTGGAAGAAGCCGTCCGCCTATCGGAGCTCGTCGGCAACCTCTTGTTCCTGGCCCGCACGGACAGCCCCTTGGCGCATTTGAACCGGGAGCGTGTGGACATAGCCGAGTTGCTGGCCGGTGTGCGGGAATACTACGAGGCTTCGGCGGCGGACGGCGGCATCTCGCTCACCACCACCGCCGGCGCCGAACCGGTGATTGCCGAACTGGACCGCACGCTCGTGCAGCGGGCGGTAGGCAACCTAGTCTCGAATGCTGTGGCGCACACGCCGCCAGGCGGATCGGTGGTGTTGGCGGCCAACACCAAAGGCGCCACGATTTGCATCGAAGTCACCGATACAGGCGTCGGCATCCCACCGGAAGCGCTGCCAAGGGTATTCGATCGTTTCTTCCGTGTGGATGCGTCGCGTTCCCAAGCTTCCGGCGGCACTGGCCTGGGGCTCGCGATCGTTCAGGGCATCATGCTCCTTCACGGCGGCAACGCCGAGATCCACAGCCGGCCGGGCCAGGGCACCCGGGTCACGCTCCGCATGCCCGTCTCCGGCTCAGGATGACGAGATTGTAATCCCGGGGTCATGCTGGCGTTGGCATCGCGCAAGAAACATGACGGGCAGTGAGTGGAGATTCAGATTTCCCTTGCGCTGTTGCGGCCGACACGGTGCGCCAGATCTCTTTTGAGGTTGACGACGGAGCGCAAATGAGAGCACTGAAGGATGTCACTTCACTAGAGCTCAACGTGCTTGCTTGCCTGCCGGCAAGCCGGCGCCGGGCGCCGACCGCTGCGAAGCCTGCCGCGACCGCGGTAACGCCGATCCCGTAAGGTACGGAAACTGAAACGTCGAACACATTTTCATGCGTTTCGACCCAGGCCGCGTGCGCCGTGATAGTCGATATTCGGAAGCAGTCCGCCGTACGCGGTCAGATTCCTGCCGGTGAAGTCAAAGGGTGTGGAAGCCCCGATTCTAATGGGCCCCGAACTAACTGCGCCAACCCCCTTGCATGGCGCCCTTTTCTCGTTATCCTCTCGATTGTTATTCACCGTTTGGGTGGCTTCTGAGAATGAGTTTGCGAAGCGCCAACTTCGCTTCTCTACCTGTTCTAACGCAGGATTCGGTTTGGGCCGTCTTGGGTCGGTGATTTTGGAAATCCCAGGTACTGCTCAAAAGCGTGACAGGCCGGGCCGGCGCGGTCTCCGGCTTACGGATCTGAGTGGGAACTAAGATCGAGCAGGCGCACAATACGTCTTCGACGCCATGCGGCTGTTATGGTGCTTAAAGTGGAAGCTGTCGATGGAGTGCTGGGCTCGATACTATTCAGATGCAGACGGAGCTCGCCGATGCGCGAACGTACATGCAGGTGGGCCACACGGAAACGGCGCTCGACGGCGCGGCCGTTACGGGAGTCGAGTTTGAGATCGGCAAGGGTTTCCAGTGCCCGCGCGAAACCCAGATTCTTAGTCGCGGCGTTGGCGATCATCTGATCGAGCTGCTTGCTCATCGTCGTCAGGCTGAGCTGGTTCAGTTTCAGATGCAGATTGGTCATGAGCTTCCTTGCGGGATTGCAGAATGAAAGTGTCGTAGTCAGCCAGCGAGAGCGTGTCCGTGGCGAGTTCATTCAATTCCGGTCGGCGGAGACGAACCGGCGGTTGCACCTCGCGTCGCCCTGCTGCTGGAGCAGAATATTAGCGATCTAACGAGCGCCGGCGGATCACGGCTTGCAGCGCGGGTGGCACCGGCGGGCTCGGCATAACCGGGAAGCCTCGCTCCCCTCTTTTGCCCGTCGCCATTTCGTAGAGAACGGCGCCGAAGCTGAACAAGTCGGTGCGCGGGTCCGAGTCTTCTCCGCGCGCTTGCTCCGGCGACATGTATGCGACTGTTGTTCGGAGTCAAAATTCAGGTCCGCTGTGGGAGTTGACATGACCTAAACTCGAAAGGAAGTGAATGCGGAGTAACCACGAGCTGAATGTGAACAAAGATTTCGGCGAGTTGTTAGGCGTGGTGCGGCAGATGTTGGCTTCGGCGCTGACGGGTCCTTCTTTTGGGCGACACCTGTGGTTCTCTAGCCGTCGTCGGATGCCCACGATGGCTATGCCACGAGCGAGCTCGTCGGCGGAGAGCTTTTAAGCCGCTTCTCGCCACGCGTAGCGATGATGCAGACCGCCGCGCCGCGGCATCGAAATGACGCCAGCGTTAGCTGCCGGCGTCTGCTCGACGGGCCGTCGGTGCGGAGTGTCTTTGGCGAGTGAATCATGAATGCGATCATGGTGATAGTAGGTCACGTAATCGCGGAGCAGCCGGCGTAGGTGTTGTTCGTTCAGAGCGATGACATGGTCCAGCATCTCGCGCCGGCAACTTCCCACCCACCTTCCCGCGGTGCCATTTAGCCAGGGCGCCTGGATGTTTGTCCGCTTGGGCTTCAGACCCGTCGCTTTTAAAAATGATGGCCTCATCGTCGAACTTCGCGTCTCGATCCAGGATCACGTAACGAAAATGGGGCGGCCTCGGGAAAGGCTTCGCGCAGCTGCTGGACCACCCAGTCCGCGGTCGGGCCGAGTCACATTGCAGTGCAGGATCTTGCGCCGTCCGTGCTCGATGACGAAGAAGCAGTAGAGCAACTGGAAGGTGACTGTCGGGGCTCTGGTGCAAACGCGGCCGCAGTCCGCGATGATGGACGGATGCCACAATTCGTAGCGGTGGAGGAGCTGTTCAAGGGTCGGCACTTTGATCGCGAGGTCGTGGTACTGTGCGTCCGCTGGTATTTGAGCTTTAAGCTCAGTTATCGAGACGGCTCTGGTGCGAATTTGCAAGTGTGCGAGATTCGATGGGTCTTGCTCTGTGAGATGGAGATTGGTTCCGGTTATGCAGCCAGGGCCGCTTGCCAGATTTCCGGCATCGTTGCCGTGAGTCCGCCA
>Ga0302325_10036404_pt1 | contig 10033 bp, 11 predicted proteins | sample Palsa_T0_2_FD_201948 | JGI IMG/M metagenome (GOLD analysis project Ga0302325, IMG submission 201948) | Peat permafrost microbial communities from Stordalen Mire near Abisko, Sweden - Palsa_T0_2 | ecosystem: Environmental > Terrestrial > Soil > Palsa > Peat permafrost | place: Sweden: Abisko... | reverse complement strand
ACGCGCGGATTGCGCGCCCTGTGTCGCGACGGCGAGCCACTGTTGGTGTGCGCGCTGCGGCGGCCCGATGGAGCTCCGATCGTCGACCCCGCAGAGGTCGGAGCCCGCTTCGCCTCCTCCGATCTTGCGCTGATCGTCGATGGGGGCATCTGCCGCGGCCCGGGCCCGACCGTCGTGGACTGCACGGTCTCACCACCGGTGGTGCGCCATGTCGGTGCGCTCCCCGCGCACTACGTCGATGCGGCGCTGATGATGGGCAATCGACGTCCCAAGTGGTTGGGGCGGCGATCGGATCGAGGCTGAGCGCGGGGGTCAGTCAGGCCAGGGTCAGTGTGCCGTCGGCCGCCAACGTGCCCGTGCGGCCGATGCCTTCCTCGGTGCAGAGCAGGGCGAGCGTGTCGGGGTCGACGATGTTGCCCCACGCCCTGCTGTCAGAGGCGGTGCGGCAAGCCACAATCCCCCGCTCGGGGCTGCCTTGGCGGTCGAAGGTCACCGTATAGGTCTCGACCCGCACCGGACCGGTGGCCGCCGAGTCCACCGTGCACTGCGGCAGCACGTCCACTTCGGGCTGCACGTCGCGCCAGGCGAATCCGGCGCGCCCCTCGTCGGCGGGGGGCCGGCTCCCGTACACGCCGATGGAGTGTTTGGTGGCGTACCACCCGAGCCCGGTGGCTAGGCCCACCGATCCGGGCTCGGCGCGCAACGCGCCGACGAGCTGGGCGATGCCGTGCGAGGTGTAGTTGTTCCCGGGCCCGCCGCCGAAGGTGAGGCCGCCGGTCAACGTCAAGGGCCGGTCGGGGTCGTCGACGGGGAGGCCTATCTCCCGCGCCGCCATCTGCACCACCGCGGGAAAGCACGAGTACAGATCGATCGGCCCCAGGTCGTCGGGGCCCACCGCGGCCAGTTCGAAGGCGGCCGCGGCGGCCAGCCGAATGGCCGGCGACCGATGGAGCTCGGGACGGTGCGAAATGAACCAGTGGTCGTGGGCATCGGCCCCCGCCAGTGGGAACACCCATCGCTCCTCGGGCACGCCGGCGGCCCGCGCCGCCTCCACCGAGCAGACGATGTAGCCCGCGCCCTGGTCGACCTGCATGTTGGCCGTGCAGAGTTTGGGGTAGGGAAAGGAGATCATGCGGTTGTCGGGCGAGGGTTCGGTGATCTCCTCGGGGCGAAAGGCGCGACGGATCCAGGCGTAGGGGTTGGATGCGGCAACCTGGCTGAAACCGGACCACAGCGAGCCGATGCGTGCCCGGTGTTCGGCCAGTGTCCACCCGTTGGCGGCGCGCAGCGCGTTCTCGAAGAGCGGGTAGGCCTGGATCGGCAGGATGACCCCGCGGGACATCTCCAAATCGGTCGCCCCGGGCCGCTCGGTCCCGAACATGGTGGGGTGGGGCGTCCCCTCCGCCGGCTGGCTGGACCAGTTCACGGCCGGTTTCGACGGATCGCGCCGCGCAGCAGTACGGGTGTACAGCGCCTCGGCCCCCGTCACCAGCACGACCCCGAGATCGCCGCGGGAGATGGCACGGCAGGCGTCGTGCAGCAACGCCTCTGGTGCATTGCCGCCCACGGCGCTCAGCACGAGCTCGGGGGGCACTGAATCGGCGTCGAAGCCGAGTTTGGCGGCCACCAGGAGGGCGGGGTTGACCGACCGCCAGCCCAGTGGCACCACGACCCGGATGCTGTCGGCCCGCCGGATCAGGGCATGCCCGGCCGCGGCCGGCCCTCCCGGTGGGGCGCCCGTGGCGTCCTCGGCGGCGGCCCGCAAGGCCCGCACCATCAATTCGAGGGGCTCGGGCCGCTCGGCCGGGTCGGTGCGGGGATCGGGATGGATGGTGACCTGACCGACCCCGACGACGACCGGTGTGTGGGGATGGAGCGCCATGCGCCGGGGATCGTACCGGCTGACGCCCCAGGCTCCCCCGGCTCGCTCGGTAGACTCGGCCTCCATGCGCGTCGCCTTCGGCTCGGACCATGCCGGGTTCACTCTCAAGGAGACCCTCAAGGCCGAGCTCGTCGGGCGGGGCCATGACATTGTGGACCTCGGGACCTCGAGCGCCGAGATCTCCGTCGACTACCCGCACTTCGGTGCCGCGGTAGGTCGTGCCGTCGCCGTGGGTGACGTGGACCTGGGCGTCTGCGTGTGCGGCTCGGGGAACGGCATCGCCATGGCCGCCAACAAGGTCCCCGGTGTCCGGGCCGCGGTCGTGCACGACGTGACGACGGCGAGCCTGGCCCGACGGCACAACCACGCCAACGTGGTGTGCCTGGGCAGCCGCGTGGTGGGTGCGAGCGTCGCCGTCGATGCCCTGATGGCCTTCCTCTCGGCCGTCGAGGAGGGGGGACGTCACAGTGACCGGATCGCCCAACTGGCCCGTCTAGACCGCGAACTCGTCCACCACAGCGAAGGAAGCCCATGAGCAGCTATGAATCCGCACTGGCCACGGATCCCGAGGTGGCCACGCTGATCCATCAAGAGCTGGCGCGCCAGCAGACCACCTTGCAGCTGATCGCGTCGGAGAACTTCACCTCGCCGGCCGTGCTGGCCGCGTCGGGGTCGGTGCTCACCAACAAATACTCCGAGGGGTATCCGGGAAAGCGGTACTACGGAGGCAACCAGGTCATCGACGAGGTCGAGAACCTGGCCCGTGACCGGGCCACCGCACTGTTCGGCGCCGAGCACGCCAACGTGCAGCCGCACGCCGGTGCCAATGCCAATCTGGCCGTCTACCAGGCCCTGGTGGAGCCGGGCGCCACTGTCCTGGCCATGCGGCTCGACCACGGTGGGCACCTGACGCATGGCTCGCCTGCCTCCATCACCTCCAAGGTGTGGCGCTTCGTCTCCTACGGTGTGACCCCGGCCCGCGACGATCCGGGTGACCCGGGTGAGGTCATCGACTTCGACCAGGTGGCGGACCTGGCCAAGCGCGAGCAGCCCGCGCTGATTGTGGCCGGCTCCACCGCCTACGCCCGCACCATCGATCCCGTGCCGTTCCGGGAGATCGCCGACTCCGTGGGCGCCCTCTTCATGTTCGACGCCGCCCACCCGGCCGGCCTCATCGCCGGTGGCGCCCACCCCAGCCCGGTCGGGGTGGCCGACGTGGTGACCCTCACCACGCACAAGACGCTGCGCGGCCCCCGGGGCGGGGCAATCCTGTGCGGGTCCGATCTGGCCAAGAAGATCGACAGCGCCGTCTTCCCCGGTCTCCAGGGCGGGCCGCTCGAGCACATCATCGCCGCCAAGGCGGTGGCCTTCGCCGAGGCGTCCCGTCCCGAATTCCGCGCCTATGCCGCCGCGGTGGTGGCCAATGCGGCGGCCCTGGGCTCGGCGCTGGCGGCCGAGGGATTCCGGCTGGTCGCCGGCGGGACGGACAACCACATGGTCCTCGTCGACCTGCGCGCCTTCGATGCCGAGCTGACCGGCAAGGAGGCCCAGGAGGTGCTGGACCGGGCCGGCATCACCCTCAATCGCAACACCATCCCCGACGATCCCCGCTCGGCCTTTGTCACGTCCGGACTGCGGCTGGGCTCGGCGGCCGAGACCACGGCGGGCATGGGCCCGGGCGAAATGCAGAGAATCGCCGGCCTCATCGGCCGCACCCTGCGGGCCCGGTCCGACGAGGCCGAGGTGGCCGCGGTGCGGTCCGAGGTGGCGGGGCTGTGCCGCGCCTTCCCCCCCAACCCCCACCACATGGAGTAGGGGTTGCGGCTAGACGGGGGGAAGTCGGGGTGCTCCTGGTCGCGGCAGCGGCGACCGCCGCGCTCACGGTGCCGTGCCGCCGTTTCTCGGTGCTGACGGGCTATGTCGCCCTGCCCAACGAACGCACCATGCACCAGCAGCCCATCCCCTATGGCGGGGGCCCCGCCATGTTCCTCGGCCTCCTGACGGCCGTGCTCGCTGCGGCAGCCGTGCCGGCTCTGCGCCCCGTGTTCTCGGACTCGCCCGAAATGCTGGGGGTGGTGCTGGCGGCCGGGGCCATCTTCGCCGTCGGGCTCATCGACGACGTGCGGGAGATGTCGGCACCGGCGAAGATCGCCGGCCAGGTCCTGGCGGCGAGCATCTTGTACTTTCTGGGCGTCACCATGACGCAGTTCAAGGTGCCACTGGCCGGTTTCATCGTGCTGACGCCGGGGGTCATCCCGCTCATCACCGCGCTATGGGTGATCGCCCTGGCCAATGCCATCAACTTGATCGACGGGCTCGACGGCCTGGCGGCCGGCATCGTCGCCATCGGCTCTGGTTCGCTGGCCGTCTACGGGCTCCGGCTCATGGGGTTGGGCATCCTGCCCCTGGACAACGTAGGCCCCCTGGTGGCGGTCGTGGCCTGCGGCATCTGCCTCGGGTTCCTCCCCTTCAACTTCAACCCGGCCCGGCTCTTCATGGGCGATGCGGGCGCGCTACTCCTCGGCGTGCTCATGGCCGCCTCGACCATGGTCATCGGCGGCCGGACGCCCCCGACCAGCGGCGTCACCTACTTCTTCTTCGCTCCGCTGTTCATCCCGTTCTTCATTCTCGGCGTGCCGATCGTGGACATGACCTTCGCCTTCATCCGGCGGACCGCCCACGGGACCAGCTTCCACACGCCGGACAAGAAGCACATCCACCACCGGTTGCTGCAGCTGGGCCACGGTCCCCGTCGGAGCGTCATCATCCTGTGGGCGTGGACGGCCATCCTGTCCGGATTTCTCCTGTTTCCCCTGTTCATGCACCAGGCCAACGCCTTCATCCCGCCGGGGGCGGCCGCGCTCGGCGTCGGGCTGTACACGCTGTTCCACCCCGGGTTGCGCAAGGCGAACGGCGGTGGGGGCGACGACGAGCAAGGGTACGAGCCCGTCACCGAGCCCGTTGAGGCCGGCGTGCCCGCCGACGTCCTCCAATTTCCCTAAGTTTGCACCCAGGAACGGTTTGGACGTCATCATGGCCGGGGTGCGATGATGTCGGGAATGTTTCCTGTCCACCTCGCCTCGTACGACGCCCCCGTCCCGGGCAATCGGCCGACGGACTCCGGCGCGCCACGCACCGCGTAGGGGAGCGGATTTCTCATGTGTGGTCACGTAACCTCAGTTGTGCGCGCCCGGAACAGTGACGGATCGGCAACCCCCCGTGGACGGATCCGGCCCGGAGCCGGTCAAACCGTTACCCGGCGCGGTGGCGTTCCTCGGCATGGGGCTGTCCGCCGCGGTCTGTGTGGCCATCGGCGTCGGCCTGGGTCTGTGGGCGGACAGTGCGTGGCACACCGCGCCGGCCCTGCTGGTGGTGGGGTTGCTGCTCGGCGTGGCGGCGGCGGCGGCCATGGTCGTGGGGCAGATCCGCAAGTATCTCTGAGTAGGGCGGGATGAGCATGATGTCGGGACTCTCGGACCTCGAGGGCACGGCGCTCGCCAAGGTGCTCCGCCGCACCATCGTCTCCTCCCTCATCGGCGGCGGCGGCGGCATCGTCATCGCACTGCTCCTCTCCGCGCCCTTCGCCGCCTTGGGGATCGTCATCGGGCTCGGTATGGCGATCGTCAACCTGCGCTTCCTCGACGCCGGGGTGGCCAAAATCCAGACCAAGGGTGAGGTGAACCGCAAGGTGCTGCGCCGGGCCATGGGGACCAAAAGCGTGACGCGCCTCGCCGTGATCACGGTGATCGCCATCGGGCTCCTGTTCCTGAACGGGCCGCTGGGCATCGGCACCGTGGTCGGCCTGGTCATCTTCCAACTCTTCTTCGTGCTGAATGTCGGCCGGGTACTCATGAGTCAGGGCATCCAGTGAGTCACCTCGACGTGCTGGCCAGCGGCAACATCACCATCGGGGACCACCATGGCGTGGTCCACGTCGGTGGCCTCACCATCGATCTGGACATCGTCTGGACCACGGCCGCCGCGGCGGCGATCGTCCTCATTCTGGGCTTCGTCATGGTGCGCCGGGTCACGTCGGGCGTTCCCGGGAAGCTGCAGCTCTTTTGGGAGACCGTCACCGAGCAGGTCTCGGACCTGGCCGACTCGGCCATCGGCCCGCAAGGCCGGCGCTTCGTCGGCCTGGGCGTCGGTGTCGGCGTCTTCATCCTGGTCTGCAACTGGATCGCCTTCATACCGAGTGGGGACCCGGGGTGGTTCCCGCCGCCGACCAGCGACGTCAATCTCCCTCTGGCCATGGCGGTCACCGTGATCGCATTGGTGCACTACAACTCGATTCGTGCCCGCGGCTTCAAGGGCTACATCAAGCACTACTTCACGCCGTATGCGTTCTTGGCCCCCATCAATGTGATCGAAGAGATAACCAAGCCGATCACCATGACCTTCCGACTGTTCGGGAACATCTTCTCGGGCGTGCTGATGATCACCGTGATCGTCACGTTGATCCCGCCCTACCTCTCGTGGATCGGTCTGGTCGTATGGAAGCCGTTCGACGAGTTGTTCATCGGCGCCATTCAGGCCTTCATCTTCGCCCTGCTCACCATCATGTACCTCGGCATGGGCATGAGCACCGACGAGCACTAGGCGCAATGACACGCAATCTCATTCACGACCAGATCTCAGGAGATCTCGACAAAGGAGAAGAAACATGGCTGCAGACACAGTAGAAAGCTCGATCCGCATCGCCGGCGCCCTCGTCGGCGGCGGGTTGGCCCTCGGCGGTGGCGCCATCGGCGCCGCGGTCGGCGACGGCCTGGCCGGTTCGCAGACCATCGCCGCCATCGCCCGGCAACCCGAGATCGAGGCGAAGGCTCGTCAGTACTTCTTCCTCACGGTGGGTCTGGTCGAGGCCATGTACTTCATCAACCTGCTCTTCATGGTGGTCTTCGTCTACGTGTTCGCCGCCAAGAGCGTCAGCTAGGCAGTTGTCGTCCCGCTGCGAGCCGACAGCACACTGCGCGCCGGATAACCACCGGAGACCGAGAGCGTCATGACCACAGCAAGCATCTTCCTTCTCCCCAATGGGACCTTCTTCGTCGAGTTGATCATCTTCATCGTCCTGGTCGTCATCATGGGGAAGAAGATCATCCCGCCGGTCACGGCGGCGCTGGCTGAACGACAGGAGCGCATCCGCGCCTCGCTCGACGCCGCCGATCAGGCGCGCGCCGACGCGGCTGCGGCCGACGACGAGCGGCGGGCCGTGCTGGAAGAGGCGCGCCAGCAGGCCCGCGAAGTCGTGGCCCAGGCCAACCAGACCGCCGAAGCCGTGCGCGTCGACTTCCAGACGCGGGGTCAGGCGGAGTACGACCGCATCCTCGGTAACGCCGAGGAAGAGGTGGCCCGGGCCCGCCAGCGCGCCGTCGAGGAAGCGGCGAGCCGTCTGGGTGAGATCACTATGGACGTGGTCGAGCGCGTCATCGGGCGTCCCGTCAATGCGCAAGCCCACAATGACCTGATTTCCGAGGCGGTCAACGCGCTGCGCGTGGACGCGACCGGCGGTGCGCCAGCCGGTTCCGGGGCCCACTCATGAGGAACTTCATCATTGAGCTGGTCGTCTTCGTGGTCCTGGTCGTGGTCATCGGGAGGAGGCTCATCCCGTACGTCAGCAAGATGATGACGGCGACACAGGAGAAGATCCGGGCCTCCCTCGAGGTGGCCGATCAGGCCCGCGCCGATGCCCTGGCGGCCGACGACGAGCGTCATGGCGCCCTCGAAGAGACACGCCGGACGGCCCAGGAGATTCTGGCCCAGGCCGACCGGACGGCCGAGGCCGTGCGGCAGAATGCGCAGGCCCGAGGCGAGGCGGAGTTCGAGCGGATCGTCGCCAGCGCCGAGGCCGAGGTGGCCCTGGCCCGCCAGCGGGCCGTGGACGAGGCGGCCAACCGCTTGGGTGAGATCGTCATGGACGTGGCCGAGCGCGTCATCGCGCGTGAGGTCGATGCTGAGGCCCACCACGACCTCATCGACGAAGCGGTCAGTGCGTTGAACGCCGACACGACCGGCAGCGCCGCCGCTGGTTCCGGGGCCCGTCAGTGAACCCGACGCTGCAGGGCTATACGTCGGCCATTCTCGAGGCCACCGGTTCGACCGGCGGCGATGCGCTGCGCGCCCTGGCGAATGACCTCGAAGCGATTGAGCAGTTGGTCCTGGCCAACGGGCCCCTGAACGCTGCCCTGACCGACACCACCATGCGGCCGGCGGTCCGTCGCGCCGTGATGCTCGATCTTTTGTCCGGCAAGGTCACCGCACCGGCGCGCCGATTGGCGGCCTTTGCCTGCGCCGCCGTGCGGGCACCCGAAGTGCCCGCCGCTCTGGGCTGGGTGGCCAACCGGGCCCGCCACGCCGCCGAAGGTATGGAGTTCAACGAGGAGACGCTGAGCTTGCTGCAGTCCCGCCAGCGGGTGGGCGGCTATGCCACGGCGATTCACGAGGACCTGGCCACCTCCGAATTGGAAGAGCTCGAGGACAGCCTCTTCCGCTTCGCCCGCATTGTGCAGTCGACGCCCGAACTGCGGGCGGCGCTGGTCGATCGCGACCTGGCGCCCTCGGCGCGCCAGGGTCTGGTCACCCAGCTGCTCGTAGGCAAGGTGCATCCGAGCGCCCTCTCGCTGATTCGCTACGTCGTGGTCGGCGGCCGGGCCCGCGACATCGTGGGCACGTTGGACTGGCTGGTCGAGCAGACTGCCAAGGCCCGCGGTTGGCGCATTGCCCGCGTGCGGGCGGCGGCGCCGATTGACGAGGCGCAACGGGGCGAGCTCTCCGACTCGCTCACCAGTCTGGCCGGGGCACCGGTAGAATTGCAGATCGTCATCGAAGAGGCCCTGTTGAGCGGCGCCGTCATACAGATCGGCGACCTGCAGGTGGACGCCACTGCCCGGGGACGGATTGACGCCTTGCGTGAGCACCTCATGCCGGGCGGTTGGGACAATGGAGGCTTCCGCACCGGTGCGGTGCGGCCGGGGGAACGATGACAGAGACAGAGGGAGCAGGTTGATGGCAGAACTGACGATCGACGCCAGCGAGATCACGGCGGCACTGAAGAAGAACGTCGAGGACTACACCCCCACGGTCGGGACCGAGCAGATCGGTCGGATCGTGGAGGTCGGAGACGGCATCGCCCGCGTGTCGGGCCTACCCGGCGCGGCGGTGAACGAACTCCTCGAGTTCGAGGACGGCACCTTGGGCCTGGCCCTCAACCTCGATGAGGACACCATCGGCGCCGTCGTCCTGGGTGACGTCGACAACCTCGAAGAGGAGCAGACGGTCAAGGCGACCGGGCGCATCCAGACGGTGCCCGTCGGCGACGCCCTGCTGGGCCGCGTGGTGAACGCGCTGGGCGAGCCCATCGACGGCAAGGGCCCGATCCGCACCACGGAGTCCCGGCGGATGGAGGTCCAGGCTCCCGGCATCGTGGGGCGCCAACCGGTGTCCGAGCCGCTGCAGACGGGGATCAAGGCCATCGACGCCATGACGCCCGTCGGCCGCGGCCAGCGCGAGCTGATCATCGGCGACCGCAAGACCGGAAAGACCACGGTCGCCGTGGACACGATCATCAACCAGGCCGGCCAGGGCGTGAAGTGCATCTACGTGGCCATCGGTCAGAAAGACTCTTCGGTGGCCCAGACCGTGGCCACCTTGGAGGCTCACCAGGCCCTGGAGTACACCGTCGTCGTCGTGGCCGGGGCCGGTGTCCCCGCCCCCTTCAAGTACCTGGCGCCGTACGCCGGGTGCGCCATGGGGCAGCACTGGATGGACAATGGCGAGCACGCCCTCATCGTCTACGACGACCTGTCCAAGCAGGCCGAGGCCTACCGGTCGGTCTCCCTCCTCCTCCGCCGTCCGCCGGGCCGCGAGGCCTACCCCGGCGATGTCTTCTACCTCCACTCCCGCCTGCTCGAGCGCGCCGCCAAGCTCTCGGACGCGCTGGGAGGCGGATCGTTGACCGCGCTCCCGGTGATCGAGACCAAGGCGGGCGACATTTCGGCCTACATACCGACCAACGTGATCTCCATCACCGACGGGCAGGTCTTCTTGGAGTCCGACCTGTTCAACTCGGGGATCCGTCCTGCCATCAACGTCGGCAACTCCGTGAGCCGGGTGGGCAGCGCGGCCCAGGTCAAGGCGATGAAGCAGGTG
>Ga0302325_10036403_pt1 | contig 10033 bp, 9 predicted proteins | sample Palsa_T0_2_FD_201948 | JGI IMG/M metagenome (GOLD analysis project Ga0302325, IMG submission 201948) | Peat permafrost microbial communities from Stordalen Mire near Abisko, Sweden - Palsa_T0_2 | ecosystem: Environmental > Terrestrial > Soil > Palsa > Peat permafrost | place: Sweden: Abisko... | reverse complement strand
AAAAGCGAAAGGGAGGAAGCTATGAAGCGGAGTTGCCTACCCATCGTAAGGTCTTGGAAATGATAGCCTAATCAAGTAAGTCCTGCCATTCCGCCGCAGCTCGTATCTTCATCTCCTCGTGTTAACTTCTACAATGTACTCATAAGTCTCAGAGCATTAGCCTATGAGCTGCCTGAAATGAATTAACATCAGCTCCGCCAGGTGATGGCTGAGTGCTGTCGCCCGCATGCACAGCCTGCCCACATCCAACCGGAGAACCCGCTGCGCAAGCCACTAGCTTGACCCGCCAGCCGCCGGAACGCTGACCCCAATACGAGCTGTGGACGCTCCAACCTTTATGCAACGACAACTTAGAGAAGAAGATAGAGAAGTGTGGCTCACTTCGGCTTCGAGCATCACAACACTCTGTGTTGATTGTGGCGTGCGGATAGCTCTTCTGAGAAGCATTTCATTTTCATTAGCAACGTACTTCATTGAAAAATGGCAAGCTGAATAAAAAGCAGATTCACATGATTCCCAAAGGTCGTAGAATATTTAAACCTCCCAATATCCCTCTTCAATTCAAAGGCTCTCTATACTCTTGCTCCATCCTAAAACCTTCTCATAGTCACTTCTAAGTATCAGCGACTTCAAGTCGAGTCAACTTTACCTCTACATTATCAACACTCTTCAACCAACTATCAGTATGGCTGCTCCACTATCCGTCGGTCTCGAACTCGAAATGCACGCCATCAGGTTGACCTTCCGCCAACGAGGAACGGACAACTACTGGCCCACGGTTGATGCACCAGCCCTTCTGGCAGATACATTAATCGGTAAAGAATCAATCCTCGAACCAATGGACCCCGGAAACGGTTTTATCAACCCAAACCCTCCTCACAACGTTATCTGGGAAAGCAATTGGGGCTTCCGAGCTGTAGGCGATGCCTTCGCGGCGTTTCAGGTCACTCCAGGCGGATTGGCTGCTCGACAGGCTGGTAGCTGCGTCCTTGAACTTGCTACTGCTGCAAGCCCGGTGAATGATGCTGGATATGTAAGTGCCCAAATTTGACAAGTAGAGAACTTTCTGACACTTTCTAGTGGATATCGTCCCGCTTGTCCGCGAAAGCTTTTGTGGCAAGCATGGATCACTTCGCCAACAACAATCCCGTAGTGCCAGGAGAAATCCAAGACGTCGGGTTCAAATGGTACCCTCTCCAAGCCGTGCTCGACGACTACAACAACAAAATTCAAGCTCTAGCTGCTCGGCCTGGATTCGTGCCAAATAGATTCAAATTCGTCAAATCTGCTGGCATTCTTGCTCTGGAAAATGGGACGCATGCTTCTTCTCCTCATCAATGGGATGCATATTTCAGGTGCAGTAGCGCTGTGGAAAACAGATGGTGTGATGTTCAAGTCAATTACCAGATGAGTCTGAGAACATTGTATACCAATCTTGATGACTGGATCGCCATTTGGGACTCCATCTGGGCCTACGAAACCATTGTTGGGCACCTGGACCCGAATGTTGGTGATATTAAGCAAGTTGGCTTTCCTGACATGTACAAGATCCAGGCGTATGCTGCCATGTGGCGGCTAGCGAAGGCCAAAGTCGATGTTGACTTTAACCCTCCCGCTGGTGTTGGAACATCCACTGCTCTGGTTAAAGGCCTCATCACTTACCTGCTGGTAGCTAGCTCCATCACAGCAGGGCAGCCAGGGCACGACACTTCAAAGAACTCATATCCTCAGCTTCCCAAAACATCCCCAGCCTCCATCGCCAGAGAGATTGAAGCACTGCAGCCAGCAGCTGCCCCCTACTTTGCCCAACTCGCCACCGTCAACGGCCCCTCAGTTCGACAAGCAGAAATTGATTCACTCTACTTCATCCGCAACAAAGCAGAGCTAATGAAAGCTCCGGGAAACCTACCCCAAACAGCACCCGTACCAATACCTGACACAGCCGGTAGCTTTCTCTTCTCCTTCATGGACGGCGGAATCCTCTCTCCACCGAACCCACCGAACTTCAAAGATACCTGGTACGGTACATTCAACAACGCAAACGCCCTGACAGCTCTTAACAAAAATGGTTTCGTCACCGCCGCTCCGTTCTACGTCACTTGGGCGTTCGAGGTCAATTCCTCGTTACCAGCAACTCTGTATAATGTCAACGAGATCAAGATTCTGTTTGAGAGTCGATATGGGAGGAATAAGTTAAATCTTGGATTTAATCCATATATACAAGATTTAATGTTCAATCGGTCGTATATGTCGTTGGTACGATTGCTGGCTGGACCGGCCGCGGCTGGTGCTGTGCAGGCGAGTGTTAATGCTTTGTTTCCAGACATTCCAGCGATTCGGCAGAATTTCACGAATGGCGTGCATTGAAGGAGTTGATTCTGTATGGTATCATTATAGTCTTGTTCGTTCCTTTATCTCACTTGAGATTTGCAGCAGCTGCGTCTGAGCGACAAAATCAACCACTAGGTCAGGGATTCTCGAGGGGAAAATCAGGTATCAAATGCAATCGTTGATTTTCACCTCATAGATCCACAATTTTGTTAATATGCATGCAAGGAAAAACCATAATCTCAACGCTCTGTGATGACGATGACTGTCTGTTACTAACACCAAATTAAGTTGCATATCTCACAATTTAGTTGGCCGCCAGAGTAGGTATGTAACTATGCGAGGGCAAGAATTTGATTGACCTAGGAGCTGCTCAAACAATCCAGTGGAGTTGCATGGGGTACTCCGCCCGGAGACCACCCAACCTTCATCGTTGTTACCATCCCCGAGATCATTACCCTGCAGTGTGGTCAACTGCAACAGTCAAGCATCATCCAAAGATCAAGGATGCCCTGCTTTTCGGTCTTCTTCGCCACGAGCTGACCCATCTTTGACATTGCTCCCCAATCCGATAGGATTCGCCTTTCTTCACTGGTGTGAAGAATGTTGTTGTCAATTGTGAAAACTAGGGGCAAGCGCGAGTTCAGGGCGTGCTGGTCCTCGTTTTTGCGCGTTTTGTTCCTGTACAATTTATTCCTGATTCTCGTTCTTGGACCCTCGTTTTTGGGCATTTTGTTCTTGGATTATCGTCTTTAGCGTTCCTGTTCCTGGCGTTGTGTTCTGGTACAAACAGTGGGAGCCCTGGAAGTGCTGGGAGTGCTGGGAGTGTCGTGAGACCTGGCCATCTTGCTCGCAATTGCTCCTGGAGGTCCGTCAGTCTCGTTTTGAAAAGGAGACCAGATTTCAGTTCTAAGAAGCACAGTGAAAGCCAATTACAGAGAAAGTGGAAACCTGATCTCGAAGAGGCAAAAATCATAGCTATTAGCCAAAACATGGCTTCCGGTTGTGGAGATCATTTGGTATGAGACCGCATGCTGAATCGAAGTCGAGATCTTGATGAAGCGGCCAATGGTTAGGCTCTCGAAGCTTTGGGGAGCATTTAATATCCTGAAACACATACTCCGTAAAGAACGGAATGTTTATGGTGAGGTTAATTTCTGAGGAAGAAAAGCTGCAAGTTCGTCAGCTATCTGAACTCTCGGGTAATCCAGGCCTGAGTACGAACCATAACCGCGAGTTGAGAACTTTGAGTTTGTGTGTTTGCAAAGCTGCGAAAATTAAGAGGGATACAAATTGGACGTCCCAGACAGGTTGGTAGGAAATAAATCGCCATAGCCCCCGCTCGAGCAGGAACTTCTTGCTGTTCTTCATGCAGCGGTGAATCATGACCCAGTCACCCAGAAATCGAGAAGGCCTTGTTACTTCGTCTGCTTGACCACCAGCTCGCCAAGATTTGGCATTGCTCCCTGGTCCTGATAGGTTTTGCCGCCACCAGTGTGATGAACGTAATCATAGCTAAGACGTTTGTGGCCCATCGCTCCATTTGCCCCCACAGAGTTGCCCACAGAGTGGGAGCATATTGGCTGGAGCAATCGCTATGCTTGTTTCATAGTGCAACTCGGAAATTCACCAGTGGTTGCTCAGAAATCGAGATGATTTCCAGTACGTGTATTCTGTATTGTCTTGATTCATGTGATGGTCAGTGGCTTGTGCATGTTCTGGTTCAGACTCCATCTCAGGCGTGAGAGGCTGCGTAGCAGTGCCTCGAGATCGCTATCTGCAATGCATGACGAGTTAGCCACTGGAAATCCCTTACTTTGATACGGTTATGGTAGGACACCTCTTGATGGGTTGATCTTGCGCTTGTGGCACTCGAACGGAAGCTTCGTGGCCCGTGGGAGGATGCAGGTTGCTTATCAGTTCTTTGTGCCTATTCATACTCCGATGCCCAAATCAAGTCTAATATTCCCTTCATGTCGTCTTCAGAATTTGGGGAAAATTTGTTTATATGCGTTGCTTTACAGGTTGCAATCACTCAGTGGAGCGTGCAGCTCTGCTATTGTCCAAGTCAGTCCAGATTGCTGCGGGATCGCTCACCTTCTTGCTGCTTTGTTCGAGAGCTCGCAGACTTACAGAATATTACTTCAATAACCCCGGGAACTATCGAGACTGTAGACAGTTTTTCGATGCAAAGATGCTGTTAGTGGTGAGTGGTGACGAAGAGGCTTCGCTGCAAAGTCGTCTTACCAGACAAAACCAGAACAGAGGTGGCTCCAGGTAACCCAAAGACATCATCAATATGTCCAGAGCCTCTAGAAAGCCATCTTCATGTTGTTTTGGTGCCATTGTGAAGACTGGGAAGAGATGAGTGGTGGTGGAGGATGATGAAGATGGCTGATGGGGGAAAGAAGAGCAGGAACTTTGGTTTTAAAATCCCATCGTGGCAAGGCGTTTGGACCACAAACACAGAAATTTTCACATGACCTTCGTGCCTTCCAAGCCGCCTTCTCATGAGCCAGGTCGCATCTGATATATTAAAAGTTTTCGAAACTAGACAAAGGTTGATCTTGGGGCAACTGAGGCTTATGCAAGGGCTGGTCTTTCAGCCTTTCCTCCTTGCATCCTCTCTTGTCACCAGCTGGACCCCTGAAATTGATGCTTTGGATGCTCCCGTTATGTGCAAGCATAGAATTATGCCAGAAGACTGATACTCTTGCATTGTTGCCCGGTTTGTGGGGAGCATTGAGCAACATTTTGCAAGACGAAACTGCCCATCGTCATTCTCTAAACAGGGAATTTCTTGTTGTTTCCACCTTCGCATTTCTTTGTCACTCTCTCCAACCAAATTAACAAGGAAACATTCTTTCTCCCGTCTCTTGTCTCTCTAGACTGTTAGCTCAGCTAGAATTCACATGAATTTGAGGTTTTTGACCATTCTAGAAATCGGCAATTTCGCAATGTAACGTAAATTAAAGATATACAAGAAATTCCATTGCCATTAGCAAGTACAGACTTCGAGTTCCAAGTAAGGTACAAATATAATATAAACTTTCAGTCCCTACTCTGAGCAATAACCTCACGGAATAAATATAATTCTTACGCCTCTAATATAAATGTTAACGATCCTTTCTTTCCTCCAATGCCTAACTCGCAAATGTAATGCTGCACCGTCTCAAATGCCTATGGAACAAAACAGACCAAAAAGCCACGACGGTACGCTTCTTGCATTCCAATTAAACAATGATGTCGAGAACTGACCTCTGAGAAATACCTCAAAGCAAAATACAAGTTAAGAAAACAATACTAGTGTAAACAGGGGCTCGAAAAGGGGTCGCTTATTAGCGCTGACGCGAAAACACAAATAGAGAAACGCGATTTTCTCATCTTCCATCAATAAACCATCATCATTAACAATGTTCATTTGCGGCATCCATCATGTATTTGATGTCGTAAAGGTGAGTGTCGTGTAAATTTTTTGTGTTATCATGATTTCCAGCCGAGATATCATGAGTTGTATTGTATGGAAGCAACCAAGTTCAGTGCCCAGCCACCCTGGCACGTGACCTTGTCGTAAGGTTTCCTTCATCCCCTCTTTTGATAGTCTCTGACTTGGTAGCAGACTTTCGGCCCATTTTATCATAAAGAGCCTGTGCCCTTGGGTAGAATGTGGTACGAGATGACTTCTTATATGGCAAAGTGTGGCGCAGAATGTGGTCCTTCAGGTTATCCGTACGATTGAAATACTTCCCACAGAATTCGCATTCGAAGGAATCTAATCTCGTATGTATTCTCTCATGTCTTTTGAGATGTTCTTGTCTTCTAAATCTTCTGTCGCAACCTTCCCAAGGGCATTGCTTGGTTGGAGATTTTGCGCAATTGATGTTGGGGAGCAAGTCTTGTCCGATGGCTCGCATTCTATTTTTTCGAGTTCTTTTCTCGGCGAGAGTTTGTTGAAATCCTTCTTTGCTATCAGGTGACTGCTCTTGGATTTGCTGAAGTGCTGCAGCTGTCTGAAGAGTGTCGAGGGCAGGCTGACGGAGAGGAGAGGGGCGGCAGGGAGTTGCGGAGCATGACTTCATGTCACTGTAGGATGGAATGAGTTGTTCAAACCCAGAATCGTGGTCGGAAGCTGGAGTGTCGTACGACATGTTAAATTGCAAGGGAACGACGAAGTCTTCTGCATGAGAAGATCCGAAATCAGAGATTGGAGAGAATAGGTCGCCATCGAAGGACTGCGAATCGAGTGCCAGACAACTTTGGGTACTGAACGAGCTTCCGGTTGGGCCAAAATATGTGGCGAAGTTGTTGTATTCCATCATATTGTCGCCAGATAGAAGTTTTCCATCTGCAGCGAAGATCATGGATGGGTCAGAGAACCCAGAAAGCATATCTTCGTCCATAGAACTCATAGTACATAGCCCCGAATTAACGGTTTGTCTTCCTGGTGTGGTCGAAGGAGTTGAGGTGCGTAAGTTAGCATCCTCAAGCTTCACGAAGTCGAAGCTTGCTCGAACCGGTGTGTGCAGTGGCGAATCCACAGTAGATGACGAGTCCCAGTTAGACCCGTCGGAGGAGAATGAGGAATTCATAGACGAGCTAGATGAGAAAGGAGATGCAATTGAGTGGTTGCTAAGTCCGAATCGCATGTTCTGGTCTACAAACATCTTCATTATTGCTTCCGTATAGAAGAGAAGAGAGGTCGATAATGGGATCTATAGATTACGGTTAGCTTGGACACATGTAATTGAGAGTACCCTTACAAACGGGCTGTAGGCAAAGAAAGGATTCAGGGAGTGACGGTGGTATCTCGGAAAGGACTGTGTGTAAGATTATGAATTTCTGAACGAGTGGATGAACTTCTTTGGAAATTAAGAAAGCACAATCAGGGAGAAATGTGCAGCCATATATCAGCTGAAGCTCAACTTCACTTTCAACAACGACATGAGACTCGGAGTTGATAGTTTGTAATCACCCAAAAGATAGTTCATCTTACCAGACTATTGAGTATAGAATCACTCTCTGAGTCGCGACTTGAGTCGCGAGCGTGCTTTACCTAAGCAAGGTGTTGATAAAGGAATGGCGACGCGTTGAAAAGGCGAGGTCGTTTCTACTGTTTTCTGAGTCTAGAGTGAGCTCTCGCTGACCCACTTTGTTAGCTACCGCATGATCTCTTCCTTTCAGTGATCAAAGTTACCGGATGGAGGGGCACTCGAGCCTATTTTCGAGCGCAGGGGGTGTTTGCGGTTCTTCTGAGTTCGAAAAGTTCAATCGATATCTCAGGCCAGTTAGTTTGTAGAATTACCTTGCAGAAATTTGATATGCATCCCCCCTGGGAAGGGCGACAGGGTCTCTTCTTAACTTAGGTACCGTCAAAAATTCTCGAGCAGGCTGGATCAACCCAAACTACTGGGACGTGCGTCGCGGCTTCCAGACAGCAGGAATAGACTGATTTCGAAGATGGCTGGATAGACAAAGCTAGGCTCGGGAGTCTGGTCTCAGTGCATCCCGGAGACCTTCGTCCGAAGAGATCGATATTAGCCTGGAATGAAAGTTCAGCATGGATGCCATGACAACAAAAGAGCCTCACCTACAGCCAGAACATCAACGCTTAAACTGGACTTCTGGATCTCGGAACACCTTAATTTGAAGGCGATACTCGCTTTACTATTGCCAATCCAGAGATTTTATGAGCTTACATTCCATAAGCCAGCAGATTCGAGAACACCCGGAATGGGTCCATAACCTCCAGGAATGGGTTCTCCCCCACATTTGGCACCGCAAAACTAGCGGCGATGGCTGTTCATTGTACAACTAGGCGATCTGAGGGAGGCTCACTAAGGGTTCAATCATGGCGTGTCCGTAGATCTATTGCCCATGTCCGTGCAGAAACCACACTTAGATCCACTGAGACCCCTTTGATCGTCTTTATTGGACATTGAGCGAGATGATGATGCCGAATAGGCCCATGACCATATCTATCGAGAATGTGGAGAAAATGAGACAATGCGAAGGATCTTGAAACGGACTCTGTAGGACGCTTACACTGTCCTATTTTCCTCTCAAAGTGCTTTTTATCGCGGCAATTGCAACGTGCCTCGCCATTGCAAGCAATGATTCCGAGTACAGTAGCCAACCACTGATTGACATTCGCTTCCTCCGCGCCATGAGTTGAGGAAGAGAACAGCGCATGGCAGAAAGCTTACATGCAGGACACTCGCATAAAACGGGAAAAGGCACGTTTGGGGAATTGAGTGGCAGTGAGTGCAAACGGATCTGTCACATTCGAGATATGACCGTGACTTTGGGCTTAAGATCCAATAATCAACCTACCCTCGCCAAGCCACCACACCCAATATTGTGGCGCCACCGTCTTGGACTCGAGTGGAGAATCTTGATCACAATGGCGCGCTCTATTCCATCACCATCACATACAGAACAAGTTTCGATTATATTTTCCAGCATCAGCCTCTTGCCAGTTGATCTGCAACTGGCACAGTAGGTGGTTGCTTTCTCCTCCATACTGATGATTGTCAGCTGGTAATTTCAGCCGGAGACATGGATCTTCCAAGCGGCTGTACCATATATTCGGGTCCTCTCTTGCCCCCCCCCCCCCAACAAATATTCTTGGTCCAGTCGCGTTCACAATTTTACCAACATATGTGGAGATTTGCCATGACCTGAGACTGTTATGCAGGCTCTGAGACTGCTGAATCAAAGTGTTGCCTCCAGCCTTCCGCCACTCCTTGCGATTTGCAGCGGAATGACGTCCGGCGGAGTCCTGATCCATCCTTTCTTCGCACTCTCAATGCTGCCTGCTTCAAAATTCAGCAGAGTCCATGCGTCTTGGACTACTTACATGTGTTTTTGAAACCGTCCCGTCGATGTGGAGAATCTCGTACGTTTTTGAAATGATCTCACCTGGAGATCTCTGCCATGTTCCCTCAATCTTTCTTATCTTCGACTTTCTTCACAGCGGACGCCAATTCATGTTGGCCGGCAAGTGCGGGGCAATGTCGGTGCTATGCAACCTTGCACGTTTTCGAGTTCTTGCCCGTTGCTTATCCATGAAAGTACGTTTTTGTAAGATCACCCCTATCCAGCACACCAGAGCAGTTTGAAAGTAATGACTCAGCTTCCATTCCAACGGTGTCTTCATCATCACCTTATAGGTTTGGTCAATAATTTTCGCAACTGCATCTGACGACATGCATCTGCACAAGGTTAAAGCTATTAATGCTGAAGGGAATTTACCGGTGTGATTTTATGCGCATATGGCAGATAATTCTACTTGGTAAAGCTGCCGCTTCGTGAGCAAATGCCGTCACCAGAACTCGAAAACGAGACTCATTGGTGACTCGGAAGTTGGATTCCCTTCCGGTGTAGTCAATCGCCGATGGTGCTGTGTTGAACTTTCTTAAACTATTTTCAGAGTTTTCATACAACAACCAATTATTACGCAAAAAAAGAGGGCTTCTGTTTTACACAAGGCTCATATCTTACTCGGGGTTCTACAGGAGAGGCTGCCTCCACAAAACCCCCGAAGGCTAAGAGGTGCCAAACTCGTGTACAACTTACCGGCACTCAGGTAAACAGAGTAGTTCAAGCAGATTCGGCCGAGTGGCAAAGTATGATGTGCTCTCTATATATTTGAATATACCATTCTCCTGGAGACGAACAGGTTTCCAGAGTTCCTGCGAAGCACTTA
>Ga0302325_10036402_pt1 | contig 10033 bp, 6 predicted proteins | sample Palsa_T0_2_FD_201948 | JGI IMG/M metagenome (GOLD analysis project Ga0302325, IMG submission 201948) | Peat permafrost microbial communities from Stordalen Mire near Abisko, Sweden - Palsa_T0_2 | ecosystem: Environmental > Terrestrial > Soil > Palsa > Peat permafrost | place: Sweden: Abisko... | reverse complement strand
TAATAGCAAAAACAAATATATATTACTTATTAATTGTCACGAGCGCCAGCTTCTAGGCCTAGAAAGGAAGGCAAAAGTAGAAGGGTCTCAATTACGACTATTCAAAGCTAAGGAAGGAAGGAAGGAAGGAAGGCAGAGAAAGCTGCCTAAATATCCTAGGTTCGCCAACCTAGCCTAATCGGTAATAGCGCTGCACGTGCCAGCGCAGAACCGTAACATTAATAGCAAAAGGACTACTACAATATTTAAAGGGTATAATTGCAGCTAGAAATCATGTACTAGCTTACGCAAGAAGACGATTACATATTCTAGTCAATTACTATATAAGGTATAAAAGACGATCGGAAATCATTTTAGGGCTACGTTTTAGTTTAGTATAAAGGAGCTATTAGTTAGACTACATATCGGTAAAAGAGTATTGCGCAAAGTACTATAGAGGCTAAAATTTGCGTAGGAAGTAAAGGAGCACGGCAAGTAGCTTGGTTTGAAAAGTTAGTAAAGGATTTAGATAAGAGGATAAACACCCCAATTTTAATAATCGATAATGCTACTGCTAAGGAACTAGCTAAAACTTGGAAGTTATATAATAAGGCAAAATATATTAAGATTAGGGAGATGTTTATATAAGATAATATAATATTGCGCAATAGGCTAGTAGTATAGTATACACCTAGTATAGAGAATATTGTAAATGCCTTTACAAAATAACTCCCGAAACTTACATTTGTATAGCACTTGCAAGAAATGGGAATAGCGCAAATACGCACTCTTATATTATAATACAAATCCTAAGACTATAGGGCTATAGGGTATTAAACTTCCTATAAGGGAGATGTAAGTACTGTGAGCATTAGAGGCTTATTATAAGAGTTAGCAAGACTTGAATAACCTCATTATTTCCTAATTTGGTTGCGCCAGCGGTTGCCGACATGGGGGAGTGTTAGAAATAATAGCATAGTAGTGGCACGTAAGCGCTAAGGCCCGCTAGTTCTATTTGTATATATATAGAATTTTACTCCTACTTTGAATTATCATCCGCATTATCCGTACGCAATATACATAGTTTACTGCACCCTTATACAATTGCATTCATTTGCATCGATCATTCCGCTGCCGTTTATGTTCATATCCTTAACAGCTAGAAATAGAAATAATTTTCGGCCCTAATGGGCTATATATGGAAGAAAGCCCATGATTCTTCAAGACTTCTTGATGGTGCCTGGAACATCTGCTCGCACATTCCCAAAGGGCGATACCTTACAAAGCGGCAAAATCATAGCAGGAAAACGTCCCTAGATTCCCAAATTGTCACATCTCATTTGCTGCTAGATCCTTAAGACAAGTTCATAACCCATATAGAGCAGCTGTCCCATTAACTTCCATAGGAAACATCACGAGCAGAACTGAAACTTACTTTCTCGCGCGACGAATTTCGCTCATGCGTGCGAAGCCACTTCAATCTCGTGTTAACATGCACTCAGTCACCTGCTTCTTGCGTCTCAGCCTCGTTGTGCAACCAAGGAGTTAGGCACGAATGCGCGAAAATTCTCGACAGCCACCAAGCCAGCCCACGCCCCATTACTTTATTTGTGCCAATGCACCTAAATCCAGATTTTTCACCTTCAAACTTTTATTACCTTCTACGTACTAGGCGGCGCTCGCTATGGCACAAGAAGGAATGGTTGATATCGTCAACTCATGTCCCGCTGAGCTACGCGCTGAATAAAAAGCTGAAGCGAAGATGATGAAAGATGAAGGCCATATTTGCGTTCCGACGCTCATCTGGAGGAGACTTTGGCACATGTTCGCGTTTTCCCTGGCTTGAACTATGCCGCGGCTAAAGAGTCCGTCGCTTTGCTTCATAGAGCAGGTGTGCCTATTTTGGTTGGTACTGATGCGAATTCGTCTCCCATGGCTGCCATAAAGCATGGAGAGTCTCTTCACCGCAAATTAGAACTCCTCGTTGAAGCTGGCTTGTTGAATGCGAAGGAGTTAAGAGCTGCCACAAGTTTTCTAGCGGAATGGTTTCGGTGGGAGATAGAGGTGTGATTGCTGTTGGGAAGAGGGCAGACTTGGTGCTGGTCGAGGGAACCCTGGTGGACAACATGACTGCCACCAAAAATGTGAAGATGGTATGGGTTGCAGGGAGGGAGGTCATGACAGAAGGGTAGCTTTCCTTAGGCCCAAATACCCATTATCAACCTTAACTCCTCATGTGTCGAAGGTCGTCGAGAAATAGTGCTGCTCGTTGAACTTTATCCCTCTCTTCTTTAGCATCCGTCTCGAACTTCTCAAACAACTGTTTTCTCCGCTCCAGATCGAAAAAAATACGAATATCCAAGTTAACAAACAACATCCATGTCGGGTGTAGGAAGACACTTCCTGTGTTGTGCCTGCTCTGATCTAGAAAGAGTTCCCATGTCTCCACTGCCTTGTCACGCGACAATTCGGATTCTAATATCAGAGCGTAAAGATTTTGCGCCTTGATACTCCAAGATGGGCTTCCAAGGCCCCAGAACTCAGCAGACAGAGTAGGAAGAGTATCAGCCGAGTGCTCGCGACAAGATATCTCACCATAGCGCAGAAGTAAATGGGCGGGGTTCAAGGCCCCGTCTTCAAGGGTCTCCGAGACTCTTGATTGAGTTTCTAAGACGAGCTTGAGCGATTCTTGAGGCCGTCCGCAGCCACCGAGGAGCCGAGCAATTCCAAGGAGTGTATAGTCAAATTTCATGAGCATCCAACATTTCACTGGCTCATCAAGAAGAGATGCAGTTAAGGAAAGTTCTTCCGTATTCATCTTGTCATACCGGACTAGGAAGTCATCCGGGGAGATGTCATGCAGTCTCGGGAGGATGTGAATAGCATGAAGAGCAAGTTCTTGCTGTTCCTCAAACCACCGATTCGTCATGATCAAGGGCGCGGAAAACGAAATCGCAGCGACAGCAAGACTAAGTAATTCTCGGCATGTTTTCCCACAAATGTAAGTGCAGAGCCAGTCATGAACAACACGGTGCATGGAATAAGATCCTTCGGAGATGTTATTGTCGATAAGGCAGAGATCCAGAAGGATCTTAATAACACCGAAGAATTTGAGTTTGGAGTTGAATGTCCTCCGAAACCAATCAGGTACATTGTTCCCTATAAGGCCAAACCGGAGGATATTATAGTTAAGGTCAGATGGCTCAAAATATGCAAAAAGTTGCAAAAGGCGATATGCAGCATAGTATTCCCCATCTGGACCCTGCTTTGATGCCTTCTCCTTCAAAAGATTGAGGGATGTTGTCCAAGTGGACCGAATGCTTCTCTTCTCACCGTGCATGTCGGAAGCATCAGAGAGCATATCAATGACCTCTCGTTTAGACGAAGTATAGAGCTCCAAGTATGTTTCTACTTCGAGGTTCAGAGTATTAATGAATCGCCCTGCCTGTGATATGGCGAGCGGTAAGCCATCAAGAGTTTCCAGTAGTTCATGCATTGTATGGCTTTTCTGGTCGCGAGTTGCCCAGGTGCGCTGCTGACCCGACAACGATTGATCAAGAATTTCATCTAGAAGACCTACCGCTTCTTCCTCACTCATACGGCCAACTTTCTTGCTGCAACCGAGTCTCGACAACGGAGCAAGACGAGTGGTAATGAGGATAGACCCGTGGTCCTTTGGAGGGAAGTAAGGCACGATGTCGAAGCCTCCTTCATCTGATGGCTCCTTGTCAATATTATCAAAGATTAGCAGCCACTCGTTATTCTGCTCTTGTGCCAGCCACTGCGCAACGTCTTCTGCCATTTGCTCCAGGGGAATTTGGTTAGCCTTTGTAGGTAGAGTTGAATCAGGAGCCTGCAAGCCTTTGAGCTCGGTAATTTGGCGGTAGATCGGTGCAAAGCTCTTCAAGAGAGATCCCTGACTAGATCCATCCAGGAAGAAAATCGAAGTGAATTCGGTCTGGTGATTTTTCGCAAATTTTAATGCAAGCTGGGTTTTGCCAATGCCCCCAAGTCCGTAGAGTATGAAGACCTTGCGGCCTGCGGAGGCCTTTGGGAGAAGATCTTCTAGGGCTTGCATGCATTCAGGCCGAGAAGTGAAGTGGGGAATGATGTGTACTCGATTAAGATTGAATCCAAGTCTAAATTTCTCCTTGGAATCTAGACTGGATTTTAGCAACACTTTCTGCGATTGGCCTGGGGGAAGGGAGAGTTACCTTCAGGCGGATTGTTACAGAGCGTTAGTTTGCCGGGTAGTCCTTCAATGGATTTAGATACTTCAGCCCCGGGGATAATCGACAGGATCTCTTTCGCGCACGCAGCTGCTGTCGCCGCCGCATACGGCTGCCACTTCTTGTTTTTGTGTGCGTCTGCATAATCGCAAATTCCTCGGATTGAGAGACAACTGAAGTCGTTCATCAGTCCCGCAGCCTCCATTTCAAAGCACATCACTCCTCCCAGTTCTGTGCTTATCTTGTCTCTGGTCACAGCATCCTTAATGACCTGGTTACCTGATGCTATGATGCCGTAATGGACTACCGCCTCTTGTTTTTTTCTCGGAGTCCGCTTTACTTCCTTCTTTTTGCTGCATTGCTCGCATGTTGTTCCTCCAACATGATTATATGTTGCCTCAAATAATACATCAGGCCCTGCAGTATCACGGCTAAAGCTCTCTAGCCGATCAAAGATGGATAGATATGTGGCAAAATTGCTCCTGCCTCGGTAGCGGAGTGCTTGTAACTTCGAAAGGGCATTGAGTAGCACCGCTGGCGGTGCGTTAAGCCATCCCGTCCGTATTTTGTGTCCGTCTGCTCCCGTCTTCCCAAAATCGTACTGCACCACTCCTCCATGCTTTAAGAAGGGTCGACTGATTACCACATCCCCAAGTCGTATATCCGATTCGGTGCTGGGAACCCCGCCGCCAATACCGACCATCAGGCCAAAACGGATGGACGTGAACTCGGATGTCATCCGTGCTGCAACCCTGGCAGCAGACTGGGGGCCCACCCGGCCCGTCGGAAGGCATGCAAGGACAATGTTATGGTCCCCGATGCGACCGAATGTGTAGAGTTCGGAATTCGGGCCAGATCGACTGGCGTCGTCATCCTCTTCGTCCAGCATCTCTTGCGCAGCGGCAAGTTCAATTGGGAGGGCGCATATCCACCCCACAGTGTAGTCTCCCGCTTGAAGGCGGCGCTTCATGGCCAAAGGTCCGTGTAAGCATTAGAGAATCGAGATATTGTTGTTGCCATGAAGAGAGTAGTGAGCTAAGCGGATTTTACCAGCCAGCCTTCTTCAGCCTTCCAGTGCACGGCCCTGTGCAATTGCTCATGGAGGCTCATGGAAATGGTAGGCCAATAGATAATCTTAGGCACTGCGCAACTAGAAATAGGACCTTGGTCGAAAGGCAGGTCCCAATCGAGTACAAAAAGTCTTTTGAATCTACTTTGTGGCAAGGCTGACGGTTGCATTAATACAATCCGTGATTCTGTCGTGGAAAATGGCATTGTCCGCAATAATGTTATGATTTGAACAATTCCAGACAGGACTTTAATATCGCCAGTGTGATCAAAATGTGTAGCGTGATTGTATTTCTACTTTAAATCCTGTACCTATTGGAAATAATAGCAACAAAACCTTACACTCTACCATGAAACTTCGAATGACTGCACAATATCAGACGGAAGTGCCCTCCTTCCCTCTCTAATCTGCTTCGTAATACGTAGGGGCCCTTGGCCGTCCCAGCTTGCTTCGCACTGCTGATCCTCAGAGTCGCGAACGACATCCACTAACCGCTTCACGACGGCGTGGAATCGTGCCAACAGGGCTGAATTTCCGCTCTCCCAATTGAGAACATGTTGTCTGACGTCCTCGACTTTCGGTTGGTCGAAGAGCCCGAATTTGTGGTAGGCGATGAGAAATTTGGAAGTTTGATTGACCCAAAGTCTTGGAAGGATGTCCGCCATGTCATACGGTTTGTAGCTGGCCCGCGTCTTCAGATCAAAGATCAGACTCTGTGGAACTTTTGTGCCCTGCAATCTGACCTCCAGTCCCTGGTCTGCATCGACGACACTTTGACTCAGAGAGATTGTGCCCAGTGCATCATCAAGACTCAGAGGCTCTGTAGGCCCACCAACATTTGTTTTGTCCAGGCCGGGACCTTTCACATAGCCATCGGTTTCTGACCGGACCAAGAACTTCAACCCACCGAACTCATAATGCACAACTCGTTGGTGTGAACACGAACTCCGAACCTCAGAATCCCAAGTCGTATAGGCCTCCGGGAATGTGTGGCCGTAACCTTTGAGATCCTTGATGAGCTCGGTCGGAGAGCTCTCCTTCCGGACGAGGAGCACCGTCTCTTCAACGACGTCAATATCAAATCGGAAAGGCTTCGATTCAGACCTGGCGAACCTCAGCAGATTTCCAATCGTGCTGCCACATCCAACAATATCCACTGACTGCAGGTCGAATCGCGGTTGCATGATTTTCAGCGAGCGAAAAAGAGGCTCCAAAGGGTACGAAGAGTATCGAGCCGCGTTGATATCTCGAAATACAGCATCGCTGTCGGGTTTCAGTTGCGTATCTTTCAACGGCGGAGTCCATGCTGGCGGGGAACCTGCATTTTATGACGTGTTAGCCAGAGAAATTGGGTACCTATGGGGAATAAAACAGTAGATCAGATACCGACCTGGCACAAGAATAATAGGAGATTTTCCATCCAGCCAGTTATAGGACGCAACATATTCCACGTTTTGAACTATCGGAGCATCCTCCTCTATCAGCAAAGTCTTGCTGTTGATGCTGTCAATCATGGGACCAAGAGGCCGTGGCGGTATAGGCGCTGGCGGCTGGCGATTCTCGGCTCGGCTGCGGCTATCATTTCCTCGCCAGGAACCTCCTCTCCTAGAACTTCGAGATGTTCCACGATAAGAGTTCATTTTGTAGGTGGAGTAGATTCCTGGTGGATGGAAAGAAACACAAGGCCCAAAGTTGTGCATTTATATTTCCACGGTGCTTTGAATCTGGCCTGCGTGATTTGCAGCAACATGCCGACATGGGTGGGAGACCTGCGGTCGGCCTCCAGCATGGCCCTTCCTTTCCTTTGGTTCATATCCTCAGCCACCCAACAGAGTGTGCACGACTCCGTAATGCACCGTCTTTTGTTGCAGTTTCATAGGTGGCAGCCATGCAGTGCTAGGCTAATCCGTAGGCTGCCAGCAATAGTCACATGCAAGTCAATCCCAACATGGCAAGCCAGACTGCGAGATGAGGCTCTGGTCATCGAGACAGCCAAGGAGGTGCTGTTACGCCAGGTGGAGGCCGACTGCCTCTAGCATGGGTTATCACAAAGAGAGTTGTTTGGGACTGACTTGGCCTTTCAATTTGGTGTGGCCGATAGAACCTATTTATCCTGGGAAGGAAAGACGGAGAACCTTTTGGCACCGCCGAAACCATCGAGTAACACAGGACACATCACGTCCTTGATGTTCTTCCGTTTGCCGTTTATGCCAGTAAATTCGACAACCGAATCCGTTACGCATCGAGAATTCTCGGAATCTATATAAAGCCGGAATTGTTCCTCTGCATTTCAACCTCACTCTTTTCTTGATCAACAACCATCAATGGCTGCTCCAAGTTCAGACGACCAGCGAATCACGAAGCTTTCGTTGTTCTTTAACAAGGTCATACACAGCGAGAGAGCTTTATCTACGTCTCGTGATGGAAAGCTGTTCATTGAAGCCCTGTGCGCTCAAGCCGACCCAGCGAAATGCGCCCACAAACTCCTATCAACGCCGGCTGGACTCTCTTCCCTACAGGCGTCCGTTCGGTTTGATATATCAGTATCTTTTCTCAATATTAATGCTACTGCACTGCTTCAATACCTGCAAAGCCCGTCTCTCAAGTCTATCGGTTCTGGTTCCGTTCTCTCCCAGTTGTTAATTCCTCTGGTTGAGCCGCCATTCTTCTGGGAGGCTTTCACGAAGTCATTCATTGGCGGACTTTTGGTTCCCGAAGCTTGTCAAGCTTTCGCATGGCTGCTACTGGAGCTTGTGTCCCGGCCTGGCAAGGCATCACTGCCTTACTTGGCGCTGGCGAACTCGCCAACCATGCTCGACTCGATTCTGAACTCGTCTGATGGACAAACTCGAATTCTAGGCCAAAAGATTAAGCACGCCTTACCTTTAGACACATCTGAGCTTCACATGGACGCAGAAGCAAAACCTGGCGGCAGACATGATAATGATCGCGCCAACCACAGAGAAATCTCGATCATGCCAACTGCGGATGAGCTCCTCTCCCAGGATCGGCCGTTCTTCCGCGCTGCAAATTACATCGAAAATCCAGAACTTGGGTCCTCCCGGTCTGCTATCCATCTTGACAATCAGTTTCGTCTTCTTCGCGAAGATATGCTCGGTGAAATTCGAGAAGAGCTGAAGGTTCTGACGAGGGCGAAGACTGGACGCCATAAGGGCATCACCGTAAATAACCTCTTGCTCTCTGGAGTGAACATGGGGACCGATCGCAAACGCTTACCGTGGGGTGTTGTCTTGAAGCTTCAGGAAGGACTCCCGGAGCTGAAGAAGTTGGACCCCAGCAAGCGAAAGGCGTTTCTGTCTGACAATCGCCATATTCTACGTCAAGGTAATATGGCTTGCCTCCTCGTAAACGATGAACCGACGGCATTTCCAACAATTCACCGGGACGAAGAAGAACTTTCCAAGATTCCCGCTTCAATCACAATACAATTTGCTGATGATGCAACATTGTCAAACGCTCTATCGAGGATGAAGACTTCCGACAACATCAAGCTCGTTCAACTGGATGCCGCGATCTTTGCGTTTGAGCCGTTCTTGAGACGAATGCAGGAGATCACTGATATTCCATTGAAGGGCGAGATCATCGATTGGGAAGAAGGCAAAGAAATTGCTGGTCCCTCCTTCCAACCAGCAAAGCTCATCAGAAATCTCGAAGAACGATCAGGCAAAAATATCCAGGATTTCTTGCAGCTTAAGAAATCTGCTATCTTGGATGAATCACAGATGAACTCACTTTGTGCATGCTTAACTCAGCGAGTCAGCTTGGTACAGGGTCCACCAGGTCAGTCGTTGATCTCGAATATCCATCTGATCCACGCTAACAAAACAGGAACGGGAAAATCTTTCATTGGTGCCCTTGTAGCAAGGATATTATATGGATTCACGTCCCAGACCATTCTCGTGGTCTGTTTTACCAACCATGCCCTCGACCAATTTCTTGAGGACCTCATGGACATCGGCATCCCATCATCCACTATGGTCCGTTTAGGTGGCAAGTCGACGAACCGAACAAAGCCCCTGATGATCCGAGAGCAAACAAGCGTTAAGATCGATCAGAATCAATGGTCTCGAATCGACAAACTCAAGCAACGACTACAAAAGCAAGAAGCAAAGCTTCAAGATGTATTCACCCGTTTCCGGACCGCCAACATTCAGAAGAAGCAGCTCATGGAATACCTCGAATTTCTTTCTGATGATCTACTCTTCTTTGACGCCTTCAGCATTCCAGAGGATGGCAAAGATGGCATGACTAAAGTCGGGAAGAGTGGAAAGAAGATGAGTCCATTTTACCTACTTGACAGGTGGATTAGAGGCGAGACCAATGCTGGAGCACTCCAACACGCGGAACCGAACGGCGCCGCTGAAATCTGGAGGATGGCTCCCAAAACAAGAGAAGCTGCTCTCAGCCGATGGCAGAAAGCGATTCTAGACGATCTGGTCAATGAAATTTGCGAGACTGGTAGACAATTCAATGCCGACCAAGCCACGCTTCATAGCATCTTTGGCGAAAGAGACGCTAGCATCATCAAGACAAAGAGGATCATTGCATGTACCACCAACGGTGCTACTAAATATTCCGCAGCGATTCAAGCAGCCTCACCAGGCGTGGTACTCGTCGAAGAGGCTGGTGAGATCTTGGAAGCCCATGATTTGACCTCTCTAGGACCCCATACTCAGCAACTGGTCATGATTGGAGATCACAAGCCACTTCGACCAAAGTGTTCATACGAACTCAG
>Ga0302325_10036401_pt1 | contig 10033 bp, 7 predicted proteins | sample Palsa_T0_2_FD_201948 | JGI IMG/M metagenome (GOLD analysis project Ga0302325, IMG submission 201948) | Peat permafrost microbial communities from Stordalen Mire near Abisko, Sweden - Palsa_T0_2 | ecosystem: Environmental > Terrestrial > Soil > Palsa > Peat permafrost | place: Sweden: Abisko... | reverse complement strand
CGAGAGCGCCGGGGACGCCGCCTGGGGTCGCTCGACCGAGTATCTGAAGTTCGCCGTCGAGGACTTCTCCAAGCGCTGGTTTCCCTATCCCTGGCCCAACGCCATCAACGTCGGCGGACCGGTCGGAGGCATGGAGTATCCGACCATCGTCTTCGACAGCGCCGGCGACAAGGGCAAGGATCTCTTCTGGATCACCGTCCACGAGATCGGCCACACCTGGTTCCCGATGGTCGTCGGGTTCGACGAACGCCGGCACGAGTGGATGGACGAGGGCTTCAACACCTTCATCGATGTCTATGAGTCCGACGCCTTCCAGGGCGGCGTCTACGGTCCCAAGCGCGACCACGAATATGCCCCTGGCGTCGGGCCGCCCGCCGACCAGATCGCCGCCCTCATCGCCGATCCCGCCGCCCCGCCGATCCTCACCCGCGCCGACGCCATCTCATTCCACTACAGTCACCCGGTCAGCTACTTCAAATCGGCGTTCGGCCTCACCCTCCTGCGCGAGGACATCCTGGGACCCCAGCGGTTCGACCCGGCCTTCCGCAAGTTCATCGCCGACTGGGCCTACAAACATCCCAAGCCGTGGGACTTCTTCCGGGCCATGGAGAGCGAGGGCGGCGAAGACCTCTCATGGTTCTGGCGCGGCTGGTATCTCAACAACTGGGGTCTCGACCTCGCCGTCACCGGCGTAACCTACGTCGGCGGCGACCCCGCCAAGGGCGCGAAGATCGCCGTCGCCAACCTCGGCCCTTTGGTCCTGCCGGCGACGATGCGGCTCACCTTCAAGGACGGCAAGACGCGCGATTTTCCCATTCCGGCCGAGACCTGGATCCAGTCCGGCGCCCACACCTTCACTCTCGACAGCGACCAGCCTCTCGCCAGCGTGACCATCGATCCCGATCATCGCCTGCCCGACCGCGATCGCACGAATAACACCTGGACGGCCCCATGACCCAGGAGACCCCGCTTGAACCCTGGCAGTGGCCGGACGCGCATTGGCGTGGCCTCGTCGACAAGGTGCGTGCCGGCCGGCCCTATCGGCCGACAACCTGGAAGGACGGCGCGCGGGCGGCCTTCGCCCTGTCGTTCGACTCCGATCACGAGACCAACGAGCTGCGCGACGGCGGCCGCTCGATCGGCCGTCTGGCATGGGGCGAATTTGGCGCCCGCGTCGGCGTTCCGCGCATCGTCAAGCTGCTGGCGAAACACGGCGTGCCCGCGACCTTCTACGTCCCGGCCGTCGCGGCGCTGCTGCACGAGGATGAACAGCGCGCGGTGATCGCCGACGGCCACGAGATCGGCATCCACGGCTGGATCCACGAGCTCAACTCGGTGCTGCCCGAAGAGGCCGAGCGCGACCTGATGCTGCGCTCGGCCGACACTCTGGAAAGGGTCACCGGGATTCGGCCGGTGGGCCTGCGCACCCCCTCGTGGGACTTCTCCCCCAACACCCTCAAGATCGAGAAGGAGATGGGCCTTCTCTACGATTCATCACTGATGGCCGACGAGGACTGCTACGAGCTCCTGCTCGAGGGCGAGCCGACCGGGGTCATCGAGCTGCCTGTGGAATGGATCCGCGACGACGCCCCCTATTTCAGCATGCACCGGGGCCTCTCGCTTCGCCCCTACACCCCCCCGCCATCGGTGCTCGACATCTTCCGGCGGGAGTTTGACGCCGCCTGGGAGGAGGGCGGCATCTTCCAGCTCACCTGCCATCCGCACATCATCGGCTATCGCTCGCGGATCTGGATCATCGACGAGCTCATCGCCCACGCCAAGGCTAAGGGCGCCGTCTGGTTCGCCACTCACGCCGCCGTCGCCGCCTACGCCCGCCAGCACGCGGCGGCCTAGGCTTCGCAGGGATTACGCATGGCTGAACCGCCCACCGCCGCCCGCAGGCTCGTCGAGCGGCTGGTCGACCACGGGGTCGAGCGGGTGTTCTGCGTGCCAGGGGAAAGCTACCTGGCGGTCCTCGATGCCCTGGCCGATGTCAGGGACACGATCGCCGTCGTCGCCTGCCGCCATGAGGCCGGCGCCGCCAACATGGCCGAAGCCCACGGCAAGCTCATCGGTCGGCCGGGCGCGTGCATGGTGACCCGCGGCCCTGGCGCCGCCCAGGCGTACGTCGGGCTTCACACCGCCAGCCAGGACTCCACCCCCCTGATCCTCTTCGTCGGCCAGGTGGCGCTCGCCCACAAGGGCCGCGGGGCCTTCCAGGAGATGGACTTCGCCGCCGTGTTCGGCTCCCAGGCCAAATGGGCCGCCGAGCTCGATGAAGGGAGCCGAACCGCCGAGCTGGTCGACCGCGCCTTCGCCACCGCTACCCAGGGACGCCAGGGACCGGTGGTCCTCGCCTTGCCCGAGGATGTGTTGACGCAGCCTGGCGGGGAGGCCCGGCCCCCTCCTTCGCCGCCGGCCCGCGCCGGCCTTGATCCGCAAGCTCTGTCGGCGATCGGCGCCCGGCTGGCGGCGGCGGAACGGCCCATGGTCATCCTCGGTGGCAGCGGCTGGACCGCTTACTCGCTTCAGACGTTCTCCGACTGGCTCGCCGCCCACGATCTGCCGGTGGTTCTCTCCTTTCGGCGCAAGGATCTCATCGACAACGACCATCCCTCCTACGCCGGCGACCTGGGCCTCAGCCCCAATCCCCTGCTGATCGAGCGGCTGAAGTCTGCCGACCTGCTGCTCGCCATCGGCGCCAGGCTGGGGGAGAACCCCAGCCAGGGCTACACCCTCTTCACCCCGGAGATCACGGCCCAGCGCCTCATTCACATTCATTCCGGCGCCGAGGAGATTGGCCGCGTGTGGCCGCCGGCGATCGGCGCCGTCGCCGATCCCGCGCCGGCGGCGCTTGCCCTCGCCGGCCTCGATCTGCCTCCCCGCTCGCCAGAATGGCGCTCCGGCGCCCACGCCGACTGGGAGAGTTTCGCCGCGCCAATTGCGGTCGAGGCCAAAGTCAATCTATCGGAGATCGTCGCCCACATGGCGCGGGTCCTGCCTGCCAATGCGATCATGACCAACGGAGCGGGCAATTTCGCCGGCTGGCTGCACCGGTTCTATCGCCACCGCGGCTTTCGCACCCAGCTCGCTCCCACCTCGGGCGCCATGGGCTACGGTTTTCCCGCCGCCATCGCCGCCAAGCTCGCCGAGCCGGCGCGCGAGGTGATCTGTTTGGCCGGCGACGGTGATTTCATGATGAGCGCGGCCGAACTGGCGACCGCCGTCCAGTACGGAGCCAACGTCGTCACCGTGGTCGTCGACAACGGCTCCTACGGCACCATCCGCATGCACCAGGAGCGCGAATATCCCGGCCGGGTGATCGCCACCGACCTTCGCAACCCCGACTTCGCCGTCCTGGCCCGGTCCTTCGGCGCCTGGGGCGCCAGCGTCGATCGCACCGCCGATTTCGCCGCCGCCTTCGACGCCGCTCGCGCCGCCGAAGCTCCGGCGATCATCCACCTGAAAACCGACGTCGAAGCCATCGCCCCCGGCCGCACGCTGACGGGACTTCGCGCGGGCCGCGGGTGACCCCGCACTTATCTCGGCAGATAGTCGTTCGGCTCGACCAGTCGGAAACCCGGCGTCTCGCTCACGCACTGGCGCAGCAGGAAGGCGTGGCCGCTGCCGTAGAAGACCACGATCCTGTCGCCTGGGCGGGAGAGCTGGAGGAGGTTGGCGCAGATGAGGAAGTTGCGTCGGTACCAGGCGGCCAGGAGATCCGCGCCCGGCTGATCCTGGCCCCCGCCGATGCGAAGGGTGGTGCGGTAGAAGGCGTTGTCCCACCTCAGGCGGGCCGGGTCGTTGAGGTACCGCAGCGCCGCCGAGACGCCCTTCTGCGCCAGAAGAGCCCCCTCCCTCGCGAGCGACCGGTCTACCGCCGCGCCCTGCTCGTCGAGGAGGACCGAGGTTCCATGGGCGTCGGCGTAGGCCTTGACCGGGTCGAAGGGGAATTCGCCGTCGACATCGATCCCGTAGACGCCCTTCGCGCCGGCAGTCTTGGCCAGCCGAAAACCGAGCTGCGCCGACTCGTCGCGCGACGGCGGCAGGTTTCCATCAAGATATTTCGGATAGCGCTCGGCGACCGTGGCGGCCGGCCACTCTACGGCGATCTTGTCCGGCCTGAACCGCGCCAGCGCGTCGGTGACGGCGGCGATCTGCGCCTGACGCTTCGGCGCTAGGACGTCGTCGACCTTGAGGTTGTGGAGGTCACGGCCGGGATTGGACATGTGATAGACGCCCACGACCATGACCTCGACCGGATCCGTCGCGGGCTCGGCGGTTCTGGCCGAGACCGGCCCCAGGAAAAGGGCGAGGATACAGATCAGCAGGCGCACGAAACTGGCCTCCCCGGTGCGCCGCCAAGCTAGGTCCGGGGCCGGCCGACCTCCAGTGAATACCTCGTAAGGATCGGCCGGCCCTTCGTCCGCCCCCTTCGACGTTTTCTAACGACCCGCTTCGAAAAAGTCGGGGACCCGAAGGTTTGCCGGGGCATGCGCCGCACCATCTTTGACGACGGCAATCCACGGCAAAGGCAAAGGAGCCCAGCATGGCCAAGCTCGACGGCAAGATCGCCCTCATCTCCGGCGGCACGAGCGGCATCGGCGCGGCGACGGCCAGGCTCTTCCGATCGGAAGGGGCGACGGTGATCGTCACCGGCTCGAGCCAGAAATCGGTCGAGGCGGCCAGCGCCGAGCTGCCAGGTATCGAAATCCTCGTCTCCGACGCCGCCGACGTCGCCGCCACCAAGGCCCTGATCGACCAGGTGAAGGCGTCCCACGGCCGAATCGACATCCTCTTCGTCAACGCCGGCATGGCCAGGTTCGCGCCCCTCGAGCAGATCGACGAGGCCTTCTTTGACGCCCAGTTCGACGTCAACGTGAAGGGCGCCTTCTTCCTTATCAAGCATGCTGCGCCGGTGATTTCCGAGGGCGGCGCGATCATCCTCACCGCTTCGGTGGCCGGCGCCTCGGGAGGACTTGGCGGCGGTACGGTCTATGGCGCGACCAAGGCGGCGCTGCGCTCTCTTGGCCGCACCCTCGCCAGGGAGCTGACGCCGCGCAAGATCCGGGTGAACACCATCAGCCCCGGCCCGATCGTGACCCCCATCCTCGACAAGAACGGCTTCACGCCGGCGCAGAAGGACGCCTTCATCGAAGGTGCCAAAACGCGCATTCCCATGGGCCGCGTGGGCACCGTCGAGGAGGTCGCCGCTGCCGTCCTCTACCTCGCCGCCGACGCTACCTACACCACCGGCTCCGAGCTTTACGTCGACGGTGGCCTCATCGACCTCTGAGCCAGAAACCGCGTCTTCCTCTGAGCGAGGGGTCGAGCCTCGGCTTCAAATTTCGCGGGCCTGCGCCCAGTCAGGTTGCGCGCCAAGGGGTCAGGTCCTACGGTGCGAGTCCCTTAAGTAATCCGCCTTCGGAGAGCGCGTGATGCCCAACTTCGTGTCCAACCAGAAAGGAGATGCTGTTCATCAACGGGACATGAAGGTTTATGCGATCGTTATTTTCGAGGGCGCCGGCGGATGTAGACGCCGCTAGTCTGCGCCTGGCTCCGGGGGCGCTTTCGGCGACCCCGATCACCGACTCAGGATTGCTCGCGGGCGCACCGGAGCTGACCCGGCTCGGTTTGAGCCCACAACCTCATCTCGCCGCCGGCCGATGGAGGAAGTTCCTTTCCTACTATCGGCCGCACGTGGGCCTGCTCGCCGCCGACCTGGCCTGCGCGCTGTTGGTCGCCGCCACCGCGCTCGCCCTGCCGCTTTGCGCCAACTACCTCGTCAAGCGCCTGGCGCTCACTGGCGGTCGCCACCTCATGCTCGGCCAGATAGGCGCCGTCGGCGCGGTCATGCTGGCCCTGATCGGCGTCCAGGCGCTCAGCACCATCTTCGTCGACTACCAGGGCCACGTGATGGGCGCGAAGATCGAAAGCGCCATCCGCAAGGAGCTTTTCGAGCACTACCAGAGCCTGTCGTTCGGCTTCTACGATCAGCAGCGGGTCGGCCAGCTGATGTCGCGGATCTCCAACGACCTCTTTTCCCTGTCCGAACTCTACCATCACGGCCCCGAAGACCTGGCGATCGCGGTCCTGAAGTTCTCCGGCGCGCTTTTCATCCTGTTTCGCCTCGACGTGCCGCTGACCCTGCTGATCGTTTCCCTGACCCCGTTCGCGGCCGCCTACGCGCTCTACTTCAACGGCCGGATGAACCTGGCGCTGCGCCAGAGCAAGGAGCGTATCGCCGCGATCAATGAGCGAGTGGAGGACTCCCTTCTGGGCATACGGGTGGTGAAATCCTTCGCCAACGAAGCCCTCGAGGTCAGCCGCTTCGACGACGAAAACGATCGATTCCTGGCCACCCGCCGGTTCAGCTACAGAGCCGAGGCCTTCTTCTCCGTCGGCCTTGCGACCTTCGCCCAGCTGATCACCGTGGCGGTGATCGTCATCGGCGCCATACGCATCATCGGCGCCTCGCTCGGCGTCGCCGACCTCATGACCTACCTCCTCTGCGTCGCCATTCTCATCGATCCCATCGAGAGGGCCGCCAACTTCGCCCGGAACTGGCAGGAGGGCATGACCGGCTTCCACCGGTTCATGGATATCCTGGAGGTCGCGCCGGACATCCGCGACGGCGCGGCGGCGAGCGAGCTCGCGGACGCCAAGGGCGCGATCTCGTTCCGAAACGTCAGCTTCAGCTATCCCGGAAATCCGCGCCTCGTCCTCGATAACCTGTCGCTCGAGATCGGGGCTGGCGAGTTCGTCGCCCTCATCGGCCCGTCCGGGGTCGGCAAGACCACGCTCTGCTCGCTCATCCCGAGATTCTACGACGCGATAGGCGGCGAGATTCTCATCGATGGCCGCGACGTTCGCCAGATCGCCCTGGGCTCGCTGCGTCGCGCCATCGGCATCGTGCAGCAGGACGTCTATCTCTTCGCTGGCACGGTGGCCGAGAACCTCGGCTACGGCCGGCCCGGCGCGACGCGGCGGGAGATCATCGAGGCGGCCACCCACGCCCACGCCCACGACTTCATCATGGCCCTGCCCGACGGCTACGACACCGACATCGGCCAGCGCGGCGTCAAGCTCTCCGGAGGCCAGAAACAGAGGCTGACGATCGCCCGCGTGTTCCTGAAAGACCCGCCGATCCTCATCTTCGACGAAGCCACGAGCGCCCTGGACAGCGAGAGCGAGAGGGCCGTGCAGAAGGCCCTGCATGAGCTCGCCAAGGACCGGACGACGCTCGTCATCGCCCACCGGCTCTCGACCGTCAGGCACGCCGACCGGATCGTCGTCCTGACCGAAGCCGGCATCGCCGAACAGGGAACCCACGATGACCTGATGGCCGCCGGGGGCGCCTACTTCGCCCTCTACGATACCCAGGCCAGTATCTGAAGGGGTGGCGGGGGCCCGGAGAGCCTACCGCGCCCATCGCGATGCTCCTAAGAGTGAGGCTCGTCGGTCGGTCGGGCTGCGGGAGGTTGAATGAGCAGGGTGCTGGTCACCGGCGGGTCGGGCTTCATCGGCAGCTACTGCCTGTTGCAGCTTCTGGCCGCCGGCCATGAGGTGCGCGCCAGCGTGCGCAGTCTGAGCCGCGAAGCCGAGGTGCGGGCCATGCTCGAGCGCGGGGCCGGAGCGGCGGCCGATGGGTGCCTGTCGTTCGTGGCCGCCGATCTGGAGAGCGATGCCGGCTGGCCGACGGCGGTCGCCGGCTGCGATTACGTCCTGCATGTGGCCTCGCCCTTCCCCGCCGGCGTCCCCAGGGACGAGAACGAGCTGATCGTGCCGGCTCGGGAAGGGGCGCTGCGCGTGCTGCGCGCCGCCCGCGACGCCGGTGTCAGGCGCGTGGTCCTGACATCATCGTTCGCCGCCATCGGCTATGGCGCCACGGGCCGTACCGCGCCGTTCACCGAGGCCGACTGGACCGACCCGAACGGTCCGGAAGCCTACCCCTACGTCAAGTCCAAGACAGTGGCCGAGCGCGCGGCCTGGGATTTCGTCGCCGCTGAGGGCGGCGCCCTGGAGCTCTCGGTTGTCAATCCGGTGGCGGTTTTCGGCCCGGTGCTCGGCCCGGACTATTCGACCTCCATCCTCCTGGTCCAGCGGCTCGTGGATGGAGCGGTCCCCGGATGCCCGCGGCTCTGGTTCGGCGTGGTCGATGTTCGCGATGTCGCCGACCTGCACATCCGGGCCATGACCGATCCGGCGGCCAAGGGCGAGCGCTTCCTGGCGGTCGCCGGCGAGTTCCTGTCGATGGTGGAAATCGCCAGGATCCTGAAGTCCGAGCTCGGGGCCGCCGCCCGCCGCGTGCCGGCGCGCGAGTTGCCCGATTGGCTCGTCCGCCTGGTCGCGATGTTCGATCCGGCGGTCCGTCTCATCCTGCCCGAACTGGGAAAGCGCAAGAGCGCCAGCAACGAGAAGGCCCGCCGGCTGCTCGGCTGGGCGCCCCGCTCCAACGAGGAGGCGCTCCTGGCCACCGCCAGGAGCCTGATCGACCTCGGTCTGCTCAAGAGCTAGCGCCAGGGAGAGGGCAATGCCGCCTGGCGTGAAATTCGCCTTCACGGACGACGGCGACATCGCCTACGTCGACCACGGCGAGGGGCCGCCGGCGCTGTTCGTCCACGGAGTCTTCCTCAACAGCCACCTCTGGCGCCATGTCATCGAAGGCGTTGCCGACGTGCGTCGCTGCATCGCCGTCGACCTCCTGGCCCATGGCGCGACGCGCATCGCCGCCGATCAGGACGTATCGTTCGACGCCCAGGCGCGGATGCTCGAGGGTGTGTGCCGGGCCCTCGGACTGGAGCAGGTCGACCTCGTCGGCAACGACTCCGGCGGCGGCATCGCCCAGATCTTCGCAGCCCGCCATCCCGACCGAATCCGTACGCTGACGTTGACCAATTCCGACGTCCACGATAACTGGCCGCCGCCCGCTCTTGGTCCTCTGCTGAGAGCGGTCGCCCAGGGTCGGCTGGCCGATATCGGCCGGGGACTGCTGGCCGACGTCGGTTTCGCCCGAAGGTTCTTCGGACCGGGTCTCGAACATCCGGAGCGAATCTCGCCGGAGACGTTTCACGCTTATCTGGCGCCGCTCTTCGCCAACGCCGAAGCAACCGCCAATCTTGAGCGGTTCTTCGCCTCGATCGACTGTCGTCAGACCGTCGCCATCGAGCCCCTGTTGAAGCGCCTTATGGCCCCGACACTGGTGGTGTGGGGAACGGACGATATCTTCTTCCCCCTGAAGTGGGCCTACTGGCTGCGCGACACGATTCCCGGATGCCGCGAAGTCATCGCGCTGAAAGGCGCGCGGCTGTTCTTTCCCGAGGAGCGCCCCGAGACTCTCGCCTCCGCTCTGCGAGACCACTGGCAGGCGACCGGGCCCTCGGCGCGGAGGTCCGCATGAAGATCGCCGTCGTCGGCGCCGGGGCGATCGGCGGCTATCTTGGGGCGCGCCTGTGCCTGGCCGGCGAGGAGGTCACCTTCATCGCCCGCGGCCGGAATTTCGAGGCCATCGCCGCCGACGGGATGCGGCTCATCGAGGAGGACGGCGAGGAGCGCATCGCCCGCGCGGCGGTGGCGGCCAGCGCCGGCGAGGCCGGTCCCCAGGATCTCGTCCTGCTGGCGGTCAAGGCCCATCAGGTCTCGGCCCTGGCCCCGCAGTTCCCGGCCCTGTTCGGATCCGAAACGCCCGTGGTGACCCTTCAGAACGGCGTTCCGTGGTGGTTCTTCTACGGGCTCGAGGGGCCCCATGAGGATCGACCCGTCCGCTCGGTCGACCCAGAGGGGACGATCGGCGAACACATCGCCAACGCCCGGGTCATCGGCGCCGTCGTCTATCCGGCCGCCGAGCTTCTCGCTCCGGGCTTGGTCAAGGTCGTCGAAGGCAACCGCTTCAGCCTGGGCGAACCGGATGGCGAGCGCACGCGGCGTATCGCCCGCATCGCCGAGAGCTTCGCCCGCGCCGGTTTCAAGGCCCCGATCTCCACCGACATCCGCGCCGAGATCTGGCTCAAGCTGTCGGGCAACGTGGTGTTCA
>Ga0302325_10036398_pt1 | contig 10033 bp, 11 predicted proteins | sample Palsa_T0_2_FD_201948 | JGI IMG/M metagenome (GOLD analysis project Ga0302325, IMG submission 201948) | Peat permafrost microbial communities from Stordalen Mire near Abisko, Sweden - Palsa_T0_2 | ecosystem: Environmental > Terrestrial > Soil > Palsa > Peat permafrost | place: Sweden: Abisko... | reverse complement strand
GCATACTTGGCCCGGAATGCGGCGATGGCGTTGAGCCACGGCTGCAGCGACACCACGAACTTGGTCTCGTTGGCGCGGAACGTCGCGGCGTGCGCCGGGTCGAGCGCCGAAAGATCACTCGCCAACGCCTTGGCGACGGCCGGCATCGTCGTGGGGTCGTACCACAGGTGCGGGTTCGCCGTGCTGTTGGGCAGGTCCAGCAGATGCTGCACGTTGATGACCTTGCGAGACGAGTTCGGCGACGCCGAGGCGAGTGACCCCATGAAGGTGTCGTAGCCGACCCCGTTCTCGATCAGCAGATTCGCCTTGGCAATCTTCTGGCCCACGCTGGGGGTGGCCTCATAGGTGTGGGGATCGGTGTTCGGGTTCGAGTCCACCGAGTACACGCTCACGTACTTGCCACCGAGCTGCGAGGCCACGTTGCCGTACTCGTTCTCCCCCGCCACCACGGCCACGGTGCTGGGGCTCGCCGTGGCGAGTCCCGACGAGGCAACCCACCCCAGGGCGATCAGAACCGACCCGAGCCCCACCATCCCCGCGGTCAGTCTCGCCAGCCTGAACATCGTCCTCCGGTCTTTCATAATCATTGTCGGCTTGTCTGGATCGATTTCAGATAACGGTAGTTAATATCTGGAATGATTTCAAATACACCAGCGGGGATGACGGAGCCGGATCTATGGCGTGCTCCTTATATAAGGAAGGACTAATGTATGGGTTATGCTGGACACGAAGGTGCCGGACCGGCTGGCCGGAGCAGTGGATTTGCTCAAGGCCCTGGCGTCTGCGACCCGCTTGGCCACGGTCGTCGAGCTCGGCGAGGGACCTCGTTGCGTCCACGAGTTGCAGACGTCGCTGGAGGCTGCCGGGCGGGCGGTGAGCCAGCCGCTGCTGTCGCAGCACCTCAAGGTCCTGCGCGAAGCCGGCCTGGTCACGACCACCCGGCGCGGCACAGAGATCACCTACCAACTTGCCGACGCCCACGTCGGCCACATCGTCAACGATGCCATCCGGCACTCCCAGGAGGACCACCCACGACCGACACTCACCTCGAGCAGGCCGACCGCCGCCACGCCTGGCACGAAGGTCGCCGGGACGGCCGCTGAGCCTCCGGTACAGACGCCATGGTGATCGCTGCCGACCCTGATGGTGAGCCGCGTCGGGCGCCCCAAGAGCGCTCGACGCGGCAGAAGCGCGCCGTCGCCGCCCTCTTGGAAGCCTCCGACGGGTTTCGCTCCGCGCAGGAGCTTCACGCCGAGCTCCAAGCCCAGGGCGAGAACGTCGCGCTCACGACCGTCTACAACCAGGTGCGTGCACTCGCCGACGCCGGCGAGCTCGACGCCCTACGAAGTGACGACGGCGAGACTCGCTACCGTCGCTGCGCCACCGGCGACCACCACCACCACCTGGTCTGCCGCCACTGCAGCAGCGCCATCGAAGTGGAAGGACCAGAGGTCGAACGCTGGGCCACCAGGACTGGCAAGGAGCACGGCTTCGTCGACGTCACCCACACGGTCGAGATCATCGGCACCTGTCCGGATTGCGCAACCCGCAGCTGACCGCTGCGGCCCTCCCGCCTCGACGCGCCTAGTCCTCGGGGAGATCGGCGAAATGCCGCTTGGCCTGTTTGTACCATCCCATCCCCGAGATGGGGTGCCTCCATCGACCCTTCATCTCCTTCAAGGCCCGCTGGTGCACGTCGTCGCCACCGGCGACCATGTCCTTGAGGTGCCGGTCCTGGGCCTTTATGACCTCGTCAGCGGTTGCACCTTGGTGGGCGACGTCACATGGTCCGCCCAGTTCCTTACACGTCATTGTCTTCATGTGTCACTTCCTCTCACTTCATCCGGCCTGCGCTGAGTCATCCGGCCTGCGCCACGACGAACCGGACACGCACAGGGCTCCTGGCTCATCGGTCACCAGGCGGCGCCGGCCGGCTGCTTGGTCGTGGCGTTGAGCCGGTTGAACAGATTGGTGGTCGAGACCCAGAGGACCAGGCCGGCCATCTGCTTCTCGTCGAAGTGTTGCGCCGCCTCGTCCCAAACCTCGTCGGGGACCGGGTCAGGCCGGTCAGCCAGGCGGGTCATGGATTCGGCGAGGGCCAAGGCCGCCCTCTCGGCGTCGGTGAAGAGGTCCGTCTCCCGCCAGGCTGCAACGGCAAAGAGCCGTTCGTCGGTTTCTCCCGCCTTCTTGGCGCTGAGGGCGCCGCTGTAGACGCAGGGGCTGCACCCGTTGACCTGGCTGGCCCGCAAATGCGCGAGCTCCATGGTCGAGGCGGGTACGCCGGCGTGGTGCGCGGCCTCGATGATGGCCTGGATCCCCTTCATCGAGTCGGGGAGGACTGTTGCCGGGTTCTTCATTCGTGCTGTCATACCCTTGATGACGCGCCACACCCGTAATGTGTGACGTCTCTCGGACAATTGCCGAATTTTTTTCCGGGGGCCTCCACCCGAGGGTCAACGGCAGAAACCTGTCACAAACGGGTCGCCCCGCGCGTCATTCTGGCACCATGGACGAGAGCCTCAGCACGCAATTCGAAGCCAACCGCCGCAGGCTGCAATCAGTGGCCTACCGCATGCTCGGTTCTCTGACGGAGGCCGAGGATGCGGTGCAGGAGACCTGGGTGCGACTCAACGGGTCGGAATCCGGGAGCATCGAAAACCTGGGCGGCTGGCTGACCACTGTCGTGTCCCGGGTATGCCTCGGGGTACTCCGCTCCCGCCGGGCTCGCCCTGAAACGTCGACCGCCGGCGACGAACCCGAGTCCGAGCTCGCCGGCCCCGAGGAAGAGGCGGTCCTCGCCGACACACTCGGCCCGGCTCTGTTGCTCGTGCTCGACGCGCTGGGCCCTGCCGAGCGCCTCGCGTTCGTGCTGCACGACCTTTTCGGGGTGCCGTTCGAGGACATCGCACCGATCGTCGACCGCTCTCCGGCCGCGGCCCGTCAGTTGGCCAGTCGGGCGCGGCGACGAGTCCAGGGCCACGAAGACCTGCACCCCGGCGACCGTCACCGCCAAAAGGAGGTAGTCGAGGCATTCCTGGCCGCCTCCCGACACGGTGACTTCGAGACACTGGTCTCCCTGCTCGACCCCGAGGCGGTCCTGCGGGCCGACCGGGCGGCGGTAAAGGCCGCCACCGCCAATCGCGATCGTGGCGCGCCCCTCTTGGAACCCGAAGTGCGGGGCGGCCGGGCCGTGGCCACGGTGTTGTTCGGGCGGGCGGCAGCGGCCGAGGTGGCGCTCATCGAAGGCGTTCCGGGGTTGGTCTGGGCCCCCGGCGGGCGGGCTCGTGCGGTGTTCGCCTTCCGCGTCATCGGGACGACGGTCACCGAGATCGAGATCGTGAGTGATCCCGCGGTGGTGAGGTCCCTTCAGGTAGAGCTGCTGAGCTAGCGGAGCTCCCGAAAAGCGCGACCGCTCCTAGAGGGTGACGGGTTGTTGGAGGGCGCCGAACTGTGCGGGCTCCAAGGTCGTGGCGAGCAGTTCTGCGAGCGCCCTTGCCCAGAACTGGCGATCCACAGTGACCCCACACCGCCGCCTCGGGCAGGCGGACGGGACCTTCGGCCCCTAGCCCCAATTTCGGGACTAATTCCTCTGCTCGGAATCCATCCCAAGGTTTACCGTCTGAGATCGGCGCAAAAGTGGGAATCGATGCCCAGGGCTAGGTGGAGCTGTCAATGCACTTCAATAGCACGTGGAATCGGTCGATGAACCAACCCATCCGAACGCGCGCACTGCGAAGTCTTCGACGCTCTCTAAGGACCGGGTTCGGACTCCTCCTGCTGTCCCTATCCTTAGCTGCGCTCTATCCTTCAAGTTCGGCACAAGCTGATCAGCCCACGAGTTTCTCAATCCTGATCGACGGTTCAACGTCGGCCACGATTCCCGGGACAGGCACGGCGATCCTGTCGGAATCCGGATTACCTTCAACAGCCGTCGGCGGCGTTACTTTCATAGTGAACGGAGACACGAACTGCGAACTCGGCCTGACAGGCTCGCCAAATGAGGTCACCAGCTGTCCGGTCGACCCGCTTCCGAGTTCGGGACCGGGAACCTATTCTGTCACGGCGACGTTTTATGACATCGGCGCCAACGGAAACGAATTCACATTGGCCTCATCGAACTCGGTGTCTCTGACGATTAGTGGCCAGACAAGTTTCACAATCTCGGTGGACGGCGCTTCCTCGGCAACTATTCCTCCGGGTGGCAGCGCGAACCTTACCTTGGCGGGACTGCCCGGCACGGCCGACGGACCAGTTTCGTTCTCTTCGAACGGAACGGTTATCTGCACCGAGGTGCTGAGCTATGACAACCAGCCTGGCTGTTATAGCTCAACGACCCTGCCAATGGGAACGTACTCGATCAGTGCCACGTTTACAGATACCGATGGGGTCTATTGGGGCTCGACGTCATCGAACTCTGTGACGTTGACGGTCACCACACAGACCAACTTCACTATCTCGGTTCTCAATTCTTCGTCCATGCCATCGTCGACGTTGACGATTACCTCCAATTCACCTATCAGCCTCTCAGAAACCGGATTGCCGTCCACGGCCATCGGCGTGGTGACTTTCCGCGCGAACGGGACTGTTCTCTGCACCGTCAACTTGACGGCCGGGTTCGAGGAAGCGACGAGTTGTGGGCCCACGGTACAAGCAGGAACGAACTATGCAATCACCGCAACGTTCACTGATACCAATGGGGCTCTCTCGAGTTCGAATTCATCAAACTCCGTAGAAGTCAGCGTTCTTCCTTGGGCGAACTTCACGATCTCTGTCGATAACTCTTCGTCGGCAACTGTTGCCGCAGGTGGCAACGCCACCCTTGCGGAAACAGGTCTGCCACCGACAGCGACGGGAACACTCTATTTTTATGCGGGTCAAACCGTGCTCTGTTCTGTCACTCTGAACGGCCAGACCGGCGAGCTCACGAGCTGCTCCTCTTCGCTTGCCGGAAGCTACTCCGTAACCGGGTTCTTCGACGACACCGATGGATCCCTGGGAGATGCGCCCTCGACGAATTCGGTGACATTGACCATTTACCCAGAGCAGTCGCCATCGCAGGGGGACGGAGGCGGAGGTTCATCCCCTGAGCTGACGAGCTTCACCATTTCCGTCAACGGCACTCAGTCGCCAACGATCACGAACAACGCAACTGCAACCTTTGGAGAGTCGGGCCTGCCTTTCGCTGCCATTGGTGAGCTCACGTTCAAGGAAAATGGAGTGAGTGTCTGCCAAGTTGGCTTGAACGGCACGATAGGTGAACAGACAGGTTGTTCATCTGGGTGGGCCTTCGGTTTGGGAAGTTTTCCCGTTACTGCGACCTTCACCGACACCGACGGGAGTTTCTCCAGCTCGACCTCGTCCAACACGGTGATGCTTTCCGTCACTCCCCAGTCATCATCGCCGAGTCCTACAAGTCCTACGAGTCCTACGAGTCCCGCAAGCACCACAAGTCCCACAAGCCCCTCGACCTCCCCTCCTTCGGCATCACCGCCGAGCACTACGAGCCCATCCACTCAAGGGGCAAAGGAGGGATACGACCTCGTGGGTTCTGATGGCGGGATCTTCACGTTTGGCTCTGCACCGTTCTATGGCTCGACTGGCTCATTGCGGTTGCAGCGTCCGGTAGTCGGGATCACGCCGACCGTTGATCACGGCGGATATTGGCTGGTCGCGTCCGACGGCGGCATCTTCACTTTCGGTGACGCCACGTTCTACGGTTCGATCCCGGGTCTCGGATTCGCCCCGGCGGGATCGCCCAACCCCAAGCGATTGAATGCCCCGATTGTTGGAATCGTCCCTTCGGCTCACGGGAATGGATACTTCATGGTCGCTTCCGACGGGGGCGTCTTCACCTTTGGCGACGCCAAGTTCGAAGGATCGTGTCCCGGTATCGGTGGATGTTCGGGTGCGGCTGTGGCGGTCATGCCTGATGCCAGCGGGAACGGATACTGGCTGGTCACCGCCACTGGCCATGTGTACGCCTTTGGTGACGCCCCAAGCTATGGGACACCAGGCCCCCAGAGCGTGCCGGTCACCTCGGCCGTGCGTACCGTCGACGGAGGGGGATACTGGATTCTCTTCGCCAACGGCGTCGTCGACGCCTATGGGGACGCCCTCAATCTTGGTGGCCCCACCGGTTCGGTGGACACCGTCAACCCAGCCGCGACCGTGTTCGCCACCTCCGACGGCGGAGGCTACTGGGTGGCATCCGCCAATGGCTCGGTCTTCACCTACGGTGACGCGCCCTACGACGGGGGCGTGTCCGGCATGCATCTGAACGGGCCAATCATCGCCGCCGTCGGCTGGTAGGGAGTCTCCGCACGCGCGACGAAAAGGGGCCGATTCATACGGGAACGCGCCGATTTTCATACTCCCAGCTTGGAGGCTGACCGACCGACCTATGTCAGCCCCGTCCTTGGTCAACCCCGAGGCGCGGGTGTGACTTGAGCCGCCCCGTCGGAGTTGGCATCGACGACGACCCGGGATCCGAGAGGGGCGGCGAGTTTTACCGTCAGATGCCGGGTGTAGGCCGGTAGCGCGCAGGCCTGGGGGCCCGATGCGTTGGCATGGGGAATTATGGCGATGGCGAGCGCCTGTTTGGACTCTTTGACTTCCGACGTGTAGCGCTCCGTACAGGGTCCATTTCCGCCTGGGGCACCGGGAAAACTCACCACGAGGCGCCGGTCCCCCAAGGCAACCGTCGCGGCGAGCTGCGTCGGTGAGTTGCCGCTTCGAAAGGTTGGGTCGGCGTAGATGCGGGAGGGTGCGACGGCCAACACCTTGGCCGGACTCTGGACGCCCGAGAGCGAGAAGAGCCACGCGGGAAGCAGTTGTGGGCCGCGGTCGGTGAGAAACGAACCACTCCCCAACACGACGTCTGTCACAGCAAGCGGCGGAGGCGACCCTGCGACACTGCTCGGGGTAGTCAGAGTCTTGAAGGCGGCAGACGCCCCGATGATCGGGAAGCCCAAGTCCGAGGTGGCGGACGAAGGCCAACTGGCCGGCGCCGTGATGGCACCATTGCCAAAGGCAATCTTGCTGTTGGCGTTAGGAAAACCCCCTTCGGGATTCAAAACGTAGCCCTCGAGCAAGACCAAGGGACGTGTCGACGCCCGCACGGGGAAAGCCGACCAGGTGCGAAGCGCCCGATCGAGCCTGGCTCCGACGCCCTCCGCCTTGGTCCCGCTTGCGGGCGAAATGCCCAATCCAGCGAGAGCGAACACGGGAATCAGTCCAACAATGGCAACGACACGGGTCCTTGCCGTTCTCACCACATGACTATGGCGCAACCGAACTTCCGCATCCGGGCCCTGCTCCACGCCGGCAAGCCCAACTTCAGCCTCTTCGACTTGATCGTGGTGGTGTGAGGTGGCTCTCCCCGCAGAAGCACGGTGGACCTCCTTGTCAATCCAACCAGTTGGTTGTGATATCTGGCATGCCCCGGACCTGCGCTTTCGATTGGTGGCGGGGGTTCACGACCATCGCGCGACCTTCGGGCTATGGACCCGACGAAGCTGCCGGTTACGGTGCCGTGCGTATGCACTGCGTAGGCACGCTGCATACTCAGCATCGGCCGCTCAGGGCCTGCCCCGAGAAACCTTTCGGCCTCGAAGGCTGCGGCCGCCTCATCGCCCACGCTCTTTCGCCCCGCCATCAGGTACTCCTCGACTACACCGTCTACGGTCTCGACGCTCGCCCGCCCTCGCACCGACAGCGCCCGCGCTCCACCAGGAGAATCGCCACCGTCAATCACCAGCGCCACGTCAGGGCGGACCGACAACGAGTCGACCTTCGGTCAAGTGATAGCGGTGGAGATCACGAACTCCTCGCCCGTCCACCAACATCCGACTGGGATCACCCGCGGCGTCACGTCGGACCCGAGGTAAGCGAGGTGCGCGGCCGACGTGGTCGCGAGCAACTCCTGGCGACTTTCTGAGTGGCGGGGGTCGAGTTGTGAACCTGCGACCTTCGGTTAAGTCTAAGTGAGGCACGTGCTTCCTCAACGCCATTTCAGGTTATCGTCGCCAGCTCGGACGAACAGAGCCTCCCCTCGCTTCCTACTCAGATCGGGCAGGACTCTTCCTCGAGACCTACGAGCATGGTAAATCGGCCCACCATGCACAAGACGCTGAACAGCGCGAGTTCCACCACCTGTTCAGGATCAAAATGCTGGCGCAGTGCAGCCTTGTCGGCGTCGGAGACGCTGAGGTGGTCGGTAGCCAATTTCGAAGCGAACGTTACCGCCGCTTGCTCGGCAGGAGTCATTTGACGCGGAACGTCAGAGCCGATTTCGGCGACAAGCTCCTCTGTTAAGCCCGCCTCGATCGCTGCGGGTGAACGGCCCGCCATGCACACCGTGCATCGCGTTGTCTGGGCTACGGCCAGTCGCACGAGTTCGGTAGTGCGAGGACCGAGGTGATTATTGGCTCGCAGACTGCCGTTTAGTTCACTGAACCCACGGGAGAACTCGGGCGCGTTGGCCATGAGGCGCTGGAAGTCCTGTAGGCCAGTGCGTGTGGTTGCTTCCCATTGTGACCGCAGATCTGGAGGCAGATCGTCTACCGGTACCAATGGCACGAACCCGTTTCCCTCACCCATATGCGCCTCCCCGGTGCGCCGGCGTTGACGACGCCACCAAGTAAATCGTAGGCGCAGCGTTCGGTCGGGCGCAGGCCGGAGCCCTGGAGGTCCGTGACCACGTTGTACGCTACGACGGCAACGCCGACCCTCTGTCTGCAGATCCGGAGACGATCGAGTCGGTAGGTCTGACTGACGAGGGAGCGCGAAAGCCAATGACGGCCGAAAACTTCGCAGACGACGTGGCAGTGATGAAGCTGATTGCCCGCATCGCTCATCTGGCCGACACGGGGGATCTGGCGGACTACGCGGAGTGCTTCACCGACGACGCCACCTGGACGCTCCCGTCTGATTCTGGTGTCGGGCTGCCCCCACAAACCCGCTCCGGCGTCGCCGATATCGTTCAAGGCGCTCAGGAGCGGCGGACCCTCGGCATTCAGGGACCGGGTACGAGCACCCGTCACGTGGTCTCCACCATTGACGTTCAGGTCGACGGGGACACTGCCACGTCGCGAGCGTATTGGCGCTACTACGGTCAGACCAACGCCAGACCACAGCTAATGACTATGGGGCAGTACGATGACACGGTCCGGCGGACCAGCACGGGTTGGCGGCTTCAGCATCGCATTATCACCCGAGGTTGACCCCGATCTGGCCCCCGGGGGTCCCATCAACCGATCCGGCCCGGAGCTTGGGGTTACTGCCGGCAGCAGCGGGCTGTTAATAGCCCGAGGAGCGTCCGGAGCTGGGAGACACTTTCATTGTCTCCTACCGCCCGCAAACGGTAAGAGGGGGCAGCCTTCCCACAGAGGCAGTAGCCGAGCTGCCGGATCCCCCTCGATTGTGTTCGCGCTTGCTGGGGAGCGATAAAGGTGCGTCCACCGCCCGCGGCTGCCTCGACAACGAGGCCGTCTCGCCCCTAAGACCGAACGCGGCCAACTATCGGGTCGCAACGATCGCCACTGGCAGCCAGACCCCCCCCCGCCAGCAGTGGATGTCCAATGAAGTTCACGGCATGAATGAACAGATCATGCTGGGATAGCAGTTCATGACTAATTGCGTCGTCGCCAATCAGGTCCCAGCGGTGGATGGCGTCCTCGCTGCGAAGATCGGTGGGGAACCCCGATATCGGCACGGTTCGCCCTGTCCAGGTCAGGGTGGCCTCGGGTGGCCTCGGGTGGCCGGAGTCGACAACTTGATCAAGCGGATCTAACGAATCGGTTTTGGCTTCCGCAACTTCAAGAACTACCGGATCAGAGCCCCGCTCTACGCCGGCAAGCCCAACCGGCGCGTCCTGGGCTCGATCGTCGTCCCGTGAAGGCCTTCAGACCCCGTCAGGATCCGAAGAGCAGCGAAGCCCTCCCGGCTGGGAGGGCCCTGACCTGCGCTTTCAAGTGGTGGCGGGGGTAGGATTTGAACCTACGACCTTCGGGTTATGAGCCCGACGAGCTACCAG
>Ga0302325_10036395_pt1 | contig 10034 bp, 6 predicted proteins | sample Palsa_T0_2_FD_201948 | JGI IMG/M metagenome (GOLD analysis project Ga0302325, IMG submission 201948) | Peat permafrost microbial communities from Stordalen Mire near Abisko, Sweden - Palsa_T0_2 | ecosystem: Environmental > Terrestrial > Soil > Palsa > Peat permafrost | place: Sweden: Abisko... | reverse complement strand
CGATAGAACTCGGTGTGACCCTTCTGGCGGCCATGGCCGCGCGCCTCCAGGATCGTCATGCCCTCGATGCCTGCTTCGAGCAGGGCATCCTTGACTGCATCCAGCTTGGAGGGCTGGAGGATTGCTTCAATCTTTTGCATAAAACCAAAAACCTCGCGCGAAGGTTTCTCGCGGTAACAGCGTCTAGCGTATCAGGTTGACGTGAAGGCGGAATTCTACAAAGAGACCAGATTCGATCAGGAATCCGCCTGGGTACCTTTGCCGTAGGGAGAATGCAGATCTTTCCCACAGTTCAGAATAAGAACGCACTTGCTTACGAGCCGAAATCGTAGCCTTCTTCTCCGTGCTGTGTGAGGTCGAGGCCGGCCGCTTCGTCTTCGGCGGAAACACGCAGACCGAGAGTCTTGTCGACTACGAAAAGAATGATCAGGGTACCGACGATGGAGATGGCCCAGGCGATGGCAACGCCAATCGACTGGTTCACGAGTTGATGCCAGTTGCCTTCGAGGGCGCCGGTCGGCAGCGGATTACCATTGGCATCCTTTCCGAAGATCGGGTTGATGGCCGAGGCGGCGAAGACGCCGGTGAGAATCGCTCCCAGAGTTCCTCCTGCGCCGTGGACTCCAAAGGCATCGAGCGAATCGTCGTATCGGAACCGGTTCTTGACGCGGGTGACCATCAGGAAGCAGAAGACGCCGGCGATGAAGCCGATGAGCAGGGCCGGCATGGGTTGAACAAAGCCAGAGGCGGGCGTGATAGCGACAAGCCCGGCGACGGCTCCGGAGATGGCTCCCAGGGCGCTGGGCTTGCCGTTGTGGATCCATTCGGCGACAGACCAACTGATGGCTGCAGCCGCGGCGGCGAAATGCGTAGCGACGAATGCGGATGTGGCGAGTCCGCTGGCATTGAGCGCGGAGCCGGCGTTGAATCCGAACCAGCCTACCCACAGCAGGCAGGCTCCGACGAAGCTAAGGACCATGGAATGGGGTGGCATGGCGGTTTTGGGATAGCCGATACGCTTGCCGAGGTAAATGGCAGCGACAAGCGCCGAAACCCCGGAAGTGACGTGGACGACAGTTCCACCGGCGAAGTCGAGACAGGGAAAGCGGCCGCCAGCGGCGTTGAGCAGACCGCCGACGCCCCAGACCATGTGGGCCATCGGGTTATAGACAAAGATCGACCAGAGAATCAGAAACACCGCCATGGCGCTGAACTTCATCCGTTCGGCGAATGCTCCGGTGATCAGCGCCGGGGTGATGATGGCGAACATCAGCTGGTAGATCATGTAGGTCTGATGAGGGATGGTCGGGGCGTAATCGGCGTTGGGCGTGAGGCCGACGCCGCGCAGGAAGAGGTGCTCAAAGCCACCGATGAAGCTGTTGCCGTGGCCGAAGGCGAGCGAGTAACTGACCAGAGCCCAGAGCACGCTGATGATGCCCATCATGGCGAAGCTCTGCATCAAGGTGCCGAGAACGTTTTTGGTTCGGACGAGGCCACCGTAGTAGAGAGCCAATCCGGGGCCGGTCATCATGAGGACGAGTGCGGCTGAGACCAGCATCCAGGCATTATCCGCAGAGCCTTGCGCGTCTGAGACGGACTTTTGCAGAGCTGCGATCTGGGCCTGGGTTGCAGGCGATCCAGCGGATGTCTGAGTCGGCAACGATGCCCCTGATGATGGTGCGCTCTGCGCAAGAGCCATACCCGGCAGGAAGAATGCGCCGATAGTCACGATCAAAAGAAGGAAAAGAGTTCGGATCGAATATTGGGAATTCATTTCGAATCGATTCTATTGCGAAGACCGGCCGCGAGCATAAGGGGACCGTAGGAAGAGGCCTCCTTGCCGCGGAATTCTTATCCAGTACCCGAGCCAAGTGTCCCATAGAGTGGAACGGGCGGCCCGTAAATCGAGTTCGCTGGAGCAATCCCATTCGATAGGATTTAAGGTCGTTTTGTAGCTCCCTGTAAGGTGGAACGCGCCACAGGCAGTGCGAAGTGAAAAGACAACATGTGCACAATGAGACACTTCCGACTTAGTTCCCCAGAGAAAAGCTTTGGGCATTTGTTAGGAAAGTGTTCAAAACACTTCAAGAGCGTCGTATACTGGTCGCATGTCGGAGACTGTCGGTACTGGGATTACGGATGAAAAACGGGGTGTAAGCCAAGGCAAGGACCAGTACCTTTTCGGTTCGCTTGAAAGCAGTGCCAGGAATCGCGCAAAAGTGCGCGAGGTCAGCTACGGCTATGAGCAGCCAGAAGGTGTCTTTCTAACCTCGTTGGATTTCGCAGTGAACTGGGTTCGCAAGAGTTCGGTTTGGCCGATGACGTTTGGTCTGGCCTGCTGCGCGATCGAGATGATGTCGATGGGCGCGTCCCGGTTCGATATTGCACGGTTTGGCGCGGAAGTTTTTCGCCCGTCGCCTCGTCAATCGGACCTGATGATTATTGCCGGTCGCGTTTCGCAGAAGATGGCTCCCGTCATCCAGCGGCTTTACGAACAGATGCCTGAGCCCAAGTGGGTCATTTCGATGGGTGCGTGCGCAACTTCTGGTGGGGTTTTCAATAACTACGCATTGGTGCAGGGAGTGAATCAGGTTATTCCTGTCGATGTCTATGTTCCCGGTTGCCCGCCGCGCCCCGAGCAGCTGATGTACGCCATTACATTGCTTCAGGAAAAGATTCAGCGTGAGCGGGGAAGCCTGTTGAAGGCTCTGAATGTAGGTTAGCCATTCCTGTAATACCTTGGGCCGACGGGCTCTGATTTGTCCTGTAAAGCGACTCGCCGGGGAGTAGTGGGCGCGCTTGTAAACATTAACGCATAGGGCAACTTACTGAAGAAATTTGTGTTCGCGCATTTCGCCCTATGGTAACTTGAGACTGTCGTATCAGTTTTAAGCTTGACCTGCTTTGAAAGAAATCTTGGCCCGGACTCAGGCGGGCGAAACAATCCACGAGTTCAAAACTTAATCAGCGCAGTTGCATTTCAAGCATGGTTGCGGAGGAAACGTATGAAATTTCGTGTTACGAAGTCTGTGGTTCTGGCGGTTGCGGCAGCGGCCACTATGATGTCCGCGGGCGCATATGCTCAGGACAAGCCGGCCGCGAAGGCCCCTGCGGACGATTCCGCGTCACGCTGGGATATCTTCGCTGGCTATAGCTACCTGGCGCCCCATGGCACGGTGCAGGTGCAGCAATCCGACGGTACGATCGAACCGGTCCAGTACAAGTCGGTGAACGTCGGCGCTATCGTGAGCGGCGCTTATTACTTCAATAAGTACGTGGGCGCTCAGGTGGAAATTGGCGAACATGATTACAGCGGCAGTGTCGGCGGCCAGGATAACGACAGCTTCGTGACGGGTGCAGCCGGTTTGATCTTCCGCTATCCCACCTCAGACATTACGCCCTTCGTGCATGCGCTGGTTGGAGCGGCGGATGTCGGCGGCCCGGAACACGAGAAGGATACCTGGGGTCCGGCACTTACGGTTGGTGGCGGCATGGACTATAACACCCCTCTGTTCCACCATCATCTGGCAATTCGTCTTTTCCAGGCGGATTACGAATATATGCACGCGGACTTTGGTCCCCAAGAATTTGGTGGCCGCGCGAACATCAATGCGGCTCGCCTGAGCGCGGGTGTTGTGTGGCACGTTGGCTCGATCGTTCCGCCGCCTCCGGTGACGTTGGCCTGCTCGGCGAATCCGGCATCGGTGTTTCCTGGCGAACCTGTAACGATCACGGGTACGGCCGATATGCTGAATCCCAAGCTTAAGGCCGTTTACACGTTTACCGGCGAGGGCGTTACCGGGTCCGGTGCCACGGCGACGGTCGCAACGGCTTCTCTGGCTCCCGGCGCGCACACTGTAAAGTGCAACGTAAGCGAAGGCCCGAAGGCTGGTCAGTCCGCGGATGCGCAGGCAACCTTCACCGTCAAGGCTTTCGAGCCGCCGACAGTGAGCTGCTCCGCGAACCCGACGACGATCAAGCCGGGTGACACAAGCACCATCACGGCCACCGGCGTCAGCCCGCAGAGTCGTCCTTTGACCTACAGCTACTCGGCCTCGGCCGGGTCTGTAAGCGGCACGGGTGCTTCCGCAACATACTCATCGGCAGGAGCTGCCTCGGGCGCGGTCACAGTGACTTGCACCACGACAGACGACAAGGGACAAAGCGCGAACGGGACGACTTCGATCACGATCGAAGCTCCTTACGTCCCACCGGCGCCGACAGTCTCGTCTCTCTGCTCGATCACCTTCGAGAAGGACAAGAAGCGTCCAACCCGCGTGGACAACGAAGCCAAGGCCTGCCTTGACGATATCGCCCTGACTCTGCAGAGCAAGTCGGATGCCGCACTCGCTGTGGTCGGTTCCTCGACTGCGGAAGAAAAGGCTCCTCCGAAGCACGCCAAGAGGCATGCCGAGGTGATTGACTTCGCTGCACAGCGCGCAGTCAACACCAAGGACTACCTGGTAACCGAGAAGGGCATCGATGCCTCGCGCATCACGGTCTACACCGGTTCCGGCGACGACAAGAAGGTGGAAGACTACCTGGTGCCCTCTGGCGCGACCTTCGATGTAGCTGGCGCGACAAAGATCACCGCAGAAGTGAAGCCGCAGACCCGCAAGCCGCTTGGCGAAAGGCATCACGCCAAGAAGAAGGCCGCGGCTGCAAACTAACAAACCGTAAAACCCAGCGGGTCGGAAGCTCACACAAGCCTCCGACCCGGTTCTTACGAGTCCGAAGTGAATGAAGTCTTTGAAAGTACCGGGGCTGACCGTTTCATCCGGTCAGCCCTTTTCTTTTTCTTCCGGTAGCTTTTTGCCTTGCTTACCTAGTTCTGGTGTCGGAGATTCGTTGCTCGGAATGAAGTCCCATTCGTACGTGTCCTTCTTTTCATCTGCGCTCATGCTTTGCCTGTTTTCGGGATTGACTCTGGCCGTCGCGGCTCCACTGGCTGAGTCCCAAACGCGGCCCGTCATGTGGCGATCGATTGGTCCTTACGGCGGAGATGCTCGCGCTTTCGCGGCAGTTCCCGGTGAACCGGGCCATCTTTACCTCGGGGATACCGATAACTGGATCTTTGAGAGTCGGGATGACGGGGCTAGTTGGCAGCGGCTCAGCAGGGTGGGCGATGCAAACGATCCCGGCGATCTGGTGGTGGACAGCCTTGTCGTGGATGCAGCAGACCACGGGACGCTCTTTGTCGGGGCCTGGCGACTCGGACAGCCGGACGGAGGCTTGTATGTGAGTCACGATGGCGGTAAGAGCTGGTTGGATATTCCAGCACTGAAGGGGCAGTCGGTTTTATCGCTGGCGCAGGCGCCGTCGAATGCCGATGTCCTGGTTGCCGGTTCCCTCAAGGGCGTTTACCGGAGCCGCGACCATGGAGCGACCTGGGATCTGATCAGTCCGCCCGCGGAGAATCCATTGTCCAGGGAGATTCACGAAGTAGAATCGTTGGCGATCGATCCGCGAAAGCCAGAGGTGATCTATGCCGGGACCTGGCATCTGCCATGGAAGACGAGCGACGATGGCGCGCACTGGCGCAACATCAAGCAGGGTGTCATTGACGACTCGGATGTCTTCTCGATCATTCTGGACCCGGAGCGGCCCAGCGTTGTTTACGCCAGCGCATGTTCGGGGATCTACAAGAGCGAGAATGGCGGCGATCTGTTTCACAAGATTCAGGGCATCCCCTCGACGGCGCGACGCACACGCGTTTTGATGCAGGACACGCACCATCGCGAAGTGGTTTATGCCGGCACTACTGAGGGTTTGTATCGCACTCGCGATGCGGGCCACGACTGGCAGCGGCTTACGGGCGCGGATGTGATCATCAATGATATCTATCTCGACCCCGATCGGCCTGGACACATTCTGCTGGCTACGGATCGCAGCGGAGTGCTCGCAAGCGACGATGGCGGCGCGACCTTTGCACAGTCAAACCAAGGCTTTTCGGCCCGCAAAGTGGAGGCACTGGTAGCTGACCATCGCGACCCGCGGCGCATTCTGGCGGGGGTGGTCAATGACAAGACCTACGGCGGAGTCTTTCTGACTGCCGACAGCGGTACGAGCTGGACTCAAGTTGCCAACGGTCTTGACGGACGCGACGTCTTCACGCTTGCGCAGTCGAAGGACGGCACCGTGCTGGCCGGCACCAGTCACGGAATTTTTGCGCTGGAAACTGGCGACGGCTCGGGCAAGGAAGGGGATGGGCCGCATTGGGTGATGCGCAGTAGCATCGTAAATTCCGGTACGAAGATTGTCTCTGAGTCGGTTAATGGTAAGCGTGTTAACCGGATTGAGAACATCACGCTTCCGGCGCGGGAGATGGGTTCCCGGGTCGCCGACTTTGATCTCTCCGGCGATGTGTGGCTGGCTGCGACCGCGGAGGGCCTGTTTACGAGCAAGGACCAGGGTGCAACGTGGCAGGGCGGCCTGGTGATGGGTTCGGCTGAGTATCACTCGGTGGCGGTCTGGGACGGTGAAATGCTGGCCGCGCGGCGAGCCGGCCTGGTCTTTTCCAAAGATCAGGGCAAGAGCTGGGATCCGATGGGCATTCCGTCGAAGATCAAGGACATTCGCAAGATCGCTTTCTCGAAAGACGGGGAACTTTGGATCGGCGCCGGGGACGGGATTTATTTCTCGCGCGACAAGGGTGCCAATTGGTTCTGGCTGGAGAAGATTCCGATTTGGGATGTCGGTGACCTTGCCCAGGACGCGAAAACGGGCCGAATGCTGGCTACTTCGCGCAGCAATCAGACGCTGTTTTCGATTGACCCGAAGACGCTTCAATACACCAGCACTCCGACGGGATTTCGGCTGTTTATGGCGCGTTCGGCCGGGGGAATGCGATTTGCCGCGTCCTTGCAGGATGGTGTGCTGGCAGAGCCTGATCATCCGTAGCCAGCGGATTGGTTGCGATTTGTTCAGGCAAAACGAAATCGGTGAACCGTTCATGGCGATTCCGGTATCATTTTGTTATGCAGGTAGAAACAGCAGCGACGCGCCCATCCTCTCAGACCCAAGCTTTCCGAACCCACGCTTTTCGAACCTATGACCCACGCCTTGAGCCGATTGCGGAAAAGGTGCTGGCCGGGGAACGGCTGAGCTTTGAGGATGGAGTAGCGCTTTACGGGACAGGGGACGTGCTGGCCGTGGGCTGGCTGGCCAATCATGTGCGTGAGCGGATGCACGGGGACGTGACCTATTTCAATGTGAACCGGCACATTAATCCCACCAACGTTTGCGTAGCCGCGTGCCGGCTCTGCGCCTTTGGCCGCAAGAAGGGCGATCCGGCCGGGTACACGATGGCGCTGGAAGAAGCGTGGGAGACGGCGGCGTCGGGCTATACCGAGGCGGTGACGGAGTTCCACATTGTGGGCGGGCTGCATCCCGATCTGCCATTTGAATATTTTCTGGATCTGGTGCGTGGGCTGAAAGAGCGCTTTCCCAAGGTGCACATCAAGGCTTTCACCATGGTCGAGGTTGCGTTTCTGGCGCGCCGGGCCAAGCTTTCTATTGAGGAAACGCTGATCAAAATGCGCGAGGCCGGAGTGGATTCCATGCCGGGCGGCGGCGCGGAAATTTTTGCGTCGCGAGTGCGCAGTATCATCTGCGACCACAAGATCGACGGCAGCGAGTGGCTCAACACGGCGCGGTTGGCGCACAAGCTAGGCTTCCGGTCGAATGCGACGATGCTTTACGGGCACATCGAGAACGACGAGGACCGCGTCGACCACATGCTCAAGCTGCGCGAGGTACAGGATGAGACAGGTGGCTTCCAGACTTTCATTCCGCTGGCTTTCCATCCCGAAAACACTGCGCTGGATCATCTTCCGGTAACTACAGGTCTGACGGATATTCGGCAGGTTGCCGTAGGTCGCTTGTTGCTGGACAATTTCGCGCACATCAAGGCGTACTGGCAGATGCTGACACCGAAGATTGCGCAGATCGCGCTCCGGTTCGGAGCGGACGATCTGGATGGCACGGTGATCGAAGAGAAGATTTACCACGACGCCGGGGCCACCACTCCGCAGGGCATGACGCGCAAGGAGCTTTGCCGGCTGATTACTGCCGCAGGCCGCGTACCCGTCGAGCGGGACACGCTGTATCACTCGGTTACGCGCACGGAAGACAGCTTTGTCGTGGCGGTTTAGTTAGAAAGAGGCTGGCGCCATGGAAGTCTTCGGCTTTGCTGGCCTGTTTGGGCTGATCCTTGGATTCATGTTCGGCGTGGGCTATGCGCTGGCGGTAATGTATTCGATATATATGGGTGGCTATCGGAAGGCGTTGGAGGATGGATTGCGAGATCATCGGTCCACTCGATATTTAGAGAATCTGGAGAAGGTTCAGCGCAAGTTGGCTAAAGAGATTTCCGGTTCCGTTGGGTTGTAAGTGTTGGTGGGTACTGCCGCTGTTTCAATTGGGCGAAAATACTACCGCAGGGGCATTACCCCCCAATCACATATCTGTTTGGTACCGGACGGCCTCATCTCTTCTTTGCTGCCCCTGCGGTGTTCGCCTTGCACGCGACGCAGAGCTCGCCGGTGATTCCGAGTCCCTCTTGGACAGTAAAAATTCGATCGACAGAAGGGAGCTTTAGCTTCTCGACTGTGCCGCTCGGCCAGTGTATCTCGACAGCATCGACTAAAGTCGCATCACCGAGGCCGAAATGTACACGCTGGTCGTTGGACGAAAGGTAGCTGCCTCCGCTCAGCACGTCTCCCCGCTGGCGCATGCCATTCGAAGTTAGATAGACGGTGGCGCCGATGGCATCGCGAGGACTTCGGGCTCCCCCAACGAGTTTCAACTCTATCCAGTGGTGGCCGTCCTTGCTTACGTTGCGGAGCAGCACGGGATGCTGGTCAAGTACGTTGATGACGACATCAATCTTGCCGTCGTTGAATAGATCGCCGAAGGCAGCGCCGCGACCGGAAAATGTCTCCGCCAGGCCGGTACCTTCCACTGGCGGCACGGATACGAATTTGTGACCCTTCAGGTTGTGATACAGCAACGGGCGTTGCGCGAAGCTCGTACCCCAATCATGTTGATCGACCTGCGGATAGACATGCCCGTTGATCATCATGAGGTCTTTCCATCCGTCGTTGTCATAATCGAGGAAGCCTACGCCCCATCCCAGGAATGGGATGCTACCTTGCGCGATACCTGCCTGAAAGCTGACATCGCTGAAAGCGGAATCGCCGTCATTGTGATAGAGAACTTTGTAATCATCGGAAAAATCAGTAACTGCAAAGTCAAGCAGGCCGTTGTTTTCGTAATCGCCCGCGGCAACTCCCATCCCGGCTATTTCGCGACCATCTGCATTCAATGCGAATCCTGAGGCATAACTGTCGTCCTTGAAGGTACCATCGCCTTTATTGATGTAGAGATAGCTGGGCGTGGAGTCATCGGTTACTGCGAGATCGACCTTGCCGTCGCCATTCAGGCCGACGAAGACAGAGCTGAATCCGTAGTAGCCATTCTTATCGCTGACCCCGGCATGGTCGCTGACGTCGGTGAAAGTACCGTTGCCATTATTGTGAAAGAGGTGATCGTGTTCGCCCTGAAGACCCCTGGGTCCGCACATTACGGGCACATCGCGAAAGCGGCAAGAGGAGAAGGCGACGGCGGAGGAACCGGCGGCAGGCGGGTTGTTCAAATCGTAGTGAACGTAGCCGGGTACAAAAAGATCGAGGCGCCCGTCCCGGTCGTAATCGCCGAACGTGGCCCCGGCAGACCAGTTTCCAAGCTGCACGCCAGCTTTCTCGGCGACGTCCGTGAAGGTGCCGTCATGGTTGTTGCGATAGAGGCGGTTCTTGCCGTAGTTACTCACATACATGTCGGGCCAACCATCGTTGTCGAAGTCGCCTATGGCAACACCGAAACCCCAGCGGTCGTTGGTTACGCCAGCCTTCTCCGCAACGTCAGTAAAGGTTCCATCGTGGTTGTTATGAAAGAGAGCGGCGTGAGGCGGAATGCTCTTGCCAAGCAAGGCATCATAGGTAGAACCGTTCACCAGGTAGATATCGAGCCAGCCG
>Ga0302325_10036394_pt1 | contig 10034 bp, 12 predicted proteins | sample Palsa_T0_2_FD_201948 | JGI IMG/M metagenome (GOLD analysis project Ga0302325, IMG submission 201948) | Peat permafrost microbial communities from Stordalen Mire near Abisko, Sweden - Palsa_T0_2 | ecosystem: Environmental > Terrestrial > Soil > Palsa > Peat permafrost | place: Sweden: Abisko... | reverse complement strand
AATACCGGTGACCCGCGGGTCAAGTGGACATCCAACTCTGCCGATGTGTAAACAGCGGTCATCCCGAGCCTCGGAATGCCAATCGGGCACTGACCCTCCGCCTCGGGCAACCTCGCGAGCCGTTTTCGGCTCCCGAACGTTGGGCCTCTGCGGACTTCCCGCGCAATGGCTGCGATTGGGATGTCCATGTGAAACAAATCGGGATGGATTATGGGAGTACATACATAGTATGTATAATCCCCCGGTGCCTTGGGATCGCTTTTTCATTTCGTTCGAACTAGGGACCCTGAAATTGGGATAAATATGGTGTCATCTAGCGGGACTCAACGTTTTTTGTTCTCGGCTTAGAGAAGAGTATCCTCTTGAGTTTGGTTAAATCCGAGGTGCTAGTCTGTTCGATCGGCCTTCGACGTCACTTCATGGGGGCCATACTGGTTTTGGTGGAGGTGCATGTCTGCGCGATAGATGATGCAGCCAGACACGAGTCTCTTGAGTTTCTCAAGGAGGCATTGTGTTCCCAATGAAGCTGAAGTATCGACACAATTGGAGGGATTGCGGCAAAATAGAGGCTTGAGATGAGCTCTCCCGTTCATTCCAAGATGAGTAAAGCACTGTACTCTATACATCAACGACATCGAGTACGTGGAGTAGCCGCCAAGTGGAATCACTGGCACACCAATACACCCCTTATACAGAACAACTGTCTCCCCTATCATATATTCTTGCTCTACTCGTTATCTCTCCTCCCATGCTCCCAAATTATCCTTACCCATGTCCCTTTGTTCTGGCCTCCTCTTAGCACCGGGACCACCCTCCCTCCCCCCACGGCCCCATAAATATCTGGCCCTAAAATATATACACACTCCCAAAGCAATAACCCCCCCTGCCCATGACCAAAAAAGACAACAAGTCACAAGACCGCTCTCCCTAACGATACTCTTAAATCGCTATTAAACACCACTCTTGATCCAGAAAAAGTAACTTTAAACTTTTTCTTGGCTGCATTGTACACTAAATAAACTTTACATATGGTGGCACAGCACACACGGACCGCGCGGGTCCGTTTATTCTTAGCCACCGTTGCACCGCCCCACAGGGCTCGGCGCTACTACCTCCATGTAGTACGCCAGGTGACAAACAGGGATTTATATATACAGTGCCCTGGTCCCGCTGAGGATGGCTGGGACGTGCGTGTGTGTTTGTCTCTTGTTGAGTGGACTTTGTTTGCAGGTTATCGATGCCGTATCTCGTTGATGCGCCTTTGATATATCAGGTACGTTTATCACTTTTGGGGGGCGGGGGGCTGACTGGGATAGGCGCCCCGGAGGGAGTTGCATCGGAGATTCAGTTGGGAGGATGAGGGTGCTGGGTTATTTGGTAGTGCCGAGACGGTCTGTGGGCAGGAGACGGGGGCTGGACTTTTTGGGCGAAGGTTGAACTGCGACGAGGAAGAAGGCTTGTTTGAACAACAAAGGGACCGTGCAGGCAAGGGGGCGACAAAAACAGATGCGATAACGACAACGAAAACTCGAGTAACTGCGACGGGCGTGAGAGTAAGAAGAAAGCCAGTTAAGAGTACTTGGCCTGGTACTCCCCACAACAACGGCGAAGGTTACACCGCTCGGTTAAGTATCGATTCTAGCATGTCGATATCGTCGGACTTGAGTTTTAGGTCGGGAAGTTCTGCGTCGTCTGGACGAGGACCAAGTATGCCTACTCGACCACCGCCTCCTGTGCCAGCCGTCTTGGAAGATGTCTCTCGAGTATCTTTACCGTCAATACTGCCGCTGGAGTTTCATGGACAGACTACTACTAGACAGCCTACTCCATCGCTAGGGACAGGGTTTCCGCAACGTACAGGATATCAAAGATCGACTTCGTCGCCAACGAGAACGGAGCCTTTATACTTGTTTCCGGGTCAAAAGGGCCCTGGACGTGAGATTAGAGGGGACATGCCGATGATACTGAGACCTGCTGGACCACAATTCCAGGAACAGAGGAGAAGTTCCTTGCCGCCTATACAACAAGTCATTAATAATCCGAAACATGAACTGAACTCCCCCACGAAATCTCACGCATCCTCCTCAACACAACGACCTATTACTCGAAGGGATTCTGGATCTCCTACCATCAAAGACAAAAAAGCGAAATCAATCAGTTATACAGCGATGCTTGATTTCACGCCTGTTCTTCGAAAATCAGCGACTCCGCCAGAAACACAGACGAACAAGAGACTTACCGGAGCCAATGGCTATGAAATCCCTGACCGTCTCCAAGGAACGAAAAACACCACCGTCCCCATGGCCACCACGCCAAGACGAAAATCAGATCCAACCCGCAGTCCAAAACGGGACAAAAAATACTCCCTCTCCAATCTCTTATTATCACCTCGCCAACAATCCCACTCCAACTCTCTCGCATCACCAATCTGCACACCCCTGATCGGTGTCCCCGTCGACCCCTCCTACCGCGGCGGCTACGAATCTAGTTCCGACAGCGAAACCTCCACCCCCAAAGAAGAACAAGGAAGAGCATCACCATCTTTCCGTCCTCCTCTTGTGGTGCCTGCAGCAAAACGACCCCCCCTGCCGCGTATCTCGACGGATCTTTCCGTGGAACCGTTGGATCTTAAGTATGTTCCGCGGAGAGAGGTACAGTTGGTGTCGGCGGTGGATATTCAGTCCGCGGAGATAACTGAGATATTGGATTTGTATTTGGCGGAGGTTGTGGCGGATGCGACGAGACGGGGGGTTATGTCTTGGGAGTTGAGGGCTTTTTTGGAGAGTCCTGTGCGTAGTGATTGGGAGGTTGAGCGGGAGGAGGAGGGGGAGGAGGGGTTGATGGAGAGGGAGAGGGAGAAGGTTAGATCGGTTAGTCTTGTGAGGAGGGCTTTGAGGGGTTCGCTGAAGTTGAACAGTTAAGGAGTGGAGTTGTATTTGTAAAACGGGGGATGTGGTCAGATCTTGGTCGATTTACTTTGACAGATTCGTTGAAGTTTGAGATGAAATGGTTGTATGTATATTGTTGATATCCGAGTCTTTGTAAGGGGGTTTGCATTGATAGCAAGGAAGCTTTTAAGTACAACAGTTACCAATCGACCTTTACCGTGCATGATTATGAAAGACAACTTTGAGGAAAGGCCGCATACCAAAGACTGACTAATTCTGTTGATGGATAACTTGGAAGAGGGCACCTTATCCACTGTATACTTTAGTCGCAATACATAGGAAATAGCTCTATTGTTTCTCATACTGAGGACGTGTTCACTATCAGGAGAACATTCTACGTCTCGTCTTTAGCGAGATAATTTAGCATTGCATCTCACGTCGTGCCGATCACTCATCTCAAGCCTCGCACATCCATGAGACATTCAATCCAAGTCTTATCCCCCCGCTTTCCCTCGAGTCTTCCAAAATTCCACCTCGTCGTGTCCCCTACTCCACCTGACACCAATGGCTCCCGTTCCAGTCCCTGCGGAAGAACCAAAAGGACCGCCCTCAGGATGGGCAATCCTAGGAACGGTCTTCCACCCCCCCTGGGCTCATCGCTAAAACTGGCAGGTAATGGACACGATTCTCAAGACACGGATCATGGCAATGAAGGGGATTGCTTTTGCAGAGTTATGGAGGACTTTTATGGCGAGTCTGAAGATCAGAGCGTCAAAGGCTAAGGCGTTGGCCAAAGTGAAGGAATTGGAAAGACAGGCAGCGGAGGAGGATGCAGAGGAGGATGCCAAGGACGCGAGTAATAGTACTAGCAAGAGAAGACGAGATGTCAATTGGGAGATGGGTTCTGCAATATGGTAGAGGCTACCAGCATGTACGAAGTAATGCATTATATTTTCAAAATTTATAATAACCATATCCCTAGTGTACAATATCTCTATAAGAATGCAAACTCCGAAACAAATTCACCCATTATTATCCGGATACTCTCTTTTATCCACCTAAATTCTTCCTGAATCCTGCACTTCCCTCAGTTCATGCCTTCAGTTCCGCCCTAATAAGCCGGTTGAAGCCATCCGGGTTGTCCAAATGCACATTATGTCCCGCTCTATCCACAACATGGACCTCACTCTCCAAGTCCATCAACAAATCAGCCGCCTCCCGCCCAGCATCCACATCCATCCAATCATAGCTCCCATAAATCCAAGTAACTCTCTTCAGGACACTATCCCCCTGCAATCCCTTGACTCTCTGCATCAAAGGCCGTCTAGCATACGCCCCAGGCGCCAACAAATACGCCAAAGCAAACTCCCCACTGCCCCTAAGTCTGAAAATCTGATACGCATACTGCGACAACGTCTCCTGCTCCCCAGGAGGCAATTGACTGAACCTGCGGGTTGTCCATCCCGAGGCGAATTTGGCGCCGACAAAGGGGATGCGGACAAACATGAAGGGCGAGAAGTTGGCTTCCCAGAGGAGGGTGACCCAGCGGGGCAGAGGACGGGGTTGTTGGATTTCTTTCTTGTTTGTTGATTTTTGGGATTGTGAGAATTCGCTTTGCAGAGTCGAGTCCGGGGGGTCGACGATGGAGGGATCGACTTCGGCTGACTCTTGGGATTCGAATGGGTTCGGGGGGACGCCGACGGGGGAGACGAGGATTAGTTTGTCGACGTGGGATGGGTATTTTAGACAATAGTTCACGCTCAGGTAGCCTCCCAATGAGTGCCCCTACAAAATATTAGCCTGATCCACGAAGAAGACATGAAAAATGTGGAGGGAGATACCAGGAGAGTCATCTTCTCTATCTTCTTTGACTTTCGCCATTCTTCCAGTGCGTCAATGAAGAATGCTTCGGCCTCGTCGATTTTTCCCACCGGATCCTTAGAACGGACAGTGAATTGTGGTCTCGATGAATTTCCCATTCCTAACAAATCCAGAGCATAGAGTCTCGTCCCAGGAACACTACTCAGCCCATCAAAGTTCCTGTCCGTTAGCCTTGCCATATACAAACGTAGGGAAACACACCTGTAGAACAGTCCCAGTCCAGCTCCATATCCATGTAACATGACCAACGTGCGCTCAACAGGTTCATCCTTGCGAATAATCTCCAACTCGTTAATTGCTCTGTTCCGCCCTGATAATTGCACCAAATTGAGTGACGCAACTCTCTTGCCGTCCGTCTCGGGAAAAAAAGGCAGCAACGAAAGAACATCCTTCTGTGCTTCAGTGGCGGAATTCTGATCTGAGGCCCACCAAAGCGAAAATGCCTTGGAATATGTCATCGGGAACATCGAGCTATTGATCCGTGGCCGTTGGCTGGTGGAAGTAGATGCTGCAGTCGAGGCCATAGCAGCGAGAAATCGCTTCGAAGCAAGGATGAGGGAAATTGTGAGCACGAAGAGGATGAGGAAGGGCTTGTTGAAGGAATGGAAGAGCTGAATCGTGGAGGTTAAATAGTCGATGTATGTAGTTGGTGTTTTGAGTTTGCGTGGCAGTGGCGGTGCCTATATATGGCGGATTGGCCGGTGGAGATAGATGCCCGTGTCGTACGTATTTCCGGCCGGGCTCGCCGGGCGGCCAGTTTGATTCGACCGCTTCCTGGGCGGCAATTACCGACCCCACGTATAGCGAACCATCCAACCGACGAACAGTTGAATCCCATCTTCGAAACTGAAGTTATTAAAGATATAATAATTGTCCATATGCATTCAACTATCTCCTAGGATAAATAATGTGCATTGAGACATTTAATCGCTTTTGGTGCCTTGATTGCGCCAGCGAAAGGCTGTTACTAATTGCGTGTGTCGATGGCCATGCATGGATGACATGCAGGCGGCTAAATTTCCCCACAACATAAAAGGCTCCACCTCCAGCATCATACTCCTAACAACCAGCCCAGCATGTCCCAACCTACGAACCGTGGGTCGGATCCCTCGGATCCACGCAACAACGCCGACAAAGATGGTCGTTTCGTTCGACAAGTGTCCAAATTCCGAAACAGTATCGAAAAAGGCGGAAGACATCCGCCGGAAAAGGGACGCTATACCCTTTACATCGTCATCGGATGTCCATGGGCTCAGTAACTCCCCTTCCGCGTTTTTGAAGTCCTTACTGCTGTTCACAATTTTAGAGTGTCTGGGGCTGATTGAGTAGTCGCACGTGGATATATTATCAGTTGAAGGGGTTAGATGGAGTTGTGAATTTGGTGAATGGGGGCACTCCGGATTTGACACCCACGGGATGGCAGTTGGGCGAAACGGACCATGTCAATGGGTTCAAGAATACCAAGGAAGTGTATCTCAAAGCGGATCCGGAGTATCCTAATCGATACACCGTTCCCATCCTTTGGGACCAGAAGTTGCAGACTATTGGTTCCACCCCTTTTGGAAGCGTGGGAGCTGATGATAGTGAATAACGAGAGTAGTGAGATCATCAGGATACTAAATTCTGCTTTTGATGAATTTGTGGACAATAAATATGCTAAGCGGGACTTTTATCCTGAATCCCTGAGGAAGGAAATCGACGAAGTTAATCCCTGGGTATATGATCTCTTCAACAATGGCGTATACAAGGTTCTCTCATTCCCAGCCTCCGTATTCTGACAGTAGTCTGGCTTTGCCTCTGTTCAATCAGTCTGTACCACCCCATCTTTCCCCATTTCCACACTATAGAACTGACCATCAGATGAGAAAGAAGTTACCGGTGTTTTCGAAGCCATGGATAAGATGGAACAAATCCTCTCCAAGCAGAAATATCTAGCTGGAGATCAACTCACCGAAGCCGATATCAGAGCATATACTACTGCGGCACGGTTCGATGTCGCTTACCATGGCGCGTTTAAATGCAATTTACGCACGTTGAGAAGTTATCCGAATCTCAATCGGTGGTTGAAGAGTATTTATTGGAGTGAAGAGTACCCCGAGTTCAAAGAGACAACCGATTTTAATGCTGTATGTTCCTTGACTGAGGTGATACTGATTGCAGTATAAAAAGGGATATTATAAGGTTTGGCTGCGTGTTGATGAGACTAATTGTAGTTTAATAATCCGAATGGAATTATCCCGCTTGGACCTGATCCTCCAATTGAGCCATTATAAATCCGTAGCTAAATCCGTACAAGATAAACAGTGCAGTTCGGAGGGGGTCTAATAGACCAGTGAAGAAATCATAGTATCTAGTTCGACTCTGCAAGTCATTCTCGGCGAATTGGCCCTGAATGGCGCACGTTCCGGATCAGCGTCGATCGAAAATCTTTTTGCAGAAACCATCAACACTCACAGTCCCTTGTCCACCACTGCCACCATGACCCTGCTGCACCATTGAAATCACACGTTATCTGTTGCTCGTAAATGAGAGCTACGGGGACGGATAGGAGCATTGATGAGGAGCAACCTGGCACGACTGTGCTGTTTCAGCTGCCAATGTCGGATCCCTCGAATGATACGGACGCAGACTACCTCTGCTGCTCCTACTGCTAGTATCGACGTGGCTCCTCTTCCTGCTAGCTATACCACTGCGGTAAGAGTAAACACTGCCAAAGAAACAAATACAGTATTACCGAAGCAATCCCGAAACCGACGACCGAAGCAATCCCGAATACGACGACCGACCAATATCACCAGTCGCACCCCGAAATCAGTTAAATTCGCAAAGGTAGCCAACATACTGGTCCTTTTTTAACTAAACCACAGACTCGTCTCTTTGAATTCAAACCCTCAAGACTAAAACTACGGACTTGGCTCCCTGATGAAATATACAGCATAATCCAACAACACCCAACTGAACTCCCGTCCTCCTTGCCCGGTCTAACCATACCACCCTACCCAGCGACCTCCGACACAATCCAAATCCCTCCCCTCCCCGCCGACTTGGCCGACCAAGAGGCTTTCCTCGAAGACGAAAGAACTCATCGGCCTCGACAGTTAATCTATCGGTTTTATGCATGCGGAGGGTTTTGGTTGTGTCCTAAAGATCACATTGCGCAGTTTCTGCAGAGTTTCGATACCCCTGCATTGGTCGACTCTGTGCCCTTCATTCGGAAAATTCTGAAGGTACCGCTTCTTCTCTGCTTGGAGGGGTAGTATTGACTCTAGACCGATGCAAAGCATTACATACCGCACTTCTATCTCTCCCGTACAGATTATATTACTGAGCAGATGCAGCGAATAATGGAACTTAGAAGGATCTTTAATATACATGATGTGTATAATGAATTGTTTCGTGCTTTGGCTTGGGATGGAAGAGATGAGGAATTCTTGTCCTTATGGCAGGAAGCGAAGAGCTGTTTGTCCCGTTATATCGAAAGGAAGCTGATGGTAGTGGGGGCGAGATTTACTTGGCATTCCTATGTGTATTTATTTCGGTGTTTTACACGGGCCCCGAAACTACGAATTCGTGAAGCGATTGAGGCATACAATGAGTTCCAACATAAACGCGGTCCGAATCCAGTGCGCCCAAAAGCGGTAAGGCCGCATTTCGGGTTCCGTGCTAATTTCAGATCGTCGCAAATTCGCTACTAGTTCTCATCTTGCGTCGCATCACTCCGAGTGTCCTGAGCCAGGAATCACAAATTGACGAAGTTGTCGAACTCATGATTCGACTGTTCAGTTCAATCCGAAAAGTATACAGAGACGAGATCACCGGCTACGACAGACGAATGAGCAATTATTCCGAGTCATTGACATCCGCTCAACAGCGTGTGGTCATATATTTCCGACTCTGCAGGCGGTTGAGAAGTCCAGGTCGCCTCGTCGGTTCATACAATGAGGCAAAAACACGAGGCGTCCAGTTTACTCCGACAATGTACGCTTTTGCACTTGCTGGAGTGGCTACCTATCCTCGTTTCTTTCAAGAGTTCTCGAGAAGGGTGTTATGGGACATGGCTGCCGATGGATATGAACCTGATCTCGATGTCGTCAGAGCACTGTTACAGGGAGCGGCCGCGACTCGAGATGTCGTCACTGCTCTTTTCCGATTTAAAACTTTGGAACAAGCGTATGGACCCCCTTACACGGGAGGGTTGTTGATGTTTTAGAAATCAAGTTGATATTGCTTCGATCAAGGACCTACTTTGGGCTTATATGCGCACAAGTCTACCTACTCAATTACCGAAGGAGAAAGAACATCCTAATGACGACGGAAACAATTTCTTAATCTGGAAAAAGCATATAAAAACCCAGGGTCATAGACCACGGACTTTTATACGTCGCTTCGAAATCGAAACAAGAAAGCTTTTCGAGGAGCACAATCTCTCCGAAACGATTCCACAGGCTACTCTCGTTCCATTTCAAAACGTCCCGACCAATCTCCCTATGCTCGTTGTCAATATCGTGTCACTGATATGGTATCTGGGAAAACGATACCCGCGCTGTTTTGCCGACCCACAGATCCTTAACCTTTTAATGTCGTATATGATTAAAGCGAGGATAGGGCCTTCAGTGTCGGCGATTTTCCGCGATTGTTTCGTGCATATTCCGTTGACGGAAGAACAACAACGGCGACTAGATCAAGTCCAAGAGTCGAAAAGTACAAATTTCCAATGGCATTGGCCGTTGCCGAAGATAATACAGCTTCCGGCCCGACTACCCCGACCGGATAAATATACCTTTGTCCGCGCAATGGAGTACGCCTATCTCGCCAAAAATGCCGTGTTCGCTACCGAAGTCTGGATACGGAGACAAGCATGGAGGGCATACATTGACGACCGCATCGAACAGGACTTTCACAACGTGCTATGGTCCCATCTCGGAGACGACGATCTAATCCGCTACGAAGAGGAAGTTCGGAATGATTTCGCCGATTTGAGAGATTGGTCAAAGTTCGCGACTCTCGAAAGTGAAAGGAGTGATGGTGCGTCAAATACTCTGTATGAAGGGTATGTGCGATTATTGTATATCCAGACGTTGGCTTCGTGTGGGTTATGTGATGATGCCTTGAACATGATTAGGATGGGTACAGGGGAGAAGTATGATTGGACTTTTTCAATGTTGGCCAAAGTGAGGGATTATGCGGAGGCTTTTGAACATCATGAATTGGGGAATTATATCGATCGCTTGAAACATTCAGGGATACACGCTGAAAGTCAAACGG
>Ga0302325_10036393_pt1 | contig 10034 bp, 10 predicted proteins | sample Palsa_T0_2_FD_201948 | JGI IMG/M metagenome (GOLD analysis project Ga0302325, IMG submission 201948) | Peat permafrost microbial communities from Stordalen Mire near Abisko, Sweden - Palsa_T0_2 | ecosystem: Environmental > Terrestrial > Soil > Palsa > Peat permafrost | place: Sweden: Abisko... | reverse complement strand
TACTTCAATCTGCCGCAGCAGGGCCACGATTTGCTCCGGCCTGTGTTTCTTCATCGGCATGTCCAGCTCTCCTTTAGAGTGATTTTCTCTCACTCCCGCTGGACTAAATCAAGCCGGTCAGGTCAAACCTCCCATCCTCAGCTGCGGCATTTTGTTCTGGCCTCGAATTGGCCCAGCGAGCCTTCTTGCCGCCTTCACCCAGCGCACTGGCGATGGTAGCGCGTGCGGTTGAGTCTGGCCGCAAACCGGCAGAGTTAAGTTCCATATCCTTGCAGGATGCAACCGCGGACTGGTCTGAATCAATGCTCAGTGGTCTCGCGCCCGCCGATGGAAGTATGGACGACTCTCTCTCGCATTTTCCGGCACTTCTTCCGATATCCTGGACGTGCCGTCGGCTTCGGGAATGTGGGGACAACTCAAAGCTAGGGAAGGAAACCACGGCAGCCACGGGCATTCCGCTTAATCAGCCCCTCCCTCCTCACGAGTGGGGCGCACAGGTGTTTCGGGAGAGAATTCTCCAACGAGTTTTGATTCGCGCTCAGGAGAGCTAGACGTGACGGTAGGCACATGTGGAAAGGCGGACTGCACGGTCGCGACAACTGGGAAGTGTTTGCTCTCTCAGCCGGACCCTGCCGACTGTCCCCATTTTTTGTCGAGCGGTGGTCTCCCATCTGAAGCAGCTGCGCCATCTGCCGTCCTTCTGCCTGTCGCACCTCTAGTGTCGAGTCCGGAGAAACAATCGGGCCGCCGATTCCATCTAGGAAACGAGCTCGGGACGGACGACGCAGTTCAAATTATGCGTGCCCGATACGGACACCTCATTGGAGTGTTGGGCTCAACTGATGCGGGGAAAACGTGTTTTCTATCTTCGCTTTACCTCATGGCCTCTGGGGGCACTTTGCCGAGCGAATACAAATTTGCAGGAAGCCTGACTCTGCAAGCGTTCGAAGACCGAGCGCGAGGATTGCGCGAATGGACAGATGGGAAATTACCCAGTCAACTTGCGGATCACACGACCCTGTCGGATCCAAGACAGCCAAGTCTTTTGCATCTTTCACTTCGCGAATCAGGCGCGGAACGTCGCAGATTCGACTTGTTACTTACTGACCTTCCCGGCGAATGGACTGACAATCTGGTTCTACATGAGAGCACGGCTGAGTCATTTGGGTTTTTGCGGCGCGCGGACGGCATCATTCTAGTAGTTGATGGAACCCTTCTCATGTCCGACCAGCATCGGCATACGGAACTGCAGCGGATACGATACCTCTGCGACCGCCTCGCGAATGTTGTCAATATAAGCCGAAACACGCCTTTTGTGATCCTGGTCAGTAAGTCTGACAGAATTGGAATGCAGATGCCGCCGGATGCCAACGTGCTGGCGCAACACGCCGCAAGCCTGGGATTTGCCACCACCACGATCTCGTCAGCAGCTTTCTCTTCCAAGCCTGATGAAGTCAAGAGCGGCACGGGAGTTTTTACTGCTATTCAAACAATCATCTCGCATGTTGCCGCAAACAATCCAGCGGCGCTTTCGTCTGATGATCTTGATCCTAGAGCGCGCACGTTCCAAAGGTTTCGCACATGAGCAATGAAAACCCAGAGCGATCACGATCCGTGCTTCTTGTTGGCGTACCGGATGCCGGCAAGACGAATTTTCTCTCGCGCCTGTGGCTCGCTCTTGATTTGGGAGGCGGCATTTTGGCCAAGGCGGCGCTGCCCGCGGACCTTGACTACCTGAAAGCAGGAGCGGATCATTTATTAAAGGGTGAGTTTGCTCCTCACACGCCGCACGACGTTCACGATAGAACGGAAATACCCGTTAAGAGCACATCAGCTGGTCACGAATTCCTCGGAACTCTCGTTGTTCCCGACCTGCCCGGAGAACAAGTACTCTCTGTTTTTCGCAACAGGCAATGGTCGGATGACTGGGAAAACACGATTCATCCTGGATGTGGCTGCCTGCTCTTTGTCAGGATCGATTCGAAAGAGTTGATCGCTCCGCTTGATTGGCTGAATTGCCCTGCCCATTTCGGAAGTCCCCTCCCCGCTGCCTCACCCCAAAAGGATGAAACCGACAAAGCGAAACCCCCGACCCAAGTCGTGTTGGTTGACTGGCTTCAATTCCTGCGAAAAGCTTTCACCGAGCGCGTGAGCGGCACGTACAGGCCGCGAGTTGGAATTGTTGTTACCGCGTGGGACCTTGCGCCAAACGACCAAAAGGCCGGAGGGCCTGAAGCGTGGATAGCATCGAACTTGCCCTTGCTTTCCCAGTACGTTCAAACCAACGACGACGAGTTTGAATTTGCCTATTTTGGCGTGTCGGTCGCATCGGGAGATCTTTTGGCCGATCCGGCGTTCAAAGCTTCCTATCTCAGTGGAGATCCTAGAAAGGCAGGCGAAGTTGTGCATTCGCTATCCGGAAAAGTTGAGTCGTCCGGCGACATGACTCTGCCCGTAGCCTGGGCGCTCGGCCTTGCGCACCCAACAGGGCATGGGGGCACACAAAGGCGGTGATAGAAGTCCAAGCACATCAAGTTCTTCATGGTTATCGCAGCGGTCACGGACAAATCGCTGCGAGCATCAAGCTCGCTAAGCGAGACTCCGAGCTTTTAACACGTCTGAGCGACCTGTCGGGCAGTCTATCTTCTGGTCTCCAACTCGACTCCTATCTAACGGTCTACCCACTGCCCAGCCAAAAATTTTTCGCCCTGGCCCGTACTTGGCCCGATCCTCAGGCTTCCCGTGCGGGATGCGTCCTAACCCATACGATTCTCATTCCAATGGACTCATGGGCCACACTCACTAATGTTCGTTCCCTAAGTCCCCTTTTCCAAAACCCTCATTCGGCTCCCGAATACGATTTCTCTGAGCCGCTCAGTTTCCAGACTAGAATGCACACTCCAAGCCCGAGCAGCGCTAAGGCCGATGGTGTCGCCGCAAGGACATTTGTAGCTCGCTATTTCGGGCTGGGCTTGCGGCCGATCGTTTGGTTCAACCCCGGAGAGCCTGAGGAGTATTTGTGGAGACTTTTGCAGCATCTATGGCCGAAGCTCCGATCCGTGTTCTCGTGCTGTACCTTCAGCTTGCAACAGCGGAATCTTGACGACAGGCCTTTTGATCTCCTTTTTGCGCCTTCGTCCGTGTATTCGCGATTCGCGAAATTGTCCGCTGAGCATTTCATCGAACCTACTTTGGATCGTCACATTGCACAGATCGATGCGGAACCATGGTGCCAATATTGGGCAGATGCTCTTTTTTCCTTACAACCGGACCTGCCGGAAAGGGCAAGCGACCTGCCCGTTTGGAATGAATTAGGAGAAGATCCCACAGCACTGCGAAAGTTGTCTCTTGTACAGGAGCTTCGGCTGCGTGCTGCGCAATCCCCGACGGCAGGCGTCGGGGCGATCGATGTCGTCGAATCGTTGGCACTTGGTCCGGATGCAGCCCTCCTTCTCAAACGCCATGTTCTCACGGATGCCATCGAAGCTGCAGCATCTGCGCAGTCACCTCAAGACGCGCTCACAAGCTTGCGGCTGATCGATGACCGTCTTCGCCGCGAGTCATTTCGAAATGTCGTCGGCGATTTCGAAAGCCGCCTGACTTCAGCAGCAGCGAGAGTAACAAAACGAGAACCAGAAGCAGCACTTCAAGTCAGTGCTACTTGGCTCGCGGATAGCGTGGCTGGCAGCAAGAGTGCGTTCGTGCAGGGCGTGATGCTGGGCCTGCGCGAACTTGCCAATAAAGAGCCGTCTAGACTCACGATACTTCGTTCATATCCTACGATCGCAGCGGAAATATTCCGCTTGGAACCAACATTTGCAGGCACATACTTGCAGGTTGGAGGTGACGCAGCACCTGGTATTCTGGCGGGCTGGCTGACATCGACTCGTGATGCAGAAGCCCTTCGACTTGTACGCAAGTCTGTCCTTCCCGTATTGCGGCGTCCTGACGACGAAGAACTGCTTTCTCCGCTATTGCGCGATATTGGAGACGAGGATGTCAAAGAAACACTCAGCACCTTGTCTGACATAAGCGAGGGTTTTTCCACTCAGGCTATCCGTAACGTTGTAGCGGATCGGATTTCTTCGGCCTACCCCAGTCTTGTTAGGCAGTGGGCATCTGAAACCCCAAGCTGGTCGACAGGCGTCTCGAAAGTTGTTGCGTCGACATATCAGCATAATCGCCAGGGTTTTGTTGAACTTCTAGAGGAGAGCAATCTAAGCAGCGACCACCGGGCCGAGGTGCTTTCGGTGATGATCTGCGATCAGATGTCGAGCAGCTGTCCCCATTGGCTGCGAGAACTAGCTTCGCGAGATGTCCGGCTCGTGAGCACGTTGCTATTCACCGGTTCCCAAATATCCGAAACTATTGATGCTGGACTTTCGAAGCTGCTAACTGAGGTCACCGACCTTCCACTCGCTAGCTCCGTTGATTTGCTTACTGCGGTGCTAAATTTTCACGGGCGCCCCGTGTTTCCTCTGCTTCTTGACTCGGCCATGCGGAGTGTAGTCACGAGCTACGTCACCGCCAGCATAGATGCAGTAGCCGCCCAGAACTTTCTCAATAATCCGAATGTCATTGGTTGGCTCACAAATGTTTCTGCGTGGCAACTCACAACTCTCTTGTCCCAAGGTTGCCAGGCTGGATCTTATGCTGTGGCGAATGCATGGAAATGGATTTCGGATGCCCCCGGCCTCCTCTATCAAAGGCGGCCATCGGTACTTCCGGAGGTGTTTGACTCACTAATCCTGTACACAAGTCAGACTTTTCCCCAAGGTGCCGAAGTTTCCCTTATTCACGTGCTACGACGTTCAAAGTCTGAAGTAGAGCCAGAAGTACGCCAGGCGCTGGCGGCGAAAACGCTTCGCTTTGCACTCGACAATATCCGCCTTCCATTGGGCGCCGTTGTCGCAGAGATTTTTGCCGATGTCTATTCGGTCGTCGCAAGAAAGGACAGCCGCCCACCCTCACTATGGAATATTTTGTTCGGTTCGTATGACTGGGACAAAGCGAAAGATCTTAGAGTTTCTCTGGTTGATGCATTTTTACGGTCGAACTGGCCTCCAGGTGATCTAGCGATTGCCGCAAGCAATGCTGGAATTCTCCCGAAGATTTTCAAGCGCTTGCACCGAGCACAAAGAGGGGACGATTACCTCAGGACGATGCTGCAGGATTTGTCTCAACGGCACGATCCCGGTGCGTCGAAGGTTGGCGAACATTTGGGAACATTGATCGCGGACCCAGATTTCTATGAGGAATGGGATTAACCGAAAGTTCCACTTCCCGCCTCTGAGAACCACGGTTCCTTCTGAAGAGCTGCGCGTACGGGCGTCTTCACGAACTCTGGGGCGCGCTAGATAAGGTCAGCGCCTTAAAGCGTTTCTCGGAGACTCTCGAGAATTCAAGCCTTAGTGTGGGCCCATCATATTGCCAGGGGCTATGCCACCTATCGAACTCTAGGCCCCCTCCCAAAGAAGCGACCCCAGGCGAGGATTGCGATTCTCACCTTTTGCTCCTGCTCAGACATATTGATCCGAAGATTCTCGCACGATCAACATCCAAAAGGACAGGGCGCGCGGAGAACCTGTGACCCTATACTGAAAGCCCGCGCCAGCAACGTCCGCGCCCGCTTTCGTATTGTTTCGTCGTGGCGGAGATGCAGATGAGGCTAGTCTTCACGTTTTCCCGTCTCTGCCCTCCCCAACTCCTCGATTCTTGGCGAATCAAACAGCCGAATCACCGCTCTCATCTGCACACATCCACATGCCTTGATGTGTTGATTCCCTGACCCGCCACACCGGCCGCCTCTCATGGGGCCGCTTCGCTGTGAGGCCCCATGCTGGCGGCCTGCAACACGGAAAGGGAATCCCATGCCTACAAATCTCGATCGCGCCGACTGGGCAGCCTCCGCGCTCCGTCATTTTCAATCCACCAATGGCACGGAGCATGACGACGCGCTGCCGGACCTCCTCTGCGACCTTATGCACTGCGCCGACGCGCGAAATTATGATTTCGACGCAGCCCTCCACACTGCCCGCATGCACTACCAGGCGGAATGCGAAGACGAAAACTCTACCGTTCGCCTTCCGCAGGCCGTCCGGGATCTCGTCGACGCATTCGAACTCCAAACCGAGAGAGCGCGCGCAGTTATCGATTCCTGGGAGCAGGGCGATCTCGCCGGCGCAGTTCACGGGCTTGAAATGTCACTTGATGACTCACTCGCCGCCGTCGCGAAGGTGAAAGGCGGTGCAGCATGACCACCACTGGAAAGGCCGACCTCTACGCGCGAATCACCAATCGCATCATAGCTGACCTCGAAGCCGGCACGCGTCCATGGCTTAAACCTTGGAACGCCGAACACGCCGCCGGGCGCGTGACCCGCCCATTGCGCCACAACGGCACGCCCTATCGGGGTATCAACACCCTTATGCTGTGGGTCGAAGCGTGCGCCCGTGGATTCGCGTGCCCTATCTGGATGACCTACAAACAGGCCTACGAGCTAGGCGGCCAGGTCCGCAAGGGCGAGCGTGGCTCCCTCGTCGTCTTCGCCGACCGCTTCACCCGCACCGAGACCAGTAACAAAGGCGAAGAAGTGGAACGACAGATACCGTTTCTGAAAGGCTACACCGTATTCAATTGCGAACAGACCGACAGCCTGCCCACCCACTATTATGCGCGGGAGGAATCGGTGATCGACCCTGTACGGCGCATCGCGCATGCGGAAACTTTCTTCGCGAACTTGAACGTCGATATACGCCATGGCGGAAATCGGGCTTACTACGCCATGCACACGGATCATGTGCAGATGCCGCCCTTCGAGGCCTTCCGCGACGCGGAGTCGTACTATGCGACTCTCGGACACGAATGTTGTCACCTGACTGGACATCCCTCACGCCTCAACCGCGATCTTCGCGGCCGTTTTGGCAGCCATGCTTACGCCACCGACGAGTTAGTCTCTGAAATTTGCAGTGCTTTCCTTTGTGCTGATCTGCAACTAACGCCCGAACCGCGTGAGGATCATGCGGCATATTTGCAAACTTGGTTGACCGTTTTGAAAAATGACAAGCGGGCAATCTTCACGGCCGCCGCGCACGCCGAGCGTGCCGCCGCTTTCCTCCACGCCAAGCAACCCCAAGCTGCGGTGTCCGACACCGAAGGCGATGTGGCGGCGTAAGCGGCTTGCGGGGAACCCGCCGTCTCCTCTCACACGCAATGGCTTGTTTTCGATACGGAATCCGCCCCAGGCCGGAACGGCCTTGATAATCGCCAGAAATATGTTATATTAAAATATAACTAAAGGAGGACGCCATGCACACAACCAGTCTGCGCAAGGTAGGCGGCTCGATCATGCTGGCCGTCCCGCCCGCTCTGCTCGAAATCCTGCACTTGCAGCCGGGAGCTACGGTCGGAATCGCGATCAAAAGCGGACGGCTGGTGGTGGAGCCGCAGCAGCGGCCCCGCTATACCCTGGACGAACTGCTCGCGCAATGCAATCCCAAGGCCCGGCGCAGCAAAGAGGAGCGCGAGTGGCAGGATGCCAAGCCGACCGGCCGCGAGCTCACCTGATGAAGCGCGGCGAAATCTGGATGGTCGGGCTTGATCCGACGCAGGGACATGAGCAAAAGGGGCACCGTCCGGTCCTGATCGTCTCGCCCGAGGCGTTCAACCGGGTGACGAAAGTGCCGGTGGTTCTCCCAATAACGAGTGGCGGCAATTTCGCGCGGACGGCCGGCTTTGCCGTGCCGCTCACGGATGCAGGAATCAAAACGACAGGCATTGTCCGCTGCGACCAGCCCCGTGCGCTCGATCTCGGCGCGCGCAGAGGCAGGAAGCTGGAACGCGTTCCCGACGCGATCATGGACGAGGTGCTGGCGAAGTTGACGCCGATTTTCGAGTGAAAGCCGGTCGTTTTCCTCGACGGCGTGCGCGCCGCCGCGGCGGTCTCCGGACAGTGCCTCGCGTAACCCGTCGCATCCCTGATGCGAGCCAAGAGCTACTTCATGCTTTGCCGCCTTTGGCTTTTATTCGGGCATCAACGATGCGCAGTAGATGGTTGGCCAGAAGAATGATTTCGATTGCCTCGACAGGGTCGTTCAAATCTACGTCTCGGTGAGAATGCGGATTTTTGTAACACCCGATCGCGCCGGCAAAAAGCTCCATCCGCGCGACTTGTTCGCCGCGCTCTGCCGTTGCCTCGGTGAGCGGTCCTTTGTCCGGTGAAAATGCCTCACGCATGAGCGGCACGCCGGTCAAGTTGTTTCCGAATCCGGCAGCATCGCGCACCGATACTTCAACCGCCTTCATGGCCTGGAACGCGGCGACATCGAATTCTCCGCGCATGAAAGCCATCCAGACCTTATCGGCGATCCTCCGGTGTAACGCCTGCTTCGGGAACATCCGGGCTACGGCGTACTGAGCGAACTCGGCCTCGTTCTCGAAGCGCTTCGCGCGGCGGCTCAAAACCCGCCAGCCGTTGCGCCCGTTCGTGTCAGGGGCCGCCACGATCAGGCCCTGCGCTTCCAGCCAGGCCCAGGCTTCCATCAAGCCAAGCTCGATTGCCTCTCGCCGATCTCGTGGATAAGGAATCGTCTGACCCGGAATGGCGGTCGACGGCCACAGCTCGTCGTTCAAATTGCTGGGCAAGAACATATTTCGTTGAAGAGTTCGCTTCCGCAGCAGGAATAGCAGCTTCGCGCCCAGCTCCTCCGGCTCCAGGGCGAGGAGAACATCGACATCGGGAATCGCTCTAGCAAGTTCGTACATGACAACCTCCTTTAAGCCTCGCCGCTCTCATCTTTACACATGCTCCTGTGTCAATTCCCCGATACACCGGCCGCCCCCAGGGGCCGTCGCTTCGCTGTGGGGCCCCATGGTGGCGGCCTCGTGGAAAAACAGGAAGGAAAAGCACATGGGTCTCGACATGTACCTGACCGGCGAGAAGTTCATCATGAATTCAAGCATCGACCCGCATGAAGACGGTTTTCGCCTTCGCTCAAAGACTCTCCATCTGGGTTACTGGCGGAAGCATCCGGATCTGCATGGCTATATCGTGCAGACCTTTGCCGGCGGCAAGGACGAATGCCAGGACATATATCTTGGTGTCGCCCACACCCGCACCATAATCGCAGCAGTTAAGGCGCAACACCTTCCGCACACGACCGGTTTCTTCTTCGGCGCCAGTGACTCATCGCAAGAGCAAATAGACGAAGACATCGCAATTTTCGAAAAAGCCCTCGCATGGTGTGAGGCCGACGAGCCCGGAATCTTCCGGTCTATCACATATCGCGCCTCATGGTAGGCCGTCGATCCGTCCCGCACTGCAAACTTATGAAAGGAACAAATCATGAACGACTTCCACGAATATTATTCTCGTCACCTTGAAGCGATTAGCAAAGCCAATGCATTTAACAAACCCGTTATCTTCGACGCGCTCGCGGCAGCGGGCCTGACTCTTGTCGAAGTCGAGTTTGACGGCGAGGGCGATAGCGGCCAGATCGAGGGAATATACGCGTATGCGGGCGATGCCCGCGCCGAGCTGCCCGAATCGTCTATCACCCTCCATCAGGCGCAGCGAGCCAAAGGCGATCCCAAGACGACGACGGTAAGCCTCCACGACGCCATCGAGACCCTCTGCTACGACTACCTCTCCCAAACCCATGGCGGATGGGAAAACAACGACGGCGCCTACGGCATATTCCGGTTCGATGTATCCAACCGCAGCATCCACCTCGATTTCAATGAGCGGTTCAGCGACTCCACCCACCACAGCCACGATTTTTGAGGGAAGCGAGAATGGCACATCCTTATCACCACGCGCTGTCCAGCGTCCGGAAATGGGGCGGCACGGTCGAAGACTATGTCCGCATCCACGACTGGTTCGACGAATCGAAGAAGATCATCGCCGATTTCCGTCACCGGGCGTTAAGACATCATGCTGAGGGAATTTTCATGGCCGAAATAATTTTTGGCTCCACGATCACGCTCTCAACTGATCGAGTGATCCCCGTGCGATGGATCGGCGAACAGCATGTTCG
>Ga0302325_10036392_pt1 | contig 10034 bp, 8 predicted proteins | sample Palsa_T0_2_FD_201948 | JGI IMG/M metagenome (GOLD analysis project Ga0302325, IMG submission 201948) | Peat permafrost microbial communities from Stordalen Mire near Abisko, Sweden - Palsa_T0_2 | ecosystem: Environmental > Terrestrial > Soil > Palsa > Peat permafrost | place: Sweden: Abisko... | reverse complement strand
CAGAGACCTTGCTGCGGACGCCTGCATCGAGTTGTACGGACGTGTGGGCCGAGCTGCCGCTGATCGAAAGAGGACCGGCGCTTGCACCGACGAGTTCGACGTTCTTCCCGGTCGGCACGGCAGCAACTCCTTCCATCGCACTAACGGTTGCGGCACTCGCTCCCAGCAGGAGCATTCGCTGAGCCGGCTGCACCGCAGGTGCAGCTGGGGACAGGTCGTCATAGGTGTAGCCGAGCGTGCTGAGATCAGCCATCTCGGTGGGCGTATAGTTCCACGGTTTCCCGTCGGGCATCGGCATCGAAAAGATGCGTTCGCCGATGTTCCCGGGACCCTCGAGCCAGTTGGCAGCGGTCGGGTCGACATGGGCCGGAGGATTCTGTCGCCATACTTCCCACAGCCGGTCGAGATTGGCATGATGCAACCAGAAGATCGGATCGAGGCCGGCGGTGTCGGGATCGGACATCAAGCCGGGAAGCTGCGCGTTTTTCGGGTCGCTCCCACCCACCAAACCGTGGACCCAGTCATGCGGCTGCGTCTCGATGCCGCCATGCACGCTCCCTGCATGTTCGAACCCGGTGTCGACGCCGCCGAAACCAGGACCGCCTCCGCTCGAGACGCCGGTAAAATCAGGATCGCCCATCGCGTTGAGGTTGATCTCGTCGACGGGCACGACGACGTTGCCGTCATTCTGCGGTCCATATCGCTGCTGAACGAAGAGCGGGTTGTTGCCCTGTCCGTCAGGCCAGTTCGGTGACGCGAACGCGCGCGGCAACGCATTTTGGTTGGGCTTGAAATAATTCCAATAAGGCAACGCCCAGTCCGCCGGGCCGCCGAGTTTCGTCACGGCCGCGCGGATGTTCGCCTCCAAGGCGAGGACGAAACCCCGATGCCACGGCAAGAAATACCAGCTGCCGTGCTGACACTGTTTCCAAAAGCGCGCAACGTCGGCTTTGCTCGGCATCTTGTCGGACGAGCTCAAGTAGCCGAGTTGCGTCCAGAGTTGCGGCTCGATGCCGTGGATCGCGCCGTAGAAGCGCCAGGCTATCGGTTCGGCAAGGGCTCGCGCTTTCATCGCCGCGACGCCGCGCGCATACCATAAGATCATCGGGTCCCAGTCGTCGCCGAGTTCCCAGACATTCTGTCGCGTATATTGCATCCAACACCCGTTTCATGGACGCCCGTTCCCCGCGGGCGGCGGCGAGAGCAGCCGTTCGGCGCTCCCTACGAGGACGCTTGGGTATACCATCGGGCCAAGAAGGTCCTTTCACGACCTCCCGCCTGGCTTTGCAGCCGCCGGCTAGCGGCTGCGAACGATCATCACCGCGATGAGGAAGAGCAGCGCGATGAGGCCGAGTCCGGCGGCGGCGGGGGCGGTGACCAGACCGAGCACCATGCCGGTGAGCGCGATGCCGATCCAAAACGGCGCGGGCGAGTGGGTGACGTAGGTGCCGACGTGCTCGCCCGCGGCTTCGCGCATCGTGGCGTTGGGGTTGTCGGCGTAGAGATCGGCTTCGCGCTCGGCGAAGAACATGTAGATCGCGACGGTCGCCAGCGCCGCGGTCATGAAACCGAGCAGCATCGTGCCCGCCGGTTCGCGCGCGATGAACCAGTACGAGATCGCGAGCACGCCGGTGAAGAGCGCGGCCACGATGAACACCCCGCGCGCGGTGGTCACGAGCCCTCCGAGGCTCCGCTCGTGGCGGCGCGCGGATGGCGCAGATCCCACAGCGGGCGCGGCGAACGGATCGGCGGCAGCGACTCGAAGTTGTGCTCGGGCGGCGGCGACGTGGTCGCCCACTCGAGCGTATTGGCGTTCCACGGGTTGTCGCCGGCCGGCACGCGCTTGCGTGCCGAGACGATGACGTTGGCAACGAAGATCAGCGCGCCGATGAACATGACATACGAACCTATGGTCGCCGTAAGGTTCAGTCCGGGCAGCGCGCCGGCGTCCGGGTACGTGAAAGCCCGCCGCGGCATCCCGAACAGGCCCATGAAGAACATCGGCATGAAGGTGACGTTGAAGCCGACGAAGGTGAACCAGAAGCCGATCTTGCCGAGCCGCTCGTCGAGCATCCAGCCGTAGACTTTCGGCCACCAGTAGTACAGCGCCGCGAGCAGCGCGAACAGGCTGCCGCCGCCGATCGTGTAGTGGAAGTGGGCGACGACGAAGTACGAGTCTTGCGCTTGAAAGTCGACCGGCGGCGATGCGACCATCACGCCCGTCACGCCGCCCACCAGGAAATTCACCAGGAAGCCGACCGCAAACAGCATCGCGGTCGGGTAGCGGATAGCGCCGCCCCACATCGTGCAGATCCAGTTGAAGAACTTGATCCCGGTCGGCACGGCGATCAAGAACGACACGAAGCTGAAGAACGGGTTGTTGACCGCGCCGGTGGTGAACATGTGGTGCGCCCACACGCCCATCGACAGCCCGGCGATCGCGAACGCCGCCAGCACCATCCCGGTGTAACCGAACATCGGCCGGCCCGAGAACGTCGAGATGATCTCGCTGACGATCCCGAAGAACGGCAGGATCAGCACGTAGACTTCGGGGTGCCCGAAGAACCAGAACAGGTGCTGGTAGAGCACCGCGCTGCCGCCGAAGGCCGGGTCGAACACGTGGCCGCCCAACCGCCGGTCGATGAACAGCAGCAATAGCGTCGCCGTCAGTGACGGAAACGCCATGAAGATCAGCAGCGCGGTCGCGATCATCTCCCAGGTGAAGATCGGCAGCCGCCACATCGTCATGCCCGGCGCGCGGAAGATGAACGCCGTCGTCACGAAGTTAAGCGACGTCAAGATCGAAGCGACCGAGACGAGTGCCAGCCCGACGATCCAGAAGTCCTGGCCCAGGCCGGTCGAGACGGTGATCTCCGACAGCGGCACGTACGACGTCCAGCCCGCCGCCGCCGCGCCTTCGTTCGTCGCGGCGCCGGCGAACACGATCAGCCCGCCGAACAGGAACAGCCAGTACGACGTCGCGTTGAGCCGCGGGAACGCCATGTCCGGCGCGCCGATCTGCAGCGGGATCAGATAGTTGGCCAGCCCGAGGCCGAACGGTGCGATCACCAGGAAAATCATCGCCGTGCCGTGCAGCGTGAAGATTTGGTTGTACGCGTGCGGGCCGATCAGCGACTGGCCGGGACGCGCCAGCTGCGTCCGAATCGCCATCGCCAGCAGGCCCGCGACCGTCATGAACAGCATCGTCGTCCCCATGTAGAGGATGCCGATGCGCTTGTGGTCGGTGGTCGTGATCCACGACAGGATGTCGTGGCGCTCGGGCGGAGTGACCCGATCGGCGACGTCGGCAGCGCTCATTGCGTCGCCTCGAGGGCGAGCCAGCGTCGGTAGTCGGCCGGCGAGACGATGCGCATGCGAAACGTCATGATCGCGTGGTCCAGCCCGCAAAACTCACCGCAGCGGCCCAGAAAGGTCCCGGTCTTCGACGGCGTGAGATCGAAGGTGGTCACTCGGCCGGGGATCGCGTCGCGTTTGAACAGCATGTCGGGCACCCAGAAAGCGTGCGCGACGTCGCTCGACGTCAAGGTCAGCGCGACAGTTTGCCCGATCGGCAGCACCATCTCCGGCGGCGCCTGCGACGTGCCGTTGACCGTCGGGCCGCCACTATAGCTAAACGTCCATCCCCAGCGGTACGCGTTGACGGCGACCTTCACGTCCGGGTTCGGCGCGATCCGCTCGACATCGCTCTCGATGTGGTACGTCACGCCGAACAGCGCGATGACGAACACGAGCGGCGCGACCGTCCAACCGATCTCGAGCGCCGGATTGTTCTCCTTCTGCGAGCGTGGTTCGGCGTTGCGCGCCGTGCGGCGAAAGCGCACCGCCGCGACCGCGATGAGCGCCCACACGAGCAGCGCGACCGCGAGTGCCGAGTAGGTGAAGATCTTCCAGTCGTCCGCAAGGGCCTGCGACTGCACTGAGCCCAGCGCAGGCCAAGTCGGAGGATGCACGCCGCTATGCTACCCGGTTTACGGCACCCCCACCCGGGTAGGCTGAGACCATGCGATCCGTCGCCATCCGAGCGCACCCGCTCGTGTTCGGCACCATCGTGTTCCTTGCGTCGGAGTCGATGGTTTTCGCCGCGTTGCTCGCGGCGTATTACGATTTGCGCGGCGGGACGGCCGCTTGGCCGCCGCCCGGCGTACAGCTCGACGCGTCGGGGATGGCGATCGGGACGCTGCTGCTCGGCATCGGCAGCGTGACGATGGTGGTCGCCCAAGCCGCCGCCACGCGCGGCAACCGTGTCGTGGCCCGGCTCATGCTGATCCTCACCATCCTCGCGGCGTTCGGCTTTCTGGGTTTGGAGTGGATGGACTGGAGCAGCGCCAACTTCCACATCGACGGCGTCGCGTACGCGACGATCTACTACGCGCTCACCGGAACGCACTTCGCGCACGTGCTGGCCGGCGTGGTGCTGCTGGCGGCCGTCGCGATCTTCTTGAGCCGGCCGGCGTTCACGCGCGAGCACCATGCCGGCGTCGAAGCGGTCGCGTACTACTGGCACTTCGTGTTCGTCGTCTGGCTCGCGCTGTACGCGACGATCTTCTTGGTGCGATGAGGGTCGCGTTCTTTTTGGTGCTCACGATCGTGGGCGCACTGGGCGCGACCGCCGCGGCGTGGGTCGGCGCCCAGCCGGTGCTGCTGGCCGGCGCGCTGGTGGTCGCGTTCCTCGGCCTTGCCGGCGCGTCGGCCGCGGCGGCCGTCGCGCTGCACGCGCCCGACGACCTGCGCGAACCGCGCGAGCCGCACGGCCCGTCGGCGCCGGCCCCCCTCCCCGACGACGGGATCAGCCGGCCCGCGTTCGGGCGGCTGTGGCTGGGCGCTCTCGGTGCGTTCGGCGTGCTCGGACTCGTCCCGCTGATCTCGCTGGCGCGCAAACCCGGACGGCGCGTGATCACCGGCTGGCGGGCCGGCGTGCGGCTCGTCGACGAGAACGCGATGCCGATCGGGCGCGACCGGCTCGTCGACGGCGGCGTCGAGACGGTCTTCCCGCAGGGCGGCGTCGGCTTGCCCGAAGCCGCCGCGATGCTGATCCGCATCGATCCCGAGCTGCTGCGCGTCGTCGGCGAGAGCGGCGCAGCGGCCGACGGCTACGTCGCGTTCTCGAAGATCTGCACGCACGCGGGCTGTCCGGTCGCGCTGTACCGCCACGCTTCGCACGAGCTCTACTGCCCGTGCCATCAGTCGCGCTTCGACGTGCTGCGCGGCGCGAAGAACATCTCGGGCCCGGCACCGCGGCCGCTGCCGCAACTGGCGCTCGATGTCGACGCGCAAGGCTACTTGATCGCGCGCGGCGACTTCGGTGCACCGGTCGGGCCCGACGACTGGGATCGCGTGTCGTGATCGTTCGGCGCGTCGTCCGCTGGCTCGACGACCGGCTCGGGACGAACGCCGGCGCGCGCTATCTACTGGCCAAGATCTATCCCGACCACTGGTCGTTCTACCTCGGCGAGTTCGCGCTGTACTTTTTCCTCACCCTGGTCGCGACCGGAATCTGGTTGACGTTCGCATTCGATGCCAGCGCGCAGGGCGCGTACGGATCGGTGCTCGAGCTGGCCGATCGCTCGCATCCGATCGGCTATGTGATCCGCCAGATCCACCACTGGTCGGCGGACTGCTTCGTCGCGGCGATCCTCGTGCACATGGGACGGATCTTTTTCACCGGCGCGTTTCGCCGGCCGCGCGAGCTCAACTGGATGATCGGCTTGACGATGCTCATGCTCGCGTCGCTGACCGGCTTCACGGGCTATTCGCTGCCGGGCGACCTGCTGTCGGGGACCGGGCTGCGCATCTCGGAGAGTATCGCGCTGTCGGTACCGCTGGTCGGCCGCTGGGGCGCGGCGGTGCTCAACGGCGGCGATTCGTATCCCGGCCCGCTGCTCGGCCAGCACCTCTACACGCTGCACGTGTACCTCTTGCCGGTGTCGCTCGGCGCGCTGATCGGGCTCCACCTCTTTCTGCTGATCTACCAGAAGCACACGCAGTTCGAACGCGACCCCAAGCACGTCGTCGGCCGGCGGTTCTGGCCGGATTACCTGTTGCGCACCGTTGCGGTGTTCGGCTCGACGCTCGCCGTGCTCGCGCTGCTCGCCGCGCTGGTCGAGATCAACCCGATCGAAGATTTCGGCCCGTATCAGCCGTGGATCGCGGCCAACGGTTCCGTCCCGGACTGGTACACCGCGTTCCTCGAAGGTGCGCTGCGCATCGGACCGGCATCCGAGATCCACATCTTCGGTCACCCGATCCCGCCGCTGTTCTGGCCGGGCCTCGTGCTGCCGACGCTCGCGTTCGTGCTGCTGCTGCTGTGGCCGTTCATCGAGAAGTGGCTGACCCGCGACGACGCGACGCACCACGTGCTCGACCTGCCGACGCAGTCGCCGCTGCGCATCGCGGTCGGTGGCGCGCTGATCTTCGAGGGGATTCTGCTCACGCTCGCCGCGGCCGACGACCAGACCGCCGCGACGCTGCACCTGCGCCTCGAGACGCTGGTGTGGGTGTATCGGATCCTGTTCCTGGTCGGGCCGTTCATCGTCGGCTGGATCGGCTGGCGGATCGCGGCCGAGCGCCGCTCGCGGATCATCGAGAGCACGGTCTATCCGTCCGAGGTCACGACGCTGGTGCGCACGGCCGAAGGCGGCTTCGAGGAAGAGGAGCCGCAGCCGGCATGATGCTTGCGCTCATGCTCGCGGCGAGCGCCGCACTCTACGCCTGGGGCTGGCTGCGCGTCGCGCGCGCGCATCGCCCGTTCCCGCGCTTCGCGCCGCTCGCGTTCGCGGCCGGGCTCGCGGTCGTCGCGGCATCGCTGCTCGGCCCGCTCGACGGGTTGTCCGATGCGTCGCTGAGCTGGCACATGACGCAGCACCTCGCGCTGATCAGTCTCGCCGCGCCCCTTCTGCTGATGGGCGCGCCGGTGCGCCTCGCGCTGGCCGCGCTGCCCGCACGCGCCGCGACGACGCTCGCGCGCGCGCTCAACAGTCCGCCGATGCGCGTCGTCGACCAACCGCTGTTCGGCCTCGCGCTGCTGACGGTCGTGCTGTACGGCACGCACTTCTCGCCACTCTACGAACGCGCGCTCGAAGACGAGAACGTGCACGCGTGGATGCACGTGCTGTACCTCGTGTCGGGGCTGATCTACTGGAATCCGATCTTCGCGATCGCCCCGGCACCCCACGCGCCGTCCCACCCGGCGCGCATCCTCGCCCTGTTCCTGAGCCTGCCGATGAGCGCGTTCCTGGGCTTCGCCTTCTACGTCACCAATCACGCGTTGTACGCGCACTATGCCGCGCGGCCGGGCGCGCTGGCCGATCAGATGAACGCGGGCGCCGTGATGTGGTTGAGCGCCGGAACGCCGGTGCTGCTGGCGCTGCTGTGGTGCGTCGCGGACTGGGGCGCGCGCGAGCGCCGCGTCGGCGCGGCGTTCGACGCCGCGGACGGGCGCTGACGGTGTTCGGCTTCGCGCTGCCGCTGCTGCTCGCCGCGGCGACGGTCGCTCCGTCGCCGCCCGACGGCGCGCAGCTGTACGCGATGCACTGCGCGTCGTGCCACGCGGCGCAGAAGTTTGGCACCGATAATGGGCCGTCGTTGCGCGGCGTCGGGTTGGCGGCGCTCGACTTCTACCTGATGACGGGCCGGATGCCCGCCGCCGTGCCGTGGATCGAGATCGGCCACCGCGACGAGCGAAGCGGCCAAGGGCTGTCGCTGGCCGACATTCGCGCGCTCGAAACGTATCTCGCGCCGACGGTCGCGGGCGGTCCGCCGATACCGCCGGTCATCGCGAACGGCAACCTCGATCGCGGGCGCGCGCTGTTCGAACAGAACTGCCAGTCCTGTCACGGTCTGGCCGGCGAGGGCGGCGCCCTCGGGCTGCTCGACTGGGCGCCGTCGCTCGACCGCACCTCGATCGCGCAGGTCGCCGAAGCGATTCGCGTCGGCCCCGAGCAGATGCCGATCTTCGGACCGCATCAGCTGTCGGATGCCGACCTGAATGACGTCGCGTCGTACGTCATGCTGCTGCAGACCGGGCATCAGCCGGCGCTCCCGCCGTACCGCTCGAGCGGGCCCGTCCCCGAAGGCGCGCTCGGATACCTGGCGATCATCGCGCTGGTCGCGTGGGCGTTCACGTTCTGGCGCGTCGACACGCCGCCGGCGCGGCGTGATGAAACCGTGCGCAGAGACGAAGGAGAGAACACCTGATGCGGTTCGGTCGGTGGCCGGTGGCTGCGTTCGTCGCCGTGTCGGCCGCCTCGGCGGCGCTGCTCGGCGCCGCAACGGGATCGCCGCCCGCGCCGTCCGGCGGGTACACGCGCGCGCAAGCGACGGACGGTCAGTACGTCTACGTGCAGTACTGCCTGCGCTGTCACGGCCAGAACCTGCAAGGCCTGGACGCTGCGCCGCTGCAGGGGCCGCAGTTCGGCCGATCGCTGGCGACCGGGAAAATGACGACACCGGCGCTCTACACGTTCATCCACGGCGCGATGCCGCTCAACGCGCCGGGCAGCCTGACCGACAAGCAGTATCTCAGCGTGCTGGCGTTCATCCTACAGAAGAACGCGTATGCACCGGGCAACGCGCCGTTGACGGGGCGCACGCTCGCGAACGTGCGGCTGCTGCCGTATCCGAACCTCGCGCCGCCGCCGTCGCCCGGAACGACGCCCGCGCCTCAACTGTCTGCGACGCTGCCGCCCACGGCGAACGTCGCGCTCGACGACGCTGCGCTACGAGGCGCCGACCGCGATGCGAACGACTGGCGGCTGCCCGGGCGCACCTACGCCAACTGGCGTTACTCGCCGCTGGCCAAGATCGACACGCACAACGTCGCCCAGCTGGTGCCGGTCAAGATCGTGCACACCGGAATGTACGAGAGCTTCGAGACGACGCCGCTGGTCGCCGGCGGCGTGATGTACGTGACGACCCCGGTCGTCGACCGGCACATGCGGATCATGGCGCTCGACGCCGCGACCGGCAACATCCTGTGGTCGGTCACGCGGGCGCTCGGGCCGTTCAAGATCTGTTGCGGCCCGAACAACCGCGGCGCGGCGCTGGGCTACGGCAACCTGTACGTAGCGACGCTCGACGCCAAGCTGGTCGCGCTCGACGCGCGCACCGGCGCCGAGCGGTGGGAGACGACCGTCGCCGACACGTCGGTCGGTTACACCGAGAGCATGGCGCCGCAAGTGTACGACGGGGAGGTGATCGTCGGCAGTGCTGGCGGCGAGTGGGCGCTGCGCGGTTTCGTCGCCGCGTACGACGCGAACACCGGCAAGCAGCGCTGGCGCTGGTGGTCGACCGATCCCAAGACGTTTGCCGGAAGCTCGTGGAAGACGGGCGGCGGAACGGTCTGGACGACGCCGGCGATCGACGCCGATCGGCATCTGGTCATTTTCGGCACCGGCAATCCCAACCCGGATCTCGACGGCTCGACGCGCGCCGGCGACAACCTCTACACCGACTCGATCGTCGCGCTCGACGCGCGGACCGGCAGGCTGCGCTGGTACTACCAAGAGGTCAAGCACGACCTGTGGGACTACGACGCCACCAGCAACGTCGTGCTGTTCGACGTCCGCCGCGGCGGGCAGACGATCCCCGCGGCGGGCGAAGCCGGCAAGGTCGGTTGGTTCTTCATCGTCGACCGCCGGACCGGCGTGCTGCTGCGCAAGTCGCAGCCGTTCGTCACCCAGAACCCCAACATATTCAAGCAGAGGAGCGTGCTGCCGGGTGCGAACGGCGGCTCGGAGTGGTCGCCGCCGGCATACTCCCCGCAGACGCGCCGCGTCTACGTGCTCGGCATGGATCAGCTGATGGACTTCAACGCGCACACCGGTCCGGTGCATCCTGGGTTCATGAACACCGGCAGCGTCTTCACCAACAAGCAGAAGCCGAAGATTCAAACCGGCTCGTTCACCGCGATCGACACCGACACCGGAAAGATCGCCTGGCAGTACAAGGCACACCAGCCGCTGATCGGCGGAGCGCTGGCGACCGGCGGTGGTCTGGTCTTCGTCGGCGAGGGCAGC
>Ga0302325_10036390_pt1 | contig 10035 bp, 9 predicted proteins | sample Palsa_T0_2_FD_201948 | JGI IMG/M metagenome (GOLD analysis project Ga0302325, IMG submission 201948) | Peat permafrost microbial communities from Stordalen Mire near Abisko, Sweden - Palsa_T0_2 | ecosystem: Environmental > Terrestrial > Soil > Palsa > Peat permafrost | place: Sweden: Abisko... | reverse complement strand
GGCCCACATGGAAAGGGAGCCGTGAGTCGCTACTGGCGCAAGTCATCCGGCTAACAGAGAGTTACATCGAAAGTGGAAAAGTGGCCATTTCGCCACTGCTTTTCAACAATGACGAACTTCGCCGGCGCATCGTTCTTACCCTGAACCTGAACAAGATTGTCCAGCACCTTTGGGAGCATATTCGATTCGAGAATGCTCTCTCTTTGACGCCAGTATTTGATAGAGAAAAGCCGATCAAATCCACTGGAGACATGCAGCCGTGGTTCACTGGCAGGCCATGCGAGCGCACGCAACACTCGCACATAAACCTCTGCGTGAACGATTCGACATGGGAAGCAAGCGAGGCGTTTGAACTGGACCGCAATGAAAACGTCGCCGCATGGGTGAAGAACGACCACCTCGGCTTCGAGATTTATTACATTTCACGTGGCGTTCCGCACCGATTCTGGCCCGATTTCCTTGTTCGTCTGAAGAACGGGAAAATACTCGTGCTCGAGGTGAAGGGCCAGGACACAGAGGAAAACAAGACCAAGCGCGAATTTTTGGCTGAATGGATTCGCGCTGTGAATGCTCAAGGCGGATTCGGGACGTGGGCAAGTGCGGTATCGTACAATCCGCGCGATGTCGGTGGGATTCTGCAGCAACACAATTGCTGAGCACGATGGACCTGCTGGGCATGGAAGCGGGACTCATTCGCCTCGGCACGCTCGCCGTCACTGCCGGGTGATGGCCAGGGAAAAATAGGAGGAGCAGAGGAGAAAGGCAAAAGCAGTTGGAATCATTGCGTTGCGACTCGCAATGGCTCGAATAGCTGCGATTGCCGCTGACAGTTAACCTGGTGGCGAAGCCTCAAAGCGCCTGATGCTGAATGCCGAGCCCTGTTGTACATTCAAGCCCGCCATCTCATGCATCTCCCGGATAACGTGGCGGCGGAAGTGAATAAAATACCTACACAACAAAGCAGTCTGGCGCATACTTCGCCCCAGTGACGCCTACCAGTGGCCGATGCCCGGACTATATCAGGACTATGCGCCCGACAGTTTCAATTCCGAGGTGCAGTGGGGGCAGCGGACAGCCATCAGCGGAATTGGCGAAAGGCAGAACGGGCAATTTTTCGTCGTCGGCTCGGGCGCGGGCTGCTTCTTCATGCGGTTGATCTGCCTGACCAGCAAAAACACGGCGAAGGCCACGATGAGGAAATCAAGAGTCGTGTTGAGAAACAGGCCGTAGTTGATGGTGGCGGCGCCGGCGGCTTTGGCTTGCGCCAAGGTGGGGTAGGATGTCCCCGAAATATTCAGGAAAAGGCTGGAAAAATCGACGTGCCCAAGCACAAGGCCGATGGGCGGCATGATAATGTCGGTGACCAGCGACGTGATGATTTTTCCGAACGCCACGCCGATGATGATGCCCACGGCCATATCCACCACGTTGCCGCGCATGGCAAATTCCTTAAATTCCTTCAGCATGAAACCCTCCCTCGCTAAGTTGGGGGCCTGACGGCCCGCAACGCGAACGATAATTCCCGCGGGGGAAATCCGCCGCCATCGCGGCCCGCTGGACTCGGATTATCCCGTAGCCGCCGTCCGCAGGCAAATGCGAAGCGCGCCTTGGCAATGCTACACTAACCATCTTTGCGCCGCGCGTCATTGCTTTGCCGTCGCTTTCGGAGCGGGCTGGTGCAGCGCGTTTTTGTTTGCGGCTAATTGCGGCAGCCGCGGCGCGCCTTAGGGGAGGAAAATTTGCGAGACGTGATCATCATCGGCAGCGGTTGCGCGGGCTTGACAGCCGCCATTTATGCCGCGCGCGCGGAACTGAAGCCGCTCGTGCTGGACGGCCATGAGCCGGGCGGGCAGCTCGGCCTGACGACCATGGTCGAAAACTATCCGGGATTTCCCGACGGAATTCTGGGGCCCGCGCTGATCGAAAACATGCGGCAGCAAGCGCAGCGCTTTGGAGCCGAATTCCGCGCCGGCGCCGTCACGGACGTGCAATTGGACGGGCGTCCCTTCCGTATCACGGCGGGCAGCGAAACGCATGAGTGCCGATCGTTAATTGTGGCCGCGGGCGCGTCGGCGCGCATGATGGGAATCGAATCCGAGCGCACGCTGCTGGGCTTCGGCGTTTCCACCTGCGCCACCTGCGACGGCTATTTTTTCCGCGATCGCGACATCGCCGTGGTCGGCGGCGGCGATACGGCCATGGAGGAAGCGATTTTCCTCACCAAGTTTGCCCGCCAGGTGACCATCATTCACCGCCGCCGGGAGTTTCGCGCCAGCCGCATCATGTTGGACCGCGCGCGCACCAATCCCAAAGTTCGTTTTCTGACTCCGTTCGCGGTTGCCGAAGTCCACGATACGTCCAAAAAATCCGTCGAGGAAATTACGCTGCGAAATACGGAGACGGGCGAAACAATGAAACTCCCTGTCGAAGGCCTTTTTGTCGCCATTGGACACGATCCCAACACCGCTGTCTTTCGCGGCAAGCTGGACATGGACGAGGCGGGCTATTTGCTCGCGCATGAAGGCACCAGCACGAACGTGCCGGGCGTATTTGCCGCCGGCGACGTGCGCGATCATATCTATCGCCAGGCCGTCACCGCCGCCGGGTCGGGGTGCATGGCCGCGATTGACGCCGAGCGGTTTCTCGGCCGCGAAGGCGACTGAATCCACGATGCGCGATTGCCGGGCGTCCCGCCCAGCGGCCCTTGGGCAAGGAATCTCCGTTGATGCAGCCGCGCGTCGCCGTCAATGGGACGCGAAAAAATGCTGAGTTCCATATTTCATCGCATGGCCGCAAGTCCGGCAATGGGCCGCTGGATGACGACCAACGCCACCGCGCGCCGATTTGCCGCGCGGTTCGTGGCCGGCGAATCGCTGGACGATGCGGTGACTGCGGCGCGCAAACTGAATGTGGCGCAACGCATGGTCAGCCTGGATTATCTCGGCGAGAGCGTTTCCAGCGAGGCGGAAGCTCGCGCTGCCGCCGCAACCGCGCTGGGAATTTTTGATCGCATTGCCGCCGAAAATCTGGATGCCAACGTTTCCATCAAGCTGACGCAGATGGGCCTGGATATCAGCGAATCGCTCTGCGAAGAGCTGGTCTGGAGCATCGTGGAACGCGCCGCCGGTTATCGCAATTTTGTGCGCATCGACATGGAAGGCTCGGCGTATACGGAGCGCACGGTTGCAATCTGCAAACGTCTGCGTGCGCGCAGTCCGTCGGTGGGCGTGGTGCTGCAATCGTACCTGCGGCGCACCGAGCAGGACGCGCGCGACCTCGTCGCCATGGGCTGCCGCATCCGGCTCTGCAAAGGCGCTTATCGCGAACCCGCGGACGTGGCTTACCCCGAAAAATCGGATGTGGATGCGAATTACATTCGCGTGATGCAATTACTGCAGCTGAGTGGCATCTATCACGGCATCGCCACGCACGATCCTCGAATGATCGCCGCAACGCAGGAGTTCGTCGCGCAGCATGACATCAATCGCGATCATTTCGAGTTTCAAATGCTCTACGGCATTCGCACGGATTTGCAGGAGCGGCTGATCCGCGAAGGATTTCGCGTGCGCGTCTATGTGCCCTTCGGGAAAGATTGGTTTCCGTATTTCATGCGGCGGCTGGCGGAGCGCCCCGCCAATGTGATTTTCTTCCTGCGCCACACGTTTCGATAAACACGACGCGGCAGCGTGCCGTGCGAATCGTCGGCTTTGTCGGCGATTTGCGAACAACAGATCCCTCGCCGAAGCGCGCACAAGACGCGCAATGGCTTCCCTCGACTGCGCTTGGGACAGGCAGGATGGCCGGTACGTAAGTTCTCTATTAGAGCCAGGCGTTGCGGCGGAAACTAGGTTTTGCGGCAGATGGTGACGCCATCGCGCAGCGGCACCATTACAGGGAACAATTTTGGCGAGCCGAATGTTTGGCGGTTGAATGCGCGGATTCCTTCCGTATCGCGATCCTTGGCCGGGCCCGCGACTTTGCCCGACCACAACGTGTTATCCGCAATCAGCAGGCCGCCGCGACGGATTCGCGGCAGCGCCAGCTTGAACGCGGTCGGATATTGATGCTTGTCCACGTCGATGAAGATCATGTCGAATTTTCCAGGCGTTGCGCGCAGCAGCTCCAGTGCATCCCCCTGTAGGAAATGGACACGTCGCGCCACCCCGCCGCGCGTCAGAAAATCCCTGGCGCGCCGGATGTTTTTTTCGCTGCTATCGGTATAGAAAATCTTTCCCTGCGGGCCCATTGCGCGAGCCAGCCACAGCGTGGAATAACCGATTGCCGAGCCCATCTCGAAGATCCGCTGAGCACCGCTGAGTTGAGCAAGCAGCGAGAGCAGCCGCGCCACCGCCGGACCGATGATCGGAATGCTTTCCTTCCTGGCCATCTCCTCCATCTCCGCGGTCACCACGTCGCGCTTCGGCAGAATGCCGTAAAGATATTTTTCAACCGCGGGATTCGTGAACCCTGCCGCCATTATTTTTCTCCTGTATTCTCATCCAGCCCCGCATCGAATCTTCAGAACACGATTTCGAGATCAGCCCAGCGTATCGCCGGGCTGCATCTCGTGGATTTCGAGACCGGCGATATCTTTCGTGGCTTGGCGCAAGGCGTCCGGCGTGCCGGTGAGCACGGGAAACGTGCCGTAGTGCATGGGCACCACGTGGCGCACATTCAGCAGGCGAGTCGCGAGCGCCGCCTCGCGCGGGTCCATGGTGTAATGGCCGCCGATCGGCAGCAGAGCGATTTCCGGCGCGTACAATTCGCTGATGAGTTTCATGTCGCCGAAGGCGGCGGTATCGCCCGCGTGATAAATCGTCGGGCCACCGGGTAGGCGAATGATAAAGCCCGCAGGCTCGCCTCCATAAATAATTTGCCCGTCATCGTCAATGCTATTCGAGTGCACGGCATGAACCATGGTCACTTCGATATCTCCCACGCGCTGCGTGCCGCCTTTGCCCATCCCTAGCGTATGGACCACGCCTTTCGATTCCAACCATGCCGCAGTTTCATTGATGGACACTACCATTGGCTTATGTTGACGGGCCAGCGGCAGCACGTCGGCGAAATGGTCGTGATGGCCGTGGGTGATCAGCATCACGTCCAGCTTCTCCACTTTCTTCAGCGATTCGGGACATTGAGGATTGGTGACCAGCCAGGGATCAATTATCGCCACCTTGCCGGAGGGCGTGGTGATTCGAAATGTCGCGTGGCCGAAAAAAGTTATGCGGTTTCCGTGCATCGTAAGCATCTGGTTCTCCTCGCCGTGATGGAAGTCAGAGACAAATACACTTGCCGCTGAGCTTGCTGTAACGCCCGCGGATATTGTTGCGTTTTCACTTCAGGCGCAGCGAATTCATTCTATCGCCTGCGCTCCGGCGGCTCAATCTCCGCCTCCTACCGTAAATTCCCGGGGATGGTGATGGCGGCAGCAGTCTATTTGAATTCGTGGCACGCGATTTCAGTTTGCGCCCGCATGATTTTCCTCCCGATGTTGCGCGCCTTGTTCCCACGGCAACTTTAATGGTATAAGGTTAATCATCGGCCGGGGGGGCGGTCGGAAATCGCTCTCGCGGTTGTTCAAGACAGGAGAATTCGTAAATGGCATATGTGATTGCTGAGCCCTGCATCGGCACTAAGGACACCGCATGCGTGGACGTTTGCCCGGTGGACTGCATTCACCCGCGCAAAGATGAGCCCGCCTTCGAGGCCGAGACGCAGCTCTACATCCATCCGGATGAGTGCATTGACTGCGGTGCCTGCGTGCCTGTCTGCCCGGTAACAGCGATTTTCGCGCTGGAAGATCTGCCGGAGAAGTGGAACAATTTCACGCCGATTAACGCGGACTGGTTCAAGGCCAAGCAGGCCTAGGAGGCAGTTTCCCGCCGGGATGGATTTACAGGCCGCGGCCACTTTGGTTTGTTCCGTGTAGTGTGCAGCGATTAGCGCGAACCGAGCTGTTTCTCTGTTCGTCGCTCTCAGACATCAATCCCCAACTGCCGGCGGGCTTCGGGACTGATCCGGCTGGGGTCCCATGCCGGCTCCCACACAACCTCTACCCGGACGTCCTTGACGTCTCCAATCGCTTTCACTCGCTGCCGCACCTGCTCGGGAATCTCCTGGGCGGAGGGGCAAAGGGGCGTCGTCAGCGTCATGCGAATGGTCACATTTCCGGAATCGTCTATTTCCACGCCGTATATGAGCCCTAGGTCGAGTATGTTGACGGGAATTTCCGGGTCGTAGCACTGGCGCAACGCTTCGTTCACCTGGTCAACGGTAACGCCCATGGGTTTCCTCCTGCATCTTTCGCGCAAAAGCGCTCCGTGCGCGAATCCGCAACTTCCCTCGCAGGATTTCACAGCCGCTCTCGCGTGTCAATTTAGTTTCCCGGTATGCGGTTCGCTTGGCTTAACCGCGATGTGGCTCAACTCGGTGACTACGACCTCTTCTCTTTGCTTTCGCGGCGGCTTCGCTCTATTCTGCATTCTGATTTAGCGGCCAGTGGAAGTCAGTGATGCAGGTACCGGTCCGCATTGGGTGCCAGCCCATGGCCACGAGCCGCCGATTCTCATGATTCACCCGGTGGGGCTAGAAAAGGAGAATTTTTCTGCGATATCTTCTGGCAATTTCTTTCGCATGGATAGGAATTTTATCCAATCCGGTGGTCGCCTCTCGACTGCAGGCAGCCCCGCCGCAATCCTCGGCAACGCAAAATCCGGCGCCCGGAACTCCTCCCGCTCCGGCAGCTCCCGCAGGCTCGCCCATGGTCATTCATATGACCGCGCAGAAGTACCGGTTTGATCCTTCGCCCGTCCATCTGAAGACCGGCTCGCAAGTGAGGCTCTTCATTCAGGCGCAGGACCGGCCCCACGGCTTTAGCATCAATACTTATCCCGACAAAGCAGCCTCCACCGAAGCGCTTGGACTGGTTTTCGCCCATCCTGAAAAGTGCTGGCGCATCGAAGTTGGCAAGGACACGGAAATCGACTTCGAGGCTCGACAGCCCGGCACGTATGCTTTCAAGTGTTGCGTATTTTGCGGAATGGGGCATATGGGAATGAAAGGCGAACTCATCGTTGACCCGTGAAGAGGCATGACGTAGCACCGTCACGGCCAGGTGAAAGCCTTCGTCGTCGCGGCGTTGCCGAGTAAAGCGATTCCACAGGCCGCACCAGTTTCACCAGCAGTTCTATGTGTCGTCGCTTCCGCGTTGGCCTCCGCGGCATTCTTCGCGTTATGCTGGCATTCTTGAGTTTAGGAGCCAATCTTGGCGCGCTTCCAGCTTGTTCTGCTCATTCACGCTCATCAGCCCGTGGGAAATTTTTCCTCGGTGCTCGAAAGCGCCTATGCGCGCTCCTACCTGCCGTTCCTGGACGTTCTGGAGCGCCATCCGGGCGTCCGCATCGGCCTGCACTATGGCGGACCGCTGCTCGAATGGATCGAGAAAAGCCATCCGGAATTTTTCGTCCGACTCCGCCGGCTTTCCCATGATGGACAAATCGAATTGCTGGGCGGCGGATTTTATGAGCCCATTCTCATCGCCATTCCACCGGAGGATGGCCGCGAACAAATTCACCGCCTGGCCGCCTATATCGAGGAGCATTTCGGCAAGCGGCCCACGGGAGCGTGGCTGGCGGAGCGCGTCTGGGAGCCTAATCTTCCTTCCACGCTGGCGGTCTGCGGCGTGGACTATACGCTGGTGGATGATCATCACTTCCTCGGCGCCGGATTCGAGCCCGCGCAACTTTGCGGTGACTATTTGGCGGAAGACCTGGGCGCTACGGTTCGCCTGATTCCCGGCTGGAAATCGCTACGCTATTTGATTCCTTATCGCGGCGTGGAAGAAATCCTGGCTTATTTGAAACAGCTTGCCGACGAACACCCCGGCGGCATGGTGGCCATGGGGGATGACTGCGAGAAATTCGGCGTCTGGCCGGGAACGTACAAGCATTGCTATGAAGACGGCTGGCTGGATGATTTTTTTACCGCCCTCGGGGCGGCATCCGCGTGGCTGGAAGTCGCGACTCCTTCGGCCGCTTTGCGGGCGCGCAAACCACTGGGCCGGGCCGACCTTCCCGCCGCTTCCTACGCGGAAATGTCCATGTGGTCTTTGCCCACGCCCGCGCGCCTGCAGCTTGAAACGCTGGAAAAGGAGTTTGAATCTCGCCCACAAGACCAACCCTTCCTACGTGGCGGAATTTGGCGGAATTTCTTCAGCAAGTATTCGGAAAGCAACCTGCTGCACATGAAGATGCTGCGCGCGTCCGAAAAACTCCGCCGTCTGGCTTCAGCGCCCCGGATTTCCCGCCGCCGCGAACGTCTGGAAAACGCCCGCAGTCTGATTCTTCGCGCGCAATGCAATGACGCGTATTGGCACGGCGTCTTCGGCGGCCTCTATTCCCCGCATCTCCGGACGGAATTGTGGCGCTCGCTCGTGGAAGCCGAATCCATCCTGGGCCGCCTCACGCATGGCCGCCGGAAATATGTTCAATCGGAAAGGCTTGATTTCGATGCAGATGGGCGTGACGAAATTTTGCTGGAATCCAGCCGCTATGCGGCCGTGGTTGCGCCTTCCGATGGGGCGACAATTTCGGCTTTGGACTTTCGTCCGGCCTCCGCCACGCTGATCAATTCCCTCATGCGTCGTACCGAGGCATATCACCAGCGCCTGCGTTCCGCCAGCGCGGGCGCGGAGCAGGATACCGCCGTTTCCATTCATGAGATATCGCGCGCTAAGGAAGCTGGACTGGCTGGACGCTTGCGTATTGACCGCTGGCAGCGCCACGCGTTTCGCCTATTGGTCTTCGATTCAGCGCGCGACTCCGGCGATTGTCAGAATCTGCGCCTGGAAGAGGATTCCGCGCTCGCCGGCGGCGACTATACGGTGGCCAATCTCGGCCCGGACTTCGTGCAGATGAAGCTGGCGGAAAGCGGCTGGACGGCAGAAAAGGAATTTCGTTTCGCGCCGTACAAGAATGGTTTTGAGATCGCGTGCTCTTTTTCCCTCATGCACAGCGCGCCTTCGTCAAATTTGCTTGTCGGCGTCGAGATGATTTTGAATCTGCTCGCGCCGGATGCTCCGGATCGGTATTTTGAAACGGCTGCTGGCCGTCGACCGCTGTCCTTCGCCGGCGTGCTTTCCGCGCCCACGTTGGGCGTAATTGACGAGTGGCAGCGGCTGCGCATCACGCTGGATGCTCCGCAGGTCCGCGAGTTCTGGATTGCGCCCGTGGAAACAATTTCGGAATCTGAAGACGGCTTCGAGCGCGTCTACCAAGGCTCGCAGATTCTCGCTGTGTGGCAGCCGGATTTTTCCGGCGCCGGGCCCTGGTCTGCAGAATTTATCATGCGCGTCGTTCGCTGAGCCGAATCGCGGAATCCCACGGAGGTTCGATTCGTACCGAGTCGGTTTGCCGCGTTTTGTCCAGCGCGCGCGTACTGACACAATTGCCCGCCGCGACGGTCTCTGCTAGAGTTTTGCCGGAGGATACCTTGGCCGTCTCTCAGGAATTACTGGACATTCTGGCGTGTGTTGTCTGTCGCACGCCGGTAAAGCTCGTAGCCGGAAATCCTCCCGCGTCGCAGCAAGGGCTGAAGTGCGCGACTTGCGGGCGCGTTTATCCCATTCGCGACGACATTCCCATCATGCTGGTGGACCAAGCCAGAATTGAGAAAGACTGATCCCACCGGAATTCTCCCCGGACTGCCACAGGGCGCTCGCGTACTGATAATCCGGCTGCGGCCTTTGGGCGACTTGGTGCTCCTGACTCCGGCGTTGACGGCACTCAAAACCTGGAGGCCGGATTTGCAGTTGTCCGTGCTGGCTGAGCCGCAGTTCGCGGGAGTGTTGGAGGGCAATCCACAAATATCCGAGATTCTGCTCCATCGCGGCTTTTTCCCCACCGTGGCGGCGATTCGCAAGCGCCGTTTTCCCGTCGTTTTCAACCAGCATGGCGGACCGACCAGCGCGCTGATTACGGCGGCGAGTGGGATTCCCATTCGAGTCTGCTGGGAGCGGCGGCAATTCGGATTTAT